>Ga0208783_10000156_pt1 | contig 40378 bp, 30 predicted proteins | sample DEB19_08_DNA_2_FD_184529 | JGI IMG/M metagenome (GOLD analysis project Ga0208783, IMG submission 184529) | Aqueous microbial communities from the Delaware River and Bay under freshwater to marine salinity gradient to study organic matter... | ecosystem: Environmental > Aquatic > Marine >... | reverse complement strand
GCCGGCGAGGCGACGCTGCCGACCGAAGGGCGTGGCTAGAGCGCATCTCCGCTACGTGTAGCGACGAGTTGATAATCCCGAGCGGGTAGGCGAGGGGGTCGGCGAACGCTCGAGGAGCCTTGGGCGTATCCTCGCCCCGGCGACGAGACTTTTGCCGCCCCCGAGCCGGCGATACACGTATCTCAGACGCGCTCTAGGCTGCCGATGACGCGGCCATGGTCTTTCCAAATCCATAGCCGAGGCGAACCGCGGCGAGGGATGCCTCGAGCCGGTCGCGCCACGATGTGCCGGTAGGCCCCTGAACCATCTCGATCGACACGTAGCCGTCATAGTCGGCCGCTCGAAGCCCTGCCGCCATGGCCGCGTGATCCACGCCTCCGGTCCCCACGGCCGCAAGCCCAGGCTCGCTGGCATGCACATGCCGCCATCGGGGACCGGCCGCGGCGATGACCTCGGCCGGTGCTTCACCGGAGAGCGCCATACCGCCGGAATCAAGGTGCACGCCGAGACCGTCCTGATCGACGCGGGCGACGAAGTCGATCACCTCGCGGGAATCGACGAGAAAGTCACAGCCGTATGCCGGTGGATTCGGTTCGAGGCACAGCCACACCCCACGCGCCTGGGCATGGCGCCCAAGGTCACGGAAAAAGGGAATGGCGATGGCATCGGCCTGCCGCCGGGCGAGGGTGCCGCGCAGCCTGTTTTTCGGCGATCCAAACACGAGCCGCGCCGCCCCCAGATCGGCCGCGAGCTCGATGATGGCCACGAGATGGTCGAAGAGCTCGCGACGAACACCAGCCTCGCCAAAAAGCACCAGCTCGTTTCGGCCAAAGAGCAGGGCCTGCATCGCCACGATCGGCAAACCTCGATCCTCCCAGAATCGCCGATAGGCGGCCGCCTCGTCGACCGTGGCCTCCCACGGACGTGCACAGACACGAGCGGGCGCCACCTCGACGCCGCACACGCCGTGAGTGACGAGGAGTTCGGCGGCCTCGGCGTCTGCTTCGGCCGGCCACGCGATGTTGGAAACGGCTAGGCGCACTGCCGCACCTGCCGTTCCGCCGTGATGAAGGCCCGCATACCGGCGAGCACCTCCTCGGCGCCGGCAATGTAGGGGCCGCCACGACCGAACACGGCGGCATGCTCGGTGCGGAAGTCATACGACGCCGGCGTGCCGGGAAGCACGTTGTCGAAGTCGAACCCGAAGGCTTCCCGGGCGATTCGTCCGATCGTGACGGGTTCGGTCGCCAGGTGGACGAGCCTCAGGCTCGCATCCTCCGCGGTGTCGAGGTCGTGAGAGAGCCTCGCGAGGTTGTAGAACTGAAAACAGCCTCGGGAGTCGATCTTTCCGGTCTGATGGCCGTGCAGAAGGTCATACACGGCGTTCTTTTTGAGTCCCGCCCCGAAGAGGGCCGGCAGCCGCACGATCAGCGTGTCGAAACGCGACGAAAGCGCTTGTTCGAGTTCGAGCCGATGCATGCCGTAGGGTGACGCGTCGGTCGGCATGTCGTGTTCAGTGACACGCCGCGGATCTCCGAACACGTCCACCGTGGAGATGAGAATGAGCTTGCGGGCCTTCGCCTTCGAGACCGCGTCGATCAGCCGTCGAAGGTTGCCCCGATCGGCATCGGGATCGCGATTGGCCTTCCACTTTTCGGCCGGGGCGCCGGCGCAATAGATTCGATCGAAACTGCGGCCAGCAATGCCGTCGATCGTCGTGGAACGGTAGGCCGCCGCAAATTTGCGTCGCGCCAAGAGCGTGCTTCCCACGAGTCCCGTGCTCCCGATCACTGCATCGTTCATGTCATCCTCCGTGATGGTTGGCGGCTGGCGGTGATGGGCCGCGATGGTTCAGACGCGGTGGTTCTGGATGGATCACGCAGCTCGCGCCGGTGAGGGATTGAAGGCCCCCAGGCATGCCTTGGCGAGCGTCGAGAGGATCAGGGCATTGCCTCGCATGCCCTTGATCTTAGTGGGCACGCCGCCGTGGGCCGGATAGGCGCGGGTCACCGGAAGTTCCGTAACCCGAAAGCCGAGCCGGGCGGCACGGATCGCCAGGTAGTAGTGCAGCTCGTAGCCACTGAACACGTCGCGAAACGGCGCCACACGCGGATCGGTCAGCAGGCGGCGTGAATAGGCCCGGAAACCATTGGTCGTGTCGGTGTACCTCCGCCCCGCGGCCAGGCTCACCGCCGGCGCATGCAGGAACGTCACCGCCAAATGCCGCGACAGGGGCGTGTTGATCGCCCTTCCCCCCGGCACATACCGCGAGCCCTGCACGTGGTCACACCCGTCGTCGAGCAGACGGGCGAATCTCGTCAGTGCTTCCGGATCGTCCTTGTCGTTGCCGTCCATCACGATCACGCCGTCGTACCCTTCGTCGAGGCACCACGACAGGCCCATCCGCATCTGGGCGCTGAGCCTTCCGGGGCCTTGCTTCACGAGGAGCGCCCGAACGCCCGCTGCCGCCAGCCTCGACGGCTGGGTGGAGCCATCGGTGCTGCCGCCGTCGGCGAGGATCACGTCGAGTCCGTGCCCGGCGGCCTGCATCTTCGCCAGCTGGTGGTGAAGCCTCTCGGCCTCGTTGATCACAAAAAGACAGACGGCATACCGCGACCGCCGTGGCGCGAGCGACACGGCATCATGGGCGGGAACCTCACGGCAGACCGTCTCAGGCGGAGCGGCGGACGAAGGAGCGATCATCCTGGGTCTCCTGGGCATCGAGCGAGAGCATGCGAATGTTGCGTTTCCGCGCGTCGGAAAGGGCGGTCGAACTGCTTCGTTCCTCCGCGACGTGATAGAGCGGGCAGTCCTTCACCTCCTCGAAGGCGTGGGCGAGATACTCGGCCACCACGATCAGCGTCGTGAACAGGAAAAAGAACATGATCGCGATCTGGAGTGACAGCGTGGTCCAACCCTCGACCACCCGATCCTTCCAGAGATTCGCCACCACCACCCACGCCACGCAGAGCACGTTGAGCAGGCTGGCAACACCCCCGAGATAGCTCACCAGTCGAAGCGGCGCCGGCGAATGTGTCACGAGCATCGAGATCGCCTCGGCGGCCGTCGCCGTGAGCGCCATCCTCCGGGGTGTGGCCACCGGCTCATACTGGAGGGTTGCGGTATGAAACCCGACGGAACAGCCGAGCAGCCTCAGGTGCACCGTCTTTTGACGGATCCGCGTGAGGGCATTGAGAGCCCGGCGGCTGAAGAGCCGCATCGACGACGCACCCGCCACCAGCCGAAAGCCGGTCATCCGGCGGAACACGCGGTGAAACGCCTTCCAGGCGACCCGTCGCGGCCACGATCGTCCATGCCGCCCGGTCGTCCCAATGACGACATCGGCGCCTTGTTCACCAAGGGCGACGAAGTCGGGAATCCTGGCGGGAGGGTCGCTGGCAGCATCCATCACCACGGTGAAGTCTCCGATCGCCGAATCGAGACCGGCCGTCACCGCCACGTCCATGCCAAACCGTCGCGAAAGACGAATCACCCGAACACACTCGTGCTCGGCAAGCGCCTGGTCGCAGCATGCCGCCGTCGCAGTTCCCGAGCCGTCATCGACGAGAATCAACTCATACTCGGTGGTCGTCGCCGCCAACGTCGCGAGCACCTCGCCGACGACATGCGAGAGCCGGTCGCCCGCGTCGGTGACGATCACAACCACGGAAATGAAACTCGACGATGGTCGCGTCATGCGGCCCTCCGGTGGGGCTGGATGCGGTCCACGGGCACGGCATCCAGCATGTCAAACACGTTGTCGATCTTGGCGGCGAGCACGCAGGTCAGCCCCGGGAGGCCGACGTCGTGTTCCAGGAGGATCGGCCGCCCGTCGTCGCGCTCGCTCGCCGGCAGCACGGTCTTCACCTCCCAGATCGAATCCACCTGCCGACAGTCGGCCAAGGCCGGCAGGTAACGGGCCGCGTCCCTCACCATGAGGGGAAACCGTGTCTTCCAGGATCCCCGCGCGAGAAACTCATGCGCGTCGAGAACCTCGCGACCGGAGTCACGCCAGCTGGTGTGGGGGGTGTAGCGCACGTGGCTGAACGAGTGCAGCCCCCGCGACGGATAGGGCATGCACGAAAAGAACGGGCCGCACATGACCGTGACACCGATGCCGGCCAGTTCACCGGGCATCTCGACAAGAGCCATCTCCGTCACCTCGTGCTTGAGCGGAATCGGCGCGATCCCCGACCGCACGAGCAGCGGATTGATCTGGGAATAGGTGCAGTTGAAAGCCTGCTCGACCACCTGCTCCGTCGCGCCCTCGGGGCTCCGAACCTCGAGTCGAAGCCGGCCGGCCTCCCGACCGATGCGCGTCACCTCGGCACCCAGCCTCACCTCCACCCCCGCGGCCCGCAGCCTCCGCCACATCTCGCGACGAAGCCGTACGGCGTCGAACGCATACTCCTCGACGGCATACACCGCCTCGACATGCTGCGGATCAAACAGCTCGCGGATGTGCGATGGCACGGGCCTCAGCGGTGCGCCGATGCGGGTGCAGAAGTTGACGAAGTGCCGTGCCGTCACGTGCGAATGGTTCGCGGCAACCGCGTAGATCTTGTCGAAGGCCGAGTCGATGCAGGCACGAAACTCCTCCACAAAGCGCGGAAAGTTGACCCGCGACCGCAGGCCGGTGATCAGGCTCCGTGGGTAGTGGTAGCCGTTGTGCACGCGTGCCTGGTTGACCAGCGACGCCCGCATCAGAAGGTCGTCGTGCTTCTCCAGAAGCACTACCTCGGCCCCGGATTCCCGAAGATGCACCGCGAGCATGCAGCCGTAAAATCCCCCACCGATCACGGCGACAGCGCGGCGGATGTCAGAGGCGCTGCTAGTGGGCATGGTTTCGAATGGTCGCGAGAAGCGAATGGCGTGGGTGCGCCAGCATCGCCCGTTCCACCGACTGACGCCTGAGGCGGATCGGGCCGGCACGAAAACCTGGCACCAAAATCTCGACGAACGGACCATCGGGATCTCGTGTTCCGTGGCCATCCACGAAAACTTTTTCGCGCAGACACCGCCTCGCCGCAACCCGAAGGCCGCCGTCGTCGAGCATGAGAAACTGCGAGTCTGAGATGCGCCACGGCGGTTCGAAGTGAATCGAAATCACGGCGATCACCACCAAACCACCGAGCGGAAGCCACGAAAGCCAGCGCAAACGCACGGCTCGCTCCGCGATGCCAGAGGCCCAGGCAACCAGCGTGAGCGTCATCACGAGATTCTGTGCATAGAAGTATCGGTCGGGAAACGTGTTGCGATACCCTCCCAAGCACGTTGCAAGCTCGCCGCGACACATCGCCAGAACCACCGACACGAGCAGCACGGCACCCACACCAGCCGCGATCAAGGGCCTCTGTCGCGGCAGAGTCCATACGGCAAGCACCACACACAGCCCAGCGGTTGCCAGCAACGTGATGCCCGTCGAGAGCTGTCGATACCACGGCCATACGAGTGGATACACAAGCCCCCTGGCGAACGCCATTTCCACGAACCCATCGAAACTCACCGACACTGGCTGCTCGGCATGATGGGGCCGCGTCGCTGACGGAACACCATTGATCGCCACGCACCCAATCACGAGCACACAAAGGCTGATGAACGTCGTGTTTCGCACAGTTTCACCCAGCGAAGCACCGTGCCTGAGCCAACGCCACAGGGAGGGCCACACGGTCGCGGACAGCAGTGGGATGCAGATTGGATTGGTAGCGCAACACACGAGCAGACCGGCATCCACGAGCGCCGCTGATCGCCATGACTGCACCTCCGTGTTTCGGTACCACACCAGCACGAATGCAACGACAAGAAACGCATAGCCCACGTTCACGCCACGGCCGAGAATCTCAAACCCCGACCACGCCGGGAGCGAATGGATCCCCAACGGCATAGAGCACGCAAGCAACCAGGCGGCCCAGCAGTAGGCGGGACGCAACTGCCGACGGAGCAGCAGCACCGGCAACGATGCAACAACGCCAAAAAACGCGTAGGAGATCACCGCCAAACACTGCGGCGCGCAGAATATGTCGCCCCACACGACGTCGGCTAGTTGGATGGCGAGCCACACGAGAGCGATGTTTCCAACGATGCAGTAATCCTGCCTCGCATGCAACGCCGTATCCCAAAACCCCCGCGTGACAACCATCGTCGTCCAGTCCCAATCCTCCGCGAACAAGACCGGCGTCATATACGCCGACGGTGCTCTGGCGAAGAAAATGATCGTGGCCGCCGCGGTCGCGAAGACAAACTGAAAGACAGGTGACCTCAGAACCTGGACGATCGCGTCGCGAAAACGGGTTGGATACATCACGTTTGTGTCGCTCATGGATTCACCACCCCGGTTCATCGTAGAGCGACTGGAGAGCAAGCACCGCGTCGGATGGAATCACCTGTGGATGCCCTGATGCCGCCTTCCCTGGGTGCGGTCGACGCACCACCCTTGCGCCGTTTCGCTGGCCGCCGGGCGATGCATACAGTGGCACTCCTACGAGGTTTGCTCCTTCTGCAGATCCTGCCTTGATTCGAAAGGTGTATCGAACTGCCGCACTGTCTGAGACGGGCTCAAACAAGAGCGTGATGGCTTCCCAATCCCGGGCAACGTCTGCTGAAAACGTGCCACAACGGACGATCTCTGGCGTCGACTGGTCATCAGCGTGACGCATCAAGGACCACGCGCATGTATACGGATCCGGTGTTTTTTGCCATGTGACAACCCGCAACCGAAGCCCGCAGAGGCCGTCCTGAAATGCATCAAAGTCCTGCCTCACGACCACTCCGTCCGAGAGCGGCACAGCAGCGACGACGCCTCCGGAGGGAAATTCCCTGGCAACGCGCCTGAGTTCTTCGATCCGTGCGTCAAAAATGGGCCGAGCCCAAGCCTCGATCCCACGAAAACCAAGCGCTGTCACCGCAGCGAGAGCCATCAGGCACGTCGACCATGCCGCGATCGTGATGCCGCATTCATGAACACGTCCTAATGCACGCTTTTCGCTCATTGGTTAAACAGCCTGATCAGGCAGCCCGGAGAGAGCTTGGTTCACCGATCATTTCCGCCAGTCGGTCTGCGATGGCACGGTCCACGTCCGGCCGACTGGCGAGATCCCGTATCGATGAACTCAGGCTGGCAAGCGAGGCCTGAAGCGACATCCATTCGCGACGAACGGCGGCGTTATCCTGATCGAGCCTCGATGCCTTTGCCCATTGCATGACGGCGAGGTCGGCCAGGACGACACCGGAGTCGCAGGGCAGTCGTGATGATGAGTGTGCCTGATGGCGAAGACGGAGATAGACGTCGACTGCTTCTGGGCATGATGCGGCTATGAGTTTTGCCAACGCGCCAGAATGATCTGTATGCAGAAGTTCCGGACGATACCGAGCAGGCGGGTCGTTGAGCGCCAATGAAAATCGCTCACGCAGTGTGGCAAAGAGTTCGGCTGGGTTTGCAATGACCTGCGTGATTTCGCGGACAACGCATCGCTCTGGATAACGCGACACAAACTGCAGTATCTGGCGGTTGTAGTGCAACCACACCCGGGCTGCATGTGGCGGGTTGTACACGTAGGCAGGATCCCCCCGCCGAAAGAATGATTCGGCGACATCCCATGGGCGGCGAAAGATAAAAACGAAGGTCGCCTCGGGAAGCAACTCGTTCCAAAAGTCGAGGAAAAGAACGGTTCTCGGATCCTTCCAGCCCCAGAGACCTGCTGTTGCACGACGTGCTTCGATCAGGCTTGTCGCCTCCTCGCGAAGGACCTCGGAGATGACCGGCAAGGCGTCCGCCGTAAATCCTTCGGCGGACAATCCGCTTCCGACGAGGACTCGCTCGTGAAACTGCTGGAAGTCCAGATCCTCGTAGTGTCCGGCCTCGTTGCCATTTCCGTTCCCAAGGAGACGTTCGCCCATCGCGACACCGGCACCTTCGAAGAGGGATGCAAGCAAGGACGTGCCCGATCGATGCATCCCACCAATGACGATCGCCGGACCGACTGGCTCGCCAACTGCCTGCTCGTTGGTTGGATGAAAAAGTGGTTCGGTCATGAGAGGCCACGTCGTCGCCTGCGCGGTACTCATTCGCACCGCCGATCCCACGGTCCACGACTTTTCGTGGGGGGTTTCTATGGAATGACACAACGGCCAATCAAGCCCAAATTGCCAAAACCTCCGTAACCAGAAGAGCCCTTTCTGCCCATCACATCGGCCTTGATCCCCCTCTGCCTCTTCCGCTATCACCCCGTCCTTCCCCAGCCACCCCGGGACACCGGCGGCGCTGGGCATGGGTGCAACAGGACGAGTCGTCGATTTTGACCAGGGGCAGCTCACATGAAAGTCGGCAGAGCGATTGCTGATACGGCCATGCACGTGCCGGGGATCGGGCCTCTCGTTCAGTCAACCCAGACCCGAATGCGGATTGCACGTTCGCGTCGTCGCCTGCGTCGACTCCAGAAGGCCGAGGCGGCGGCCGCCGTTCCGCAGATTCCGCTCGAGCAACTCGTTGGCATGGATGCGGCTCCCGCAGAATACGGCGCATGGATTCTTGCGCACGAGATTCCGGTTGATCGAAAGGGGCCCGTCGCAAAAACACCTTCACGAGCAGACGACGAAACCCCGCTCGTTAGCGTTGTCGTCCCTGTCTATCGCGTGAAGACGAAGTTCCTCGTGCGAACGCTGGAGTCTCTGGCATCCCAGACGTTCAAGGACTGGGAGGCCTGTCTGGCATCCGCAGATCCAGATGATCTGGAAAACCGCCGGATCCTCGAAGAGTGGGCGGCCCGCGACTCGCGATTCCGAGTCACATTTCTTCCGCATAACCTCGGCATCTCGGGAAACTCCAACGCTGCTCTGCACATGGCACGCGGTGAGTTCGTGGCGCTTCTCGACCACGATGACGAACTGACGCCGTTTGCACTGCAGCGAATGGCCGAGGCCATCGCCGCCACTCCTGACGCTGATTTCCTCTATTCCGACAAGGACTGCATCGACGAGGCGTCGACCCTTCGGCAGAGCGCGCTGTTCAAGCCGCAATGGAGCCCCGAAATCCTCTTTTCGGTGAACTACCTCACACACTTTAACCTGCTGCGCCGGAGCATCGTCACGGAGATCGGCGGTTTTCGCCCGGAGACCGACGGGGCGCAGGATTGGGACATTTTCCTGCGGGTCTGCGAAAAAGCTCGTCAGATCGTCCGCGTGCCGGGCGTGCACTATCACTGGCGGATTCACGCGGCCTCCACATCGACAGGGATCGCTGCCAAGCCGTACGCGCTCGATGGTCAGCGTCGTGCACTCCAGGATCACGTGAGCCGCCTCAAGCTGCCAGCCCAAGTCGTGCCAAGCGAGGACTCGGGTTTCCACCTGCAGTGGCTCCCAAGCATTGATGGCGTTCATGTTGTGGTCGACGGGATCGGATGCGATGCCGAACGCCTCTCCGAAATCGTGCGGTCCGCCAAGGCGGCTTTCGCCGAACGCACTCACCAGATCACGGTGATGGCCGATTCGTCGGCAGTCGCCGACCTGTCAATGCCCGAGGGCGTGAGCGTCGTTGCCGGCACGGTCGACACCCGTCCCCGGCTTGCGAATCAGATCGTCGCCCGTTCCCTTCCCGAAACCCAATCGATCGTGTTCGTGGCAGGTGCCGTGCGCGACGTCTCTACCGGCGGCCTCGCTGAACTCGCCGCATGGACGATCTGCCATCCGGAGATCGGTTTTGCCAGCGGCCTCGTGCTCGATGCGAACGGCCACGTCGTCGAAGCCGGATTGGTGGTCGACCGATTTGGCGCGGGGTCGCCGATGTTTCGTGGATCACCGCTCAGGCAATGGGGTTGGTTCGGCGGCCCGCTCTGGTATCGCAACTGCACGGCGGCGAGCCCGTGGGCCGTGGCAATCCAGGCCGATGCCTGGGTGGCGGCCGGCGGCTTCAACGAGCGTCTCGACTGGCAGTCGGCTTTCGTCGATCTGTGCTGCTCCATCCGGCGGGACGGCCGTCGGGGTGTGGTCGACCCGCATGCCCGCGTGACGTTGCACGACGTTCCGCTGCCCCCCGTGCCACCGTTCGACACCAGTCTTCGTGACGATCCCTACTTCCATCCCGCGTTTTCCTCAGTCGCACCGCTCGAGCTCGAATCGCGTCCGACCGCCCCTGCCGTGGCTGAAACGAAGGCGTTGCAGGCTTCTCGTCGCACGTGGAGCCTCCCGGCATTCCGCTTCACAGGATCGGGTGCCTCAACCGCCACGTCGTCCCGTCCCCAGCCAGGCTCCTATGCGGCTGACGCCATCGTGCTTGCACAAGTGAATGGCTTGTCGCTTGCCGATCTCCAAGAGCCGCAGCAGCATCCGGAGCGGGTGGGACGCGGAAGCGGGGCTGGCTGGTGCAACTGGTACCTGCCCCCGTTCGACAACCCCTACTATGGCGGCGTGATGACGATCCTGCGGTGCGCCGAGTATCTGCAGCGAACCCACGGACTGCGGCAGCGGTTTTTGATCTGCGGCCGTCAGAGCACCGACGATCTCCAGGCCAAGATCACCGCAGCCTTTCCGGGACTGGAGCGGTGCCAGCTGATGCCGCTCGACTCCGCCGAAGCGATTCAGATGATCCCGGCCTCGGACTACTCGTTCGCCACCCTATGGACGACGGCCTACGTGCTCCAGAAGGTGCGAAACACGGGCCTCAAGTTCTACTTCATTCAGGACTGGGAGCCGCTGTTCTACCCCGCCGGATCCACGTCGGCGCAGGCTGACCTCACCTACGACTTCGGCTTCTACGGCATCGCCAACACCCGCACCCTGCGACGCTGCTACGAAGAGGAGCACGGCGGAACGGCCGTTCATTTTGCACCCCAGGTCGACCCGACGGTGTTCAACGGCCATCCGCTCAGGCCAGCCGGCGGTCCGCTTCGGCTCTTCTTCTATGGCCGACCGGGCCATCCGCGAAACGGCTTCGAGCTTGCCGCCTCGGCCCTCAAAGATCTGAAAAACCGGGTCGGCGATCGCGTGCAGATCCTCTGCGCGGGCGCGCCGTGGAACACCCGCGACTACGGGCTCGACGGCGTGATCGAGAGCCTGGGGTTACTTGACTACCGGGCCACCGGCGACCTCTACCGCTCGTGCCACATCGGCTTCGTGATGATGATGACGCGCCATCCGTCGTATTTGCCCTTTGAGTTCATGGCATGCGGCGGGCTGATGGTTTCGAACAACAACCGGGCCAACCATTGGCTGCTCCGCGACGGGCAGAACTGTCTCCTTGCCCCGGCCAGCGCCCCGGCGATCGCCGATCGGCTTCAGTGGGCCATCGACAACTACGAGGAAACCCTTGCCATTCGCCGCGCTGGCTGGGAGACGATCCGACTCAACCACTCGAACTGGGATCGAGCCTTTTCTGACGTGTGGGGCTTCATCGAGAGCGTGTCGCCGTCGATCGCCCAACGCGCCGCCTGACCCGGAGAATCGCCACCATGATCGTCTCGCACTTTGAAAACCCCTTTTCAGACCCTGCCGTTCAGCCGGTCGATCCGACGGTGATGCTCGACTGGCTGTCGCGGGAGGCGGTGATTCTCCAGTCGAGGGAGAGCGAGTTTCGAGAACAGGTTTACCTCTGCGTTCGAGGACGTCGGCACCCGGTTGTCTCGGCTGCACGACTGACCGAGATGGGCTTCCGTTGGCCCCAGGATGTTCAGGCCGCACCCGCGCGGCTCCTCGGAAGTTACGCCCCCGGCGGAATCGTGCCACGTCCATGGGCCGACGGGATTGCCACCGAATCACTCACCGACGCCATGGCGGTGCGGGAAGCGCTCGCTTCGAGTCTCTCTGGATTCGGACTGGAAATAGGAGCCGGCGCCTCACCCTTCCCGATTCCGCCACGATGCCGCGTGATGTATGGCGACCGGCTCACCTACGAGCAGCTCTGTGCCGAGCCCTATCCAGGCCAGCGACTGTGCGATCTTGTCATCCCCGACATTCTCACCGACTTCGACACCATCGAGAATGTTGCGGACGAGAGCCTCGATTTTCTGATTGCCTGCCATGTGATCGAGCACACCCGCAATCCGATCGGATCGATCGCCGCCGCATGGCGGAAGCTGAAGCCGGGCGGACGTCTCGTATTGGTGGTGCCCGACAAGGAGCGGACGTTCGACCGAGATCGTCCCGTCACTCCCATTGATCATCTCATTCAGGATCATGCCTCGCCCGATCACGGGCGCGACTATCGCCACTACGAGGAGTTTTTCCGGCTGGCGATGCCGATCCCCGAATTCGCCTTTGCCGACGAGGTGGCACGTCACTTCGCGGAGGGCTACGCGATCCACTACCACGTCTGGACCCACGACAGCTTCGCCGACATGCTCGATCACATCGATCGTCACGTCTGCCCATGGACGCACGTCTGGACCCATCCCGCCGTCGCGGATGAGTCGAGCTGCATCGAGTTCTACGCCGTGCTGGTCAAGTAGGCCGCGGTCGGCTCGGGTATCCTGAAAGGGTCGTCGGTTCGACCCCGGTCGAAGGATGCTCGATGAACCCAACGCTCTCCCGTGCCCTCAGGCTACGCTGCCCGTCCTGTGGACAGGGCCGCCTCTTTCGAGGCCTCGTGCAGATGAACGACTCCTGCCCCTCGTGTGGTGTGAGCTTTGCACGCGAACAAGGCTTCTATCTTGGGTCGATCTACATCAACTACGGCATCACCGTGGTCGCCACCGGAGCCCTCTATGCCCTCCTCGTGCTCGTGCTCCACTGGTCGCAGCCGGCCGCCCTCTCCGCCTGCCTCGTGGCGGCTGTCGCCATCCCGCTCTGGTTTTTTCGGTACGCGCGAAGCTTGCTCCTCGCGCTCGACGGCACCGTCAACAAGACGCAACGTGCCGAGGCGACGCCGGAAGCTGGCTCTGCCGCGCTCACTGGTGACGACGCCCGTGCCGGATGCGCGATGGGAGTGGCACTGGTGATGATCCTGCTGTTCGGCCTCGGCATGGCCATCGTCACGATCCTCTTCGCCGTCGATGCCGAGGCGGCCGAGATGACTCCGACGGTGGGCCGCATCGAACGCCTCGACCCGCGGCTCGACGTGGTCATCGCGCCTGACACGGCCATCGAGGTGCTGGCCATGGGATTCGAGTGGGCCGAAGGCCCCGTGTGGATGCCTGCGGATGGCGATCGCGAAGCATGCCTGGTGTTTTCCGACGTCATTCGAAATCGCATCCACCGCTGGCGTCCTCGTAGCGGCGTCGACGTCTTCCTCGAGCCGAGCGGCTTCACCGGCCGTGGTGACTACGGACGTGAGCCAGGCTCCAACGGCCTCGCAGTCGATCGCGAGGGTCGGCTGATCGCCTGCGAGCACGGCGACCGTCGGGTGTCGAGGCTGGAGCGCGACGGCGGCAAGAAGACGCTCGCCGATTCATACAGTGGAAAACGCTTCAACAGCCCCAATGACCTGGCGATTCACTCCTCAGGTGCGATCTATTTCACTGACCCACCCTATGGCCTTCCCAAACAGTGGGACGATCCACGAAGGGAGCTCGACCACTGCGGCGTCTACCGCATCGCCGCCGACGGAGGCACGACCCTGCTCTGCGACACCATGACCCGCCCCAACGGCATCGCCTTCTCGCCCGATGAGGCGACGCTCTACGTGGCCCAGTCGGATCCGCGAGCCCCTCTCTGGAAAGCCTTCGCGGTCCGGGCCGATGGATCCCTCGACGACGGAAAAACCTTCTTCGACGCTGCCCGACTCGCGAAGGAACGACGGGGAATGCCGGATGGACTGAAGGTCGACTCCCGCGGCATCCTGTTCGCCACGGGCCCCGGCGGCGTGCTCATTCTGACGCCCGACGGAATCCACCTCGGCACGATCCTCACCGGTCGCGCGACGGCCAACTGCGCGTTCGGTGACGGTGGCGGAGCGCTCTACATCACGGCCGACGACCTGCTCTGCCGCGTGCGACTCGTCGCCCCGACACGTCCTTCACCGTGATCGACTTCAGCGTTGCGCCGTTGCCTCAGGCGATCCCGCGCTCCTCGAGGAGCGTCACGACGGCGTCGACGCACTTTGCCACCGTCCATTCGTGCGTTGGCAGCACGAGATCGGGACTCGCCGGCGGCTCGTAGGGTGCCGACACACCCGGGAAGTTCGCGATCTCACCGGCATCGGCCTGCGCGTAATGGCCATCGGTGTCTCGGGTGCGGCACACGTCAACCGGGGCAGAGAGATGCACCACCAGGAATCGTTCCGTGCCGATCCGCTCGGCGGCCTTCCTCCGGACGTCCTCGTCGGGGGCCACGAAGGCCGCAAGACAGATCATGCCGGCGTCGTTGAACAGGTGCGCCACCTCCACGGATCGTCGCAGGTTTTCATTCCGCTCCCGCGCAGAAAACCCAAGGTCTTTGCTGATGCCCTGCCGCATCGCCGCTCCATCGAGCACGACCACCGCACGGCCGGAGTCAAAAAGCCGCCGCTCCACCGCACGGGCGATGGTGGTTTTGCCGGCGCCGGGATAGCCAGTGAGCAGCACGGTGGCCGGCTTCTGGCCAAATCGCGCCTCGCGCTCCGCCGCCGTCACGTCACTTTGATGGTCGGCCCCGGTCTCCGCGCCGCCCCACTCGACCTGCGACTCGGTCTCCGACTCACGATCGAGAATCATGCCGGCGGCGACCGTCGCGTTTGTGAGCCGATCGATCATGATGAACGCGCCCGTCGAACGGTTGCGGCGATAGGCGTCGTAGGCGATCGGTCCCGTGAGCGTCACCCCACAGCGACCGATCTCGTTGAGCGACAGCGTCGGCGCTGGCTGGCGGTGGAGCGTGTTGACGTCGACCCGATACCGAAGGCTCGATACCGCCCCTGGCACCACCTTGCTCGTCTGCTTGAAGAGATACTGCTTGCCGGGCACGAGTGGCTCTTCACTCATCCAGACCAGCATCGCCTCGAAGCGGTGATCGACCTTCGGCACGTTGCCCGGGCGCACGAGCATGTCGCCACGGCTGGAGTCGATCTCGTCTTCGAGCGTGATGGTCACCGACTGAGGAGCGAACGCCTCCTCGAGTTCCCCGTCCAACGTGACGATGCTCTTCACACGGCTCTTTTTTCGCGACGGCAGCGAGACGATTTCGTCTCCCTTACGGACGATTCCCGAGGCAATCGTTCCCGAGAACCCCCGGAAGTCGAGATTCGGCCGCAGCACCAACTGCACGGGAAAACGGAAGTCCTCCATGTTGCGGTCCGACCCGATGTAGACCGTTTCGAGCAGCGGCATCAGCGGCGAGCCGGTGTACCACGGCATATTCGGGCTCGGGGTGACGACGTTGTCGCCCTTAAGCGCCGAAATGGGCATGAAGTGCAGGTCGGGCAGCTCCAGCCGTGAAGCAAACTCGACGTAGTCGGCTCGGATCGTGTCGAAAACCGCCTGGTCATAGCCGACAATATCCATCTTGTTGACGGCGACGACGATGTGCTTGATGCCCAAGAGCGACACGATGAAGGAATGCCGCTTTGTCTGGGTCAGCACCCCGTGGCGGGCGTCGATCAGGATGATCGCCAGATCGGCCGTGGACGCGCCGGTCGCCATGTTCCGGGTGTACTGCTCGTGCCCCGGCGTGTCGGCGATGATGAACTTCCGCTTGTCGGTCGAGAAATAGCGATAGGCCACGTCGATCGTGATTCCCTGCTGCCGCTCGTCCTCGAGACCATCGGTGAACAGCGCGAGATCGACCTCTTCGCCGGTCGTGCCGTAGCGGCCCGTGTCTTTCTTGATGGCGGCAAGTTGATCCTCGTAGATCATCTTCGACTCATAGAAGAGCCGACCGATGAGCGTGCTCTTGCCGTCGTCGACGCTCCCGCACGTGATGAAGCGGAGAAGCTCCTTCCGCTCGTGCTGGGCGAGGTATTCTTCGATGTTCGTTGCGATCAGGCTGGATTGATGTGACATGAGCGTATTGCGTGCCGGGCAGCCGCACCGATCGTTCAGCGGCCGTAGGCCCGCTGCAACGATCAGCATGGATCCGCCTCAGAAATAGCCTTCCTTTTTCTTCTTCTCCATCGAGCCCGCCTCGTCGGAATCGATCAGGCGGCCCTGTCGCTCCGAGAACGTGGTGAGCAGCATTTCTTGGATGATCTCGGGCAGCGTGGTGGCGGTTGAGTCGACGGCTCCCGAGAGCGGATAGCAGCCGAGCGTTCGAAATCGCACGCGGCGCATCTCCGGAACCTCGCCCGGCCTGAGCGGAAGTCGGTCGTCGTCGACCATGATCATCACGCCATCCCGCCAGACGACCGGCCGCTCCTCGGCGAAATAGAGCGGCACGATCGGAATGTGTTCGAGATGGATGTACTGCCAGACGTCGAGCTCGGTCCAGTTGGAGAGGGGAAAGACGCGGATGCTCTCTCCTTTCTTGACCTTCGTGTTGTAGAGATTCCAGAGCTCAGGCCGTTGGTTCTTCGGATCCCACCGGTGAAACTCGTCGCGGAAGGAAAACACGCGCTCCTTGGCACGTGACTTTTCCTCGTCACGCCGGGCACCGCCGAAGGCCGCATCAAACCGATACTTGTCGAGCGCCTGCCGCAGGGCCTGCGTCTTCATGACATCCGTGTGGACCTTGCTGCCGTGCGAGATCGGTCCGATCCCCTGGGCCACACCTTCCTCGTTGATGTGCACGATCAGTTTCAGGCCCAGCTGCTTGGCGACGTAGTCGTCGCGAAGCCGATACATGTCCTGAAACTTCCACGTCGTGTCGATGTGCATCAGGGGGAAGGGAGGCTTGGCGGGGTAGAACGCCTTCTCCGCGAGGCGGACCATCACCGCGGAATCCTTCCCGATGGAATACAGCATCACCGGGTTTTCGAACTCGGCAGCCACCTCGCGAATGATGTGGATGCTTTCGGCTTCAAGCTGGCGGAGATGGGTAAGGTTGTAGGCGGTCATCGCGGTCCCGGAAGTTGCGGTTTTGACTCCACTCTAGGCACAATGAGCGGATCGCGACAATGCGAGTCGCCCCCGCCCCCATCCCACCGCTCCACGAGGGAGTCCCGCCGTGAAAATGCCTGCTTTTTTCTGCTCCGTTTTGGTGATCAGCAGCCTGGCGTACCCGTCCCTGTCCGTGGCGGCGACACGTCCACGGTCCGAGCGGGTCACGGAGCGAATCGTCGAGCGGACGTATGCGAGGCAGTCGATCGCGGAGGCCCGAGCTGCACGGGCCGAGGCGAGGGTGGCCGCCATCGCCCCCGTGGCACCGGTCCCTCCGCCACCCCGGCCGGCAACCGTCCGACGGATGGCACGGGCGGGCGTGCCTCCGATTCCGTCAGGTGCCCCGGCGCCAAGGGCCGTGGCACGAACGTCCCCCGGAGCGCCGGCGCCGGTCAATCCGGCTCCCGTGGCGGCTCCCCATGCCGTCGCCAAGCCTGACGCTCAGCCGGCCACAAACGACTCGATCATCCTCCCCAATGACGGCACGCGGAGCGTGCTCACCGCTGCCGAAGAGCCGCTCGCCGAGACCGGGTCGCGGGAACCAGCCGGACCGGCGGTCACGCACCCGCCGATCGAGCTGCTGCCGACGCCATAGAGCCACACGCCTCGCCCGAGCTCCCGTCACGCCATCCCGTCGCGGAGTCCGTCGGCCTGACGTCGGATGGCCCGAAGGTCGCTTGGGGATTTCCGGCCGAGATTCTTGAGCTGCATCGTCATGCGCTGGTTCCGGGCGAGCAGCGTCTCGTGCCTCGCCAGGAAGTCCCAGTAGAGGGTCGTGAACGGGCAGGCATCCGGGCCTTCGGCCTTCTTCGGATCGTAGCGACATCCCTTGCAGGCGTTGCTCATACGATCGACATATGCGCCCGTCGCACAGTAGGGCTTCGAGGCCATCACGCCGCCATCGGCAAACTGGCTCATGCCGAGCGTGTTGGGGAGCTCCACCCATTCGACCGCATCGACATACACGGCTAGATACCACTCGTGCACCCGCTTCGGATCGACGCCGAAGAGAAGGGCGAACAATCCTGTCACCATCAGCCGTTGGATGTGATGGGCGTAGCCAAACCGCAACGTCTGGCGCACCGCATCCCGCACGCAGTTCATCTCCGTGTCGCCCGTCCAATAGAAACTGGGGAGTGACTGCGTGGCCCCGAGGGCGTTGCGGTCGAGGTACTGCGGCATGAAGTGCCAATAGATGCCGCGCACGTATTCCCGCCAGCCGATCACCTGCCGGATGAATCCCTCCGCCGCCTCGAGCGGCACCCGTCCCTCGCGCCAGGCCCGCTCCGCCCCGGCGACGATGTCGCGGGGATCGAGGAGCTTCATGTTCATGGCCTGCGCCAGACGCGAATGGTAGAGCCACGGCTCACCCGTCCAGATCGCATCCTGATACCGACCAAAGAGCGGAAGCCTGTGGGCGAGGAAGTCGTCGAGGGCCGCCCGGGCCTGTGCCGGCGTCACCGGCCAGTCGAAATCGGCGAGGCTTCCCGGGTGGTCGGCGAACCGCGCGGACACCAGATCGATCACCCCGCGCGTGATCGCATCGGGCGCATATGACACCGGTGCCGGCAGCGCACCTGGCCCAGCCTTCGGAAACGCTCCGCGATTTTCGGCGTCGAAGTTCCATTGGCCACCCGCGGGCTCGTCGCCATCCATCAACACGCCAAACTTCTCCCGAAGCGGTCGGTAGAAGTACTCGAGCCGGAGCTGCTTGCGACCCCTGGCATGCTCGGCGAAGTCATCCTTCGATGAGAAAAAATGGCGATCCGGGCGGATCTCCAGGGGAAGGCCGGAGGCCTGCGCCGCTGCACGGAGCGATTCCTGCACCCGCCACTCACCGGGCTCCACCACGATGAGCCGCTCCGGGGTCCAGCCGTCTCCCGCCAGCCGCGTGAGGCTCGCGGCGAGCGCCTCCCCGAGCGATGTCGATTCGCCGGCTGACGCCGTGGCCTCGAGCGCCGTGTAATCCACCGTCACTCCATCCGCCAACAGCATGTCGCGAAAGTGTCGCATCCCAGAGAGAAACACGGCGATGCGAGCCTTGTGAGACCACACATGGGTGCTCTCGCCCCCCACCTCGGCCATCCAGGCGCGATCACGGGCCGTATCAAAACCATCGAAGGCGGCGGAGTGGCGATCGAGCTGGTCGCCCAGCACGAGCACGAGGGAGCGGGTCATGGGGGTCTCCGGGCGGTTCGAGGTATGGTAGAGGGAGGAGGACGTTCATGCAGTCCTGGAAAACAACCGCCGAATCCGCCGACGCCGTCGTGTCGCGGATCGAGAGCGGCATGAACGTGTTTATTCACGGCGCGGCGGCGACGCCGACGCCGCTTCTCGACGCCCTTGCCCGACGGACCGACCTCGAGAAGGTCACGTTGTGGCACATCCATCTCGAGGGTCCGCTCGCCTTCACGGCTCCCGAGCATGCCGGTCGATTTCGTTCCGTGTCGCTCTTCACGGGCGCCAATCTCCGTGAGCCGGTCGGCGCCGGCCGCGCCGACTTCGTCCCGATCTTTCTCTCCGACATCCCGGGGCTGTTTGCCAGTGGACGTGTCAGGCTCGATGCGGCGATCGTGCAGCTGTCACCCCCCGACCGACACGGCACCTGCTCGCTCGGCACAAGCATCGACACCGCGCGGGCGGCAGTCGATGCTGCCGGGATCGTGATCGCCGAGATCAACGATCGGATGCCCCGCACCCACGGCCACACCGCCGTGCCCCTGAGCCGACTCGCGGCGTGGGTCGCGTCCGACCGCCATCTTCCGGAGCACGCCCCCCGACCGCCGCGCGAGGTGGAGGAACGAATCGGTGACCACGTCGCAGACCTCGTCGACGATGGTTCTTGCCTGCAGCTCGGCATCGGCGGCATTCCCGATGCCGTCCTCGCCAGACTGTCAGACCGTCGCGATCTCGGCATTCACTCCGAAATGCTCTCCGACGGCGTCGTGCGACTAATCGAGGCGGGGGCGGTGACGAACGCGCGAAAGACGATTCATCCCGGGCGCACCATCGCGAGCTTCGTGATCGGAACGAGGCGACTGTACGACTTCATCGACGACAACCCGCTCGTCGAGTTTCATCCTTGCGACCGCACAAATGACACCAATCTGATCCGTAAGATCGACGATGTCGTCGCGATCAACTCCGCCATCGAGGTCGATCTCACCGGCCAAATCTGCGCCGATTCGATTGGACACCGGATCTATTCCGGAATCGGAGGCCAGATGGATTTCGTGCGCGGCGCGGCGATGAGCCGCCGGGGCAAGCCCATCATCGCCCTTCCCTCGACGGCGGCACGCGGCACCGTGTCGCGGATCGTGCCCGAACTCAAGGCCGGAGCCGGCGTGGTGACCACGCGAGGCCACGTGCACTGGGTCGTAACGGAGTACGGCGCCGTCGACCTGCACGGAAAATCTCTCGCCGAACGGGGCGCGTTGCTCGTGTCCATCGCGCACCCCGAGCATCGCGAGCCGCTGTTCGCCGCCCTTCACGCCCTCAATCGACGCTGAAACGGCCCGCGCATGGACACCACACCCTCGCGCGCCTAACGCCCAAGGGTCGGCGACTGCGGCACGGAGAGCGGGATCGGCGCGGGGTTCGACGGCTTCTCGGGACTCGCCGGGGCTTCACTGGGCGATTCCGGCGTCTCCCCAAGGGCCATCGCCAGGCTTTCTCGGGCATCCTTCACATTCGGGTTGATCGCCAACGCGCGTCGGAAGGCCTTGATCGCGTCCTCCTTCTTACCCTGCTTGTACAGGGCGACACCGTAGTTGTTGTAGAGCGCCGCCACGCCGGGATCGATCGACAGGTTGGGGTTGCCCGCCTGCTGAACGGCCTGAGCGTGCGCCTTTTCGACGTCGTCGATGAGACCGAAGTAGACCGTCTCCGCCTCGGCGAATCGACCTGCCGCCGCCATCGCGTTGGCCAGGTTGACGCTGATGGCCGTCACGTGCGGCGTGGCGATGACGGCATCCTTGAACTGCTCGACGGCCTTGTCCATGAGCTGATCGAACGCCTGCTGATTGCCCTGCTGGAGGGCGACCTGCGCCTTCGATGAAAAGGCCGTGCCAAGATTGTTGTGCGTCTCACCGAGATCGGGGCGGAGGGCCGTCGACCGCGTGAAGTGGTGGAACGCGCCCTTGATCTTCACCTTCGTCGCCGGGTCGAGAACCTCTTCGTTGGGCACCGCGATGGTGTCGACATGACCGCGGGCAAACTTCTTTGCCCCGAGCCGATTGTGGGCCTGCCAGGCGTTTTCATTGTGCTGAAGCGTGTGCGTCCAGAGTTCGTCCTCGTTGATCCACGTGGTGGCGAGGCCGAACGACAGCCAGGCGAGGATCGCCACCACCGCCGCCGAACCCAGCACGACAAACTGCCGGTCGGACGCCTCGATCCTGCGGTAGCTCGTCCCCACAACGGCCGCCACCAGTGCGATGAGGCTGATCATCGGAAGGTAGATAAAGTGATCGGCCGCCCAGGTGATTCGCATGTAGGAGATGGTGATGAATCCCAGCACCGGAGCCACCATCAGCAGGAAGAACCCGATGGCAAACAGCGCGTGCCGGCCCCAGGTGGACCGCTTCTGCCAGCACCACCACAGCCCCCCCAGGATCACGGGGATCGACACGAGGTAGGTGAGCATTTCGATCGCCTCGCTCGGCTTGGAGAGATCGAGCAGATCGATCTCCCACCGCGTGTAGATCGGCAGGAGGTCGACGGGCCAGAAGATCGTGGCGAGATAGAAGAGAACCGACGTGCCCGCGATTCCCAGGCGGGTCAGGATGCCCTTGATCGACGGCATCCCCATGCCACTGCCGACCGACTGGACTCGTGTCCGCCACTCGGCGGGCACGGCTTCCAGGTCGGCCTGGGTGTTGAGCGGCCCGGTATAAATCTTCTTCTCGTCGCGACCCGACACGACGACCGTCTTCGAACCCGTCGCTTTGCCGTCGATCTTTTCGGCGGTGATTCGAACGGTGCCGTCGCGATAGGTGGCCACACCGTTGCCGATGTACGACGGCACCACGATCGTCTCCTGGCCGATGGCGCGGCTGTGCTGGTAGTGGATGGTGATCAGACCGAGCACGATCGAGATGATGAAAAACGGCACGGCATACACGAGATCCTTGATCCGAACCGCACCCCGCTTCCACCAGGCGTAGAGCAGGAGCACCACCGGCATCGCGACCACTGAGGTTTTCGCGAACATCGCCAGCAGGAAAAACGCGATGGCAAAGCCGTAGTTCCACCATTTCCCGGCGTCGTCTTCAGCGGCGTCATCGAACTTCACGAAGCAGATGGCCGCGATGAGAAAGAGCGGGAGCGACAGCGTGTTCTTGAGTTCCGAAACCCAGGCCACGCTCTCCACGCAGACCGGATGCACGGCGAAAAGCAGTCCGCCGAGCCAGGCGGCGGGGATCTTCATGACGGCAAAGAGTCGCCACAGGAGCAGTGACCCGATGATGTGAAGCACGACGCTCGTGGCGTGGTAGCCGGTCGGCCAGGGAACCGACGGTCCGCCCGGCTGCGCAGGCCCGCCGGTGCGAGGATCCATCTGAAAAAAGGGCCACTGAGCCCAGAGGGCGGAGTAGCTCAAAGGAAAGTAGTCGGCCCCGTCGGGATTGAACCAAAGCTTCGACAGCGTGTAGGCGTCGTTCGTCGTGTTCCAGAGTTCCTGTGGCACCTTGGAGTCGGGCGCCACCTTGTGCTGCACCGTGAGGTTCTGCGTGAGGAGCTGGTCGTCGTCCCACAGCCAGTCGGCCTGATGCACGGGATTTGTCACCGGGGAATAAACCCACAGGCACACGAAGACGATCACCGCAGCCCGAGTGAGATACGCGAGCCAGCCACTCCCGCTGTCGAGAGCCGCCAGCTCCGAACCGGTGGGCTGCGTGGCAGCCGCACGTGAAGCCGACGGACGGGGGCGAAAGTTCTCACGGGAGTGGGCCATGGATCGACAGTCCTTGAAGGATGTTGGTCGGCCAGACGCAGGGAATGGTCGAACAGTTTGCCGGGGATGAGAAACGAAGCCTAAACTCCCTTGGAAACCGACACAATCGCCCTGACAGGCCGCCGAAAGAGACCCGCGACGACGGCGCCCGGATGCTTGCCGTTCCCCTGGGGCTCGCTAAATTGTTGGTTGTCTCATGACTTGAAGAACATCCTTCACCCATCGTTGATCTCATGGTTCGTCACACGATCCCCTCGAGCGTGTCCCACTCTCCTCGACGTGTCCGGCGTGCCTTCACGCTCGTCGAGCTGCTCGTGGTGGTGGCGATCATCGCGACGCTGATCGGCCTGCTCCTGCCGGCCGTGCAGAGCGCACGAGAAGCGGCCCGCCGCGTGGCGTGTGGCAACAACATGCGGCAGACGTCGCTCGCCCTCCTTCACGCCCACGACCACCTTCGGCGTTTTCCGAATGGGTGGCACGGCCTGGCCCAACGCCGCACGCCTCCCCTTGCCACCGACGAACTCCCCGGCTGGGGCTGGGCCGCGAGCCTGCTTCCCCAGCTTGACCACCAGGCCACGTTCGACGCGATCGACTTTGCCCGCCCCATCTTCGACGTGGCCTCTCCTGCACGGCACGCCCTGGAGCGCACGACCGTCGTTGCAACCTACCGCTGTCCCTCCGACGTGAACGGTCCCGGCGAGACGGGTGGCGGCCGATTTGGGATCGGCATCGACGACGGTGAGGATGAGCATGCCGATGAGGACCACGGCCATGCACCGCATCCGGTTGATGGGGGCGACCTTGGCGTGCTCTGTGAGGTCGCAGCATCGAACATCGTTGGGTGCTACGGATGGCAGGAAGACATCGACGAGTCGCCGGCTTCGGGCGATGGCATGTTTTTTCGCAACAGCCGCATCGGCATGCGTCAGATCAGCGATGGCAGCAGTCGGACCATCCTCATCGGGGAGCGAAGTTCGCGCATGGGCTCGAGCACCTGGACGGGCGTGATTCCGGGTGCCAAGGCATGTCGGGCGCGGGTCGTGGCGGTTGGCGATCATCCTCCAAACGAAGGCGGCCACTTCGACGATTTTTCCAGTGGCCATCCCACCGGTGTCACGGTCGCGTTTGCCGATGCGTCGGTTCACTTCATGGCCGACTCGATCGACATCGACGTATTCCACGCCCTCTGCACCCGGGCTGGCGGGGAGCCGAACGCGTCGGCCCCCTGAGCCATGGCCGCCGCCCGTCATTCGGCCCAAAAACCGGCTTGCGAGCCCCTCCCGGCATCCCTATCCTCCCCGGCCCGCCCGATCCTCGGGCGCGGATCTTTCGGGAGGCCGTTTCATGCCGATCACGCTCGCGACGCTCGCCACGGCCGTCGGTGGCACGCTTGTCGGCGATGAGCCCACTCGCTCCATCGCCTCAGCGGCCACCCTCGAAACAGCCGGGCCCGACGACATCACGCTCGTCGATGCCGGCGACAAAGTCCACCTGCTGGCGAAGAGCCGTGCCGCCGCCGTCATCGTTCCATCGGGCACCGGTCCGCTCGATCGGCCGTCCATCGAGGTGGCTGACGTTCACGCCTCCTTCGCCGCCGCCATTCTCGCCTTTCGTCCGCCCCGGTTCACTCCACGAACGGGCGTCAGCCCTCATGCCGCCGTCGATCCCTCGGCCCGCATCGGCGTCGATGTCGACATCTATCCCTTCGCCTCGGTGGGCCCCGACGTGGTTCTTGCCGACGGCGTGACCATTCATTCGGGCGTTCGCCTCATGGCGGGCTGCCACATCGGCGAGGGAAGCGAGGTTTTCCCGAACGCCGTGCTCTATGACAACACGGTCGTCGGTGCCCGCTGCATCATCCACGCCGGCGCGATCCTGGGCGGCTACGGCTTCGGCTACAAAGCCGGCCCCGACGGCTACACCATCTCCGCCCAGCTCGGCTGGGTTGAACTCGCCGATGATGTGGAAGTGGGCGCCGCCACGACGATCGACCGGGGCACCTACGGACCGACGCTGATCGGCAGCGGCACGAAGATCGACAACCTCGTGATGATCGCGCACAACGTACGGCTCGGACGGCATAACATGATCTGCTCGCAGGTGGGTGTGGCGGGCAGCACGACGACCGGCGACTGGGTCGTGATGGCGGGCCAGGTCGGCGTGCGCGATCATGTGCACATCGGCGACAAGGCCATCCTCGGCGCCCGTTCCGGCGTGTCGAGCGACATCGAGCCAGGCAAGATCGTGCTCGGCGAACCGGCGATCGATCTCCGCGACCGCAAGCTGCAGTTGGCCGCCATGTCGAAGCTGCCCGACATGCGCCGCGACCTCAAGCAGCTGGCCTCCCGGGTGGCCGCGATTGAAGGCTCGGCAGGCCGCGTGGCCGACGCCGCCTAGGAGGGGACGCGATGGCCGACCGCTCCCCATCGTTTGAGTCGCTCCAGGGCGAGACCATCGGCGTACTGGCCGGCTGGGGCCGCTTCCCGGTGGCCGTTGCCGAGGCCATCCGGGCCCGCGGTGGCCGCACGGCCATCCTCGCCATTCGCGATCACGCCGATGCCGCCCTCGAACCGCTCGCCGACGTCCACGGCCAGATCGGCGTTGCGGAGATTGGCGGCGCCATCGATTTCTTCCGGCGCCATGGTGTTCGGCGTGTGACCATGGCGGGCAAGATCCACAAAAAAAAGATCTTCGCCCGGCGTGCGTGGATGCGACATCTGCCCGACTGGACAGGGCTGCGGACGTTCTGGCCGCACTTCATCAGCCGTCGTCGCGACAATCGTGACGATTCGCTGCTCGGCGCCATCGCCGGCGCCTTCGACGCCCGCGGCGTGTCGATCTGTCCCGCCACCGACTTCGCCCCAGACCTGCTCGCCCCCGACGGACACCTGGCCGGTCCTGCCATCACGGCGAGGCATCTTGAAGACGTGGCGTTCGGCTGGCAGCTCGCCAAGGAACTCGGCCGCCTCGACATCGGCCAGACGGTGGTGGTGAAGGATCGCGCACCCCTCGCGCTCGAGGCGATCGAGGGCACCGACGAATGCATCCGTCGTGCAGGACGACTCTGTCCCACGGGCGGCATGACGGTGGTGAAGGTGGCCAAGCCACAGCAGGACCATCGCTTCGACATGCCGACGATCGGCGTGGGAACACTCGAATCGCTTGCGGCGGCCGGTGCATCCGTGCTGGCCATCGAGGCGGGCCGGACCATTCTCGTCGACCAGTCTGCGATCGAGGCGTCCGCATCCCGACTCGGCATCACCATCGTCTCCTGCCACGATGACGGCGGCCTCCCGCTCTTCGACGCCGCCGATCTCGCCGCCTGATCCCACCGGTGCCGTATACTCGTCGGCATGGCAGCTGTACTCGTTGGCCCTGCTCGGCGACTCCTGGCGATCCTCTGGATCTCGGCCGTCGTGGCGGTGCTTGGAGGCGCGGGGCTGGCAGTGGCGATCGCTGGCGAGCCGTTGCCGATCGACACCGCCGTTGATCGCTCGGCGGTCGTTCCTCCTGCCGCAACCCACCATCGTGGGCGCGAGATCGCTCAAACGATGCATTTTTCAGGAGCCCCGTGGCTCGTCCGGGAGAGCCGCCAGCGGGAGGAGGACTGCCGATTGATGCTGGATGCCCTCGCCGTGAAACCGGGCCAGACAATCTGCGACATGGGCTGCGGCAATGGCTTCTACACACTGGAACTGGCACGTCGCGTCGGCCCACAGGGCCTCGTCTACGCCGTCGACATCCAGCCGGAAATGCTGCGGATGCTGGCGGAGCAAGCCGGTGCCGAGGGGCTCACCAACATTCGGCTCGTCCTCGGCACCCCGATCGACCCACGGCTCCCACCCGGGGCCATCGATCTGTGCCTGTGTGTCGACGTCTACCACGAGTTCTCGCACCCCGAGATCATGCTCGACCGCATCCGAAGCAGCCTGGCCCCGGGCGGCCGCCTGGCCCTCGTGGAGTTCCGCGGGGAGGATCCTGCGGTGCCCATCAAGCCCCTTCACAAGATGACCCGCGAGCAGATCGATCGGGAACTCGTCCCGGCTGGATTTCGGTCGGTCGAGTCGTTCGACCGGCTCCCCTGGCAGCATCTCGTCTTTCTGGAGTCTGATGCCCCCCCCGCGCCTTCGGCGCAACCCTCACAATCTCCCTAAAAAACCCTTATGTGAGGCAATCGATTTTTCCCCCCGCCGTGTTGCATTCCTTCCGTGGCACGGGGATACTTACGGTACGTACGGGCGACCGCCTTGGAGGCTTCGCCGACCAGCGCTCCTGAGTGACCATGGCCATTCGCCCGTCCAGCTTTGCCTCGGCCGACAGCGCCGTCCGCGATCCTCGCGGCGGATCGCTCGACCCGGTCGTCGTCGATGTACCGGAGGCGCCCCAGGTTCCACCGGCTCAGGGCGGGAGCAACTGGGTGCTTGGCCAGAGCCCGTCGATGCGCCGCATCGCCAAATCGATCGAACGGGCTGCCGAGGTCGAATGCACCGTCTTGATCTACGGCGAGACCGGCACCGGCAAGGAACTCTGGGCCCGGCTTCTCCACCGCAGCGGCCCGCGTTCCAATCGCGCCTTCATTCCCGTCAACTGTGCCGCGCTCACGCCGTCGCTGGCTGAGAGCCAACTCTTCGGCCATGAGAAGGGTGCCTTCACGGGTGCCAACGGCCGCTCGCTGGGCATCTTCCGGGCAGCGGAAGGGGGCGTGGTGTTTCTCGACGAGATCGGCGAGATGCCGATGGAACTCCAGGCCAAGCTTCTCCGCGTGCTCCAGCAGCGCGAGGTGCTCTCCGTGGGCGCCACGGAGCCGGTGCCGATCGATGTGCAGTTCGTCGCCGCCACGAACCGTGATCTCGAAAAAGAGGTCGAGAAGGGCACGTTCCGCGAAGACCTCTACTACCGCCTCAACATGATCGAACTTCGCGTGCCGCCCCTTCGGGAGCGGGCCGAAGACATCCCGTCGTACATGGACTTTTTCGCGGAGCGATTCGCGGAACGGTATCGGCTCCCCAAGTGGATTCCGTCGGCCGACGCCCTGACGGAGTTCTGTTCGTTCCATTGGCCGGGCAACGTGCGCCAACTCGAGCATGTGATCGAGCAGGCCTATGTGCTTCAGATCGAGCCGCGAGTGCCCGTTCGGAAAGACGGCGAATCGTCATCCCCGAGCGCACCGGGTCGGCTTCCCTGCCTCGATCTGGCCAAACTCCGTGAGCAGGCCATCCGCGAGGCCCTCCAGGTTACCCGAGGCCACAAGGCCAACGCCGCCAAACTCCTGGGCGTGCACGCCAACACGATGACCCGCCTGCTCAAGGAAATCGAAGGCGATTCCGAGGCGACGCCCGACGACGACTCAGCGGCATCGTGATCGTCCGGTTCGAGGCAGGTCGTAGCTTGCTCCCAAGCCCAACGACGTAAGCCGTGGACCACGCCGGCCATTCCCCTTGGGATCGGTGGGGCAAACCGCCTGCGTAGTCAAGCATTCGGACCCAACAATCCCTCGTGATGTATCACGGCGCGGCCAGGTTTCATGGCCGTGGGCCTGGAACGGACGGGGCCTCCGGTGGCACGGCCTGTGTTGGCCCAGGCGGTACCGTTGCCGGCGGGGGGGCGGTGCCCGTGGCGGCAGGGGCGGCCGTGCCCGTGGCGGCAGCGGTGGTGGTGCCCGTGGCAACAGGCGTGGCGGTGCCTGTGGCGACGGGAGCGTTTGGTGCCACCGGGGGCGGTGGAGTGGGCGGCTTGGGTGGCGCCGGCTGAGGCTTCTTCTCCGGTGGCCGTTTGCGGTCGCCTCGGGTGAGGGTCGATGTCCACGCACCCACCACGTATTTTTCGTACATCCCCACGCGACGCATGCCATCCCGATCGAGGTCGGTGTAGTAGAGGTCGTTGGTGAAGGCGCCGTTGCCATCGAGATCACAGTAGCGGTCGGCATCCGTCGGCTTTCCGTCGCCATCCATGTCGAGCCATGGCTCGCTCGCGAGACCCGCTGCCAGGTTCGACGGCCGGCTCGGCGGCTCGCCGTCGATCGGAAGCGACCGCCCTTCCTCCCGCTCCCCGGCGAAAAGCCCGCCAACGTGAAGTGCCATCCCGCCCGCATCGATCCACATCCGATCCCCGAGCGGCTTGAGCCCGGAAAGGAAGGGCACCATCGAGAGGGTCACCAAGGCTCCACCGGCGGCGAGGAGGCCACCCAGCCCACCTGCAGCCACCCCGCCGATCCGATCAGCCATCACCACCGCGCCTTCCGGCTGATCGACCTCATCCTCGTCGGCTTCGTCACGATGCAGGACGCGACGCACGATGGCGAGCCCGCCCCAGAGGACGCCTGCATAGGCGATCAGGATCACCCAGGCCTGCGGCACGATCTGGCCGGTCACCATCTCCTCGCCAGCCTCGAACAGTTCCGTGAGCGGCTCGAGCAGCATGGTCGCCAGGGCGAGAAACACCACGACTTCCAGAAGGGCGACCACCGACCGGCGCAGCCCCCATTGGAACCCGACGAAACCGCCCCCCAGCACCGCCGCAATCACGATCAGGTCGTACATGTCGATTGCCTCTCGGGACCGCGTCAGCCGGTCACCCGCAGAACCTCGTTCACGGTGGTGTCGCCATGCACCACCTTCGCCAGGCCGTCGATCTGCAGCGTGAGTGTGCCGTTGAGCACGGCGGCCGCCTTGATGTCGCGGGCAACGGGCTTCACGGTGATGAGCTTTCGGATCTGGTCGTTCATCACGAGCAACTCGTGAATGGGCACCACTCCGTCGAAGCCGGTATGCCCGCACTTCTCGCAGCCCTTTTCCGTATACACGTGCTTCACGGCACCGGGCTTGAGGTGAAACTTCTTCATCAGCGCCTCGGGCGGATCGATGGCCACCTTGCATGCCGCACAGAGTCGACGGGCGACCCGCTGGGCCAGCACGCCCGTCACCGCTGTTTGCACGAGCATCGGTTCAATCCCGCTTTCGACAAGCCCCAGGAGGGCGCCTGCGGTGTCCTTGCCCTCCGCCGCCGCCAGCACGAAATGCCCCGTCAGCGCGGCCTGCATCGCAGCCTCACAGGCCCGACGATCGCCGAGTGGATCGACCATGACAACGTCGGGGTCCTTGCGGAGCGCCATCGGAAGAACGCTGGCGATGGAGGCACCGCCGGCGGTGTCCACCTCGATCTGCGTCACGTCGTCGATCACGTCACCCACGGGTGCCTCGACCGTCATGATTTTGCGTTTCCGGGCGTCCATGTCGCGCACCAGGGCATAGAGCGTCGTGGTTCGACCTGAACCGGGCGGGCCGACCACCAGCAGCAGTCCGTAGGGCTTCGCAACCGCCTCGCGAACCTGTGCCAGCAGCTTCTGGCGGAATCCGAGCTGATCAAGCCCGGGTCGCTCGGTGGCGGCGGCGGTTTTTCTGAGGTGAAGCACGACCCGCTCGGTCGCCCCGCTCCCCATCGACTCGACATCGACCTGATGACGGATGCTTCGAAAAAGGATGCCGAAGCGTCCCTTTCTCGACGTCGCGCCGTCGTCTTTTGGCACGTCGGCCAACACACGGATCGCGGCGAACATCTTGGCGCTGTCGCCGGTCACGATGCGATCCGTGACCTTTTCGGTGCCTCGGGCCGTCACCCGAACCTCGTGCACCGTATCGTGCGGCTCAAACGTCACATCCGAGGCGTTGCTCCGAATCATGCCCTGCAGAATCTGCTGCAGCTTGAGCACATGAGCCGGCACGCGTCCCGTCGGCTTGCCGCCAACGGGCAGCGTCATCACGGCGGTTCCGTCTTTTTTCAAGAGCGTGAACACGTCAGCCGTGGTTTCGGAAGCCCCCTTCCCCTTGCCACGTCCGGCAGGGGCCAGCCGTTGCCGCACCGTCGCGATCAATGCGCCCCACTGCTCCGCCAGGCTCATGCTGCTGGACGAAGCCTCGCCGACCGTCCAAGGGGCCACATGGGGCTTCAGCTCGGCGATGAGATTCTTGATGCCTCCACGGGCGAGGATCCTCCGCCCGTCGGGAAGCCCACGGTCACGTTGCCGGATGAACATGGCCGTCGCGAGGGCGAGGCAGCCGGCAACGGCCGGGACGGCCACGGGGCCCACGACAACGACGCCCAGTACCATCGCCAGGCCGATCGCCCCAAATGCGATGTTCCAGCGGGCTGCGGCATCGACACCGAGCACCCCGCCGGTTCGGCGGGCCCAGCCCGACACAACGATGCTCGCCACCATGGCGAGGCACCAGGCAGCCGTCAGCCCCAGGGCTGTCCAGGGCACGGCCTGAAACGATGGCACCTCGAGCATGCCACCAGGCAGCGAAAGAACGCTCGAAAACATGATCATGGGGTTGGAACCGGTCACCACCGTGCATCGATGAATCGTGTCGGCTGCAGCCGATCGTCCTTCCGAAAGGGACTTGAGCATACCGCCCCGCAAGGCAGTTACGCATGTGGAGCATACCGGATGAGGAATTTGTGGGTTATTATGGAATTCGGCATCTGGGCCACCTGAAAGGCGATGGCGATGGCGAAGACTAACAACTGCCGAACTATTGCTTTACTCCGGCCATCACATCGACGAGGTTTTACTTACGTCGAAATGATGGTGACATGCGGACTCATTTTAATCCTAATGGGTATTCTCGTTCCCGCCCTTGGCGTTGCACGCGAATCGGCTCGACGAACAGCCTGCCTCAACAACCTCGCCGGCCTGGCAAAAGGCTTTGTCTCCTACGATGCCGCCCGAGGTGAGCTACCGGGCTGGCGGAATCGTCAAGACCTCTACACCTCAACGATGTGTGCCACCGACAAGACGAAAGCCTGCGTTTCATGGGCGGTGAGCATCATGCCCTTTCTTGGCGAGAAGGAAATCTTCAACTGGTACGAGGGCTACACCGGCGGGGCTGGTGTCGACAACGTGATCGCGAAGCGCGTGGGGCGGTATGTCTGCCCGAGCTTGGCTGGACAACTCAAGGATCGCAATCCTGCTGCCATCGCCTATGCGGTGAACGCCGGGACGGCGGCAAGCGTGCTCAAGGATGGCGTTCGGCAATACCGTGGCGACGGCGCCATCGTCGACACCGTCGGAAACGCCTCGGGAGCCACGTGGTACATCTCCACCACGCAACAGTACCAGCCCAGTCGCTACTCGATCGAGGCGATCGGCGCCGCCGACGGCGAGAGTTGCACCGCCCTCCTCGCCGAGCGATCGGCATCGTGGGCATCCACTACTACGAAATGGTCGGACAACCCCGTACCGACTCCCGCCAACGGGCTCTCCCAAGCCACTGCCCACACCTTCCTTCAGCCGGTGATGAACAAAACGGTGGCAACCGTCACCAGCGCCGCCGTCCCACCCAACACGTATCCGACCGAATACCCGCTCATCCGACAGACGAAGGCCAACGCCTGGATGTGGCTGGCCACCGACGTGGGGATGCGTTACCCGTCATCCTGTCACAGCAGCGGCTACCAGATGGCCTTCTGCGATGGACACACCCAGATCATCTCCGGGGCGATCGACCCGTGGGTCTACAGCCAGTTGCTCTCGAGCAATCAGGCCGAGCGATCGCCACAGGTGCAGTCGATGGAACGGTATCTCCTCAATGGTGCTGCGGTGCACTACATCCTCGACGACCGCGATGTGGATGAGCCGGCAGGCCAGATCAAGTTCATCGATGCAGTGAAGTGATCGCACGTCACGCCACCTCTCGTCGGTCAGCTTGGTGAGCCGTCGCCTTCCGACACCTCGTCGGTGTCCGACCCCTTCTCCTCCGGCGGCGCCGGAAATGCCCGCTCGGGATTGAGTTCGGCCGCAGACGCCTGCGCCCGAAGGAGGTCACCGATCCGTGGCCACGTCCGTTTCCGCAAGGCCTCCGGCGTCCACGACCAGATCCGTGCCCGCATCAGGATGGGCGTCGATTCCTGCCGCATCGCACTCTCATACGAGGCCGCCACGACCTCTGGAAAGGGGGGGAGTTCGGCCTCCTTGGCCACGTGGCGGCTTCCCTGCACGCTGACACCATACCGCCGGTCATACATCGTGAAGGCCAGACGCAGGAACCGATTGAACGTGTCGAGACGGCCCTTGGCCAGTCCGTCGAGCATCGCCCGCTGCACCATCGCGTCGAGAAACTGCCGCATGTTGGCCAGATCGATGTCCATCACCGCGGCGAGCCGCAGGGCCACGAAGCCCTCGAGACCCTCCGTATAAAGCGGCTGAGAACCGCGGCCGCTGTCTTCGGCCAGCGTGACGAGCTTCCCATAGCAGTGGGCGGCCTGGGCCTCGTCGCCGTAGAGGTAGGCGAAGACGGTCGCCTGTTCGAGAAATGACTCGTAGCCGCCGAGCAGGTCGTTCACGTCGGCCCGGCCGAAGTCGGCGGCCGACAGGCCTTCCTGCGACTGGATCATCTGCACGGCCTCCTGCATGCCCCGCTCGTAGGCATCGATGAACCTGGGGTCGGGCAGGAGATCGAGCCGATCCGACAGCGGATCGAACTCGAGTCGGCCCGAACGCATCAGGTATTGCAGATTCGCAAGCCTCGTCCGCACGACGGTCAGCTCATTGAACCGCTCCCGATGCGAACCTTCCCGTGACAGCGCGATGCCGCGCTCCGACCAATAAATACCGTGGGCATGGGCATGCCCCCAATCGAGAGGACCGTAGGTCTCCATGAGCCGAAGCATGAACTCGGGCGACATCCCGTAGCGCTCGACGAGTGTTTGCTTCTGGAGACAGGGAACGATGACGTCGAACACGGCCCGTGACACCCGTTCGTCACCAAGAATGGCCGCGAGGAGGTCGGCGTTGGTGCCGGTTGGCAGTGCCCGCCCGGCCACCAGACGGGTGTCGAGCGAGGCGTCGTAGAGCACGGCATTGCCCAGCATCCGCAGAAACGCCTCGTTGGGTTCGGCCCCGTGCGCCGCCATCACGCCGAGCGCTGCGGCGGCATCTGGATGGCTCCGCAAGGCCCCGACACCATCGGCTGCATCGACGATCCGTCGAAAGCGGACGACGGCCTCGTCGGACGTCAGCCCTCCCGTCAGATCGCCGAGGAGCTCACGAAACTCCCGCACGAGCCGGGCCTTGTAGTAGGCATGCTCGCGATCGGTCCTGCCGCCGATCTTGTGAAAGTAGATCCAGCCGAGTTCATTCGGCAGGTTCGCATCGCGCGGATTCAAGGGAATCCCTTCGCGCCGCAACAGGTCGATCCCGCGGTTCACCCATTCCCAGCGCTCCGACGGCTCCCTGGAACAGACCGAGACGTTGTAGGCGAGATTCCATGCCTGAAACGCCCACACCCTGGGAAAGCGTGGCTGGAGCGCCGTGATCCACCGGGCAAGCGTCTGTGCCTCGAAAAACTCGCCGCGATCCTGGAGGCCCTCGGCCCGCGCCCAGAGCACGTCGACAGCCAGGCCGCGAAACGTGCCGGCGGCCGCCGTGGCAAGCGCCACGTGTGGCGGCATGCCTCGCGTGCCCTCCATCGACACGACCAGACCGAGATCCTGTCGCTGGCGGCCGATGGCCCGTGACACAAGGCCGGAGGCCGCCATGCAGGACACGAGCACCACCGCCGCGATGGCTTCGACCACTCGGTCTGACATGCGTGCTGCTCCGATCAGGTGGATGAGCGAATCAGATCGCGTCGTTCAAACACCGCCCAGCCGATGAGGCCGATGATCAGCGGATAGGCGAGGCCGATCCGCCAGAGGCACGCCACCAGGTCCGAGCCTGGAATCAGCATGCCCGAGGCGATCCGGCCGACGGCGTCAAAATCGGAAAAGGCCGGCGTCAGCCAGAGGGCCACGTCGGTCACGAGCCCAAACAGCATCCGAAACGCCTCATACCACCTTCCCTCGAGCAGCATGATCATCGTGCGACCCACGCGTTCGGCGATGGCTCCGCCAATCGTGGAGGAGACCATGTTGTAGAGCCCGAGGGCGTCCCGAAAAAACCCGCTTCCGACGGCCGTGGCATAGACCACGAGGGACGCCAGGATGGCCAACGGTATGTCGAGGCACGCTCCCGCGGCAACGGCCACCGCCGCCACCATGGTGAGCTTGATCCACATCACGACCAGTCCACGAACGAAGTTGCCGGCAAAGCCGCCCGCCCTCCACAGCAGCCGCATGCCTTCGCCAGGCGAAAAGGTGATCGCGGTGGGATGGGTCTCCCCGGCCGGCACGAGGTTGCGGTTGGCGATGGTGACCCGCAGCACACCGTCGTCGTCGATCGCGTCGGCCGGGAGATCCAGCACGTGCACGGCCAGTGTCGAGAGCGTCTGCTCCTGATGATCCCCCCCGACCATCGGCCACGGGCGGTCGTTGAGCCACATGGCAAACCGCACGTCGGCCAGGTCGATGTCGACATTGTCGGCCCGGGGCTTCAGTTCCAGCTGGACCGTGCCCCCCTTCCCAACCGATTCACGAACTGCCTCGAGGCCGGAAAACACGAAGATCGACGTGGTGTCGGGGGTCACCGTGTGCCACTGCCAGGTGTACTCGTGCCGAATCCGGCGACGTGCGGCGTCAGGATTCGCGGCAAAGGCCTCCGGTGCGTCCTCCTCCACACGACGAATCGCCTCGGTGATCGCCGCCTCGACCTCCCCCGGATTGCCCGGCGTGGGTTCCACCGCAACGCGTGCCGCGAGCACCTGGTGATCCACCGCCGTGCGATCACGGGCATCGGTCGCCTCCGTGGCCGCCAGCAGCCGCACGAACGTGGCCGTTCCGATGCCTGCAAGCGCCACCATGAGAAGGTTGAAAAGGATGATCCCGAGCCACTTGCCCACCAGGTATTCGCCACGGTGGATCGGCTTCACGAGTGTCATCTGGATGCGGCCCGATTCAATATCTCCGCCGATCGAACTGCAGGCCAGAATGATCGTGAGGAGTGACAGGATCAGGCCGGTGGCTCCGAGCGACCAGGTGAGCAGAAACTGCATCCGGTAGGCGAGCCGCTCCGAATGGTCGAGCAGCAGCGGCAGCGACGGAATCGCCACCACGAGCAGCAGCACCAGCACCAGGGTGCCCCGCATGCGGACCGCCTCCTCGACCACGGCGCGAGCAACGCCCACCACGCCCGTGGCACCGCCGAGTGCCCAGCGGATCACCGCGATCCCCAACAGCACGCCGATCACCATGGCCGTGATGCCGACGAGACCGGTCGCTTCCACCGGCCGCCCGAGGGCCACAAGTGACGCGATCACAAGACCATCGGCCACCACGATGGCGGCTAGCCACCGGAGGTTTCGCATCGATGCGGATGTCGCGCCTGCTCGTGTGGATGCCATCGACGTCACGGCTGCCGCCTGGTGAGGCTTTCAATGAGGTTGGAATCGACGCCTCCCGATGTGGAGTCGGGTGCCGATGCCGGGCGCGTCGTGTCGTCACGACCGACGACCGCCGCTTGGTCCGTGGCCTCAGGGCCCTTGAGAAACTCCGCCACGCTCCCCCCTGCCTTGGCCCCGCTCGTCTGCACGCCCTCGGCCCTCGCCCGCTCCACAATCTCCAGAAAGAGCGACTCCAGCCGTCGCCTCGGCCGCTCGACATCGATGTGGCCGATCCCCCGCCTGGCGAGCAGGTCGCGGACCTCGGCGACGACCTCCGCCGGCAGCGTGTCGCTGCGGATCGTCGTGCGATCCTCCTGCACGAGGAGCTCGTCGCATGTTCCCTCTGCCCTCACTCGGCCGCCAAACATGATGGCCACCCGGTCGCAGAGATCCTCCACGTCCGACAGTTGGTGGGTGCAGAGGAGCACCGTCTTGCCTCGCCGTCCGAGGTCGGCGATCACATCCTTGATCTGTCTCGCTCCCACCGGATCCATTCCGCTCGTCGGCTCATCAAGGATGAGAAGCTGCGGATCGTTGATCAGGCTTTGGGCCAGGCCAACCCGCCGCTGCATTCCCTTCGAAAACTCGCCAACGGGTCGATGGCCGACCGCGTCGAGGCCGACCATTTCCAGCAGCCGATCGATCCGTTCGCGGCGCACGCGCGATGGAAGCCGGAAGAGTCGGCCGTAGTAATCAAGGGTCTCACGCGCGGAGAGAAACCGGTAGAGATAGCTCTCCTCGGGCAGATAGCCGATGCGCTGCTTCGAGGCCACGTCGCGCGGCCGGCGGCCCAACACCGCGATGCGGCCCGAAGTGGGCGTCACGAGGCCGAGAATCATCTTGATGGTCGTGCTCTTGCCCGAACCGTTCGGGCCCAAGAGCCCGTAGATCTGGCCGCGGCGCACCTCGAGATCGATGCCCTCGACGGCCCGCACGCGGGGACGGAGCCAGAAATCCCGGAACGTCTTGGTGAGACCCACACACTTGATGTCGATCCCTGCGGCTGCATCAACCGCCTCAGGTTCTCTCGCCGTTTCGCCAGCGATCATCTGCCCCTCCTTGAACCGTCTCACTCGACCCGCACCCGATCAACGCCCGAAGCCGGCCTGCTTTTCCTTGAGCGACCGGATCTGCTCCTGCTGCCGCTCCTTTTGGATCACGGGATCGCGGTTGAGCTGGAGTTCGAGCTTGCCGGGCACCGTGTAGAACGTCTCGACGTCGCCGGTGAGGATGCTCTCCCGGGCGTCTTCCCAGAGCCGCGACAGGATGATGCGGGGGTTCCGCTCATACTGGGGGAGCAGTCGGGAAAACGTCTCGCTGTCGCCCTTGATCCGCTCCACCACCTGCGTGCGGTAAGTCTTGGCGGCGTTCACGACGCGGGCCACCTCGCCGCCGATCGACACCCCGTCGACCACCAGATCCCCGATCGCCGAATCGATCGCCTGCTCGGCGGCCGGAGCATCGCCGGTGCCTTCCTCGGAGGCCCGCTCGAATCGGTCGAGCAGGGCGAGCAGCCGATCGGCGCCTTCGCCCGCGGCCTCGCCCAGGATGCGGGCGCGATCCTGCTCGGCCGTCACGATCCGTTGTGACCGATCGGACTCGGCACTGGTCACGGCATCGAAACTCGCCATCACGCTCACCGGCGCCGACACCGTGTCGAGCGAGATCTGGTCGATCGTCAGCCCGGTGGCCATCTCGAGAAGGCGCCGTTGGGCCACCGCCGCGGCCACCTCCCGATTGACCACGCCCCGAAGAAGGTCGTCTGCCGAAAGCTGGGCCACGGCATGCACGATGCCCTGCTCCGCCGCACACTGCACCACCTGCCTCGCGAGCGTCGAGTCGCCGACATTCGTCACATACGCCACGGGCTCACTGACCCGGTAGGTCACCGTCCACTTGGCATGGGCGATGTTGAGGTCGCCGGTGATGAGCGAGCCGTCGCGCACGGGATGGAGGGGTCGGGCCTGGAGGCGGCGGCGCTGGTCGCGGGTCAGTGCCTCGTCGGTCTCGTTGGTCTCATACCAGAATGCCTCGTCGATCGTGAGCGTGGCGGGGCGGGTGTCGATCGTCACAACCTGCTCGATCGGAAACGGGGCCGCGAGGTAGGTGCCACGCTCCAGCACCTGCTCCCCCGGCTGGCCCACGAGTTCGCCAAAACGCAGCCGCAGCGCCACCTCGTTGGAACCGACACTGAAACTCCCGCTGAGGGCATACGCCGCCAGTGCCACCAGCATGGCCACCTTGAGGATGCCAAACCCGACCTTCAACGCCTCGGCCAGCGACTGCTGGGCCGGATCGAGCGGCTCCGGCTCGTTGCCGGATGGTGCGAGGCTCACCGGCGCATCACTCATCGACGACCCCCTGGCTGAAGCGATGGCTCAGGATAGGCCGCGGGCTTCGGGCCCTGGCCGGGATCGCGATTGAACCAGTCGAGAATCCCGAGACTGTCGGCGGAGAGCACGAAGGTCGTGTTGTGGTCGAGCATCTTCTTGAGCGCCTCCACCTTTCGAAGGAAGATCGCAAACTCCTCGTTGCGGGCGAAGCTCTCATACTCCTTCGACGCCTCCCGATCCCCCTGGGAGCGGATCGCCTGGGCTCGGCGCTCCGCGAAGGCAAGGATGCGATCCCGCGAACTCTGCGCCTCGCTGCGGATGGCCGAGGCCTGGGCCTGGCCCTCCTGAAGTGCGTTCTCCGCGAGCCGTTCGCGGGTCTTGATCATCGTTTCGAAGATCTTTTCGGTCGTCGACTCGGGAAGCACGATCTTGTAGATCCCGACGCTCTCCACCTTCAGTCCGTATCCCGACTTCGCCAGGGATGCCTCCAGGGTCGCCTTGGCCTCGTCTTCGATCGCGGACAGCTTCAGGCGATCGCGGTCGAGATTGACGAGTTCGTCGAGCCGGTAGCGGCTGATGATCCCGCGGATCTCGCGAAGACGGCTCGAGAGCTGCCGAGAGGCCTCGGCCGGATCCTTGAGCGTCACGTAAAACTCGAGCGGGTTTTCGATCCGCCAGGTCAGGTAGGTGCGGACGATCACGCTCTTGCCGTCGGCCGTCTGCAGTTCCTCAAGCTTGTCTTCGAGCAGTTGGATGCGCTTGGAGTAGTGCGTGACCTTGTGGATGGGCCATGGCAGCCTCCATTTGAGCCCTGGCGTGTCCTGCACGCTGCCCTGGTCGGCGCGGTCGAAGGTGGTGCGCACCGCCACCTGGTCGTAGCGAAGCTGGTAAAGAAACATGTACGACACGAGGGCCGCGGCGATCGCCAGACCGGCGAGAATCGTGAATGAGTTTTTCATGGCTGCCATTCTCCGGGCCGGCGGTCTCTGCCGGCCATTGACGTGTCATTGGCCGAGGAGTGTGTCGAGGGCCGAGGTCGGGTCGCTGAAGTCCATCTGCAGGATCGGGAGATCCCCCTGGTCGCCGGCGATGATGAACTTGCGGCGGTCGGCGAGACCGTCGGCGAGTACCTCGAGAAAGCGTCGTACCCGGTAGTAGGTGGGCGACTTCTCAAAGGCGAGCAGTTCGCCGGTAAATCGCTCCCGCGCACTTCGTTCCCCGACGGACTTCGTCCAGCGATAGCCCCGTGCGGCATGGATGAGTTCGGCCGCCTCGCCTCGCGCATCGCCCAGCAGGCCTTCAATGTCGAGCTCCTGTGTGGCGATCCGGCGGCGGAGCGCGTCGTCGGCACCCGATGCGGCCTCCGAACGCAGCGCATCGAGTTCGAGGATCGCGGCGTTGATCCGATTGCTCCGCTCGACCGAACCGGCCACCTTGGCGAGCGTCGCCACGGCGTCCTTGCGGCCCTCCTGGATCAGTGTTTCTCGACGCTGCTGGGCTCCGATCTGCCGGTGGAAGGCACGGGCCACCTTGCCTCCGGGAGGCTGGAGCGCCGTCACCGACACGCCGATCACGTCAAGCCCGAGACCCAGCCGGTCGGCCCGCTCCTGCACCACCTGCTGGATCTCGCCGCCGGCCTCGCTGCGGCCCCGCGAGAGGAGGCCGTCGAGGGTGTGACTGGCGAAGTAGCGGCTCGCCTCCTGCTCCACAAGCGCCTCGAGCGCCTCCTTGGGGGTCACGGCCCCGCTGAGATACTCCAGCAGGTCGCGAACCCGGTAGGTGACGACGAGATCGGATGCGACAACGGCCAGGCCGGAGGAAGCGGCACCCGACGACGAGGCATCGAGG
>Ga0208783_10000154_pt1 | contig 40676 bp, 70 predicted proteins | sample DEB19_08_DNA_2_FD_184529 | JGI IMG/M metagenome (GOLD analysis project Ga0208783, IMG submission 184529) | Aqueous microbial communities from the Delaware River and Bay under freshwater to marine salinity gradient to study organic matter... | ecosystem: Environmental > Aquatic > Marine >... | reverse complement strand
TGGCTGCCGAGCCGCCGAGCAGCAGCAGCGCCTCCTTCATGCCCTCGGGAACCACCTTGGCAAACAGCATGTAGACGAAGCCGGCGAACACGACGATCGCCAGCACGGACACGACGCCCGCGCCCCAGGCCAGCGGGGAGCCGACCTTGGCAAGCTCGACGGTCTGGCTGCGGGCGCCGGACACGTCGGCAAGCTGGGCCTTCAACTGGTCGAGGTCTTGTTGCCTCAGCCGCTCCGTATGCGCGCGGGCATCGGCCTCAGCCTGTAGTACGGCCATCTTGAACTGAAGCGCGAGGTTCGGGTCGGCCGCGACCGCCCTCTCGATCCCGTCCGCATCCGTGGTGCCAAGCAGATCGCGGGCGATGCCCGTCACCTTCTCGACGGCGGCACCGGTCTTGTCGCCCATGATCCAGGAGGCGACGGTCGGCGCGAGGCCCAACAGCAGGGGAATAAGGGGCATTAGAAGTGCCTTTCTGGTTTCACTAAGTGCTGGTTGTTGCTATAATAGCTGCCATGAACAGACGCCCGCCCTGCCCTTGGCATTGGTCGCCGAAGCAACGGCTCGACCACTACACCCGCATCGATTCCACGGGATGCCACATCTTCACGGGCACCATCGGCAACCATGGATATGGGCGCCTTCGCGTCCAGAATATTGAACACACCACCCACCGGCTGGCGTGGGAGTTGGCGAATGGACCCATTCCTGCTGGGATGCACATCCTTCACAGTTGCGACAACCGCGCGTGCGTGAACCCGGCACACCTTCGGCTCGGGACGAACAACGACAACGTCCGCGACATGATGGATAAGCGCCGCTGGGGGCCTCCGAGGGGGAATCCGAAAGGAGAGGCGCACGCCAAAGCCAAACTCACGGAAGCCCAAGCGCGGTCGATCTTTCTTTCCGAAGGGACACAAACGGAGATAGCCGCTCGGTTCGGCGTCCGGCAGACCACCGTATCGATGATTAAAAACAAGCAGACTTGGTCGCATATTCACGATCCGCCGTTCCGAGCGTAGGCGTCGGCAATCTTCCCTGCGTAGTAGTCGGCCTGCCCCGGCCCGTTGTAGTGAAGGGCGAACGTGTACCAGTCGTGCCGCTTCAGCGCGTCCAGAATGGCCGGGTTCGCCTGGATGAAGCGCAGGAAAACGTCTAGCTGCCCCTGTTCAGTATCTGCAGCCTCGCGGAACGCTTGCGGGCTCTCAAACCCAAGCTTCTTCCAATGAAACCCCATGGTCTGAGGCCACCCCCAGCTGGTCGATTGGATGGCCGCGCTTTCGTCCAAGGCTGCGGCCTCCTCGAACTGCTCCCACGCCTCGCCCTGATTCCGGGCGGCCAGCGAGGGCGTCCACGCCCGGCAGGAGATGTGCGGATGGCTCTCGTTGAACCGGTAGCCGGTCAGTTTCCCGAACCAGTGGGCCTCAAGCCGGATGATGGGCCGCCCGTTCTGAAAGCCTCGCCCGCTGCTCTCCACCTCGGCAATGGCCTTGACGGCGGCAACCTCAACGCCGATGCGGTCGGCTGCGGACTGATAATCGATCATGGCGTACCCCTTGGGCCGGTCGGCCCGGACTGGAAGCTCCATAGACGCTGCCAAAGCCCGTCGATCTTGGTGTCCTGCGTGTCGTTGCGGCGATCCACCATGTCGAGCCGCTGGGCATGGGCATTGAACCGGCTTTCCGTTGTGCCCTGCATGGTGGCGACTTGGGCTTTCAGGTCCCGGACCGAGTTGGCCGTCTCGTCTATGCCCGCCAGTGTGCGCTGCGACAGAAGGACCAGAATCCCCATGCCTGCGGCGACGAGCCATCGGTAGGCCTGCACCCCGAGGCTGACTCGGCGTCCATTTTCGCTCATGCTGTCCTCAGCCATTGCCGGCCTCCTTGGGGTCGGTGGTGGTTAGGGCCTCGGCCGTGGTGGCACATGGTCGGGGTCCGCTTGCTTTAAATCGTGATACTCTTGGTCGCGAGATACGTTTTCGCGGCCGTATAGATCGTGGTCTCCTCGGCGTCTGTGATGTAGCGGTTGAACACAGCCCAGAACGCGATGTGCCCAACACCTTCGTTGCTGTTGGCGGCCGATCCGACACGGTAGTTGCCCGGAGACCGCAGGCGCGTGCGCCCGCTCGCTACCGAGCTTGTATTGGACAGGCTACGGGTGATGTCCTTGAGGTTCTGTCGCGTGTCGTCTGATCTCGCCGAGTAGAACGCCCACGAGGAAACATCAGGAACGGTCAAAATCCAGTTGGAAGTCGTGACGTTTGTGCTTCCTGTGCCGGCGCCCGTGATGCGGCAAGTGGACCACACCATCTGAGTGCTGGAGAGGGCATAAAGCTGAACACCCGTCGAGAGACGGGCAGAATCATCGAGGCTCGCCTGCCCCGACGACTGGTTCCCCAAATAAGACGGGCGGATTGGCGCGGAGATCCCCGTCTCCGGCGTCTTGCAGGCCACCAGGACGCTCACGGCGGCCGTATCGGCCGCGCCGCTGTCGATATAGCTCGTCCCCGCCGAAAAGGCGCTGTAGGTCGAGTTCACGGTGGGCGACCCGAGAATGGTCATGTCGCTCCCATCCGCAAGATTGCGGGCGACCTTGGCGCTGGATCGGTTGGGGAAGCCCATCGCCACCAAGCCGTCGCTCACGCCAAGGCGGAACTGCACCGGCAACGCGTCGAAATCGGCGTCTGAGATCGGGAAGATAACGGCCATGTCACACCACCGAATAGGCCGCCGCAGCGGCAAGGACGCGGGCGAGTTCCTTCGCCGCGGGCAAATTGGGATGGATGTTGTCGAGCGAGGTCGAGGGCGTACTGGTCACAACTCCCGTATCGGCATCGGTCGTCGTGTCGCCCAGCGCCCATCCCGCCTCCTGGCTCATCTGGGCGTGCGAATTGAGCAGGACACAGCGCGCGTCGGCATAACTGCGGATGCGCTCGATCATGGCTAACAGGGTAGGCGCCCGTCGCTCGGCGTGGCGCACGTCGCTCTCCGGGTCGCGCGGCACCGTGGGCACCCAGAATGCGATCAAGACATCCGGGAGGTCGTCGCGGATTTTCTCCCGCCAGTGATCCATGCCGGCCAGGATTGAGGCAATGCCGTCCTCGACCGTCACGCCGATCAGGCTATTGGTCGCCAACCCAATGGCGATGAAGTCCAGCGCCGGGATCGAAAAGCGCGTGCGGTACTGCGCGAAGTCGATTGCCCAGCCGGTGCCCCAGATATCATCCGGGCCGGTCACCGCGACCACGAACGGATTGTGTGCCGCCTTGTAGGCCGCATCCCCTGCGATATAGGCCGCGTCGGTGTTGCCTCCCGTCCCGTCGATCGGAAGCATGTTAGTCAGGCGGACGCCGACATAGTCGTCCATGTCGCGAGACGCCCGGCCTTCGTTCAGCTCGCCGCCGCCGCTCGGCGTGATCGTGCCTTGGGCGTCCGGCGTGTAACCTGCATCCGTCAGAACGTCGGCCACAAGATCAGACAGGTACGTCCCCAGAGCCACGTTGCCCTTGGTGATCGAGTCTCCGATCAGCAGATAGGACACGGTCTCGGCGCTTCCAGCCGGGGCGATGTTCATGTTGATGTCGAGGATCTTGCGCAGGCCGGACGAATCCGTCGGGCGCACGGTCAGCCGACCGGTCGCGTCGCACAGGTCCGGGTCGATCACGATCTGTCCGGAACCCTCCACCGCCAGGGAGCCCGAGGAGATCGCCATTATGGCCGGCACCGGGTCGTAGCGCTCGGACAGAACATTGCCGGCGTAGAACGGCAGCGGCTTGCCCTCGATCAGGAAGAAGTCGGTGGCGACGATGGGCGAGACATCGACCTCCCCGCTATCGGCCGAGGTGGATGTCCGGGTTTCGCCCGACGCGCTCACGGCAAAACCCACATTGCCCAGCGGGTCGGTGACAAGAAAACTGCCGTCGCCATCGTCCACGGCGTAAAGGCGGGCGGTTTCTATTTCTCCGTCGTTGGAGATGGTTACAGCGGGCGTCTCGATCGCGCCGCCCTCGCGCACGATGAAACCGCCCACGTTGCCCTCCTGGTCGGCAGCCGCCATCAGAACGTCGTTCAGGTGCGCGTCTTCCTGCACGACCGAATCAATAAGTTCGGTGATGATGGTGGTGGTGGACCCGGCGGGGCTGACGCTGCGAATCATGGCTTAGCCCCTGCGCACATTGGCCCACGCCAACATCTGCGCGGCTTGGGCAGCACTGAGCGGGCCGGTGAACGCAACGGCGTTCCATACACCCTGCCAAAACAGCGAGGCGCTGGTATTTGCCGCAGCGCCGATGCGGACGCGGGTTGCCGTCGTGGATGGCACCACCGCCGACTCGGTCATGGTGACGCCGTCGATTTCGGTGGTGGTGCCGGTGGCCGTGAACTTGACGCGCACGACGTGCCTACCGGAGAAGTCAACGGACGTGTTGTTGACCGTCGTTGCCGACACGCCGTCGCCTGTTGCCGCGTTCGCCCGGTTGACCGCCGACACGACCGCGCGGCCCGCGCGTCGGGTCGTGGCGTTGGCAGCGCCAACCGACAGGAACGTGCGCGTCGTCGTGTCGGCGACCAGCGCCGTCTGGTCCACCACACCCCACATCTCATAGGACGCCGCGCCGCCAAGCTGGGTCAGGAGCCCCGAGGCTGTGCAGGTCAGTTCGTCTGCGGTGCCGTCATGGGTGAAGCCGGGCCTGCCGTTGAAGGATGTGGCGCTGTAGGCCGGTTGCGAGGCGGCGGTGGCCTGCACGGCATCGTAGGCGGCAACCGTATCCTTGACCGATAGCGTCGCGCCTTCCGTGATGAGGTCTGTCCGCTCCGCATCCCAGAGGGCGAGCAACGACGAGCCCAAGGCAGACGGCAACCAGCCCATCGCCGCAATCGACGCATCATAGGAGCGGCGAAAGCGCATCAGGTAAACATTCCGATGCCGACGGCCGACACATTCGTCCCGGTCGTCACCGACCAAGCCCCGGACCTGGAGCATGCCCCGACCCGGACCATGAACGGCACGAGATTCGAGACGCTACCCGCCCCGCCCGTGAAGATGGTGATTTCGGAGCCGCTGCCGTCCTGGATCTGCACCGCGCCGGGCGAGGTGGTGGCCGGGATGATAAGCACCCCGTCGAGATAGTCGCCAGACGCACCCGTGCCGCCCAGAACCTGATCCGTTTGGCTGGCCGCGACTGTTTCGTAATACCAGCCGGTCTTTCTCATGTCGTCGTACATGCCTGCCTCCTAGATTCCGAAGCCTCGGGTGATTTGAATCGTGGTCGTGCCGGATGCGGTGATGCCCGCAACATGCGTCCACTCGGCGTCTCGGGCGTTGAGCGAAAGCGTGATGCTTGTGCCCGGCGGAACAGCGAAGCAGGCCGTTGTCGCTTCGACGCTGGAATTGCCAAACCGGATATGCCCCCACAGATCGCCCACGTTGCTGATGCAGAAGGTGTTGCCCTCGCCCACCAGAGCCGTGCGCGCGCTCGTCGTCGTGCAGGCGAGCGAGACGCCCAGCCCGCCATTAGGCATCTCGAATGGATAGTCAGAAATCCAGTAAGAGCGCGCCTGGTTCTGTGAGTTTGCGCCGTCCATCAGGCGCGCTCCTCGATGACAATGCTGGAGGCCATGGCGCCGCCGAACAGTCGCGCGCCGCCGTTGCCGTTCAGCGTGAACGTGCCGGACGACGGACCCACGCGGACCTTGAATGTGGTCGCGCTGGTGGTTCCCGAAGTCATCACGTACCTGAAGGAGATCGTGTTGAGTGCGTTGGCGTCCGGGGAGTTGGAGACGACCGTCGCGAGCGCGTCCGTGCCGCTGTCCTGAAACAGAGACGCCACGAAATAGGCCGTGGCTGTATCGACGGCGCCGACAACCACCACGTCGATGATGAGTTGCGAGGTGGCGCTTTTGGGCGTGATCGCCCGCGTCATGACCTCTTTGCCCTCACCGCTTTGGGGCTTGGTGTCGTCGATGGGGATTGCCGCGCTGGTTGTATCCACGGCGCTGCTGATCGTGCTGACGATCTGGCCGCCCGTCGGGGCGTAAGCCGCGCGGGTGTACCGGATGCACTTCCAGTTGCCCGAGCCCAGCGAGCGGAAGATGGCGGTATCGCCCGCCGCCGTGGTGATGTTGGCCGCGCCTTCCAGAATGAGGCTGGTGGCGTTGTGCGTGAGCGTCAGGGCGCCCGTGAACTCGACGGTGCGTTCGGTGCCCGCCTGCACGGTCCCGAGCCCGGTAATGGTCGTCGTGCCCGTGACCTTGACGTAATTGCCCGTCGCCGCGCCGATGTCGGTGGTGGTGGCCGATGCGATGTCCGCGCCCTGCGCTTCGTTGATGGCCGCGCCGCTCATCGCAAGCGCGCCGGTCATCGTCCCGCCCGTGCGGGCCAGCGTGGGCTTGGCAACGGTCTGCAGGTGATAGGTCGGCGTGCCCGTCGTCACCGTGGCGACCTGCACCACGACCTGCGCGCTGGCCGGGATGTCTCCCGCCGCAAGCGACGCGCCGTTTGGCCAGTAGATGATGCCTGCCGTCAGGCTGTTTACAGCCAGGGTCGGGTCCGCGCCCGAGTTGGCGTTGATCGCCTTGAGGGCAAACCGCTGGCCCACGACGTAGGCAGAGATGCCGGGCGATGGCGCGATGGCGTAGGCCGTCGCCGTGCCGGTGTCGATTGCATAGTCGAGAACCGAGCCGATTACCTGATCCGCGCGGGCGTAGTCGGTGCGCGCGGAAGCCGCCCCGACCCCGGTATGCTTGAAATTATTCATCGGCAGATGCGCAGTCGGGACCGTCTGCCCATCCTTTGCGAGCGAGGCCGTCAGCGCCGCTGCAATATCGGCGTTGTTCGCGTCGATCTGCGCGCTCTCGATGGTCGTCCCCGCCACGAAGTCGGGGTATGGGTTGCTGTAGTTGCCGGCGCCGTCCCTAGCCACTGGCGGCCTCCTCGCTGTATGATTGGCTCGTGCAAGCCTTCCAATTCGTCGTTTCGGTGCTGGCCGCGTGGGTCTTTGACCGCACGGTCGGGCAGGACCCGCTGCTGACACCGCAGGCGTGGTTTCTGGGCGTGATCCTGTCCGGCGTCGGGACGGCGTATGTCGCCACGGTGCTCATCGTGCGGCTCCGGCCCGGCGCTCGTTGGCTTGCATCAAGGCTCGCGCAAGGGCCGTCGGCTCTCCCTCGCCCCGCCCCGACTCGATGGCGCGGCGAAGCGCTTCCGAGCCGTACAGGCCAGCAAGATCGGTCCGACCTGCAATCTGGTTCGTGAGGTAGGCGCGCGCTGCCGGCGTGTTGTAGGCGAGAGAGGCTATCCAAGGGGCAACAGCCGTGGCCGCTGCGGTTCCCATGGAGGCGCCAAGGCCGCCGGCGCCCGCCGCGAGCGCACCGCCGCTCAGAAGGTTCGCCGTGACGCCGCGCGTGGCCGTGCCGCTGTCGGGGATCTTGGGCGCAAGGAAGTCGGCCAGCTTGGACAGTTCGCCGTACTGGCCGCGTGCGCGGGCAAAGCCCTCCCGGTCGGACGCGCGGACGGCGCTGGAGAACGCCCCCAAGGGAACATCGCCCGTCACCCGGTCCGCCTGCCGGCCGCTCGCCATGGCCTTGTCGACGGTCTTGTAGGCCGCATATTCCCGGCGAAGGTTCTGCCACTCGCTGCGCAGGCCCGGCGATGCGGTGCGCTCCACCGCGTCGTCAAAGGCCGTGCCGAGGGCCGATAGTGCCTGCTTCAACTCGCCGTTGCTGGTCGAGCGGGCGCGGCGCGCGAGGTCGCTGCGGATTTGCTTGTAGGCTTCCCCTGCGATCTGAGGGTTCTGCCCGCTGGCAACCGCGTCGATGACCGGCTGCAGGTCGTCCATGTAGGACTTGAAGACGGGAGCCACGTCGGTTTCGAGACGGCGCCCGTAGTTGGTCGCGACCTTCAAAACGTCGTCGGCGAACTGCTTGTCAGGCTTGAGCGTGGTCCGCGCCGCGAGGTCGTCGAACTGACCGCCCAGCGTTTTGGCTACGCCCGTCAGAGTCTCCGGCGAGGCGTCTTTGGCCGCCGTGCCCGTGCGCGACATGATCGCCTCGTTCAAGGCCGAACGCTGCTTGTCGTAGGTCTTGTTCATGGGGCCGCCCGACAGGGGCAGCTTCGCCATGGTCTCCTCCAGGGTCCGCAGCGTCTTGCTGCCGGTTTCCTGCGAGGGGGTGAGCGGCACGCCCTCACGGCGCGCGGTCTCGACGATGCGCTTCTCGGCCTCGGTGAGCGTGTTGGTGACGGGCGAGATGGCGCCGCGCACGGCAGAGGCCCCCAAGGGCACGGCAAGGCTGGCCGCGAGGCCAAGCGCCGGGCTGTCGGTCGCGCCCGTGGTGGCACCGCCGGCAACGCCCGATGCGAGCTGCGTGACGGGCTGAGAGGCCAGCGCCTGCGCGATGCCCTGCGTCACGGTGCCGGGCTTGGCCGCGTTGGCGATGGCGCCCGCCGGCAACAGCGTCGAGGCCACGGTGCCGACGCCCTGCCCCACACCGGCCGCGATCTTCTCCGCGCGGTTCTGCGGCTCAAAGCGCGACGTGCGGTCTTCCGTGAAGGGCGACAGGCTGCGCTGAGACACGGCGTCGCCCACACGCCCCGGCAGCGTGGCGACGTAGTCGATCCCGCTCTTGAGGCTTTCCGAGCCGCCTACAGGGTTGTTCACCGGCACGCCGATCTGACGCAGGCCAGCGGCCACAAGGTCGACAGGCGCCCCCACGGTCGAGGCAATGGCGTCGTTCGTGTTCTGCGCGACCTGCCCGACAAGGCGCGGGGCTGTGGTCGGCGTCCCTGCGCTTGCCTCCCGCCACTCAGCCGGCGAATTGAACCCCTCTGTGCGCAGATACGCGTCGAGGTCTGCCTCTGGCGCGTTCGCGTCGATCATCTTGTTGAGGTTGCGCTTGATGCGGTCGGTATCGGCCATCACTCAAGCCCGTATTTCTTCTTGAGGTCTGACGCGCTGCCGCGATCCGCGCCGGCCGAAGGGTCGAAGTCAGCCAGTGTCGGCAGCTTCCCGCTCCAGCCGCGAAGCGTGCCGTTCTGCTCGTAGTATTGAGCCGCTGAAACCTTGGCGGCGGCGCCAGCCTTGATCTGCTCCAGCAGGCGGCCGACGCGCTTTGCGTTCTCTTCCTCGCTGAGAGACGGGTTGTAGGCGCGGGCAATCAGCCGCTCGCCTTCCTTTTCGGTGAACTGCGCGCCCAGCACGAGGCGAAGGTTGCGCTGCACCACCTCCTCGACGGCGTTGCGGGCCGAGACCGCCTCGGGGTTGAAGACGTTGAGCAGGAAGTCCGGCGTGTTGCCGACGAACGCGCCCGTGAGGTTCTTGCCCGACTTGAGCTTACCCAACACCTCTTCAAGCTGGACGATCTGTCGGCGCGTGTCCGCCTGTCCGCCGCCCGCAACCCATTCGGCGTAATCTTTGCCAAACGTAGTATCTACAGCCTTTTGCGCCTCTGTCGGTTTACGGGCCTCTTGATCAATTTCGCGCTGCGCGCGGCGCTGGTCGGCAAAGTCCGTCGTCTGCTGCTGGAACTGCATTTTGGCGCGGTCGCGCTGGACGGCCCAATCCCGGTCAAGTTCGGCCTCAAGAGCCGCACGGGCGCGGTTCACGGCGCCCTGATCGTTGCCGAACTCACCCGAGGCCAGACGGGTCTGGTACTGCTGGATCATCTGCGGCGTGGGCTGCGGGCGCGGCACGTCGGGGATGGCCGGAGCCTGCGGTCCCGGAGCCTGTGCCATCATCACCGGGCCGGGCATGCCCTGCGGCGAAGGAGTCGGCGGCATGCCGACGTTCTCGGCAGAGCCTTGCGGCATACCACCGGGGCCACCCATGTTGATCGTGAGCGGCGTAGGCGCACCCGTGGCGCGCGGCGTGGTGGCGTTGACGAAGGTGTCCGCCGTGACGCCTTGCGGCAGTCCGCCCTTCTCCTTGCGCGTCATGGCGTCGAGAAGCTGGGCGGCGGCAACCGGGTCCTGCATCAACTGGGCAAGCGGCATGCCGGGGTTGATGCCCGTCCCCTCTGCGACTTGTCGGATATACAGATTCGTGTCGTTCTCGTTCGGCGGCGCCCACTTGGCGATTGCCTGCGCGACCGTCATGCCGGGGTTCTGCTTCAGGTACGCCCCGAGGTTCTGAACCATGGCGTTCGCGCCGGCCTGCGGCGTGTTGAACGTCTCAAACCCGTTGTGCGGTGCGCCCTTGTCGGCAAACGGCGCGGCACTGGCCCGGATATTCCCCAGGTTGTTGTTGAATCCCGAGGCGTTCGGCGTGCCCTGCGGCAACGGTGGCCCAGAGCCCATGGGGCCGGTCTGCGGCGTGCCGTAGCTTGATCCGAAGTTTGTGGCGGCGGCCTGCAGCCCTTCCTGCTGCTGTGCCGTCTTGGCCTGATCCAGCGCCATCTGCCCCGACAGGCGGGCGCCAAGCTCGGGATCGAGCGCACTCAGGAGCCCGATGCGCTTTGCTGGGTCCTTTTCGGACATAGCCTCGGACAGCTTGGTGTTTCGGTCTTCCGTGGCCTTCTTCTCGTCCCGGTCGGCCATGTAGCTGTCCACGCCGCCCATCAGGGCCTGCGCGAGGCGGGCCGCGCCCTGCCAGGGGGATTGCACGGGGCTGGTATCGGTGCCCTGTGCAATGAGCCTCTGCGCCATCGTGCGGCGCTCGGAATACGGGTCCTTGCGGCGGCCGATACCGGCGAGGGTGTAGGCCAGATTGTCGTCCGGCATGAGGGTCATGCGGCCCCCTTTTGCCCGTTCAGCCCGAGTGCTATCGTGACGCGGGGCAGGAGACGGACATGCGAGTTGGACTTGTGATCTGCGTTGCGCTTCTGGTGGCGGCCTGTGGCGGCCCCACGGCCAGCCAGAAGGAGAAACTGGCGGCCCTTCAGAACGTCGTGAACGAGCGCGTCGCGGCCGGGCAGATGACCAAGGCCGAAGGCGATCTGGTCATGGCCCGCGCCCGCGAGGACATCGACGCAGAATGGCGCCGCAACTACGCCCGCATGGTAAGCGGCGGCGACGGGCCTGCCACCTACCAGCCCGTGGGCGGCGGGACGGTCGTGCGCTACTAGGGCGCTCACGACAGCGCCTTCCCGTAATCGACGTACTTCATGCCGTCGATCTCGACCACGGCATCCGGCCGGATCTTCTCCACGTCCTGCGCCATGAGGCCGACATGCGGTGTGGCGGGATCGTTCTTGTAGGTGAAGAAGTAGAGCGGCTGGCCGTCGTCGGTGTAGCCAACGCGGCGGATGTTCTCCTTCATGCGGATGTCGGAGCCCATCAGGAGGGGCAGGCCATACTTCGCACCGGCCGCGAGCGCCGTTCCGCCTAGACCAAACAGGCCGCCCGTAGTGGCGTTGTTGGCCTGCTGGGCAATCTGCTGCTGAGCGACTTGACCCTGATAGGCGTTCCAGTAGTTGCCCGAGACATCGGTCGGGGCGACCTGCGTCTGCGCGACCTGTGAGAATTGCGGCGACTGCACGCCCGTCCCCGTCCCCAATAGGGTTGCCACCTCGTTGATCGGCTGCGTCCGCAGCGCGGTCATCTCCTGGATGGCGCGGTCGCGGGTGTTGCTTTCCAGCCCATACTGCTGCGCTGCGGCGGTGCCGGACTGTATGTCGGCCCCAAGGCGGAAGTCGTTTACGGAGCGCCCGTACTGGTCCATGGCCGTGCGATAGGCCGGGTCCTGAAGCCCGATGCCCTGATCGGCAAGGCGCTGCTCCAGCGCGGCCCGGTCGCGGTCCATCTGCGGCTGGTTGCGCTGCAGGATCGCGTCGCGCTGCTGCGTGCGGTACTGGTCGTTGTAGACCGGCGCCGCCGGCAACCCGTCGTAGCTATAGGGCTTCGAAGTCGCTTCGCCGATGCGGCCAACGTACTGATTTGCGAGGTCCGACGTGCCCTGCGTGAGCTGGGTTTGGGAGTCGTAGATCCGCTGCTGCTCGGGGCTGAGCTTCGTGGTCTCAGCCCACTGGGGAACGGACACGCCGCCGACATTCGTTGCGCCGACGATGTCGTATGTCTTGGAGCCGGTCGGGCCGTACTGGTTGACCCGGTTCAGGTAGCCGTTTGCGACCGCCGTATTGACGTTGCTCTGCGTCTGCTGCTGCGAGACGTAGGCGGGATCAGGCGCTTGCGGTGTGGAAGGTGTGCTCTTGCCCATTTACCTGCGACCCGGTTGGGCGCCGGATGTTGGGCTTCGGGTGCTTCCACCGCGTTTCCCATTCCGAGCGCATCATTCCGTGAATGCAGGCATGAACGCCCTTGGCGTATTGGTGCCGTAGCGTCCCTTCCGGCTTGAGGCCGATCCCTTCGTTGAAGCGGATGGCCCGCTTGTTCGTGGAGGGAATGACCGTAACTACCTTCCGGCAACTATACTGCAGGAAAGGTATGCTCAACAAGGACGAAATCGTGCGACGGGTTGCCCATTTCGGGCTCGCCGCCGCAAATGAAATCTCACAGGTGCCGTACCACAGTTCGTCGCCGATCCGGCGAGACGCCGTGAAGTTGTGATAGATGCAGACCGCCAACAGGGGGCATGACAGGTCCGGCCCTTCGATCACGCCCAGCGCCTTCATCGCGCTATGCGGCGTCAGCCAGGGGATGCGACGGCCTGCCCACTCCAGGAGGATCTGGTTCTCTTCCTCGTTCGGAAAGAAGATCGTGTGGCTCATAGAGCGACCCCTTGCGCCATCTCGTACTTCACGTCGAAGGCCTGCAGCTTCACGGGCGTTCCGTTCGGCCGGATGACCATGTGCAGGGCTGCCGTGGTGCCGAGGCCGTTGACGGGGAGCCAGTCGGCAAAGGGCGTGTTGCTGTCGCCCCAGACGGCGGTATCCCACAGGCCCACGTCCCATGCACCGCCGGTGGCCGAACTGACGGCCGGGTACTGGTCCGTCGTGCCGGGCGTCGTGTTGCGGTAATCGAAGTCGGCCCGGATGGCGACGCTGACGGAGGAGGCTGCGGTGAACTGCGGGCGCACCAGCGTCATCCGCTTGAGCGCGCCGGCCGAACCGTAGGGCTGAAAGCTGGTCTTGAGTTCGCAGGTGATCGCCTGTCCGGCGTCCTGCGATCCGCGCTCGGCCTGATAGACCGTCCCGTCGGCGCGGCCGAAGTACAGGCCCTCGTTGTAGAGGCCCCAGCACAGGGCATCGAGGCGCGAGGCATAGCGCCCGTAGGTACACCATGCCCCCGTCTGGATGTTCATGGCGTACTGCGTGGCCGCGTTGGCGTTCGTCGGCACGTTCACGATGGCCTGACGGGTGCGCGGGTGGACGACCATCTCCCAGCCGGCATTGAGGCCGTAGGTCGCGAAGTCGTCGATGATGCCCTGGTCGATGTTGCTGGTGATCGCCGACCGCTCGGCAGACGAGGCGCCCGAGCCCATGAGCTGCTTGAGCGAGATGATGCCCCGCTCGGTCAGGATGGCCGCGTCGGCGTCGATCCGGACCGTGGCGCGGTTGCCGATGGGGGGCGCCGACATGTAGCGCCCGTCGATTCCCCAACTCGCCGTGTCGGCCGGGTCCGTCCCGTGATAGCTCACCACTTCGCCGGTCGAGGAGATGAAGCAGATCAGGTCCGCCGTGCCGCTGCCGCCATCGCGCGATACCGTCGTGATGGCCTGCAGCTTGCCGCCCTTCAGGAACTTGTCGCCCAACTCCAGCGCCGTGGCCGCCCCGGAAATGCTCGACGTGCCGAGATACCAAGCCTTGGTGCTGCCCTTCTCGACGAACCATAGGCGCGAGCCGTAGGAGGCAATGCCGATCAGATTGGCGCCGGAAACGCCCGTCACGCTGGGCGCGGTCCAGCTTGAACCGTCGAAATTGCGATAGGCGTCCGACCCATTCACGCAGGCGAGGAAGTGCCCGCCCGCAGTCGTGAAGTTGACGTGCTGCCAATAGCCGTTCGTCAGGCCGGAGACGGACGCAGCGCCCACCGCGCCGGATGCCGTCACGTCATAGATTTCGCTGGGGGTGGCTCCGAACTGACGGCGGGACGCCGGCCCCGCCCATTCCATCAGGGAGCGCACCGGGCCGCCCAGCCCCGTGGCATGGGAGGCTTGCCCGCCCCTCACCCGGCCCGAGCCGCTGGAGGGAAACCAGTTGTCGAGGATCAGGGCCTCGTCGGGGCGCATCTCCGTCAGGCCCTTGCGCAGTTGCAGGCCGCGCGACGGGAACGGAATCATGCCCTGCCCGACTCGGGGCTGCGTGCGCGCCTGTTTGCTCCTGCGCAGCAGCATCAGAAGCCCCGCCCGATCTTGGCCTTCATGAACTCTTGCATCGCAGGCGAGAAGCCCTGCTGCGCCTGCGCGTCCGGGTCGACCCCGAACTGCGTCATGAACTCTTGCTTCCACATTGTGGGGTGGTCGGCGGCTTTCCCTACGCTCGACCAATGCGGGACGGTGTCCCCCGGGACCATTTGCGGACGCGCACCATCTGCCCATGCAGCCCGGTAATCGTAGTCGCCGCCCTCGATTTGGGGGGGCTCACCATAGCGATTCTGGAAAGAGTTGCGCCACTGGCGAACGCTCGGATCAAACGCCATGAACGTCTGAAACTGCTGCTCTTGCTCCGGAGGGAGGCCAGCAAGGGTGCGCGCCAGCTTTGCCTGATCTGCCATCAGAGATTCCACGACCCATCGGGCGTGGTGAACCCGAAGGCCATCTTCTCGCCGCCCATGTTGAGGATCTTGCGCGGCTGGTCGGCCGCGAGCGCCTGGTTCACTTCGAACAGGTACTTCTCGTAGTCAGCCTCCCAAGCCAGCGTCTTGGCCTGCTTGTAGCGCCAGACGAGGCCCATCAGCATCAGGCGCTCGCTCAAGACCCCCGTATCGGTGTCGGCCGCCCATGCGTCCTGCCCGGTGCCGCCGCTCGACTGGCACCAGTTCTTGGACCGGTACTCATAGGCGATGGTGTGCCCGGCAACCGGTGTGGGGGCCATCAGCCACGACGTGCCGCGCAGGCAGAAGGTGTCCGTGATGGGGAAGGTCGTCGTGGCCTTCCACTTCTGCCACGTCTCGGGGGAAACCGGGCCGTAGATGCGCTCGCGGCGGCTGCGATTCCAGAAGGTCTGGTCGATGAAGGCGCCAAGATCGGTCGGGATCGGCGTGTCGGTCTGCGTCTCGGCCGCAACCGTGGTGAAGGTCTTTTCCTTGCGCAGGACGCGCCAGTCGCCGAAGCGGGAAAGCTGGTCGCCCTCTTCCTGTGCGAACTCAAGCAACTGCTGAGTGCCCGAGTCCGTCGCGGCCATGACCGCGCTGGGCTTCGCCACGCCGACGCGGACGGCGGCCTTCTGGACGAGGGTCAGCAGCGACACGTCAGGCGGCCTTTCTGGACGGCGGCTTCTGCGCGGTCTTGCCTTGCGCGGCCATCAGCGCGTCGATGGTGCCCTGCGCCTGCTGAAGCTGCTCGGCCATGGCCTTGATCTGGTCCTCCAGCGTGGCGACGCGCTGCGAGGCGGCGCTGTCCTCCTTGTTGGCGAGGAACGCCTTGGCGGCCTTCTGAAGGTCGGCAAAGCCCATGCCGAACTTCTCGCGGATCACGTCGGTGGCGGACGCGAAATCCTCCACGGAGCGCAGGCCGAGGTTCTTGGCCTGCTTCAACTGACCCTTGGTCAGAATCGGCCACGCCTCCAGCGGATGCCCGTCGGTGGTGATCGTGTTGGTGGCCTTCCACTTCTCGTAGATCGGCCGGACATGCTCCCACAGGGTGGGGTCGTCCTTCATCAGCCGGGACACGTCCCAAGGCTGCTGGTAGTTCGGGGCGCCCTTCTTGCCGAGGATGATGCGGTCGAAGGCCACCAGATTGCCGGCCCCGTCCGTCTTGTGGTCCGTCTCGATGTCGAGGACGAATACGGCGAACTTCTCGCGATCTTCCGGCTTGGCGTCGAACATGCTGGCTCCTCGGTGGAAAGAAAGAGCGGGGGCCGAAGCCCCCGCCCCACAGGTCAGTTGTCCTTGCCGTCAGAGACGGAGGGACGGGCCAGCTCGACTTCCGCGAGTCCGGTCGAGGGCGTGTCGATAGCCGACGCGCCCTTCATGCGGTTGATGTAGTCGCCTGCAACGTCGGAATCGTCGATGCTGCCGTCGGTGGCGGTCAGGTAGCAGTCGGCATTGTCGAGGAAGCCCGACAGCACCTTGGCGACGCCCTTGCCCTGGATCTGATACCAGCCGTACTGGTTGGCCACGTTGATGGACATGGCGAGCGCGATCGGCCCCACGGCATTGGCAACCGCCAGCGTCGTGGAACCGTCGTCGGTATTGTAGGTCACGACCGAGCCGACGACAGTGTCGGCCACGCCCTTCAGGTAGATGAACTCGCCGCCACCGTAGGTGGCCGACACCGCCTGAACGATGGTGCCGACGGGGTGGAGGGCGGTGGTGCTCGTGTCGGCAATCGGCTGGTGGCCGATGAAGCCCTGCGAGGTGATACGGAACGTCATGATCTGTTCTCCTTCTCGTTCCGGTTACGCGGCGTCGATGAACACGCCCTGCAGGCTCCGATTGGAGCAGACAAGGTTGCCCATCCACAGCAGGGGGATCACGACGGCGTCCTGGTTCACCGACATCTTGTCGTCCATCTGCGACCAGTCGGCGTCCTTGTGGACGACCATCTCCAGATAGTCGGTGTTCAGGAAGTACATCTTCTCGGCCGTGGTCGAGAAGTTGCTGTTGCTGTCAAACACCACGTCGGCGGTGTTGTACTTCAGCTCGGGGAAGCCAGCCTCGGCCTTGTCGGCCGATGCGAAGCGCTGGAGATCCTGCAGCGACTCCCAGTAGTACGAGTAGAAGTCGTGGCTGGAGACGATCAGGTCCGGCTTGTCCGTGCCGCGCACGCAGCGCAGCCAAAGGGTGTTCATGTACCCCTTGATGTTGGACTTGCTGACCGCGTTGCTCGACGGCGCCTCGTAGTACTGGTTTTGCCAGAACGTATAGGTGCCGGCGACGATGCCGCCTACCGTGCCCGTGCCGTCGTTTGTGACGATATGGGCAAGGCCGCCCATCTGGTTCGTCAGCGCGCCGGACGAGTAGAGGTCGATCGACTGGTAGTTGGCGGCGGTGCGGATCGCGTTCTTCAGGCGGGCCTTCGCCAGATCGGCGATGCGGTTGCCGCCCGAGTTCATGCGAAGCTGCTGGCCCGACGCGGTGACGTGAATCGCCGCCTGGGTCCAGTCGTACTTGGCCGCACTCAGCACGTCGGACGCCGCCACGTTGAGCGTGTCGAAGCCGCTGAAGCGCTGGTAGGTGCCGTTTTCGGCATAGTCGAGCGGCCGGACGATCTCGTATCCGCCGTCGATCTTCTTGATGTTGCCGCGCTTCTTCATGCGCCGAAGAAGGGCGTTGTGGTCGCTCACGTTGTCGGTGATTTCCGACGGATGCTCACGGAGCGTCGTGGTGACGATTTCCGTGAAGGTCGAGTTGGGGGATGCCATTTAAAGGGCCTTTCGCTTATCCGCGCGCCCTGATCTCCGCGTCCACCTTGTCGATCGTTTCCCAGATAGACTTGCCCTTGATGGGCGCCGTCGGCGTGGAGCCGGGACGCCTTGCAAGAGGAGTGATCTTCGCATCACGCGCGGCTTTTGCCTTGGCTTCCTCGGCGGCCTTCTTCTCGGCCTCCGCTTTTGCCTCGGCTTCCCGCTTGGCCCGGATTTCCGGGTGTGCGTTGATCGCCATGTCGTAGGCGTCGTCCAAGCCCTTGGCGGCGCCGGAGCGGAGGAACTTGTCCATCAGGTCTTCCACCGCGCTGAAATGCGGCTTGTCCTTGCTGAACTGCTCGATCTGCTTCAGTGCTGCGTTCAGGCGGGCCTGTTTGTCCGCCTCCTCGCGCTCGGCGAGTCTGGTTTCGAGTTCGTGGATTTTGGAATGCAGGGCGCTTGAGGGGTCCGGCTGTTGGCCGGGTTGTCCGAAAGCGGCTCGCGGGTCGATCCCGTACATCTTGGCGACTTCGCGAAGGCCAGCCGGTCCGTCCCGTGACAGAAGTTGGTCGGCCGCCGACAGGCGCCGGAAGTACTCCGGGGCCGGTGCGTTGACCTCGCGCAACCTGTCTTGGATGGAGTTGCTGAGTTCCTCGAATGCGCTGAGAGACTTGAGCCGCTGCCCGTCCGTCGTGATCTTCTGTGTGGCTTCGCTTTCCCGCTTGGCCCATTCGGCCTGAACGTCGGGTGGAAGCGAAGGCCAAACCTTCTTCACGGCGTCTGACAATGACTGCGGCGCTTCGATGGCCGGCTTTACCGGTTCGGGCGCTGCAAGCTCGGGCTTGCCAGGAACATCGATGCCCGTGGGAGCGCTCGGCGCTACGACCTTGGGCTGAAACTTGCCATCCGGCCCGTGGATCGGATCGCGTTCAGCAATCTCACGGGCAATTCGGTCTGCCGTCTCTTCGAACGTCGGCGCGGGTGCCTCGACAACCGGAGTTTCGGTTACCGGGGTCTCGACGCTTACGTTCTCAATCTCGTCGCTCATGCTATCACCGGGTAAGGGGTTAGGCAATCGTCTTGGCGATACGCTCGGGGAGGTCCGACTTCTTCAGCCGGTGATACACGCCCTCTTCCAGCTTCGGCGTCTCGCGCGGGTTGTGGTCGCGTCGCGCGGCATCCGCCCGCTTCTTGCTGTTGTAGGTCGGCGTGAACTCGCCCGGATCGACCTCGCGCACGTTGTGCCGCTTCATCTCCTCGCGGCGCTCGCTGCGGCTGGTGATCTCCTTGCCGGACAGGGGCGACTTGTAGGTCACGTCCTTGATGACCATGGGGCGGCAGACGCGCTCGGGGGCTTCCATGGGCAAGCCCGTGGCCTTGTCGATCCATAGTCCGTCAGGGGAAAGGCGGTAGCGGGTCACTGGACCTCCGGCGCGAGATAGGCGTCCACCACGTCGGGGTCGATCCGCCAGCCAAGGTCGTTTTCCCAGCGGTCAATGTTGCGATGGCGCGGCCCAAGGCTGCGAAACTCAGCGCGCAGGGCTTCCCACGCGGGCTTGGACAGGGGAATCCACGTCGGGCGCTCGTACTTGTTGGCGATCATTGGTCCGCTCCGTTCGGCTTCTTCGCCGCCGCCTGCTTGGCCCTCAGCGCGTCCATGTTGAGGGCGTGATTTCGCACGGTGTGCTCGCCCATCATTTCCTGCTCGGCGGCCTTAATCTGGTATTCGCCGACCATCTGCTGTTGGTTGAGGCCCGCGCGGATCTGTTCGGCCTGGATCTCTCGGGTGAGCTTCTGTTCCTCAAGCTGGCCCTTGCGCTCGTCACGGGCGGCCTCAGCGGACAGCTTTTGCATGTCCATGCCGTGCTTCTGCTGGTCGCGCTTGGCGTCGAGTTGGGTCTTCTGGATTGCAGCTTCAGCCTTGGCCTTATCAGCCTCGGCCTTCGGGTCGGGCGGCGGCGGTGCGGGCGGCCGCTTGGCCTGCTCCTCCAAGAACTTGACCCACTCGTCCATGGTGGTCTCGGCCTCGCGCCCCAGCTTGAAGTTGCGCGCGAACGAGGAAAGCAGCTTCACGGCGATGGGGCCGGGCATCATGCCCGCCTGCACAGCGGGGCCGACCGACTGAATGAACGTGCCGAATCCCGTGACGAAGCCAGAAACGTTCTCCTGTGCCCGCGCAAGGTCTGCCCGGATGGTCGAGTCCGTCTCGATCTCGATCACGAACTCGCGCCGCAGGTCCCCACCCTGCATCAGGTCGATCTGCTGCGGCGTAAGCTGGATGCCCGTCATGGCCGCGATTTCGGCCGGCTCCATCACCTCGGCCATCAGGTCCGCCATCATGCGGAACAGGTCGCGGGCGTAGCGCTGCACCTCGGCCTGCGCCTCCTGAAGGCGTAGCGATCCCCATTGCGCCTTGATCTGCTGCGCCGTAGCCGTCTCGCTGGCCTGCGTCGAGCCCCGGAGGATGTCGGCAACGCCCGTCAACTCGTAAAGCTGGTTTTTGGCCTGCTCGCGGGCAAGGTAGAGCGATTCCACCAGCTTTGCCGCGTCGGCCACCGGCATCATCCACACGGCCTTCTCGATGCCGCCCTGCTGCATGGAGCGGGCCGGATCGTCGGCCGCCGCAAGCTGGCCGTCTTCGAGCCCCTCCAGCTTCTCCACGATGTTGGCGAAGGTGCCGTCGTACAGACCCCGCCACTTCATCACCTTGACGATCTTCCCGATGCGCTCGGTGAGCGTGTCCACCTCATCGGCGAGGGGCTTCCAGATCATGAACTCGCAGACCGGGACGAGGCTGTCGCTGGTCCGCACCGCATACAGCGGCTCGGGCACGCAAAAGAAATCCCGCAGCTTGTAGCCGTCATCCTCCACGAGGAGCGGCCCGTCCTTGAACGATTCCGCGATGAAGAAATACTTGCCCAGCGCCTTGTCCCAAATCTCCCAGACAACGGCGCGCTTGAACATCTCGGGGATGTCTTCTCCCTTTTTCACGTCGCCGATGGTGGCGTCGAGCGTGACCTCCTTGCCGTACTTCGGCGAGAGTGCAACCAGTTCGTCGCGGGTCATGCGGTGACGGAAGGCGATCCACGGCACGTCACGCCACAGCTTCGCCGGGCCACGGCGGAAGTCGTCCCAGATGACCGGCTCGCACTCAATGCGGCGGGAGCCGTTCGGTCCTGTGACCAGCCGCACCCGCGTCACACCACGCCCTGGGAGCTGGCGATCCTTGACCGCAGCCTCCATGCACGCGTTGAAGTCGTACAGTTCAGCCTGGATGGAAATGCCCCGCTCCAAGGCCATGGCGACAGCCTTGCCGTCCGGGTCTGCATCGCCAAACCGGCGGCGCACGTCCGGCACCGGCTCGCTGTTGTAGAGCGCCGGCACAGTGGTCTGAGTGTTGGCGAACAGGATGTTGAACTGGCCGGGCCGGCTCTTGCGATAGCGCCGGACGGTCGCGTCCGCATCGTCCCGCCACTGCTCCTCCTCCTTGGAGGCAAGCTCGATGGCAGACATCCAGTTCTTGCAGAACTCGGTCGGAGACTTGGCGAACTCCTGTTGGGTCTCGATGGTCGCGGAGCCCTGTTCGGCGATTTCGGTGCTCATTGCGTCTCCAGTCGCCGTTTCTTGTTGCGCTCGACCATCTCCCGGAAGGTCAGGTTGGATTTAATGGTGCCGTCGGGCTGGCCGACGTAGACCTCAGCCTTGGAGGGAACGGGCGGCGGGGCGGCACGCAGTTCGCGCCACGCCAGCGACAGATACCGGAAGGCGTCCGCTCCATGGCTTGCCCAATCGTGCACGGCGTTCTTGGCCAGCGTGCGCAGCTTCTCGTCGTACTTGGTGTGGTAGCTACGGAGGGCATCTAGCCCCCGCTCGCAGCGCTCTGCGTCGAACCTGCAGCGGGCCAGCGTCGTGCGTGCAGCCTGGATGCCGTCGGCGAACGATTCATCCGGCACTAACTCGGGATTGATGCCCAACTTCTGCAGCGTCTCGACGCGAGTACGAGCGCCAGGCGCTCCCCACTCTTTGACCTTGGCGTCATGCGGGACGAAGTGCCGACCATATGGGTAAGCGCGCTCCTCCAACACCTTGACGTAGTGGTCTGCGCCTTCACCCGACGCTTCGTAATAGTCGATGATGTTGAGTCCGCCGGCCAACACCTGAAAGAACCAGATGGCCGTGCTGTCATCGACGCCAAGATCCCATGCGGTATGCACAGGCAGGCTCGGGTCGGCCATCAAGTCGCAAATTCGGCCTTCCCGGTCGGCGTTCGCCATCTCCTTCGAGAAATAAGCCCCCAGCACCGCGGCCTCGAAACTGCAGCGGTATTCCTGCTCGCACATGGCGTCGCCATAGGCTTCGCCGAACTCGGCAATGCGCTCCTGTCGGATAGCCTGATAGCGCTCCGGACTCAGCATGCCGGTGTCGTCAACGGTCAGGACCTCGGCGAACCAATCCGGCTGCTTCTTGGCATTTTGCAGCATGCGATAAGCGTGGTTCTTGCCGCGCGGCGTGGTGATAAACACCGCCCAGCCGCCGTTCTCCTCAAGGATGGGCGAGAGGTAGGCCCACGCCGCCGGGTCCGCCAAGGCGAACTCGGAAAACACGATGCCGATGGGGGGCGAGCCGACCAGACTGTTGAAATTGTCGGAGCCGACGAGCTGCCACATGGACCCGCACTTGAACTCGATCGCCATGTCCGTCTTGCGGGTGCTGGAGCGCAATTCAACGGGGAACGCCTCGTCTATGCGCTTCAGGCCTGTATGCGGGTTGATGGCATCCCAGACCGCCTTGCGGGCCTGGTTGGCCTGCGGGAGCATGTGCCAATACACACCTTTGCGCTGGTGAGCCGCCGTTGCCGTCCAGTGCAGCACGGCGTCGTCCTTGCCGGCGCGGCGATGCCAGATCGGGATGGCGCGCTTGCAGCCGCGTTCCATGGCCGTCCAGAACGGCATCTGGTACGGGCGCGGGCTCCAGTTGTTAGGCAATACGATCTCAGTCATCGGAGAACTTCCGAATGACCACGGTGATTGGGCCGCCGTCCTCGCCTGTGTGTTCGATCTTGTCTCGCCAGTCGGCCCTGCGGCGGTTCTTCAGCCAAAAGATGGCGGCTGCTGTCTCTGGCGGGTAATGCTCGGTGTATGGGGCATAAACCGGCTCAGACGCACCAGCCGGCATGAATATCTTGACGGCGTGCGGGTTGCTGTAGCCAACGGCGCGCGCATACAGGCGCTCAGCCACCTTGGCGTCAGCTTCTTCCCGACCCTCTTTTACGGCATCCGAAAATTCGGGAATCTCAGCCAGCCACTTGCCGATTGTGCTTTCAGCCACTTCAAAGAAGTTTGCCAAGTCAGCGTTCGTCGCGCCCAACAGGCAGTACTTGCGGGCGGTCTCGCTGTATTCTGGGTTGAACTTGGTCGGGCGGCCTCTTCCGGCCATGGGCTGATCGCTCGGTTGTGGCGGTCAGCAGCCCATAGGCGTCAAAGTGACATGGAAAAGTCAAGCCCTGCTGCGTCGGCAAGCAACCAATCCCTGCGGGTCCAGTGAGCGCGGCCTTGGAAGGCGCTGATCCCGAGGGCGCGGCGATGCTCCCGGACAGTCCGGATCGAGAACTTGGTGGCGTCGGCAATCTCGGCGTCCGGCCTTCCCGCCATCCTCTTGAGGGTGGCGGTGTCGTCTGGGGTCCAGGTTCGGGTCATTCAGGGGTGTCCTGATTGGGGGTGGCATCGGATTTGGGGCACGAGCCGAGAAATGGCGGCTGGACGTAGGTGACCGTTGGCGGCGGATCGAAGTTCCGGAATTGCGCTAATAGCCACAACAAACTCAGGCAATGAGCCAGCACAGTCAGGATGACCGCCGCGCAGCCCAAAAATGCAACCAGTTCGATGGTCTCGCTCATGCTCATTCCCCCTCCTTTACCGGGAGGAGAGATGTGGCTCGTTCGCTTCGCTCACTCCGCATGGGAGCGGGGTCTGGGTGGGAGAGGGCGGCTTTGGCGCGGAGAGCGGCGGCGCAGAGGGCAAGCGCGGGTGTGTGCGCCTCTTCACTTGACCAATCGAGGCTGCGCCCGACAAAAACCGAAGGGCAGTCAAGGCCCCCGTTTTTGTGGGTGATGGTCCATTCCATACCCTCCGGCACGAGCGTGAAGGCCGCGTCCAGGCTGGTGGTGTAGGCGAGGGCAGCTTCCGGGCCACTGCTGATCGAGCGCGATTCAATGTGACCTTTCTCCCACGGCCCATGCTTCAAGCCGAGCGCCGCAGCGATAGCGCCGTCTAACTTCCGACTCGCCCTCTCCCTCTCGCACCGATCTGCAAGGGCGTTCATTTCATCTGCTTTGGTCATTGGGGGCCCTCCCCTTTGGTGGTCGATCGTTCGGTGCCATCTGTGGGGGAGTCTTCTTCCGCGCAATCAACGCAAAGAAGCTGGTGCGCTGGGTAGTACTTGGACGCGGGCGCTTCCTCGCAGCCGTCGTCGCTGTCGGCAAAAGCCCCACACTCGGCACAAACGAACATGCTCATCGCATTTCTCCGCAAAAAAATTCTTCTTTTGGCGCTTGACCATGTCCGCTTTTTAGGACATATTCCTTTTCAGCGGCGAGGCACTCAGGCCAGCCAGAACGGGAGAGACCCAAATGACCTACATCGCTTACGAAATGACCAACAGCCGCCCGACCAAGGTTCTTTTCTCGGGCTCTTACGAAGTGGTTAAGGCGCGGGCCGAAAAGGTGCAGGCCGCTCACTACGCAAAGCATCAGGAACACAAGCCGATTTTCATCACGGCCGAAAAGATGGCGGTGGGGCGATGAGCCCCGCCCTGCTTCGGCAGGCTGGTGAGGCGCTGTACGGGCCGCGCTGGCAGTCCGACCTAGCGCGCGACCTGCGCGTCTCAGACCGCACGGTGCGCCGCTGGGACGCCGGTCAAAACGAGATACCGCCCGGCGTGTGGGTCGAACTCCGGACGCTGCTGACAACGCGCGGCGTGGCACTAGCTGCCATCCGACGAAAGCTGCCCCGCTAGTCATTGCAGCGTCTCCGGTCGCCATTGGGTGATCATTGAGGTGCCTGACCTTTGCTCGGGTCGGGCGCGGCGCCATCGGTGGGTATCGCATTGAGCGCGTCGGCGATATGCGAGCAAAGCGCTTTGGCTTCAGGCAGCGTCAATGCCCAGCGCAGGCGCATGATGTAAGCCACTTCTTGCCCGTCTCGGAGGAGCGTAGCGCCGCGAGCGGCCCAAAAAGCCTTTGGCAGGCCTTTCGCGCGAAGGGCCTCGCGGGCCTGTCGCGCTCGCTCTTGGGCTGCCCATTTGGGATCTGTGAAGTGCGCCGGGTCCGTCATACGTCCTCCATCAGGCGCTTTTTCGCCAGTTCCATGAGCCACAGGACGAGGCCGCCATCCGCGTATGACGAGGCGAAGTACAATTCGCCCTCAGCGTTCCAGCCCATCACAACGACGCCCTGCATGTTGCCGACGGCGCCCTCAAGGATGCGGTCGGCGGGCAAGTCGAGATACGTGATGTTGCCGAGAGAGACGATCTTGGTCCCTCCCCGCTCGTCCTTCCCGCGTGCATCGTCGCTCATGCGTTCCCCACGAAGGCTTTGCGGCTCTTGGCTGCGATGGCGGCCATGCGCTGGTTCATGCTTGGGGGTTTCGCGTGCGCCGCGAAGCCCGTAGGGCTAAGCGAAGCGGCGCGCGCGGGATCAGTATGATTAGAAGTTATAGTATCTATAGGTCTTGGTATGAGTGCAGATGCTTGGCGGCTGCTCCGGCTCTGCTCGGATAATGCGTCCGCATCACGCTTTTGTTGTTCTTTCAACCACTTAGCATTTGCGGCAGCGCTGGCTTTCTGCGTGCGACCAACAACATAAGTGCGCTCGATTTCGAGACGCTTTTGAACGAAGTCGCCTCGTGCGTCCTTCGTCCAGAAGGCCATCACGGCAGGCTTCACGCGCGCCCATTCCGACTTTGAGCAACGCGCCCAGCGCGCCAGGATCTTGTCATCGTCGGGGAGGCCGCCGTCCGCCTTCTTCCACGCGACCATGAGCAGGAGCAGGTATGCGCCGCACTCGCGGTTATCCATGTGCATGGTGTCGCCAAGGAAAGCGTTCACCCACAACGGCAGATAGGGATAGCCGGCCATTAGCTCGCTCCCTTGCTGGTGTTGCAGGACACGCAGAGAAGGCGAAGGTTGGCCGGGTCGTTCTGCCCGCCGCGAGAGCGCGCGAGAAGGTGGTCTATTTGCCCGTAGGACCACTCCGCGCGGTACGGCGGGGTATCGCGCCCAAGTGAGCGGATTTCGCGCCCACAAGCATTGCAGAGCCGGTCGCTGGCCTGAAAGAACTCGTATCGTTCCCGCTCCTTGAGCGGCGGCGCTTTGGGAATACAGACGCCATCGGGACGCGCGAAGAAATCTGCACGCAATTGTGGTTGCGCCATCAACAGCTCCTATGGTTTCCCCCCGCGCCCGCTTTTCAGGACGTGCGAGGAGGTGTTGGTGTCAGAGGTGAAAACCCAGCTAGGAGCAGCCGGGCGCGGGCCTCGCGGTTGCCGCCCTCTGACAACCTGCGTGTAGCCGAAGCGCCGGCCGCCTTCTAGGCTTCCGACTCCGGCACCAAGTATAGCGAAACGCAACGGGAACAACAACAAACCGTTGTGTGGAGCGCTCATAACAGCGCCTCCTGTTTCGGCTTGGGTTGAGGCTCGGCAAAGAGGCGAGGTTGCTTGTAGGCTTCCTCGATGCGGCGGCAGGCGATGTCGAAGTAGCGGGGCTCGATCTCGATGCCGATGAAGCTCCGGCCTAGGTTGACGCAGGCAACGCCTGTCGTGCCGCTGCCGCAGTACGGATCGAGTATCGTCTCGGCTTTAGGCAAAAAACCGAGGCACCATTCCATAAGCGCGACCGGCTTTTGCGTCGGGTGCGAGCGCTCAAGCGCAATGGCGTTGTTCGTGAGGTCGCGTCGGCAATAGACCCCGTGCCCTTTGCTCATCCATGCAAGCTCGGCGTCCGACAGGAACGAGCCGAATGCGTCGTCATTGCGCTTCAACCAGACAAGGCACGCGCCACGCGGTAGTTTGTCGGGGTAGTTGTTCCAGCCCCAGACAATCTTCTCGCATGACATTGCCAACAAAGGGGATGGATCAAATGGCTCGGCATCGTTGGCAATCGGAGCGCCGTTGGCCGACCCGATGCCATTTCCTCGCCTTGCAATAGACGCCGTGTTTCCCCCGCTGAATCGGCTATTGTCCGTGTTCAACCCAATCCCATAAGGCGGGTCCGTGACTACAGCATCCACCTTGCCGAGCGTCGGCAAGATTTCGAGGCAGTCGCCCAGATACAGCGTGCAATCCCCGATGACCTCGACGCGGCTCACATCAGCCCCCATACCAGCGCGCCGACAAACGCAACCACCCCCGCCACTGCGGCGGCTACAGGCAGGATCACACCCCATAGAGGAGGCTTGTCCACGGGAGCGGGTGAGAAGATCATTTGTGCCTGACCTTTGGTGTTTCTTCTGGCGCGCCATCGGTGGGCACGGGCGGAAACGCACGGTCGACCGCAGCCGCCCATTCGTCGTAGCTGACCGTCCCGGCCTTACCCGCAAGACCCTCAACCAGAGGGCGGAAGGCTGTCCGCATGTCGGCGCGCTCTTGCTCCGTCATTTGATTTCAGCCACGAAGAAGGCCGACCCGTCCGGCATCACCACAGGGCCGCCGCCCGTCCGCACGTCGTGCGAGTGTTCGATGGCGTTGGCGAACCAACCCACCATCCAGCCGTAGTCTATGTCGTGCCCTTGCTTCTTCGCGTGCTGACAGAATGCGGTGGCCCACATATGGGCGTCATCGCGGCACGCATAAAGCAGTTCCGGGCCACTCATCGCCGTGTAGTCGGGTGCCGGCAGATTAGCGGCGGCGATTTCGATCAGCGGCCAGAAGCCCGCAAGGTCCAGAACGTCCGAACCGGCCTCACGGATGGCCCGCGCTCTGGCTACCAGTCCTTCCAAAGTCTTTGCGTCGCCATTCATTGCTCGAATCCTTTCTGTTCACGGGATGGGTGTGGAGCGAAGCGGAACCAGATCATCCTGATGGACGGGGGCGATGGAGGTGGGCGGGAGTTTCATGGGGACGGCTTCTCCTTCACCAGATCAAGAAAGCTGTCGGCGTTCAGAACCACGATCCACTGGCGCGAGTTCGACCGGTGGAACACGACGGGCGTCCCGGTGCCCGCGCTGTCCGCTACAGCCTGTTCAAGAGCTTTGTAGGCACTGAAGGTCTCGGCGCGTTTGACCTCGATATGGAAGCCCGGAAGGCCGACCACGTCGGCGCTGTCTCGGCCGCCCTGATACTGGACGCCTCGCGCGCCCTCAAAGCCGTGCTCCCGCAGCAAGGCCGCGACCTCGCGCTCGCCGACCTTGCCCTTGTTTCTGGACATGCGCGCCATTACGCGAAGCCCATCTGTTCACGCGATGGGTGCGAGCGCAGCGAGCCTGTATATGGCTTTGCGCCGTACTTGGGGCGGGTCATAGTGCGAGCAGCCCCTGTCCATCAGCGGTGCATGCCGGCTGCGCGCGCTTCAGCGAATAGCGCGCCCACTTCTTCACGCCGTCAGTCTCCCAATCCGTCTGCACGGCGTGGCCCTCGTCGCGGATGTCCTTGATCCGCGCCGCCAGCCTGAAGATGCCGAACTCCCGCAGCGCATCGATTGGCGTGATGCTGCCACCAGCCTGGAGGTGCGCGAGGATTGTCTCGGTCTGGGTCATGCCCCCCTCCCCGCCTGCGCGCGGATGAGAAAGGGAGGAGGAGGCCCTGGATCATCTCCCATGAAGGGGGTGGGTGCTACGCGGCCCGAAGACGGGCCTACCGCGCCGACCGATCGCGGGGCGGGCGCTTTGTCTGAATGAGTGCCAGTCCCAACCTCGCCTTGGGTGTCTGGCGTGACGGCAAAGGTAGCAGCCTCGGCCGTCTGCGGGGCCATGGGTGTGGAGTCACCCTGCGAGGCCGCATCCTGTGTCTCTGTGACCACGCCGTCTGCGTCGTGATCCGATTTCATTTCACGCTGAACGGCTCCGGAGCGTGAAATCCGCTCCTGCACCATGCCGCGCAGCTTGCTCGCCTTGCCTGTGCTGCAGCCGATGGCGTCCTGAATGGCGCGGATGGTCGGCAACTGGTTGCCGTCTCCGACCAGATCCATGCAGCGGTCAACTTCCGCCACGATCCGGCCTGCCAGCGCCTCAAGTTCTTCCTCGCTGGGGTCCGTCCGCACCACCGTCACCGGGCCGCTCGTCTCCATGCCCAGCGCGTGCTTGTAGACATCAAGCAGCGTTTCCTGCTCGGCTATGTCGGCCGCATCCTTGGCCCGCAGCGCCACGATCTTGCGTATGGTGGCGACGTCGTAGCCGACGCCCTTGGCCTCGGCGTACACGTCCTTGACGTCGCCGCCGATAGCCTTGCGCTCCTCTTCAAGCTTCTCGATACGCTCGATGAAGGACTTGAGGCGTTCAGCGTTGACCCGGCCAGCCTTGGCCCTGCTGTTGTGACCGGGTTTGCTCATGGCTTGCGCACCTTTGCCTTGCGCTTCAGCGATTTGCTCTGCGCAACGGTCAGGCTCAGGCCCGCTTCCTTGGCGTAGCGCAGAACGTCGCGCGCGGCCTCTGCGGTCGCCCGTCGTGCGCGCTGGGCCTCTTCGGCCTTCACGAGCGCGGCATTGGCCGCCTTGGAGATCACCCCAAGCGCAATGGCATCACGCACAATGTCCATGCGGCTTCCCCACCGGGCTCCGAAGAACCACTTACCGGGAGCAACGCGGGTTGAATGCATCTTCCCTGCGTCGGTGACGTAAGAGACGTGACGCCCGTTGTAGATGATCTTCTTCGCCAAATGCGGCTTGTTGTCTTCCGGCGCCTTGAAGCAGTCGAAGTGTTCGGAACCGACGACAAAGGTTGAATAGCTGGTCACTGGGAGCACTCCTTCAGATGCAGGCGGTCGGTTGGTGCGGAGGCCGAAGGCCGAGCCAGTTCATCAATCCACGTATCCCTTGATGAACATGTCGGTATGTTCCGGGGGTTCGGGCTCGGAGCGGGGAACCGGACGCCATGGAGAGTCGAGTTCAATCGACGTGTGTTCGCCCCTAAAACTGCGCGGCGTCACAAACTGCTGTTCCACCCGCAACCTCCACCGCTCGCGCGTCTCAGGCTTGAGTCGAAGTGCCATCACTTGCCCTCCTGGTCGGCGGGCTCGTAGGTCGCGGCGAAGATGTCTGGCTTGCAGGGGTAAAGTTCGCCGGCAACGCCCTTGATGATCCAATCGCCCATCTCGGCTCGCATGACGCCTTCCAAGGTGTCGATGCTGAGGCCGCGAACTGGATCAAATTGAATGATCGTGTAGTGCGTCGCCGCCCAGTCCATGATGGCAGTGACACCACCATCCTCGTACTTGAGCTGCATTGCCTCAACGACGACCGGCTTCTTCCGGAACATGCCCATCACTTGCCTCCCCTAGTCCGCGAGCCCAGCAACGCTTTGGCTCGGGCGCGCATAGCCTGGATGATCGCGATCTCCTCGCGCACCCGGCGCTCGCGCCGTTCCGCTCGGGCCAGAAGCCTCATCCCCAGACGCTCCGGAGAGCGCCCGCAGGTCCTCTTCAAGGCGCTGACCAAGCGCGAGGAACCGCGCTTCAATGCTGAGATATTCATCGGCTGAAACCTTGATCTTTTCGCCAGAGAGGATTGCCCGGATGCGCCGGGCGTTGATGCCGACCTTTCTGGCGAGACGATTCCGCCAGTGGTCCTTGGTATCGTCCCACGAGCGCGGGCCGCCGATGGCGACCAGCATGGGGCGGACGCGATCAAGCGCCGACACGGCAGACATTGCCGAAACCCCGGCAGAAATTGACGACTTCGCGATCATTGGATGCCCCATGGTTGTTGCCATGACGCGAACCGATGATCTGAGGAGCTACCGAACCGAACGACTCGGAGATGTCCTGCGCCGTGTTGCTGCCAGGCTGGCGGCGCAGAGGATTGAAAATGGCGGTCACGTCGGAGCCCACACGCTCGACGACGTGACCGCCAGGTGCCCCGGCGGGGGAGGATGCGGCAACGAGGCAAGCCGCAGCCGGGGTTTCAAAGGGGTGGCCCTGCGGCGGGAGTTCATCGGTGAGGACCGCAGGGCCGTTGCTGGGCGAGTTCGGGAAGCTATGCCCGCCAGCGTGGGAACAGAAATTCAAGACGCGGCGCTGTTGCCGCCGGGGGATGCAAGTCTCAAGCAAGCGCCCCGTCATGGCTTGCATCCCTCTTCCAACCGCGCGAGGACGACACCGAAGGAGCGCAGCACTTCCGTCGCGACCTTCAAAAGCGCGGGGTAGCTGGACAGGTGGTCCGGGGTCTTCTTCAGACCGTTCATGACCGACGTGTGATCCATGCCACCGAACGCATGGCCGATCTTGGGGTAGGACGGCTGCGAGCAGACCGTGCGGACGATCCACATGCAGACGTGACGGGGATGGCTTATCGGATGCGAACGGCGGGCGGACCTAAGCATCTCCAACGACCACTTCTCATCGCCGACCGTCAGCCCGGCCTCGTTCATGGCGTCGCAGAACTTGTGCATGACGGCGACAATCGGGATCGTGACCGGCTCCAGCGGGTCCTCGAACTTCGCGCCCTGGAGCGTCCGCAGCCGGGCGTTTTCCTCTTTCAGCGCGGTGTTCTCGGTCTTGAGCTTGGCGATCTCCGCCGCCAGCTTCGGCACCTGCTCGCCGCGCTTGTCGCCAACGGGAACCGGCCGCGCATAGATCGTAGGGAACGCCTGATGGCGAGCGGACGGGCTCAGGGTTGCCGCAATGGACTCGCGCCGCTCCACCAGATCGTCAACAATCCCAAGGCGTTCCATGCTAAAATCTCTCGTCGAAATCGTGGTCAACGGCGGTGGAATGGCCCTGCAGGGAAGTGATCTTCCCGGCGACATCGCCCTTGGCTTGGCGGAGCTTCTGCCAGTGCGCGCGGGCCTTGTTGGAGCGGCGCTCCTCCCGCTCCCTGACCGGCTGAGTCGGGTCTACGGCGTCCAGCCAATCGCTCATCACGGGTTCCCCTCGATAATCATCTCAGCAATGAGAAGGAGAGCCGCGCCGATGCCCCAGACAGAGAGGGCGGCAATCAGGAAGCCGACGAACGCGGCGAGTTCCAGGAGGGTGGACCACCACATGTCAGGTGGACTCAGGAAGAACGGGGAGCGGGCGCCAAACGCCCTCCGCAAAACATTCGCTGTACTCAGGCCAACGAATGACGCTGTAGGTGTAGCGTTTCCGCGCATACTCTCCGTTGTCGCCACGCCAAAGGATTTCCGTCCCATCCTTCGGCGCCGTCTCTATTGGTTGCCATGCCTCTCCGTCGAGGTACGCACGAGCGGCTGCGAAGATGAGGCCGATTTTCATCCCCTCCGGCGCGTTTTTGGCGTCGTAATAGTCCAGCGCCTCGCGCAGAGCGGCGGGGTCTATGCGGGTCATGCGGCCCTCTGCATCAGCCAGTCGCGCGAGAGGTTGCCGCCGTGGTCGTTGACCATGGCCCACACGGCCGGGCGCTTGTTGGCGCTGATGCCGCGCTCGTACCAGTTCGTCATGCGCTGGATGGAGACATGGAGGGCGTCGGCAACGGCCTGCTTTCCGCTAAGCCTGCCGGCAAGGAAGTCGAGGGCTTCGGTGTCTGTCATGCCCAGCAACTATAAACACACCGTTGAATGTGTCAACAGTCCGTTTAGATGCGCCTGCTAATCTCCTCCGGTATCCGTGTATCTATGAAGATCGCCAAAAACGGGGCTTGGCAGGAACTCGTAGGTCACAGAATTGTGATGTTGCGAGCTGCCAAAGGGGTGAAGCAAGCCCAACTCGCGCGGCATCTCAAAATATCCCCGCAACGACTAAGCAATTACGAACGCGGGGAACGCCCACTCGATATAGAGCAGGCAATCGCCATCTGTGAGAACCTGCAAGGCACGCTGGACTACCTTTACAGGGGCATTCACGCGGGCTTACCCTTTGAAGTCATTCAGCGCCTCGCTTCCGAAGAAGGGCGCCTGGAACTCAGGGGGACCGATGGCCTCAAGAACTAGACAAGAACACGCGTAACAGCACAATCGCTGGGTGGAATTGAAGTCCACTTGGCCGTTGTGCTTTTGCTTGCCCTGAGAGTCGAGCCTGCACTGGCGGTGCAGGGTGAATCGCGCGTTATCACGCGTTCGTGATCAACGTAGCGTGTACGTTTTCTGTTGCCAATATAAACACTCCGTTTATAATCCTCCTCACGGGCGCACCGCCCAGAGGAGATGAGAGATGGAACCCACCAAGATCGCGCCGAAGTTCTACGTGTCCGAATACAAGGGCGCCGTGCATCTGTCGTTCTGGCCGGCTGGGACGGAGATGCACCTGTCGATGGACTTCAGCGAGGCCGACGCGCGCAGGCTGGCCGGCATGCTGATCGCGCAGGCCGACAAGATGCCCCGAGTGGTGTCAGCCGCCGATCTGGGCCTCATGTCGGAGACCGCGTGATGACCGACCACATCAAGGGACCGTGGCGCGTTCACCCCACCGACGAGATTCTGGTCATCGACCGCGATCGTGTTGAGGTGGCCGAGGTCGAGGGCGACTACGACAACGACTATGAGGCTTTGGCGGCCCGCGCTGAATTGATCGCAAAGGCGCCGGAATTGCTGCGGTTACTGACCGTGTTTGCGACCGCCTACGCCGACGCGGCCGATCCGATTGGCGACAGCGACCTCGACAACGAGCAGACCCGGCACGTCACCGTCACGCTGGGCGACTGCCGCCGGGCGAGCGCGCTGCTCGGCATCCACCCGAAGGTGAGGGCCTAGCAATGGACACGCTGCTCGACACACGCCCGGCACCGACGGACGACGAGATCCGGATGCGCCGCGCCGATACCTGGGTGGTGATGGTCGGCCACTGGAGCCGCCTGCTGCAAAAGACCTTGTGGAGCGCCGAGACGTTCTTCGACGTGAACGAGGCGGTCGACTTCTACGGCGAGATCGAGAGCGGCGAGCGCGACGGCACCGCCGGCACGATCACCGCGTTCGGCGACGGCCGCGTCATCGGCGAACTTCCGCTGCGGAAGGTTGCGGCCATGATCCGCGAAGGGAGGCAGGCGTGAGCGACCGCGAAATTGAGATCCTTCAAGGGATGAGAGAGACGCTGGAGCAGTGCGCCGCGCCATTCCTGGCCCGAGGCGATCAGATGCTGACCGTTGAGTTTCAGCGCCGCATGGACATCGCACATAAAGCCCTCTCCGACCTCGATGCCTTCTTGGCGAAGGTGGCGTGATGGGCATGTTCTTCTGCGCTGAGTGCCAGCGCCTGAGCGACAGCGACGACGGCTGCGAGGAAGCGCCCGCGTCCAAGTATTACCCAGCGCATCAGCTTCTTTGTGCCGAGTGCGTGGACGAATCCGAGGCCGAAAGCGAGCCAGTCAAATGATCCTCGAAGCCTTCAAGGAGCTAGCGGGATTTGGCTTCTACACCTTCGTCATTCCCGTCGTTCTTCAATTCTTTTTCTCAGCACTGATCGGAGAGTGAACATGACTCTTGCAGAAAAGATCGCAGCCGCAGCCCGGCAGGCCCAGCACAACGAGGCCGAGGCCTACGCCACTCTGGAATACATCCTGCGTGATCGCGAGTGGCCCGCGTGGCTGAAGCGCGTTGCCGCCGATGTGGACGGCCCGGCCGTCACGAAGGACCGCCCCGTCAACCTGCAGGAGGCAGCATGAGCGTCACCGACCTCGTTCCCATTGATACCCGCTCGGGCGTCGAAACCTACCGCACGTCAACCGACGCCGCCACGCTCTGCGGCGACATCGTGAAGGCGACCGCAACCAAGATCCAAGGCAAGCGCTACGTGACTGTGGAAGGCTGGCAGGCCATCGCCGTTGCCCATGGCTGCGTTGCCTCCTCCCGCGATGTGGAGTTGGTCGAGGGCGGTATCCGGGCCATTGGGGAAATCCGGCGCATGTCGGACGGTGGCGTCATCGCCACGGCCGAAGGGTTCCTTGGCGACGACGAACAGATGTGGGCCAAGCGCCCGATGTTCGCCCGCCGCGCCATGGCGCAGACCCGCGCCATCTCCCGCGCCTGCCGGTCGGCTTTTGCCCATGTGGTGATCCTGATCGACAAGAGCCTTGGAACCACGCCGGCCGAAGAAATGCAGGGCGCCTACGATCACGACCCGGAGAGCTTTAAGCGCCCGGCTGGCAGCATGCGCTCGCCGGAGGAGTTTGCCGACGAGGCCCGCGCGGATGGTCTGACCACGGAAACCCGCTCCACCTATCAAGTACAGAAGGACCGCAAGGCCGTTGCCACCCTGGAGAGCGGCGCGCGGATGGCCATTGGCCTGTGCAACGACCGTCTCCAGCTCAAGACGTGGTGGACCGAGAACCGGGACGAGTTGAAGGAAAAGCTTCCGGATGATGCATACGAGGCCGTCTACGCCGCCGTCGAGGCCAAGCGCGACGCCCTTCCGGCGATTGCAGCATGACCCGCAACACGCCCTTCATCGACGTAGACCGCCTCTGCCACGAGGCAGAGGAAGCGGGCCTTGCATGGGCCGACGCAAAGGCCGCCTATGAAGCGCTGGAGCAGACCCGCAAGTCAGTTCTGGCCGTGGGCACGAAGAGCCACCTAGGCGACGGCATGCCCTACAACAAGGCTGAGATGATGGCCTTGGCAGAGCCGTCGTACCGGGAGCATCTGGACAGCATGGTCAAGGCCGGACGCGCCGCCGATCGTGCCCGCGTTCAGTACGACCTGAAGCGCACCCGGATCGAACTGCTGCGCACGAACGCCAGCACCGAACGTGCGGCAATGAGCATGCGATGACCGCCCGCCGCAAAATCTCGGATATGCAGCGCGAGCGGATCTTCCTCGCCAACGGCGGCGTCTGCCACCTCTGTGAGCGCAAAGTCCGCGTTGGGGAGCCTTGGGACGTGAGCCACGACCGGCCCTTGGCCCTGCTGGGCGAGGATGGAGGCGACAACCTCAAGGTCGCCCACCGCGCCTGTCACAGGGTCCACACGGCCACCGAAGACGCTCCCCGCATTGCCAAGGCCAAGCGGCAATCCCGCAAACACCTCGGCATCAAGAAGCCCAGCGGCTTCAGGAAACCGCCTCCGGGTTACAACTACTGGACCAGAAGGATAGAGACATGAGCGACGACGCAACCGCTACCAAGCGCACACTATTTGAACGGCTGGAGTGGCCGCAGGGGGAGCGCCTGCACGCCCTTCTTCGGGACGCGCGAGCGGTTTTGACCGACATGCCCGACGACGTGCTGCGCCCTGTGGCGCTCGCATATTCGGCCATGCGGATCGAACGCTTGGGAAGCAATTATTACGTCTACGACGAGCGGGAGGCCTTCGACGACAATGACGACGCGATCATCGGCGTGTTCAGCGACATAGCCGACGCCAATCGACTGCTAGTGAAGCGCGTCCTGATGGAGTTTCAAGCTGTGTGGAGGAGGAAGCTATGACCTCCCCCGCCATCCCCTCTCCCAGGGGGAATAGGGGCTGGCTCGCGGCTAAAGCCGCTCCGCTCCCATCTCGCATTTCATCAACAGTACGATCAACAGGAGACAGCAATGGCTAATATCAGGATGAACGAAGACCACCGCAATTTTCTCTTTCGCCTCGCCAAAGAGCGCGTGCGTTGCCCGGTAGAGGAGGCGGCCGACAAGTCGGCATATGCGAAGGCAGCGAAACTCGTGAAGGCGATGGCGCTTGCCAAGTGGCCCGAGCGTGACATGAAGGTGCTCGCTAAGTACACGCAGACGGAACCCGTTTCCAGCCTGCGCCTTAAGCTGACCGCTGGCGGCATAGTGCAATTTGAGTTCCGTGGCGAAAAAGAAGGACCGCTTGGCCCAGCCAGTCGCCCGTGGAACCAGATTCACGAAGCCGACAAGGAAACATCGGAGGCTGTCTCTGTGTGCCTGTCCGCCAAAGCCGCCTTGGACAAGGCGCGCGACACGAAGCTTGAAGATTACAGGTCCTTGATTTGGGCATCGACCAATCTGGAACAGATCGAAACCGTCTGGCCCATGGCGGCAGAACTCCGCCCGCGTGTCGGGAGGTCTCTTCCTGTCACGCTGTCCAACGACGTGATCGCGCGCATCAAGGCTGACGCGAAGACTATGGCTGTTGCGGCCTGACGCACGACTGGCTCTGTACTCGTGATGGGTGCGGAGCCGTCTTCGGCGGAGCCAGCTCATCTCATCCAAAAGGAACAGTCTAATGACAGAGCGTGAAAAGATCGCCTCCCCCACCCCCTCTATGACGGAGAATGCAGATGAGTGAGCGAGTCCGGGTTGATCGCATCTGCGAAATCACGGGCCTGTCGCGGCGCCAGGTGCAGGCCCTATCGGCCAATGGCACGATCCCGAGCGCGGCCCAGCTCGGCAAACTCTGGACCTATCGGGAAGACGTGGTGAAGCGCTGGATCAGCGCGAGGGAGAACAAATGGCGGGAAACCTCTACAAGCGCGGCAAAATCTACTGGGCTCGTGTTCAGGTTGCCGGGAAGGAATACCGAGGAAGCCTACAGACAAGCAACCGGACAGAAGCGCTAAAGCGGATCGAGAAGTTTCGCGAGGACGCCGGCCGCGCCAAGTTCTACGGCGCCCAGCGGATGACGTGGAAAGAGGCCGTCATCCACTACGCAGGCAATGTGATGCCCGCCGCCGTCACTGACAGCACCGCCAAGCGCTACCGCGTCAGCTTCCGGATGGTCGAGCCACACCTCACGCCATACCACCTAGACGAAATCGGGCCGCGCCAGATCACCGCCCTCATTGCCGCGCGCCGCAAGGAAGGCGCCAGCAACGCAACCATTAATCGGGACCTGACGGCAATCTCGCGCGTCATGGCGGCTGGGCTGGGCGAAGGCGCGAACCTGCACAATCCGGCCAAAGATTACGACCGCTCTATGAACCGGGAGAAGCGCGACCCGATCGACCTGCCATCGTGGGAGGAAGTCGCCGCCGCCATTGCCAAGGCACCCACCCCGCTTTGGGGCCAGATCATGGACTTTGCCAGCAAGTCCGGCATGCGCGAGGGCGAGATACTGAGCCTGGAAAAGCGCCGCGTGGACCTTGCCCGCCGCGCCGTGACCCTGAGCAAGACCAAGGGCCGCCGCCTGCGTGTGGTGCCCCTCACAGGCCCCCTGCTGGCCGATGCCGTGCCGATCCTGGAAGCGGCCATGACGCGGGGAGAAAGCCTCGTGTTCGGGCACAAGAAGGACAAGGAGCTAAAGAACTTCCCCAGCCGGTACGCCGCATGGCGGGCCAAAAATGGCGTCAAGTTCAAGTTTCATGACCTGCGGCACCTGTTCGCCGTTACCTACCTGACGCGCGGCGGGAACATCTACGATCTGCAGCGCATCCTTGGGCACGGGTCGATCAAGACGACGGAGATTTACCTCGACTATCTGACCCCGGATGAGCGCCGCGCGGCCATGGGGTCGGCACAAAATCCGGCACAGTCGTAACGGTTTCTGATAGAATAAGCGCCCTACCACGGAGGTAAAACGCTTATGCCAAAGGAATGGCGGAGGGGAAGGGATTCGAACCCTCGATACGAGTTATCCCCGTATAACGGTTTAGCAAACCCACGCGCCGAGACCGTAAATCCGTTCGACAGGCCGCAAAAGCCTAATGAAACCGCGTCAATCACGCCGCGCGGGCAACGATTTTCGCGAGAAGATTTGGGATTGGCGCGGGCACAAGACCCGGCACAGCGCCCAGCCAAGCCGGTAAAGTCTATCGAGGCTCTTCTATCCCGCTTTGCCGTGTCCCCGAGCGGCTGCCATGAATGGACGGGCTCGACGAACGGCAAGGGATATGGCGTCCTGCTGCTGGGCATAGATGGCCGGAAAGTCTTGTTTCTTGCCCACCGCCTGCAATGGATGCACCACCACGGGCATATCCCCGAGCGCGGCATCATCATGCACAAGTGCGACAACCGCCGATGCCTGCGGATCGAACACCTCGATCTTGGCACCCAGTATGACAACATGCACGACATGATGCAGAAAGGCCGACAAAATCACTCGGGATTACTCAACTACCGAGGCCCGGCACAATATCCGGCACAGCCGCGCAAGGAGGAACCTGACCATGGCTGAGAGTGAGATGGTGGAGCGCGTGGCCGAAGCGCTTTGGAATGCCGCCAGCGTGCGCGCAGCGGATCGCCCAAGGCTCGTCAAATGGATGGACGAAGCGGAAGAAACTCGCGACGTGTGGCGACACGGCGCCCGAGCGGCTATTGAGGCCATGTGGCCGCCTACAGACGACATGATCCGCGCGGCCTCAGATTCTGGAGCCTTTGATAACGGCGTCTTCCAGGTGCCTGATTTCCAGATCGAATATGCGATTTCGTGCGCCATACGCGCCGCGCTGGAAGGCCCAGCCGTCGAGATCGACATGTCTGATGCCGTCCCTTCCCCCGCCGGAGAGGGGAGGTAGTGGCTACGCGCCTTTGGCGCTTCGCACCAACCGACCTACTTGAACAAAAGGAGTGTGACGTATGAAATTCAAGTTCCTACGCAGCAGCATAGTCCGATGGGTTGCGAGACGTTTGCGCGTGCCGATTGATGTGCATCAATCCTATTTCACTTAAGGATTTTTTGTTGTAGAGTACGCGTTCTGTACCAAGCCGTTGTCGCACCCGTCTCACCGATTGCGATGAAGCACACGATCCGGGCCGCACCCTCTGGCAGAGAGGGGCGGCCCTTTCGTTTGAGTGTAAGGTCTAGCCGCAGGAGGGGAACAGGGCACGGCGAAGCCGTGAACCCCTCCCATTTCCTCCGCGTTTGGGGTAGAGTAGTTGGGCTGCGGGTGCGGGAGTTTCACTCCGAGTCGGCAATTCGCGTCTGGCAGTGCCGGAGATGAAACCCCGGCATGGTACAGGAGCCCGGCCCGCAGCCCTTTCTCCCCTCCCAGCCGCCCGCAAGGATAGAGAGATGAGCGAATCCTATGGGACAAACGCCCATTTCTTGCGCTTTTGGACGCCATAGATCGCGCCCTCGCTCACACCATATTCTGCCGCTATTTCGTGCTTTGGGCGTGTATCGTTTCGGATGGCGATAACATCGCATTCTCGGAGTTTGGCGTTTGGCTGCTTGCTGCCACGAACAGGTGTGTGTCGCCCCTTATCCATCTTGTCGCGAGCATTCGCTTCCGCGTCGCCGAGGAACAGGTGGTCCGGGTTAATGCATGCCGGCACATCACATCGGTGGCAAACGCTCAAAGCTGCGCTTGGAACGACGCCATGCTTCGCTTGCCATGACAGCCTGTGCGCTCGCTGAAGGCGCCCATCCCAACGTAATATCCCATACCCGCTTGCGGTCGATTTCATCCAAAGGATGCACCCGCTGTTTGGTTCTGGAATGCTATATGCCTCAAGACATTGCTCCAGCGTCCAGTGACGCGGACGAATAAGACCTTTAGGTTTGCGGGTAGCCATGATCGCCTCCTGTGGCGAGATTGGTCAGAGCCGGTGCCCGTGCGTCCAACACGGCCCGGCTCGCTTAATTATAGATATTCTGGCTGCCTTCGCACGCTTGAAAGTCAGTTCTTCCCAGTAACAGCCGCCCGTAGGGTGGCATCCTTGGACGCCGAGCCGCTGGACGAGCCCAGCCAGTAGGACAGGACCATGCCGTAGCCGGTGGCTGCCGAGCCGCCGAGCAGCAGCAGCGCCTCCTTCATGCCCTCGGGAACCACCTTGGCAAACAGCATGTAGACGAAGCCGGCGAACACGACGATCGCCAGCACGGACACGACGCCCGCGCCCCACGCCAGCGGGGAGCCGACCTTGGCAAGCTCGACGGTCTGGCTGCGGGCGCTGCCCACGTCGGCAAGCTGGGCCTTCAACTGGTCAAGATCCTGCTGCCGCAGCCGCTCGGCATGCGCGCGGGCATCGGCTTCCGCCTGAAGCACGGCCATCTTGAACTGAAGCGCGAGGTTCGGATCGGCGGCGACGGCCCTCTCGATCCCGTCCGCGTCCGTGGTGCCGAGAATGTCGCGGGCGATGCCGGTCACCTTCTCAACGGCCGCGCCGGTCTTGTCTCCCATGAGCCATGAGGCGACGGTCGGGGCCAGCCCGAGCAGGAGGGGGATGAGGGGCACTACGCGGCCTCCTTCCAGAAAGGAACGATGCGGTTCGCCCAGCCAGCGGCAAAGACCGCCTGCGAGGGGTCGCGGCCGATGATCCGCAGGTAGTTGTCCAGCCGCTCGCACACCAGCGGCCA
>Ga0208783_10000153_pt1 | contig 40699 bp, 60 predicted proteins | sample DEB19_08_DNA_2_FD_184529 | JGI IMG/M metagenome (GOLD analysis project Ga0208783, IMG submission 184529) | Aqueous microbial communities from the Delaware River and Bay under freshwater to marine salinity gradient to study organic matter... | ecosystem: Environmental > Aquatic > Marine >... | reverse complement strand
ATGATGAGCGTTCACAAGCAATATCTGAATACAAAAATTTCTTTGGCACAGGTCAAGGAACTTCAGGAACAAATGGCGCTATCAACGGCGGTGCTAAAGATGATGGCGGTGGCACAGATCAAACTCTTACACCAACAAATGTTCCACGAGGTGCCGTTTTAGAACCTGCAGATTTAGGTGTTGTTTCAATTAAGTCAATCAATGATATGACTCAAGAAGAGATTGATGCTTTTACTCAAGCAACAGTTGCTGCTGGTGGAAAATCAACGGATCCGGCAAATCGTTTGCCAGGTGAGTCTGCAAGTGCAGCAAATGCCCGCATAACTGAAGGATACAAAAAATTCCTTGCAAAACCAGTAGCAAGTGAAGATGCCATAAATGCAGGTGCTGAAGTAAAATTTGTTCGTACGGGTTCTGGTGGCCAAGGCGAATATACAGTTGTGACACCTGTTGGCTACACTGGTCCAGAAATCAAAACCACAAATTGGACTGAAGGTATTATTCCAAACACTGGTAAATATACAACAGGCTCAGATGCTGGAAAATTTGTTGATGCAGAAGGAAATGTTACACCAGTTCCAACATTTAATGATTTAGCAAGTGGCACAGTTACCCCACCACCTGCCGTAGATTATACATCTGGTTTAAGCGTAACTCAATTAGCACAAGAAGCCAATAGAGAACGTGGTGGATATTATGGAGGAACTGTAGGACCTACAGGACCTAATGTTCCTTCTATCGCTGGAATTACTGGTCCAACAGGTTTAACTGGTCCAACTGGTCCTATTATAACTCCAACAGGTCCAACAGGTTTAACTGGTCCAACTGGTCCTGGATTTGTTCCTGGAATTACTGGTGCAACATTACCTATTGGACCAACTGGTGCAGCCGTACAAACTTATACAGCACCAGATGGAACTAAATTTACCGATGCTGCTGCTTATGTTAATTATACAAATATGCTTCAATCTGGTCAGCAAGCACGCCAGTCAGCATATGATGTACTATTAAATGAATTTAATAAATATGGCCTTGGTTCGTTAGTAGAAGGCATTAAGGATTTAATTAAATCTAATGTTTCGCCATCAGAGTTTTCTATTGCCTTACAAAATACTGATGCTTATAAGCAGCGTTTTGCTGCTAACCAAGACCGTATTAAGCAGGGTTTACGTGCATTAACTCCAGCAGAATACATTGGTCTTGAGGACCAGTATCAAAACATTATGCGTAACTATGGACTACCTGCTTCTTACTACAGCAAGGATTCTATAGGAACCCAAGCTGGGTTTAATAAGTTTATTGCTAATGACGTATCAGCAGCAGAGTTAGAAGATCGTATTGCTACAGCGCAGAAGCGTGTTATTAACGCAGACCCTGCAGTAACTGATGCACTACGCCAGTTCTACCCAGACATTACCAATGCAGATATTTTGGCATACACACTTGACCCTACCAACGCACTTGAAAATATCAAGCGTAAGGTAACTGCCGCAGAAATTGGTGGTGCTGCATTAGGTCAAGGACTTATGACTAACGCAGCAAGCGCTGAAGATTTGGCTAAGTATGGAATTACTAAAGCACAAGCACAGCAAGGTTATGGAACTATCGCTGAGTTCCTACCATCAGCAACCAAACTTGGTGATATCTATGCTGAACAAGGACTTGGTGCCTATGACCAAGCAACTGCGGAACAAGAAGTATTTGGAACAAGAGGTGCAGCAGAGGCTGCACGTAAACGCAAGAAACTTGCAGAACTAGAAACACGTGCATTCCAAGGTCAAGCTGGAACAGCACAAGGAGCATTAGCGCGAGACCGCGCTGGCTCAATTTAATAAAGCCTGCCAACAGAACCACCGGCCTGTTGGAGCGACATCAATAACCGGTAGTGGGAGCCATACTGCGTCACCCCAAACAGTATGTGGCCTACGTCAAACATAGAATGGGAGATGGACTAATGTCCAATTACGAGTACGAGGACGACGATGACTTTTTAATGGAGTCAAATGATCTCGTTAAACAACTACGCAAACAACTAAAGCAAAGAGATAAAGAGCTTAATGAATTTAAGTCTCAATTTGAAAATCTCTCTAAGGCGCAACGTGAACGAGCAATTAAAGATGCCCTCGAATCGCGTGGAGTAAATGGCAAAGTTGCTAAATTTATTCCACAGGACTTAGACCCAACTGAGGAGTCTTTGTCTAAATGGCTTGAAGATAACGCCGATGTATTCGGCTTTCAGGTCGAAGATAAACAACCAGTAGTAGACCCAGCACAAGCTGCTGCTTATAAGAAAATGAATAATGCCGTTGACCAAGGATTAACTCCTGATTCAACAGATGACATTATGCGTAAACTCCTATCTGCAGATAGTAAAGAGGCGCTGGACGAAATTATTCGTAACTCTGGTCTCTAATCAACTCTAACCGAAAGGCACTATAGATGGCAATTCCATCAGGTACGCTCACCGGTACCAGTGCGATTAGCAACCTCGTACAAACAGCATATGATCAGTACGTCCGTATGGCGTTACGTTCTATTCCTGTTATGCGTGCTCTTGCTGACGTAAAGCCGGTGCAGCAGGCGATGCCAGGTTCATCAGTTGTATTCTCAATCTACTCAGATTTAGCTCAGGCTACATCTACTTTGACAGAATCAACAGATGTTTCTTCAATCGCTCTTGGTAATCCAAATCAGATTACTGTAACACTTCAGGAATACGGTTCAGCCGTAACCACAACCAAGAAGTTAAACCTAACTTCATTCAACGATGTAGACGCTGCTCTTGCAGATATCATCGCTTATAACGCTGCAGACTCTATTGATGCTGTTGTTGCTGGTGTTCTTACATCAGGCACAAACATCATCTACGGTGGTACTGCAACAAACACCGCAGGTATCACAGCAGGTTCAACAATCTCTGTATCAGATATCCGCGCTGCTGTAACAAACCTTCGCTCAAACAAAGCTCTGCCTCGTATCGGCGAACTATATGCAGCATACCTACATCCAAAGCAGACAGCTGACCTTCGTGCAGAAACAGGTACTGGTGGATTCCAGGATCTATCTAAGTACGTAGACCGCACACCATTCGTGGCTGGTGCAGTTGGTGTACTTGAAGGTGCATTCATTGTTGAAACACCTCGCGTACCTTACACATCAAACGGTTCGGTAAACGTCTACTCTGCAATCGTTGCAGGTCGTGAAGCACTTGCTGAAGCTCAAGGACAAGATATCTCTACAGTTATCGGTCCACAAATTGACGCGCTTCGCCGCTTCCATACAATCGGTTGGTACTACTTCGGTGGATGGAATCTACTGCGTACCGCTGCTTTGTACAATATCCAAACTTCAACAGCTTACTAATAGTTGATTGACTCTAACGTAGGGGGAGAAATCTTCCTACGTTTGGGTAAGTTCGCTAGGAGAACTAATGGCATACGCAGCAACAACACCTTGGCAATACCAGACTTGGGGTGCAGGCAAAGCCTGGCCTGATAAGTATTCACGTCTTGCCGGTAGACCAATTACTGGTGGATCATTGTCAGGTCCTATCAATCCATTTATGACTGATATTGCTCGTGGTGTTACATTAATTGTAAAAGATGGTGTAGTTGAAGAAACGCTATATCCATATCAAAACACACTAGCTGATGCAGACTTTTATATCCTTGGTGGTCATACACAGACCATTACAGATGCACAAGCAGCAATCCTAATAGCCGCAGGTTACAGCGATTATGTAACACCAATAGTCTAATGCCAAGATACGATTACACCTGCCAAAAATGTCAGGTAACAGAAGAAGTAAGTAAGTCTTACGCAGACTTTGATAGAGAAGAAATCCACACTTGCGGTAGCAAGATGGAAAGAGGATTTAATCTAAAGCCATTCTTTGATGGTGGCTTAATGCCAACCAGAGGTGGTGCATCATTAGGTGCAATTAAGAAAGACGATAAGGAATTATCTTCTTACTACTCTGCAGTAAAGCAAGGCATTGAGCCTATCTCTACCAAGCAGAAAGACATTGATGCAGCAGTAAACATTTCTAATGAAATGGGTAAAGCATTTGATGGAAACAATATCGGCGCAAGTTTATTAGGTGATTAATTATGGCAACTCCAGCGTGGCAGAAAAAAGAAGGTAAGAACCCAAAGGGTGGATTAAATGCTAAGGGCAGAGCATCTGCTAAAGCACAAGGTCACAACCTAAAGCCTCCAGTTAAGTCAGGTGATAATCCAAGACGAGCATCATTCTTAGCTCGTATGGGTAATGCGTCAGGACCTGAGCGTAAACCAAATGGAGAACCAACAAGATTGCTCCTATCTCTACAAGCGTGGGGAGCATCAAGCAAAGCTGATGCAAAGAAAAAAGCAGCAGCAATCTCAGCAAGAAACAAGAACAAGAAAAAATAGGAGCAACTATGAAGTTCGCAAAAGCAATGAAGGGTGACGGCGGAGCGCAGTCAACTCAAGATAAAGGATTCGGTGGCGGATCTAAAAAGGGTATTCCTGCTTCCACTATGAAAGGCAAAGTTGGAATGTCTGGTAAGAAAGCAACATTCAAAGCTGGAAAGAAAACGGTAAAGAAGTAATGTGCGCTGTATGTGGATGCGGATACGCATCATATGATGATATTGAAACAGGCGCTCCAGGCGCTAAGCCAATGGAAGAAAAAGTTGGCGAAAAAGAATGAAGAAGCCTAAGTCTAAAGAGGCAAAGGTAATGGGAGAGTTCAAGCGAGGAACTCTTCACTCTGGTTCTAAAAAAGGACCAGTAGTTAAATCTCGTAAACAAGCAGTAGCTATCGCATTAAGCGAAGCAGGTAAGTCAAAGAAGAAGAAATAATGGCTAAAAAGTCAGAAAAGTATTCTGAGAAAAAAGACAAACCTGTTGATAAAAAGTTAACCGCTAAGTTAACGCCTAAGCAAAAAGCTGCCTTTGAAAAGGCAGATAAGAAACAAAAGCCAAAGCCAAAGACTATGGCTGAGGATAAGGCTTGGGATAAAAAGAAAATAGCACAAATTCGTAAAACAGTTAAGTGAGGTTATAAGTGGCACAGTACGGTAATGATGGTTCAACGCTGAATGATGAACTAAATCGTTTAGCTAATGGCGGTGCCACTTATCCTTCTTATACTGACTACAAGGATCAAGCGGGTGCAGCACAGGCTTGGGCTAGTGCAAAAGCGGTATCGCTTGGAAAGGTGACTGACCTTGTTGGAGTTCTTAATCTTATTGGCGGCATTACTGCTCGCCCTAATATGTTAGATGTTGCAGGTATCTGTAACAAAATTGCTGGTACTACAGGGCTAGAACCTGCAGCCGCACTTCGTGAGGTGGCTAATTGACGGCAACATACAATTTAGTTGCACCACAAGCAACCACATTTGTTTTTCAATTTCAAATTAAAACAGACAATACTGTTTGGGATTTGACTGGCTATACGGCTACTATGACTGTGCGCCCATTTTTAGGTTCTACAACAACTACTTTATTGGCTACTACCGCTAATAGTAAAATTGTATTAGATGCAATAAATGGTAGAGCGACAGTTACATTCAGTGCTATAGATACTAATATTAAAGCACAAAATTATGTTTATGATTTTGTTTTTGATTCTGGCACTGAAATTACAAGAATTTTAGAAGGACAATTTATTGTTACTGCAGGGGTTACGGTATGAGCGATGAAATCATCGTTGAATCCTTTGTTACAACTGCAATCAGCGTAGAGGCTTCAGGAAGTCCTACTGAAACAATAGTTATTATTGAGTCTGCAGAACCACAAACATCTGTGGTATTTTCTGCAGATCAAGGACCGCAAGGCACACCTGGTGCTACAGGGCCTACAGGCCCTGTTGGTGTCACTGGCCCTATCGGTCCACAAGGAGTCACAGGTTCTACAGGTTCTCAAGGACCAACAGGAGCCACTGGCTCTGCTGGTTTAACTGGCCCAACAGGGCCAACTGGAGACACGGGAGCACAAGGTGCAACAGGAAGCACAGGAGCTACGGGTTCGATTGGCAATACAGGTCCTACAGGAAATACAGGACCTACCGGAAGCACAGGCAGTACAGGCGCAACAGGACCCACTGGTCCTACTGGCCCAACAGGTACTACTGGAAGCATCGGAGCCACAGGACCTACAGGTTCTACAGGCGCACAAGGCGTAACTGGACCGACAGGTCCAACAGGTTCACAAGGTAACATAGGACCAACAGGTCCAACAGGTTACACTGGCGCTGTCGGTGCTACGGGTTCAACTGGTCCAACAGGTGCGACAGGCTCTCAAGGTATACAAGGAATTACTGGACCTACTGGTCCAACAGGAAACACTGGTTCTACAGGCCCTACAGGGCCTACAGGGGCTACTGGCGCCGATTCCACAGTAGCAGGTCCAACTGGCTCTACTGGTCCTACTGGCCCTACGGGCGCTACTGGAGCAACAGGTTCACAAGGAATACAAGGTATTACTGGTCCGACAGGTGCTACTGGATCTACAGGTTCAACGGGTGCTACAGGACCAACTGGGCCGACAGGTGCTACAGGAACAGCAATTTACGATTCAGACACGGCAGTTATATCTCAGCAGGTATTCAGTTAAACTACAACTATGAAAGTTGCGGTTTATACGATAACATTAAATGAAGCAAAACATATCAAGCGTTGGTATGAATCAGCAAAAGAAGCTGACTATTTATTAATAGCAGATACTGGTTCAACCGATGACACAGTGACAATAGCTAAATCACTTAATATTAAGGTAGTTGAAATTTCAATTAAACCTTGGCGCTTTGATGATGCTCGTAATTATGCGTTAGCAAGTCTGCCATACGATGTGGATTACTGTATCTCTATGGATGCAGATGAAGTATTAAAACCAGGTTGGCGTGCAGAACTTCAGAAAGCATACGATACCAAAACTAATAAGTTACCAAGACCAAAGCATAAATTGGTAACTGACTTTGATGCAGAAGGTAATCCAACAGTAGACTTTTTTGCTAATAGAATCCACGCAAGGTTTGGATATAGATGGAGACATCCTATCCACGAAGTGATAGTACCTTATGGTGATATCAACGAAGTATTTTACCAAATAGATTTACAGATACATCACCACCCTGATAACGAGAAAAGTCGTGGTCAGTATCTACCAATGCTAGAGATGGCAGTGGATGAAGAACCATTCAATCCTCGTAACCTTTATTACTACGGCAGAGAGTTATTCTTTCATAAAGAGTATCTAGCAGCTAAGAAAGTATTTGAGGAGTATCTAAAATATTCTAGGTATCCAGGTGAAAAATCATATGCGCTTAGATACCTAGCAAAGTGCGATCCTAAAAATGCTGAAAAACATCTCAAGGAATCTATCAAGACTTTGTATTGTAGAGAAGGAGTATTGGCGTTAGCCAATCATTACTACATAACCAAAGAATGGAAAAAGTGCTTAAAAGTATCGCTTGAGGCAATAGAAATTAAAGAACGACTTAATGAGTTTATGTCCGAAGAATGGGCTTATGGGCATATGGCATATGACTTAGTTGCTATTAGTGCGTGGCAATTAGAACAATGGGATGACGCATTACGTTATGGTGAATTAGCCGCAGAAATGTCACCTAATGATGAACGGCTTATTAACAATGTTAAGTTCTATCGTGAAAAAAAGGAGCAACTAGATGCCGACATTCGCGCAACTGGTGGATGAAGTCAGGGCTAATCTTAGTGGTTATACCTTGCGCCAAGATCGCATCACCAATCTAGCAAACGTAGGTGGTATTAATACTACTGATCTTAGTATTAAAATTGGTAGTTCCGATAACCTAGCTAAAGGTATTATTGAAATTGATGATGAATTGATATGGATTAATTCATTTGATAACACTAATTTACAATTAAATGTCATTCAAGGTTTTGGTCGTGGTTATGGTGGAACTACTCCATCGCCTCACGCTCAGAACGCAATGGTTACTATGACTCCTACATTCCCACGAGTAAATGTCAAAAAAGCCATTAATGATACTATTAATTCTTTTTACCCAAAATTATTTGGTGTAGCATCAACAACATTTACATTTAACGCAGCGCAGGTAGCGTATCCATTACCTGCAGAAGCGCGAGATGTTTTATACATTTCGTGGCAAACAGTAGGTCCGTCTAAAGAATGGCTGCCTGTCAATCGTTGGAGATTTGACAGAATGGCAAACGTGGCAGCATTTGATACTACAAAGACGGTGAACATTTATGAAAAGATTATGCCTGGTCGTACAGTCCAAGTCTACTATTCCATTATCCCAAATGATCTCACTAACAACTCTGATGACTTTGCTACTGTTACAGGCTTACCAGAAACGTGCCGAGATGTTGTTATCTTTGGAGCTTCGTACAGGCTCCTTAGTTACCTTGACACAGGTCGAATTAACCTCAGTTCAGCAGAAGCAGATATAAACGATAATAAGTTACCGTCAACTGCCGGTGCCTCTGCATCTAAATATGTATTTGCTCTCTATCAGCAACGCTTAATGGAAGAGTCAACTAAGTTACAGGATCGTTTCCCAATCCGAGTTCACTACAGCAAGTAAGGATAACTAATGCAAGTTAGAAAATATAGTTCTATCAGTCAAGATACTAATCTTGCTGCTGGTGGTATATCGGCAGCAGCTACATCTATGACGGTAGCAAGTGGCACTGGCAATTCACTTATGGGTGGCATTACGCTAACTGCAGGAGATACCTTTCAGGTAGCGATTGACCCAGATACAGTAAATGAAGAACTTGTTTATATCACTGCTCAATCAAGTGATGTATTTACAATTACACGTGCGGTTGCTGGTACATCTGCAGTAGTTCACGCTGCTGGTGCAACCGTTCGCCACGTTATGTCTAGTGATGATCTTAATTATTTTAACACCACAAGCCCTGCAAGTTTAGCGCTTGCTAAAGGTAGCATCACCGTTGCTACTGGAGCGCAGGCTGTTGCAGGACTTCCTGTAGGAACAAACGGATACATTCTTACTGCTGATTCCACTCAAGCTACTGGTGTTAAATGGGCTGCAAGTGCTGCTCCTAGTGGTGACAGTGACCAAATTATCATTCCAACCCAAGTCTTTAATTAAAGGATACCAATGGCAACATTTACAAAAACACTCCTCTCTGGTTCTACCCAGGGCAAGGGAATCAAGGTAGTAGCAACCGCTTCTACTGGTACTACAATTCACGCAACAGGCACATCTTCTTCAACCATTGATGAAGTATGGCTATACGCATACAACTCATCTACTGGACCTGTGACTTTAACTATTCAATATGGTGGAACTACATCTCCAGATAATGATATTAAGATTGATTTACCAGCAACTTCAGGTCTTACATTAGTTGTACCTGGTTTGATTCTTACAGGAACAGGTGCTGCAGCTAATACCGTTTATGCTTATGCTGGAACCGCTAACGTAGTTACAATTTCAGGTTATGTGAATAGGATTTCTTAATGTCTGCTAGACAAGATAGAGGACAATCAGGTAGCCAAGTATCTGCTTGGATGCCTTCTAATAATAAATTTACTCCACTTGTGCAACAATCAGTTGTTGCCCCGTATGGATTAAAATTACAGCAAACCATTCAAGCATCGGGTTCCGTTACTATCCCTGCAGGCATTAACTTTGTTTATGCGATTGTTGTAGGCGGTGGCGGTGCTGGTAGCAGTTCTACAGTTCTTTCAGGTGGAGGAGCAGGTGGTGTTTCTTATGGTTGGACACTTGCTCAATCAACCTGCATAGTTGGTAGTGGCGCATCTAGTGGTGGAACAAGTGGTGGTTATTCTCGTTACGGAAATATCATTGCAGGCGGTGGTGCTGGAGCCGCAAACCAACCTGGTCCTGGTAGTGCTGGCAATGGTGGCAGTGGTGCTACTGGTGGTAATGGTGGTGCAGGACTTGTAAGTTATTATGGCGCTCCAGCAGGTAGTGGTGGCACTGGAGGTAGCACAACCGCAAATGGCGGTAATGGTATTGCTGCAGTAGGTGCTGGCGGTGGCGGTGGAACTGCATTTGCTGGTGGTACTGGTGGTAATGGTGGAAATGGTGTTTCAGGCGGAGGCGGTGGCGGAAGTCAAGCATCTGGATCATCTACTCAAACTGGTGGTAATGGTGGCAGTGGTTTAGTAGGCGGTGGCGGTGGTGGTGCAGGAACCACAACTGGCACACGCACTGGTGGTAGTGGTGGTAATGGTTTAGGAATTGATGGAACCGCTTATACAGGTGGAACAGGAACTACTGGAACCAATACTAATGGCGCAGGCGGTGGAGGAGCAGGAATTGCTGGAAATGGTAGCAACGCTGCAACAACCGTAGGTGGCGCAGGTGGTTTAGGTGGCGGAGGCGGTGGCGGTGGCGCTACTGCAGGCGCTGGTGGCGCAGGAATTATTTATCTTTACTACTAAAGGAAACTTATGAGTGCAAATTTTAATATCAATCCATCATTCTCTGATACACCATACGGATTAAAGTTACAACAAACTATCACATCAAGCGGAGCAGTAACTATCCCATCAAACATCAAGCGTGTATATGCAATATGTATTGGCGCTGGTGGTGGAGGCGGTGCTACTTCTACTTATGCAGGTGGCGGAGCTGCAGGAAGTTTTTCTGCTGGCTGGACTTATGCAACTAACACTTGCACCGTAGGTGCGGGTGGAACAGGTGTTGCTGGAGCAACTGGTAATAATGGTGGTTTTACGCAGTATGGAATGATTTTAGCAGGCGGTGGTCGTGGCGGTGCTGGTGCAACTACACCTAGTACAGATGTTACTTCTACAAATTATGGTTCTAGTGGTCAAGGTGCTGGTAATGGTGGTAGTGCAGGTGCAGGACTTGTAAGTTTTTATGGCAGTCCAGCAGGAAGTGCCGGTTCACCTAATGGTCTTACTTCTTATGCTGCAGGCGGTGGTGCTACTGGTGCTACCACAGGCGGTGCTGGTGGAGCTGGTGTAATTGGTGGAGGCGGAGGTGGAGCGTCAGGCTCTACTGGAACTCAAACAGGTGGCGCTGGTGGTAGAGGTTTAATTTGTGGTGGTGGTGGTTCTGCTAACACTACAGGTACTGGCACAGGCGGTGCTGGTGGTAATTCTGATTCTTACACAGGTGGTTCTGGTTCAACTGGAACTGGTGTTACTTTTGGTGCTGGTGGAGGTGGAGCTGGTTACACCGGTAATGGTTCTAACGGATCTGGAAATACTGGCGGTGCTGGTGGCTCAGGCGGTGGTGGCGGTGGTGCTGGATGTAACAGTGGCACTGGTGGCACTGGTGGAGCTGGCGTAATTTATCTTTACTACTAAGGAGTGTAATGGCTACATTTGCAATGATGTCTGGTAATTCGGTAAGTAATATTATCGTTGCAGACAATAAAGAAGAAACAGAAAAAGCACTTAATTGTGTGTTAATTGAGTTTACAACAGAAAACCCTGCAGGTATTGGTTGGACTTGGGATGGTTCTAAGTTTATTGAACCAATCATAGAAGAATAATTATATAAATATCGTCCTGAGTATGACGCGAAACTGCTCCGTTTTTTATTTTAAAAGGAGATTTAGTGTCAACGCTACCCCCAAACATTACTGAACCAATTCCTGCCGCCGTTGGTAATCCAGTTAATAATCAAATATATGCAGGTAGTAGTGTTGCTTATGATGTCTCTATTGGTGGTCAACCATTCTTCCTGCTTAACGATGATAACAATCCTTACCGTCGTGTAACAGCGCAGTACCGTAAGAATCAAGTTGATATGTCCAGAGAACCAGGTGAGCAGACGCTTACTGGTTGGTGGCTACGTTCACAGTCATCATTCCATTTAGGTCAAGGCATTACTTTTTATGAGCCTACACAGGATGAATCGCTACGCTTTCAATACACCTACTCAAAAGGTTGCGATGTATGGACTAAAGGACAGGTAACACTTCTACCTAATACCTTTACAAGCCACTACACAACAGGTGACTTACAGCCTAACAAGCGACCATACCAGGTTACTCGTTCTATCCGTCCAAGTTATACGGTAACTAACAAGGCTCTTACATCTAACGTAGCAACCTTAACTATCGGTACTCATTACCTAACTGTCGGTGCTACCGTTACTGTGGATAACATTGACGCTACCTTTAATGGTAGTTATGTTCTTACTGCAGTTACATCAACTACTATCAGCTACGCTTGTACTGCATCAAACGTAACATCAGTTGCTGCATCTGGTCTAGTAACTCAGGATGCAGTCCTTCTTTGGGATAAGTATGACGTAGATAAGATTGACGTAGGTGGCAACCTAGTTCACTTTATTGACTACACCGCTGGCGTAAACGATCCTGTTTACTCTATCTGTGATGATGGTGTAAATGCTTACTGGGTAACCAACGTAACTTCTGGTGGTAGTAGCAAGTTGCACGTCTATAAGAAGGCATTAACTGCAGATACATCTGTTTCTCCTACCTTGATGTTTAATGCTACTGGTGTTGTAGTAACCAATGCGGTTATTGAGTTCACCAAAGAACGTCTAGTTCTGGCAGCAAATAACAAGGTTTATGAATTTGCAACTACAGCAACTGCGTTGCCATCTCCTGTCTATACACACCCAACAGATAACTTTGTATATACCAGCATTACTTCATCTGGTGCTGCTATCTACTTAGCAGGTTACACAGGTGTTCAATCAACTATCAGTAAGTTTACGCTTACTACTGCTGGTGCTATGCCTACTCTTACATCTGCTATCACAGCAGCTGAACTACCAGTAGGTGAGATTGCATTTAGAATCTACTACTACTTAGGGTTTATGGCTATCGGTACCAGCCTTGGTTTACGTATGGCTGCAGTATCTGATACAGATGGGTCTATTGCATACGGTCCATTGTTATTTGAATCAGAGCAACCAGTCTATGACGTAGCAGGTTATGACAAGTATCTATGGTGCACAACTAACGTAGATGGTAACCCTGGCGTTACTCGCGTTAACTTAGGTCAACAGATTACTAGCCTTGTCTTTGCTTACGCTTGGGATTTATATGACCCATCAACTACAGGCTTTACTACTACATCCTGTTCATTCTCAGGTAACACTAACCAACTTGTATTCTGTACTGCTAATAATGGTACATCTAATGGTTCTAATTACATTCAGTCTGCAACAGATTTAATTGAACAAGGTTATATACAGACAGGTTTTGTCCGTTATAATACAGTTGAAAATAAAATATTTAAATATGTTGTTCCTAAATTTAATACTGAAAATGGTTCATTAATTGTTAAATCTATAGATCAAAATAATATTGAATATTCGTTAGGTTCTTATGCTCAAGGTTCTGATGTAGGTCAGGTTGGTATAAGTTATCCGATTGGCGCACAGCAATATTTAGCATTTAAATTTATATTCAATCGTAATAATATAGATGCAACTTTAGGTCCAGTATTTACTGGCTATCAGCTCAAGGTACTACCTGCCGTTCCACGTCAGCGTCTGATTCAGTATCCGTGCTCCTTATTCGATAGTGAATCAGATAAGTTCGGTAATAAGGCAGGCTATGATGGGGCCGCATATAACCGTTTAAAGGCCATAGAAGCCATTGAGAGCAACGGAGATACGATTGTTATCCAAGACTTTAGACCTACCTCTGGTGAGACCTATACAGGCATTATAGAAGAAATTGACTTTATCAATAAAACACCTACCGACAAGCGTTATTCAGGATGGGGCGGTCTCTGCCTTATCACGATACGCACTATCTCTTAAGGAGAGCAATGACCATAGACCAATGGGCAACCACTATCTCAGGCTTCCTTGCTGTAATTCTTGCAGTTGGAGCTTCCTTTAGATGGCTAATCAAACACTATCTTAAAGAGTTGAAACCTAATGGTGGAAATTCTATGAACGACAGACTCACCAAATTGGAGACAAAGGTAGAGATTATCTACGACTTACTTAAGGACAAGTAATGAAAACTAAGCAAGAGAAGTTTGTTGAATTGGCTCTCGCTGAGGTTGGTACCAAAGAGGGTCCTAAGAATAATGAGACTAAGTATGGCGCTTTTACAAAGCATAACTTTCAACCTTGGTGTGGCAGCTTTGTTATGTGGTGTGCTGCTCAAGTAAAGGCTAAATTACCAAACGTAGTCTGGACTCCTGGCGGAGTCGAGTCATTTAAAGGAATAGGACAATGGTCTAATGCAGAGTCTGCTATGCCTAAGCCTGGCGATATTGTTTTTTTTGATTTCCCTGGCGGGGATAAAACTGATCACGTTGGCATTGTGGTCAAAGATAATTTAGATGGCACGGTAACTACCGTAGAAGGTAACACCATCGCAGATGGTAAACAGGGTTCCCAGTCTAACGGCGGGGAGGTATGCAAGAAGGTTCGTGCATACAAGAAAAACAATCGCAAGAAACTACCGGTATATATCAGTGGATTTGGCCATCCACGTTGGGAGAAAATGTGAAGATCAATAAGAAAGTATTTGAAGTTTGGGCAAAGTGGTTTGTAGGAAACCTACTAACTGCAGTAGTAGTAATTGGCAAGTCACCACTTGACTTTTCTACCTCAGACTGGAAGCACGCAGCTAATGCAGTATGGCTTGCATTGGTACCAGTAATCATTGCTTGGGCTAACCCTAAGAATGATTTAACTATGACTGTTAAGAAGTAACCGCTTTAACTGCGAGGCACAAGCCCCACCCGAAAGGGTGGGGTTCTTTTTTTATGCCTAAAATCAGGGGATGTAACCGGGCCTATCAACTTCACAAGGCAGAATAACTATTGCATCGCAGCTAAGACATTCGCCTTCAAGGTAGTAGTAGGAAGGCTTGTAATCTTCAAAGGCAACTATTGTTTTGAACATAGTGCAACCACAGATGCAGACGTGGGTAGGGCCAATGGCTCTTAGATCTGCTGCTTGCTTCTCTGGTAACATAGTTTCCTGGCAGGGTTGGTAGACGGAACCCACCCAGTTAGTTAAAGGGCCTTATCAGGGCCGTCAGGCCCTTGGTTAATTAATGCTCGCTTCGCTCGCAATTATACACATTCTCCCTACCATCGTGTCTACGACACGCCGAAGCCACGCGGTTGTGATATGATTCTCCTATGCCTCGCATCTACACCATCAAGATATTCGGACAGAAGTACAAGGTTGATTACGCACATAACGAAGAAGATAGTTATGGCATCACTGACTCTGCTACTAATCGTATCTCTATCAGACATCGCCTACCGGAAGATAAACTTGTACGTGTACTAATGCACGAGGTAGCACACGCAGTTATCTTTGAATCATTACTTGCTAATCGCAAGCGATTTGATGTAGAAGAAGTCTGTGATCTGGTGGGCTATCACATTGTGGATGTACTACGTGATAATCCACAGCTGATGGAATTTGTACTTGGTTATAAAGAGCCAGAAGAAATAGTTGACAAACCTGCAGAGGTAGCCACTACAATAGTTTCCCCGCAGAAAGGTAACGATGAACAAAACATTGCAGATTGAGAAAGCAGATTTGCTTTTACAAATCATTGACAGAATTTCACAAGAGCGAGTAAGTTACAACTTCTATGGAACTACCGCAGAAGATTCATACCTATCAGGTATCAACGAAGGAATTAACAGAGTGTTAGATGCACTGAAAGAATTTGAAGAATGAAAGATTTTCTAGTAGAGATACTCCACGCTAAAGAGAACTCACGACCACGTTCTAACCAGGTACAGATTGGACCATCAGAACTTGGTGGTTGCCGTCGTAAAGTTTATTACAGACTACACGACCAGCATCAGACTAACGATAACGAGATGAAGTTAGCTGCCATTATGGGTACTGCTATTCACTCTGCTATTGAGAATGCTTTAGCTCTTGCAGATCCTACTGGAACTAAGTATGTTGTAGAACAAGAAGTTGAATGGGGCGATATGAAAGCCCACATTGACCTATGGATTCCTGAGACTGGTGATGTTGTTGATTGGAAAACAGTTAAAAAGAATAATCTTAGCTACTTTCCTAGCACCCAACAGCGTTGGCAGGTTCAGGTTTATGGTTACTTGCTAGACAAGAGCGGGAAGGGGAAGCCCGTTAATGTCAATCTTGTAGCCATACCTCGTGATGGTGATGAGCGTGATATCAAAGTCCACTCAGAACCATACGACCCATCCATTGCAGAGGAAGCTCTGCGTTGGTTGGAAGAAGTTAAACAAGCAGAAGCTGCTCCTGAACCGGAACGTGATGAGAACTATTGTAAGTTCTATTGCAAGTACTACGACGCCAGCGGGGTAATTGGTTGCGTAGGACTTAAAAAAAAAGATGGTAAAGAAGCAGAAGAAAACTTAATAGCTGATCCAGATGCGGATAAGGCGGCCTTGCTTTATCTGCAACTGGATGAGCAAATCAAATCACTTGATGTAAAGAAGCAAGCGTTACGTGAACAGCTGCAAGGAATTATAGGAACCACTATCAGTGGTATCTCAATTAACTGGCGCACCACACAGCGCAAGGTTGCAGACTTAGAAGCGCTTGAAAGTCAAGGGATTACGATTCCATACAAAGAAGGTAAGGAATCATCAGCGTTATACATCAAACAAACTGGAGGAAAGTAAATGGCTGCAGGCCAAGAGACAGCGCTACAGATTAACTACAAGTTATCTGATGGCACACTAATCAACATCTATGCAAAGGATCAGGCACACTTAGAATCTTTGCTTACATCACTCGGTGATGTTTCATCATTAATTCTTGCAACAAGTTCAGCACTTGGTATTAACAACTCACCTGCTGCTAACATTGCTAATATGCAAGCACAGCTAGGCGCTGTGGAAATCTCTGCTGATAAGCAGTGCAAGCACGGAGCAATGTCATTTAAGTCAGGCACTGGAGCAAAGGGTCCTTGGAAGGGTTGGTTCTGCCCATCACCAAAGGGCACACCTGACCAATGCCAACCAGTCTTTATCCGCTAACCTATGAAGGTTCCTTGGGAGTTTGAGGAACCGGCGTGTGCTGAAGTAGGTGGAGACTTTTGGTTTCCAGAAAAATCTGATACATCTAATGAGATGTTTCTAGCTAAATCAATATGCGGTTCGTGCACCCATAAAGTTGATTGCTTTGAGTGGGCTGTTAACAATGAGCGCTTCGGCATCTGGGGTGGCACAACTGAAATGCAAAGAGCAAGTATTAGAAGAATGAGAGATAAGCGACGTGTTAACCCTAACTAGGGCGTGGAGTGGTGTTACAACCAAAGCTACTCCGCTGCCTGATGTTTGGAAAACACTTAAAGAAAAACAGATTAGGTTCCGTCGTGGTCAGTTAACTATGGTTGCTGCCGCACCTAATGCTGGTAAGTCTATGTTCGCTCTTGTGTATGCAATGAGAGCACAAGTACCAACTCTATTCTTTTCAGCAGATACGGATGTAACTACCGTTATGATCCGTGCTGCTTCTCACCTATCGGGTCACGCACAGATAACAGTTGAATCTAACTTAACTACAAGCAGTACCTACTACGATGAACACTTTGACAAGTCAAAGCACATTCAATGGGTATTTGATTCATCACCATCACTTGATGATATTGAGTTAGAAGTCAAGGCATATCAGGAACTTAATGGTGTGCCACCAGAACTAATAGTTGTAGACAACTTAATGAATGTTGCAGCTGAGACTGACAACGAATGGGCAGGGCTTCGTGCAATTATGATGGAGTTGCACGACCTAGCCCGTAACACAGAAGCCTGTGTGCTGGTACTACACCACGTATCAGAGGCTAGTGAATATGGCGATGGCACCAATCCACCTGCTCGTAGAGCAATTCAAGGAAAGGTATCGCAACTACCATCGTTGCAGTTAACTCTAGGTTATGACCCGTTGGGGAAGATACTTAAGGTAGCTGCTGTTAAGAACCGCTTTGGTCCTAACTCTGCTGACGGAAAAGATTATGTAACACTCAATGCAAATTACGCAGCTTGTCAGATAGACGATGTAAACTTAAACCAGTACGTACAGAACAGACAATGGGATCAAGGAAGGTTATACAATGAATAGCAATCTAGTTATTCTACCTACTAGAAGTAGACCAGATAGCGCAGAGAGATGTATTAATGCGCTCAAAGAACATAGCGTTAGGTCAGACTTCCTTATTGCTATTGATGATGACCAAGCAGATTTATATCCACGTCTAGATGGTGTTACCTATGAGGTAAACCCACGCTTGCGTATGAATGGCACACTAAACTTGGTAGCAAATAAGTATGCAGATAAGTATGAGACTATCTTCTTTCTAGGTGATGACCATTTAGTGCAGACACCATCTTGGGATGAGTATTTAAGTAAAGCTATTGCACATAAAGGTTATGGTCTTGCCTATGGCAATGATTTACTGCAACGTCACCAGTTAGCAACAGCAGTAATGATGTCAACTAATATCATTAGAGCTGTAGGTTATATGGCACCACCTAAGTTGGTGCATCTATATATGGATAACTACTGGATGATTCTAGGTCAGAGACTTGGAACTCTTTGGTACTTTGATAACGTAGTTATTGAACACCTACATCCGGTGGCAGGTAAGGTTGCTTGGGATGAGCAGTATCGTGAAGTTAACTCAGATGATATTGCTAACGCAGATCGTATGGAACTTCACCGCTATATGGAAGAAGATTTTGCAGGTGAACTAGAGAAGATTACAACAGCACTCGGACTATGAAGCAAGTAATATCTTATTCACTCTACGGTAATCAGCTACGCTTTCTAATTGGTGCTATTAAGAATGCACAGTTAGCGCAGCGATTCTTTCCTGGCTTTACTGTTCGTTACTACTATGGCAAGAGCGTACCTAAGTGGGTGCTATCTACACTGCTTATGTTTGAACACGTAGAGTTAGTTAAGGTAGATGATGCTGAGGATAGCGTTGCTAGAACGTGGCGCTTTATGGCTTGCTGTGACCCTGATGTAGATGTAGTTCTATCAAGGGATGTAGATGCAAGGCTATCCTTGCGTGAGGCAGAAGCACACCAAGAGTTCTTGGATAGTGACTATGGCTTTCATATTATTAGAGACCATCCAACAGGTCATAACTACAACATTAGTGCAGGTATGTTTGCTATGAAAACTAAAGCATATGGTGAACTAATGGGTCGTATGCTCTTATCTCAAGTTTTTGAAGATGAGTATATGGCAGACCAGAAGTTTATGATTGGTGCTATTTACCCTAACGTGGCAGGTGATTGCCTTATCCACGATGAGTATTACAACTTTGTTCCAGTTGCACCGAGTGAGAAGCGAACGATTAAACGTAAGCCATTATCTACCCTAAGCCATATCGGTTGTGCGTTAGATGAGAATGATGTCTATGTCTACCAAGCAGACAGAGATTTAGCAATACAAGAAACAGGTCACGTAACATATATGTATGATTGGGGTAAAGATGGACGTACTGATAACCGGTAGTCACGGGTTTGTTGGTAGATACTTTGTTAACAAATTAAACACTCATAACCTAACGCTAGTTGATATAAAGAATGGTCAAGACTGTAGACAGTTCTTTCATCGTGAAGATAAGAAGTATGATCTAGTCATTCACCTTGCTGCTATCGTAGGTGGACGTGAGTCTATTGAAGGTAGACCACTTGCGGTAGCTGATAACTTATCTATTGATAGTGAGTTCTTTCAGTGGTGCTTAAAGACTAACCCAAAGAAGATTGTTTACTTTTCTAGTAGCGCTGTGTATCCAGTCTATATGCAGACAGAGGAATACCATCCATTACTTAATGAAGTTCATAGAAACATACAGAATGTTGTTGGTTCACCTGATATGACTTATGGTTGGGGCAAACTTATGGGTGAATATCTTGCACAATTTGTACCAAATGTCCATATTTTTAGGCCTTTTTCGGGGTATGGATGGGATCAAGACCTGACCTATCCGTTCCCAATGTACGTCAAGCGTGCCATTGAAAGACAAGACCCGTTTGAAATCTGGGGTTCAGGCTTACAGACACGAGACTTTATCCATATGGCTGATGTGGTCAACGCAGTAATGACTGCAGTTGAAGAGAACATACAAGGACCAACTAACTTAGGCACTGGTCGTGCCACTACATTTATTGAATTAGCTCGTATGTGTATGGATGAGGTTGGTTATTCAGGTAATTTTCAAACACGACCTGATAAACCTGTTGGATGTATGCACCGCGTAGCAGATGTTAGTAAACTACTTACATTCTATACACCAAAGATATCACTTGAGGAAGGAATCAGAGAGGCGGTTGATTGGCTTGGCTAGAAGTAAAGATAGCCAGTCAGTTGCTATTAGAACAGCGGTAGCTCATTTAAATAGATTAGACAATACAGGTTTTGACAATGGATACGCAGCTGGTTTTGAAGCAGCAGAAAGAATAAAGAATATGAAACACGAAACAGAGATTAATTATGTTAAGAATAAAATCCAAAAATTGGAAGCTGATTTTGCTGGCTTCGCTTCTCTACTTATCGAGTCCGGTATTGTGGAAGTGGAAGAACAGAATGGTGAGCTACGTTACAAGGTTAACAAAGTCAAACTAGAAGAGGCATCTGATGGCAAAGAAAAAGAATGATGATGTAGAGTTTCAGTTTAATGAAGAATACATCAAGCGCTTTCAGGCTATGCAAGAAGAGCGTATTAAAGCAGAGCACGCTGACGATGAAGATAAAGCTCGCAGAATACGAGAGTATGAAGAGGCTAAGACTCACGCTAAACTTAACATTGCTAACTTAATGGATGAAATTTACAAAGATCATCTTAATTACGTTAAGCACGTGCTTCAACCTATGCACGATAAGTTGATTGTTATGGGTGCAAAATGCGAGCAATGTACTAGAAATCATTACGAGTATGACTCCTACTAATCCTAAGTATAACAAAACTAAGGGTGCAGCTTTTGAGATAGATGTTATCAAATGGTTTCGTAAATTAGGCTTTAATGCAGAACGCTTACGCCTTGCAGGTAAAGATGATGAGGGTGATGTAGTCGTAGTGGTTGCAGGTAGCACCTATCTCTTTGAATGTAAGAACACTGCCAAGCTGGAGTTAGATAACTTCTGGAATCAGATAGAGGTTGAAGCAAAGAACTATTCCAAAGCAAGAGGAGTAGATACACCATTCCATTACGTACTATGGAAACGTAAACGTAAAGGAATCAATCAGACGTGGGTAATCTGCTCACTAGAACAGTGGTTAAAGGAGAAGGAATAATGCCAGTACCAGAGGGAGATATAACTACCACGCAACAGTGGTTAACACCAGCTCAAGATGAGTTACTTGAAGTAGAAGATACCGAAGAAGAGATGCAAGAGAATGTTGAACTCTTTGATGCAGCAGTAGCAGAGGAGCAAAATGATTTGTAAGATGTGTAAGGGTGCAGGCAATGCCAACTCTAATGGAGATACCGGTAGTGCAGTAATCCTGCATCAACAGTGCGAAGGAGATTGCTCGTGTCAGCACAAGGTTGGCAAAGGCCACGTTCAAACAAAAGACAAGACGAAGCCAAGTCAATCCCAATAGCTGATGTAATTAAGTATTACGGAGGCGAGGTTAAAGAAGGTAGAGCTGCCAATATCAAGTGCTTTATGCACAACGATAGTCGTAGTTCTGCTGTGTTAAATACGTATGACAATCTGGTCTACTGCCATACGTGCGGTAAAGGTGGCAACGCGGTGAGCGTTGTAATGATTATGGAAAACTTGGAGTTTAAAGATGCACTCAAGCGAGCACTCGAAATTACTGCGGGAAGCGGCAACTCGGTACGCGGATCGAATAGACGAGGCCACACTAAAGTATCTAGAAGGACGTGGAATATCTGAAGAGGTAGCTGCGCTCTATCAGTTAGGTACAGTTACTGACCCAATACCAGGACACGAAGGGCATACTGGTTGGCTATCTATTCCATATATTACCGCTATGGGTTTATGTGTAGGCTTTAAGTTTCGTAGGCTTGATGATGGTAAACCTAAGTATGGTCAACCACTTGGGGCAACTACCCATATCTATAACGTATCTGATATCACTAAGCGGTCAGCTCGTATCGTAGTATGCGAAGGTGAGTTAGATACTGTTCTAGTATCAGGTGTATTAGGACTACCTGCTGTTGGTATTCCAGGTGTTGCCAACTGGAAGAACCACTATCCAAGATTACTTAATGGGTATGACACAGTGTATGTGGCAGGAGATAACGACATACCTAAAGAAGAGGGTGGCGATAACCCAGGTCAGATGTTTACTAAGCGTGTCGTAAGCGAGGTGATGAACGCGACACCAGTTACACTACCACCAGGTATGGACATAACAGACTATTACCTACAAAACGGATACGATGAGACGAGAAGGTTATTTGGTATAGCGTATGAGCAGTGACTTTGAACAGACAGTAATGGATGTCTTTAGTGATTCCCTTCAAGTTCTTCTCAGTAAGCATAGAGATTACGGGCCACTTAATATAGCCAACGCACCAGGCGGTGCGCTTAATGGTTTACGTGTACGTATCCACGATAAGACAGCACGTATCAACCACCTAATTGATAACTCTAAATATAAAAACCCTGAACACGAATCGTTACGTGATTCATTCTTAGATCTTATGAACTATGCAGCTATCGCACTGCTAGTTATAGATGGTAACTGGCCTACATCTGAACCTGCTGATGATGAGGCAGATTGTGGCTGAGATTCACCCATCTATCTACGACATAGTTCCAAGCGTAGTTAAGCAGGTAGCACGCAGGTTTAAAGGTTATGCAGAAGAGTCTGATATTAGACAGGAATGCTACGCATTCGCTGCAGTTAAACACAGTATCCACAAAGAATTATTAGATGAGCCTGATGCTAAAAAGCGTAGGGCTAATGAGAGACGTATCGGTTGGCAGATTAAACGTGTAGCTGAACGCTATGCACGTAAGGAGAAGGCAGCTAAGGCAGGTTATCAGGTAACTGATGAGGCTTACTATGAGACCACCACTATCGCACAGCTACTACCATTTGTAATTGCATCCATCGTTACAGGTAAACCACTAGAGCAAGGGCAACAGTTGGTTGATGATGGACAACCTAGGAAGCAGTCTGCTCCTGCTGAGAGTGGTAACTTCTTTGCTATCCTGATTGATATTAAAAAAGCATACGTTGCTTTAGAGGTAGAAGATAAAGAGATATTAAGTAAGCGTTACTATGAGGACCATACTCTTGAGCAGATGGCTCAGTACCTTGAGTGCGCTATCTCTACTGCTGATCGCAGAATTGAGAAGAGCCTTGCTAAGTTGCAGGATAATCTCGGCGGAGAGAATCCATATAACTAATGCTACTCAAAGAGCCTGAGCTATTTGCTTACCTTAAAGAGTTCTACTACCCAGACCTTGAGTTCTCTGAAGATAAGTATTCAAAGCACGACTGTATTTCTAGACAAGCAAGATTATATATAGAATTAAAGTCTCGCAATACACACTATGACGATTTACTTATTGAAAAGATTAAATACGATTCTATTATGGAGCAAGCTGGTAACCTTGCTTGTTATCCTCAGTATATAAACTCTACACCTGAAGGTATCTGGGCTTTTGATTTAAGCACTATGCCTGTACCTGAATGGGAAGATAAGTGGCTCCCTGCTAAGACAGAGTTTCCTGGTGGTGGCAACAAGACCAAAGTGATAGGCTATCTGCATATCAAAGATGGGAAGAAGTTATGATTTACCAATACGAATGTCCGGGTGATGGTACTCTTATTGAGATTGAAAGAAAGATTACTGACCCTGAAGAGAGTTATGTTTGCGGTACTTGCGGTGCAAAGTTAGTAAGAATTTGGAATAGTCCTGCAATTACATTTAACGGACCGGGTTTCTACTCAACAGATAATTAAGCATAAGAAAACCCACCGGTGGAAAGGTAGTAAAAGACCGGTGGGTTTGTTCTTGGAAGAACTATCAGATAGTATCACATATATTCTGAATAATCCATTCAACGACAGGCACAGCTACCGCATTACCCATCTGCTTATAGCGGTTAGTATCTGACTGCCCCTCTGTCCAGTTATCAGGGAAGCCCTGTAACCTTTCACATTCCAAAGGTGTGAGCCTACGCACCTGTTGTTTATGTAATAGTGTTTGATCATTAGCAGTTGCAATAGTCAATGACTTATCCTCACTTATCAGTGGACCTTTACCTCCACCTGGTTTACCCTCACGCATACGTAGTAGCAGCGTGGTTGCACGAATGTCTCCGTTATCAAATGCGTTCAATGTTGGAACTACCCCCCCCTCTAACCAAGTCTCATAGTCATCAGGATTCTGTGCTCGTCTGCTCTTGTTGAACCACAAGTTTGTTCTCTGCAACATACTGATTACCTACTCCTTTGTAATCTCTAGCTTGTAGCGTACCAACTTGGTCAGCATACACAACAACGTGTCCGTTATTTGCGTCTTGATTAACAACAGTTCCGTGATGATACAACTCAGCTGGAATTGTATTGGCTACTGACTTTCCTGAACCGAGCATTGGGCTTCCAATGCCTGTTGTAGTGGTTGAGGCAATGTCTTGCCCCTCTTGTTTGCTCGTCTTAAGATTCCTTCGCAAGCCTTCTGACTTAAATAATACTTCTGCGGGGCTGTTTCCTCCAGCACGTCTGCCAACGATGAAGATTCTACGCCTGCGCTGGGGAACTCCGAAGTGTTGAGCATCAAGGATCCTCCATCCAACAGAATACCCGAGTTCGGCCATCGTCCTGAGAACGATTCCAAAGTCTTTTCCTGAGTTAGAGGATAAGAGACCAGGCACGTTCTCGATGACGAACCATTCGCTTTGCGTTTCTTCCACAAGTCTTGCAGCGTGCCAGAAAAGCCCGCTTCTTTCACCAGCAAGACCAGCGCGTTTGCCAGCAACTGAGAGGTCTTGGCAGGGAAATCCTCCTGTAATAATACCTCCGCTTGGATTAAATCCTGCGTCAATTAAATCACTTCCTTTTGTTTCTGTTATGTCTGTAAATTGTTTTGCTTCTGGAAAATGTTTTGCAAGTACCTGGTTGCAAGCCTTATCTATCTCAACACTAGCCACAACTTTCACTCCGTTGCGTTGCATAGCTAAGTCAAAGCCACCAACGCCAGCAAATAAACTAACTCCAGTTCTCATTAGTACCATCCTGTTCTGTTACTGTGATGGAGGGCAAGGCACGCAGAGTTACTGTATCTTTTCTCAATGTATCGTAGCCCGTGTAGGATTTGGATGGTAGGTTCTCTACTTGTTTCACTAAGGAGTTGAGCAATTCCATAAGCGGTAGAGGTAGGGTTGTTTGCGAGGTGATCAAACCTGCTCTCACGGGTCCAAAGGGCGACAAGACACTGTTGCTCTCTTCCACTGTATCCGTAACCAGCGTGAGCGTAACTGATAGCGAGTGCTTTGTTATGTTTCTTTTCATACATTGTCGCTTTCGTCTTGTGTATTAGCTGTGGTATCTCTTCTATTCGTATCGTTGGGTCTATCGGTAGGAACCACCCAATTACCAGGAACAGAACCAGCAAGGTTATGCCACCTCTTGCCCTCCTGCTCATCCTTTTCTTTCTCTTCTGCCAAGTAGTCAAGATACTCTCCCTTATGAGCGTTAGCTAGGCGTGCAAGCGCACGATCTCTCGCTCGTCGATAGTTACGCTGACGCACCGCCATATTCTCGGCAGCAGCAAGCCTCTTTCTAAATAGTTTCTCATCTTCCACGATATTCACTCCAAGCAAATAAGCCCCACACTATTCCAATGATAGCAAAGATAATAGGTAGGCTCACGCTCGCCCTCTTCCGCTTGCGATAGCAGCTAAAACTAGAGGCGTAATATCCACACTCTCTCCAATAGGAGAAGCGTCCTCATCATCAGCAAACCAATTAGTTACTACCACGCGCTTGTTTAATGGGCTACGCGATAGCCACGCTAAGACTTCGTTAGCGTTCTCTGATCCGAACTCTGACTTATCGCCCTCTCCCACTACCTCATACATCACGATACGATTATTTTGTTTTGGTATCCAGCTCACTACTGCCATTTAACTTGCCTTTCTCTTTCTCTTTAAATAGTCATTTACATAATCACTCTGTGCTTGCTTACATAAGGCGCAAGCCTCCTCGCCATTAGCTCGGTGTCGTTTATAGCCAGAGCGTGTGCCACACTCAGCGATAGGTCGGTTGGTGAGGTTATTGATCGCCCTCACCCTCTCACCCGTAGGCTTACGCCTGCCTTCTGCGATATCCTCACAATAAAGGCAGGTGTAAGTTTTCCAGCACATACACTCATTGAGCGCCATTAGTAGCCCTCTCTCTCGCTCTCGTTCTCTTTCCCATAGTGGGCGAACCTAGCGTGCGCCCCGTAACTGCCAAAGTAATATCTCTCGCAGGAGATACAGAAGTTAGTCATTTTGCCCTCTCTCTCTTAACTCCTTGCGAGCTTGCTCCATACGATATTGCTCCACTTCTTCAAGCGCGGATACCATACGATTAAAACGCAAGTGGATCTTAGAAAAATCTAAGTCCACGCTATCTAGCTCTTTATTTAATAGTTCTCTATTACTCTTAAATAGTTGCTCATAAACCGCAACCGGAATTTCGTTACTCATTAGATAGCCTCGCTCTCTTGCATATTTTCATTGTGTAATTGCCATAAATCTAAATCATCAGCCCAATCAGGTTGAGTAATTAGTTTCCAATTATCGTCATACCAATCGGTATATGAATTATTATCACTTAAATACATATTGCAGGTATATACTTTGCCCTCGTACTCAATTTCTAGCGTATAACAAGTTTCCATAACTCGTTCTTTTGCTCCAATTACTTTCATTACCTTTTCACTTTCTTTTATAAGCGTGAGCTACTTGCTCTCGCCCTCTCCCTCTAGCGTGTTATATTCTAGGGCAGAATACCCCACCCAGACAAGTGCCTGGATAGGATATTTCGCCATAGATTTCAGCTCAGTTTGCCCTCTATCTCTTTTAGTAGTGCGTAAGCGGAGTAATGAAGTAGAGCCTGATCATTTTCGCCGTCGTTCTCACACTCTTTCGCGTTGTATAAGTGCCACTTGATAAGTTCCTGAAGTTCCATTTTATTCTGCCTCGCAAATGCACTCTGAAGGGTTAAGGTCGCAGTCCTCGCAGTTGTCGAGGCTATCTAGCCAATCATTAAAGCCGACACGAAACGCAATCGGGTCGCACTCCTTTAGGATAGTTCCTGCGGTGTATTCCATTCCGTTGAAGTTGTAGGTTGGATAGCACTCGTCGAGCATTTCCTCGTAACGAGTTTCCAACTCCCAAATGTATTGCTTTGCCATTTTCTTTACCTTTTCTCTTATAGTCGGCTCATCAGTTGCGGGCGACTAACTCCGCAAGACCGCCCCTGAGGGCGGTTTCGCCTTAATACTTGAATACTCCTAGAAACGCACCGATTACAATCAGGGCGAGCCAAGAGCCGACAATTAGATTTACTTTGGTTTGGTCTTTCATTAGTTTGCCTCACATTCGTGGTGTGCTTCGCAAGTGCAACCAACTTCTTCAAAACAATTAGGGCAAGTTACTAATTCAAAGTTAAATGCAGGGCAATCGTAATCGTTTGCGTGAGTTTCATATTGTCCGCAGTTGTTGCAAAGTGGTGCGCTTTCAATGAATTGATTGCAAACATCGCAGTCAATGTTATTGAAGCCTGAGTGATAGTTATTGGTGCAAGTTTCACAATCAGTTTGGCAATCGCCTAAATGAATTGTAGTCATTTCATTACCTTTCTTTTGAGTGGTTATCCACTAACACAAGCATAGCGTAGTCTCCCCTAGTTTTACAATACGCCAACATTAAAAGTGGTCATAGTTTTAGATGACTAGTCAAAGCTCAGATTAGAACACTTGTTCGGTTACTGCCTGGTAATAAACGATTAGTCTAATAAGTTACTCAAGTCAAAGATCTGGTAACTTGTGAGAAACCTGAGAGGAAACTGAGAGCTAGAAGTTAGGGCAGATAGTTAGGAAAGGTTAGGAAGTTATTTAATTAAGTCACAATAATGTTGCGTTAATCTGCCCAATGGCTAGTCCGCCCTTTCCTTTATCCTTATGTAACGTTACACGCTTTCTATGTAAAAGTCTGCAACAAAAGCCCTCGTTTCAGCAAAAAACGCGACCCCCCGTTGTTTAATTTATGTACCACTGTATGTTATGTACCCCCAAAAAATATATTTGCTAAACCCTTGTGTGCGATCTAATAATTAGTTAAATATGCCTCTGACCTGCGGTTTTATAGGTAGTGACTAACATCACATTTCAAAAACGAAAAATGGCCTTTTTTTTCTGCCTTAGTATATATTAGAGGGGTATTACGGCGGCGGGGATAGTAATACCCCGATCGGGCCTCTGCCGAGGCCGCTAGGCCGAGCACTAACTTACCCCTCGCACCGCCCTTAAGGCGGCTCGGGAGCTTTTACAAGTTCGTTGGGTTTCAAGCGGGTGTAGTGTATCTATAGCCTACTATAAATCACTAATGCCTACCATACTTCCTTCCCTACCATCTACTCGCTTTAGCGAGAATTAATCACGGCGCTTGATTGTGACCCGCGCCACAGAAGGAATTATGTCAGATAAAGCAACAGCAGACCTAGCCAAGAAGGTAATCCTTCAATGTATGGCAGAAGGTATGACGGTAGAGAAAGCCTGCCAGCAGGCAGGTAAGTCAGTTAAGACATATGACTACTACCGTAGATCAGATAAGAAGTTTGCAGAACTTGCAGATAGAACACGCCTCGGCGCTAAGACTAAAAGCTTTGCAGAAGCTGACGTTCACGATATCGGCTTTGCCGAGTTCAGAGAACGCTTCCTACATTCAAAGACTTTTGCCCACCAGCAAAATCTTATTGATGTCATAGAAGGTAGAGAACCATCTTGGTTGCACCCTGCTATGAAGTACGAAAAGGGTATCGCCTCTAACCGTATCCTTATTAACATCCCACCAAACCACGCGAAGTCAATTACGGTCACTGTGGATTATGTCACCTATCGAATTGTACAAAATCCTAACTTTCGTGTACTAATAGTTTCTCAGACCCAGCAGCTTGCAGCTGACTTCCTATACGCTATCAAACAGCGCCTTACAGCGCCTATGTATGAAGAACTACATCAGGCCTATGCTGCCGGTGTAGGCTTTAATAGTAAGTCTGCAACCTGGACTGCTACTCGTGTGGTATTCGGTAATGAACTACGTGAGAGTAGTGAAAAAGACCCGAACATCGAGGCAGTCGGTATCGGCGGTCAGATCTACGGTAAGCGTGCCGATATGATTATTGTAGATGACGCGGTTACTTTAAAGAACGCAAATGAGTTTGAAAAGCAAATACGTTGGTTAACTCAGGACGTGAGGTCACGTCTTAACCCAACAGGTAAACTGATTGTGGTAGGTACACGAGTTGCAAGTGTGGACCTATACAAAGAATTACGGAACCCTGATAGATATCCAGGCGGTATTGTACCTTGGACCTATCTGGCAATGCCTGCACTATTGCAAGCAGATGAGAATCCTGAAAAGTGGGAAACACTTTGGCCCGCATCTGACCAACCATTCGATGGTCAGTTGGAAAATGAAAAAGATGAATACGGCCTCTATCCAAGATGGAATGGCAAGCATCTTTATAATGAACGCCAAGCTATGGATAGCGTAACGTGGGCGCTAGTTTACCAACAGCAAGATGTATCTGAGGATGCAGTATTTGACCCTATATGTGTCAGAGGTTCCATTGACGGAATGAGAAAGTCAGGACCTATCAATGCAGACGCACCAGGACATCCCAAGGATCTTCATAATTATACTATTGTCTGCGGCCTTGACCCTGCAATCGTTGGAGATACTGCCGCCGTTGTTTATGTTATTGACCGCAATACTCATAAGCGCTACATTCTGGATGCGATTAAAATTACGCGCCCATCTCCACAAGCTATTAGAGACCTTATATTCAACTGGACTCAAATTTATAAACCGGCTGAATGGATAGTAGAGAAGAACGCTTTCCAGGCTTTTCTTACTCAAGATGAGGGTATTCGTTCCCATCTTAATACCCGCGGTATTTATTTAAGAGAACATCACACAGGCAATAACAAGTGGGATGCAGGATTCGGTGTGGCATCTATGTCTACCTTGTTTGGTACAAAGCAAGCAGACGGCAAGCACCACCGCGACAATCTTATCCATCTGCCTTCAGATCAAACCGAGAACATCAAGGCTCTTATCGAGCAGTTGATTACTTGGTCGCCTACCACAAAGGGTAAGACCGATATGGTGATGGCGTTATGGTTCTGTGAGATTAGAGCACGCGAGATGCTGAATAATGGTCAGTACTCACGTTCTCATATGCACAATCCATTCTTAAATAGGGCAGAGAGAAGTAAGCGAGTTGTCATTAACATTGACGAAATGCTCGCACAAGAAAACAAGTATTTCGTCTAAGGAGCAATATGGCAAAGAAAGATAACAAAAAACAATCTACGGGCAGCCCAACAGTTGACGCAGCAAATGCTGCTAAAAAGTTTAAAGCACCTAAAGATTACAAACCTTTGTCTACTGTAGAAAAAGCATCAATGGCTGCTTCAGTTGTTCCTACTGGTAAACTTGTAAAGACTGCTGCTCAAGTAGCATCTCGTGTTACTGCACGTAAAATGGTTCCTACCGAAGCAAAGACAGTAATCCGTAAATTTACTCAAGGCAAAAAAGCAAATATTGTTGAACAAGCTCCAAAGAAATATAACCAAGGTCCAAAGTCTCCAGTAAAAGGAACAAAGGTTACTGTAGAAAAACAAACCAAAGGTCAAAGCCCTTTGCAGCAAACAACATTTACAACTGGCGCTACAGTGCGTAAAAAAGGATCTCGCTTGGCAAACCAAGTTCAAGGTGCCGCAAGATTAAAAGCCGCAGAAACAGTTGTAAACAAAAACGCAGATTCTAAAAAGAAGGACAAGAAATAATGGCAATTACACCAAGCTGGGAAGTTTCAACCGAAGCTACCGAAAAAGAATACGAATACATTGACAAGGGCGCTGTAACTACCCCTCAGGTTAATCCTATGGTGGAATCAAAGTACCGTATGGCAGAGGCAGAAGCTAATGCTAAAGACAAAGTTGAATGGCCTACTAAAGTTTCAGGTCAGACTTCACAAGGTTTCTAAGTAAGGAATTAAATTGGCTCTAGATATTAAAGCGATTACCGCGAAGGTATCACGCTTACAGACCCGTTACGCATCTCGTGATGGTCGTATGCGCGATGTTCTTTCGGCGCGTCAAGGAGACATCAGTAAGGTCTATCCTTCTATGTTCAGCGAGGAATATCCAAAGCCGCTTGTTGCAAATATGATTGACGTGGCAGCGCGTGACCTTGCTGAAGCAATGGCACCACTGCCTGCATTTAACTGCTCTGCATCTAATATGGTTTCTGACTCAGCACGTAAAGCTGCTGATAAGCGTAGCCGTATTGCAAACTACTATGTAGACCGTTCAAAGCTACAGGTGCAGATGTATACCGGTGCTGACTGGTTTAATACCTACGGTATGTTAATTGGTCGTATTGATATGGATTATGAGAACAACGAACCAACCATTTCACTTATCAATCCATTCGGTGCATACCCAGAGATTGACCGTTTCGGTCGCGTACTATCACTAACACAGATTGTTGGTATGGATGCTGAATCCCTTGCATCTATGTTCCCAGAACACGCAAACCAAATTCTAAACCGCAACCTATACACACCAGGTTCTCCTTACCTATCCCTTGTTCGTTATCACGACAAGGATCAAGATGTGCTCTACTGCCCAGAGCGCAAAGATTTAGTTTTATCTCGAACACCAAATCCAATCGGTGAGTGCTTAGTATCTGTAAAGATGCGTTCATCTATTGATGGAGAAGCACGCGGTCAGTTCGATGACATTTTGGCAGTACAGCTTGCTAAGGCACGCTTTGCTGTTCTACAGATTCAGGCAGCCGAAAAGTCTATCCAAGCGCCTATCGCAATCCCACAAGATGTACAGGAATTAGCTCTCGGCCCTGATTCTATTATGCGCTCTGCAAATCCACAGGCTATTCGCCGTGTTCCACTAGAACTACCTGCTGGTGTATTTACAGAGTCAGGTGTATTAGATAGAGAACTTCGTATTGGTGCTCGCTATCCTGAAGTTAGAGGTGGTCAGATTGATGCTTCAGTTGTTACGGGGCGTGGTGTTCAGGCATTACAAGCAGGCTTTGATACACAAATTAAAGCAGCTCAAGCACAGTTTGCAATCTTCTTTACAGAACTTATCTCGCTTGCGTTCAAGGTAGACGAAAAGTTATTCGGTTCCACCAAGAAAGAAATCAAGGGTCTTGATGATGGTATGCCATACACAATGTCATACATTCCATCAAAAGATATCGCAGGCGATTATTCAGTAGATGTTCGTTACGGCATTATGTCTGGTATGAATCCAAACAATGCAATCGTGGCTCTACTACAGATGCGTAGCGATAAACTTGTATCTCGTGATTATGTACGCCGTGAACTTCCAGTTGATATCAATATCAGCCAAGAAGAACAAAAGGTGGATATTGAAGAGATGCGTGATGCTCTTCGTGTTGCTGTTGCACAATATGCACAAGCCGTTCCTACTTTAGCAGCACAAGGTGCTCCAGTAGATCAAATCATTACACGCATTGCAGATGTAATTAAGGGCCGTCAAAAAGGTCAGTTAATTGAAGATATTGTGGAAAAGGTCTTTGCACCAGAACCACAACCGATGGCACAACAAATGCCTCAAGCTCTAGGTGCAGGTGCGGCCCCCGTCTCTGCCTCGCAGCCAACTCCAGTACAACCTGGCGGTGCGGCCCCTGCGCCTGGTGCTGGACGACCAGACATTGCATCATTGCTCGCCTCAATCGGCGGCGCGGCATAAAGAAGAGGAGGTGCAAATATGAAAAAGGGAACACAGGCTCCAGCTCCAATGTCCAAGCCAGTTGAGGGCAAAAAGGGTGGCGACAAGGTTCAAGGTGGCAAGGTGATGGCTCCATTTGCGGGAGCAGCCAAGCCAGGCAAGAAAGTCAAGAAGGGCTAATAATTTTATGTGTGAGAGGTGCCGGATGGAAAACAAAGATAACGTACGCCGTCCGGTACGTCTTGCCGACTTCTTTGTAGTCGGTGCAGGATTTTTGCACAATTTAGCAAGTTCATTTGATGTATTAACAGAAGAACTTATGGAGTTAGCAATCTATAACGCTAACCGAGAAACAGAACTGAACAATATATGGAATCAGTTCTCAACAGATTTAGAAACAATTACGGAGGATACGGATGGCACTACAGGATTCAACTAATCCTATGCAGGGCGTATCTGGTCCTGGATCATTTTCAAAACGTACAGATTTAGAATATCAGTCTCCAGAATATGGAGCAGGCGTAGAGTATGCAGCGCAAAAAGCAGGCGCTCCTCTTGCTAAGACTCCAGATGTTTCTGCTGCAACACCAACTGAAGTTCGTGCAGTAGCGCTTCAAGCAGCGCAAGAACCAATTACATCTTTATTCGCACCAACTACTCGCCCACAAGAACCAATTACTACTGGTATTGATATGGGTCCAGGTGCAGGTTCAGAAGTGCTTATGGGTGCACCACAACAAACAGAAAAACTTTCAGATACATTGGCAAAGATGTTGCCATACGATTCAACGGGTGAAATAGCAATTCTTTATCAGAACGCTTTAGCGCGAGGTATGTAACAAGTGGCAGATGCAAAAACTAATTTAAAAGTTGCAGCTGTTCAGGCAAACCTAAACCCAAAAGAGAATGATCAAGTTAATTCTCTTATTAAGTTATTAGATACCCACCAGACTCTTTCTAATATGCCTGCAACACAGGCACAACAGACTTATAAAAAATTACCTGCAAATCAACAGCAGTCTTTAAATCAAATGTTTGGTTCAGCAACTCCTGAAACAAACAAACGTGGTTGGTTTGGTAATGCTTGGCATTACACCGGTGGCGCAGTCTTTGGTGCGTTAAATGAAGTTTCTGATTTTATGACTCGCCTTTATCGCACAGGTCAAGTCATTCGTTCTGAAAAACAATATCAAGGTCGTGGAACTCAAGGTATTATTGATGCTTGGAACACAGCAAACGACAAGGGCGATTTAGTATTTAATCCAGACCGTATTACAAAAGCAAAAGCTAAGTTTGGCGATGAGCGCACAAACCTAGCAATTAAGGTAGCAGAGGGTAACGCACTTGCTGATATTCTTGCTAATGGAACAGATGAAGAAAAGATTCTTGCAGCCAAAGTATCCAAAGGTGAAGATAATCTATTCCAAGATACGCTTGATGCAGTACAGGCGGCTAAGTATTCTCCAGGCCGTGAAGTTGCTAATGCGCTACTTCCAGCACAATTAGAGGGTTCAGGTTTTCTTTATAAAGGAATTTCTGGTTTTGTTGACGCATCTTATCGCGTATTTGCAGATCCTACACTCGCACTTGGTAAGGCTAAGAAAGCATATGATGCTGCTAACTATGCACTTTTTAAGATTGCCGGAGATGCCAACAAGGTAGACCAAGTATTTACTAAACCTGCTGTTGTTAACTTCTTTAACCAGTACGGTGCAGAACTAGAAAAGTTGGGCACAGCACGTAAGTCTAAAGATATTAAGGCTGCTGTTGAAGCATCTACAAATCTAAAGCGTCTTGCTCCTGAGTTTGGCCCAGCATCTGTTGATGAGTTCATTAAAGCTGGCGTTAAGGATGCTGCTACTGCTAAGAATTATCTAGCAAATCACGCAGACGTATCTAAAATTATGCAAGGCCAACCAGGTCGCGTAACTCCATTAATTCCAAAGATGGACCCTGCTCGTAGACTTCGTGTTGCTACCTATACCACTGCAGATAAAGTATTTAACATTGACAAAGTAGGCAATAAGATTGTTACCGCTTTGTATGGTCAAGCACCACAATATGAAGATATTACCACAGGTTTAACTGCTGGCGCAGAGGCTATTGCAGGGTTAGAAAAGAATGTTGGAAAACTAAAGAACGTTAAGGATGGCGTTGTTCGTTTTTCTATCAATCAGATTCAAGGTCGTTTAGACCGCTTTGCTCGTAAGTTTACAACTGTTCCTTATTTCAAGGAAGGTTTTTTTGATGTAAACTCATTTGACGCACCTACTAAAATTTATCAAATTGCACGACTTGCTAACAGCCGTTACCACTCAAAGATTATTCAAGAAGCATTTACTGCAGGTAACGAAGGTCAGCGCAAGCAAATCTTTACAGGTTTATGGAATACAGTTGCTGAAGTTCGTGGCGTAAGTAAATCTGCTGAAGGTAAATCATTTATGAATGAATTTGCAGGACGTGGTTTAGATAAGATGTACGCAGCTGATGTAGTGCGTAATGGTGAGAACTTAGGTAATCCTGCTAACTTTGATGGTCAGCAGATGGCTTTATTCCCATATCAGTTATCATCAGGTATTGCAGTTCCAAAGATTGTTGATTTAGATCGTCTTGCTGTACGTTCAGGTTTAATTAATCGTATTTTAGGTTTATCGCATCAGCGTTGGGCTGATAAGTTAACTAGCGGTTGGGTTATTGCAACCCTTGCTGGTCCACGTTTTGCTATCCGTAACGCAACTGAAGATTTAATGCTACACCTTGCAGTAGGTGACTCTGCTTGGGGTATTGTAAAAGGTCGCGCTTTATCCACACGCCTACGTATTGCTCGTGGAATTGGTGGAAATGAGCCTGCAAAAGAAACCTTAAAGCGTACTTTAAAATTAGATACTGAAGCTGGTGAACTCGGTGTTATTAATAAGTTTGTTTATAAAAAAGAATTATCAAAATATGCAACAAAATTAGAAGCAGCTAAAACACCAGAAGAAGTGCGTCAGGTATTTGCTGAGTCTGTATTAGAAAACAAACTTGCCTATAAGTTAGACCCACAAGGTGCTGAGTATTTAGCTGATATTGCTAAATTTGGCAACATTGACGATACTCTTGCTGGAATAGCAGAAGGTTCTAAAAATGCTTTGCGTGGTGGAGACCGTTACTTATCTGTAACCGATGACGTATCTCGTTTCGGTAAGATGGGCGAATTAGAAATCAACGGCGTTAAGTACAAGCAATCTACTGGAGATAAAGCGTTTACTCAGTTTAACCCAGTAGCAAACCAACAGAGCCGTGTATCTTGGCTTGTTCAACTTGGTATTAGTTCTAATGACTCACTTGCATCTATTGCAGTTAAGCACTTAGATAATAAAGAAGTTGCTGTTGCAGAAATGCGTAAGTATTTAGAAGAACTTAGCCCTAAAGCACGTGAACGCTTTCAGCTTTATAGCGTTGGCGGTAACATAAATGTACACGCAGAACGTGCATATGAGGCAGTAAAGAATCTTTTCTCTAAGCGCAATGGCGATATTAATATGGACCTACTAAATAAGGTTCGTTATATTGATAAAGAGGGCAAGTTAGTTGTCTCATCTAAGAATTTAACACTAGATGATCTACCAGGCGTAGGCGATGCAAGCCTAGTTCCTGAATATATTTCTGGTCCAACCCTTGTTCCAGTAGCAGATAGCGCTAACTTTGCTGGTTCACTTGCTAATAAAACTTGGGATGCTATGGGTGAAGCCAATGCTCGTTTCTCTCGTGAGCCTATTGTCATCAATGAGATGATTCGTTTGCGTAAAGAGATGGCAGAGTCAGGTTTTGAAGCTCGTTTTATAGAGCAATACACTAAAGGCGTTGAAGCAGATGCGTTAGAAGCTGCTACAAACTACGCTAAGAAAGAACTTGTAACCCTAACTGAGCAGTTATCTATGAATCGCGTACTTGCATACGTAGATAACCCTGCAGTTCGTAGCCAATTAGCTATGACTTCACGCAACTTCTCACGTTTCTACCGTGCAACTGAAGATTTCTACAAGCGTTTCTCACGTGCTGTGCGTTACAACCCAGAATCTATCGTACGTGCTTCTCTTACATACGAAGGTATTCACCATTCTGGCTTTGTGCAGACTGATGACAACGGAGATATGTACTTTTTCTACCCAGGTTTGACACCTGTGTACCAGACAATGCAGGGTGTTGCTAACGGATTTGATTTCCCAGAGGCATTTAAGATTCCAATGCCTGTGGAATTTGGTGGTAAGTTAAATATGATTACCCCATCATTAAATCCTGACTCATTGTTCCCTACATTTGCAGGACCATTAGCGGCAGTACCAATGAAGTTCGTATTTGGTATGGTTCCACAGTTAGATTCACTAGAATCTGTATTCCTTGGAACATATGCTCAAGACCAACCTATGGTTAATGCTATATTCCCAGCACACGTAACTCGTTTACTTGCAGGTCTAGATCGTAATGAGCGTAATTCTCAATATGCTTCAGCATTTCGTAAAGCTGCTACCTATTTAGAGGCTACCGGTCACGGCGTTAAGCCACGTTGGGATGAAGAAACTCAGACTTGGATTCGTCCATCTGAATCAGAACTAAATGATTACAAGAAAAAGATTTCAGCTGCAACTGTTACTGTATTAGGACTTCGTTTCCTATTTGGTTTCTTTGCACCAGCATCTCCACAGGTAACTTTAAAGTCAGAGATGGAGAAGTGGGTACGCGATAACGGTAGCGTAAGCTACAAACAAACATTTAACCAACTTATCTCTAAGTATAATGATTTAGATAAGGCTACTGGAGAATGGCTACGCCTATATCCTGACCAGATGCCATACACAGTATCTGAATCAGATGACAATGTGGTATCAGTAATTCGTGCTGTAGATTCTACAGTGGAATGGATTGGCAAGAACCAAAAGGTTCTTAAGGATTACCCACAAGGTGGCCCATTCTTGATGCCAAAAGTTGGAGATTTCAACTTTGATGCTTACCGCTTATTGTTTAAGTCAGGTATTAAATACAGCAAAACTATAGATAACTTCTTACAAGATATATCTACAGCCCGTGATAAACAGTTTTATTATGACCAGAAAGATGCTTACGAAACTGAACTTGCTAACACTTATGATGACTTTAGCAAGCAAAGATTGAAGCAACAGTGGACAGATTGGTCTAAGCAATTTAAAGCTGTTCGTCCATTACTACAGCGTGAATTATCAGGTGGAGCAGAAACTGCTATTAACCGCCGTAACGCATATCAAGACCTACAGAATATGTTAAATGATAGTTCAGTTCGTCAGGTAGCACCACAAACTTTTGATGTCTTAAAGCAGATGTCAGAAATCTACGATTCATACGTATACAACAGCAGCATTGCAGTAGGCAATGGCGCTGCTGCTAGTGCGTATAAAGATATGTTAAAGCAGAACACCAAGGTAGCGTTACAGCAATTAGCTGCAACAAATGCTAATGCTCAGGATGCTTACAATGTGATGTTCTCAGGATTGTTGGGAGACTAAATTGGCATCTACTAAAGAAAAGTGGATTGCGTATTATAAAGCTATGCTGCCGCCAGATAGACAAGATCCAAAAATTATTGAAGCGCTTGCAGAACGTGCTATAAAATTAGGGTACCCTGTTCCTAAAACAACTCCTTCACCTACTGCTACACCTACACCTACTCCAACCGCTACACCTACTGCTTCACCTACTGCTTCAGCAAAAACTACACCAAAGCCAACGCCAAAGAAAACATCTGTGTCATCACCGACTCAAGATCCTTATGCTGGATTTAAAGGTTCATCTCCGCAGGCAACAGGAGATCCTGTTGCAAAAGACATTTACAACAGCACTGATGCTTATCGTAAAGAATTAGCAATTTTACTCAAGAATGCTGGATTTAATGTTCCAACAACTGGTAAACAATCTACATCTATTGCAATTGCGGATGCTTATATTCAAGCAAGACAGCAAGCTATTCTTGAAAATTCTCGCTTAGGAATTACTAGAACCGTTGAACAATGGCTTAAGGATAACGTAAAGACACCAACTGGTACCAAAGTAGGTGGTCCATCTACTCAGATTGCTACCAATGTTCTTAGCCCTACTGAGGCAACTGCAGAAATCAACAAGGTATTTCAAGACCTTCTTGGCCGCGATGCTACATCTGAAGAACTTACAGCATTTAAAAAACAATTAGAGGCAGCAGAAAAAGCTAACCCTACAAAGACTACATATAAAACAGTTAATGGAGTTACTACTTCTAGCACTACTGGTGGCATTGACCGTGACCAGTTTTTAACTAATCTTATTAATCAGGATAAGAATCTAAAAGCAGAACTAGGCAAGATAGAAACTACTGACGCTAATGTTCTTAGACGAGAAAAAGATAAGGCTATATTTGATAAGGCTGTTGCAGCAGCCGCTGGCGATGCCAATAAGATTGCTACAATTCAATCAACTACATCTTATGGCAAAGCACTTGAGAATGTTCGTCGTCAGGTTGAAACACTTGCAACTACTGCAGGTGCAGTTCTTACCGCTGAAGAACTTGATGCTATTGCTAAGGAAGCAACAGACCAAGCACTAGATACCAACATCTATCAGCTTAAGGCTTTCATTGATAGCAAGTTAAAGTTTGGTGCAGGTAAAGATGGCGTTTACAAAGGTGCTGCTGGTGAAAGCGTAGATGCTTTAACAAAAATTGCTGCAGCTAATGGCCTTGATTTACAGAAAGCATTTGGTGCTCAACTACCTGATTGGCTTACTGCTATCAATAAGGGTGAATCTATTGAGACCTACAAGAAGATTATTCGTGATGTAGCCAAAATTGGTATGCCTGAAAAGGTTGCTAAGTTAATAGATCAGGGTATTGACCTATCTACTATTTATGCTCCATATAAGAACATTATGGCTACTACGTTAGAAATTAACCCACAGACTATTGATATAAATGACCCAACTCTACGCTCTGCTATTACCGCAGATACCGAAGTTCCTATCTATGAGTTTGAACGTCAACTTCGCAAAGATAACCGTTGGCAATATACCAATCAAGCTAAACAAGAAGTGGCTAGTGCAACACAAAAGATTTTACAAGACTTTGGATTTATGGGGTAACTAATGCCAAGAGATGAAGATTCAAGTTACAATTATATTGATTTTGCAGAACTTGCTCGCCTATTGGCACAAGCTGCTGTTGCTACCCCTGCCGTAGTTCAAGCACCTGCAAATACTGCCCCATCTGCACCTGCAGTTCAACAAGCAGTTACACAAATTGCTCAAGCAGTAGTGCCAGTTATTGCTCCAACAGTTCCACGTCAAGCAATACTTGCTTTGGCAAAAGAAATTGCTGATGAAGTTGTTACTACACCTGAGATTATTAAAGCAGATACTGGTGTAAGTGTTCCACCAAAAGTTATTGATAGCATTGTTTCTGAAGTTTCAGATGTAATACCACAAAACGTTATAGATAGCATAGAAAAAAGTCTTTTTAATGCTAGTGCTAAACAAGTGGTAGTACCAACACCTTCTCAGGCACTTGATGAGCGTTCACAAGCAATATCTGAATACAAAAATTTCTTTGGCACAGGTCAAGGAACTTCAGGAACAAATGGCGCTATCAACGGCGGTGCTAAAGATGATGGCGGTGGCACAGGTCAAGGAACTTCAGGAACAAATGGCGCTATCAACGGCGGTGCTAAAGATGATGGCGGTGGCACAGATCAAACTCTTACACCAACAAATGTTCCACGAGGTGCCGTTTTAGAACCTGCA
>Ga0208783_10000152_pt1 | contig 40737 bp, 33 predicted proteins | sample DEB19_08_DNA_2_FD_184529 | JGI IMG/M metagenome (GOLD analysis project Ga0208783, IMG submission 184529) | Aqueous microbial communities from the Delaware River and Bay under freshwater to marine salinity gradient to study organic matter... | ecosystem: Environmental > Aquatic > Marine >... | reverse complement strand
GCCAAGGGCGATGCAGGCAAGCGCAACGACGGCAATCTCGAGGACGACAGTGACGATCAACTTCATGCGGGGCTCCATCGTGGGGACTTTCGACTTTTTCAATCCTACCGCACGCGCCTCCGCTACTCTTGCCCTGTGTCCCTCCATCCCGCCTATTTCCTTGGGCCAGAGAGTCCGCTTGCGCGGCGCGTCGGCGCGTTTGAGACGCGGCCCGAGCAGTTGCGCATGGCCGAGGCGGTGGAGCGCAACCTCGAGTCGAAGGGTCGGCTCCTCGTCGAGGCAGGCACGGGCGTCGGCAAGAGCTTTGGCTACCTCGTCCCTGCGATCCGCCGCATCCTCGAGCAGCGTCAGCGCGTCGTCGTGTGCACGCACACGATCTCGCTGCAGGAGCAGATCTTCGACAAGGATGTTCCGCTTCTCAAGGCTGTGATCCCCGACGAATTCACCACCGTGCTCGCCAAGGGGCGCGGCAACTACATCTCGCTGCGCCGCATGCGCATCGCCAGCGAGAAGCGCGCGAAGCTCTGCCACAGCGAGGAGGAGGAACACTCTCTCGAGCTCCTCGAGGACTGGGCGTACGAGACCACCGACGGCTCGCTCGCCACGCTGCCGCAGCTCCCGCGCCGAGGCGTCTGGCAGCATGTCGAGAGCGATGCGGGCAACTGCATGGGCCGGCGCTGCCCGACCTACGACAAGTGCTTCTACCAGTCGGCGCGTCGGCGCATGGAGAACGCAGATCTCCTGATCTGCAACCACGCGCTCTTCTTCAGCGACCTGGCGCTTCGCTCGCGCGGCGCGAGCTTCCTGCCCGCGTACGACCATGTGATCTTCGACGAGGCGCATCACCTCGAGGATGTCGCCAGCGGCCACTTCGGGATCCGCGTGAGCGAGGCGCGCGCGAAGCACATGTTGCGCACGCTGTACAACGCGACCAACGGCAAGGGCACGCTCGCGGGCATCGAGGGCGCCGGGCTTCCCGTCGACGAGGTCGACGCCTGCATCAAGGCGTGCATGGAGGCGCAGGCCGCGTGCGACGCGTTCTTCGATGGGGTCTGGCGCGGCACCGAGAACGGGCAGGGCGCGCATCCCGCGAGTGGCCGCGTCCTCAAGGCGGGCGCCTTCGAGAACTCGCTCTCGCCTGCGCTGGGCGACCTCGCCACGCGCATCAAGCTGCTGCGCGAGTGCTCCTCCGACGAGAACCTGCAGTTCGACCTCGCGAGCGCCGCGCAGCGCTGCACCGACCTCTCGGCCGAGACCGAGCAGTTCATCGAGCAGGGCGTCGAGGGCTGCGTCTACTGGATCGAGCGCGGCAAGCCCGCGTTCGGCTCGAAGCGGCCATCGCTCACGCTCTCCTGCGCCACCGTCGATGTCGGCCCCGTGCTGCGCGCGCATCTCTTCTCGATGCCCGTCTCGATCACGATGACGAGCGCCACCCTCGCGGCGACCGCCGACGACTTCTCGCACATCGTCGGCCGCCTCGGCTGCGACGAGGCGCAGACGCTGGCGCTCGGCAGTCCGTTCGACTTCGCGAGCCAGATGCGCGTCATCATCGACCGCACGATGCCCGAGCCGAACACCCCGAACATCGTGCGCGAGCTCGTCCCGCGCATCCTCCGCAACATCGACGAGACGGGCGGCGGCGCGTTCGTCCTCTTCACCAGCTTCCGCACGCTGCGCGAGGTCGCAGAGCGCTGCGCGCCCATCCTGCGCGCGCAGGGCCACCCCGTGTTCATCCATGGCGAGGACGGCGAGCGCAGCCAGCTCCTCAAGCGCTTCCGCGAGAGCGAGCGCTCGGTCCTGTTCGGCACGGCGAGCTTCTGGGAAGGCGTCGATGTGCGCGGACGCGCGCTCCGCAATGTCATCATCACCAAGCTTCCGTTCGATGTGCCCGATCATCCGCTCATCGAGGCGCGCCACGAGAAGATCGAGGCCGCGGGCGGCAACGCCTTCCGCGACGACCAGCTCCCGCGCGCGGTGCTGCGCTTCAAGCAGGGCGTCGGGCGGCTCATCCGCAGCGCCGAGGACTCGGGCCGCATCGTGATCCTCGACCCGCGCATCGTGACGAAGTACTACGGCAAGCGGTTCATGGCCGCACTGCCCGAGGGCGTCGAGCCGGAGTTCGTGTCGGCCGACGAGCCGAGCGAATTCTGAGCGCGCCGCAGGAACAGCGGAAGTAGGACGCACGCCGCGTACATGCAGCACAGGCTGCCCGCGAGCATGACCGCACCCAGCGAGCGCATGCCGCGATGGTCTGCGAACACCAGCGCGCCGAACCCGATCGCCGTCGTCAGCGCCGTGAACCCGACCGCGCGCACCGTCGCGGAAAGCCCGGCTGGATCCTCCTTCGCACGGTGGATCACATGGATCGCGCTATCGACCCCGAGGCCGATGAGCATCGGGATCGCGAAGAAGTTCGCAAGGTTCACATCGATCCTGAGCAGTGGCATCGCGCCGAGGGTCATGCCGACGCCCGCGAGCACGGTGCCGACCGCAAGCGCGGCAAGGCGCGCGCTACGCAGGTCGATCCAGGCGATGAGCGCGATCGCAGCGACCGAAAGCAGCGAGACCACGAGGAAGGTCTTCACCATGTCGTCGATCGATCCGTGCTGGGTAAACGGCACGCCCGTCGCGCCACTGTCGACCGCGCGCACGCGCGCGACGAAACGCCCGAGGTTGTGCGGATCCCAGGCATCGGCGGCGGGGAAGTACGCGACCAGGAACTTCCCGCCCGGCGACACCATGCGGTCGCGGATCGCCGCCGGCAGCGCCTCTCGCAGCGGCAGTCGCGCGCCCTCGATGATCGCGCGGGCCGCGCCTGCAGCAGCGGAAGGCTGCGTCGGAGGCTCGGCGAGCTCGGTGTCCGCGATCTTGCCGCGCAGCGCGCGCCGCGCGTCGGTGTCTTGCTGCACGACCGAAAGCACCGACTCCGTCCGCAGGATGACGCGCTCCTCCTTTGCGCGCGCCTCGAGCGCAGCGATCTCGTCGAGCGAATCCGCGACCGATACCGCGTACCAGCTTGCCGCGGAACTGTCGTGAATGAGCCGCTCTTCCCACCGCACGCTCTCGAGCCCTTCGGACTGAAGGTTGAGGAGATTGAGGTCGAACCGCGGGCCGAGCAGGGCGGGCACGAGCAGCACGAGCATCGGTATGCACGCGAGCGCCACGGTCGAGCGACGCGGCGCGTGCATGGTCGTCGCGCGCGGCTCGGTGGTTTCCGCGGCGACCGCGCCATCGCCAAGCAGCACCAGCAGCGCCGGAAGCACCGAGACCATCGCGACCGCGCACAGGACGAGCCCCGCGGCCGCCACCACGCCGAGCTCCTGCAGCCCGCCGAAATCGCCGAACAATGCGAGAAGGAACACCGCCGCCGACGCGACCGCGCCCGTGAGCGTGCCCGGACCGACCGACACGAGCGCGTCGCGCACGGCGTCTGCGCGCGCGCGGTTCCTGCGGAGTTCGCCGTATCGACTGACCACATGCACGCCGTAGTCGAGACCCGCCCCGACGAGTACGAGCATGAAGACCATCGAAAGCAGCGTCAGCCGCCCGACCAGCAGCGTAGCCGCGCCGTAGGTCCATGCTGAGGCCACGAGGAATGCGATCGTCGCGAGCAGGGGGCGCCGGAGCCCGCGGAACACGATCGCGAACAGGACCACGATCACCGCGAGCGACGCGATGCTCGCGCGCGTCATGTCGCGGGTCGCGGTCGACATCTCGTCATGCTGGAGGACAGGCTTGCCCGTCAGCCCGATCTCGACCGACGGGAACTTCGCGCGCGCCTCGCCGATCGCGGCGCGCATCTCGTCGACCGCAGCGCGGAACGGCTCTGTCTCGCCGAAGTCCTTCGCGAACCGCACATCGACGAGCAGGAGCTTGCCACCGGGCGCCCGCAGGTACTCGCGCTCTCGCGGCTTGGCGAGCTCGCGCGCGACCAGCGGATGCTCCGACTCGCGTCCGGCGGCGATGTCGGCGACGGCAGGCGCTGCGGCCACGAGCGCCGCGAGCTCTGCGTCGCTGGCGCTCCAGCTCGCGAGGCGCCATTGCTCCTCGGTCGTGATGCACGCCGCGACGCGGAACCGCCCGAGCTTTCCCGCGAGGAAGTCGACGGCCGCTTGCGCCTCGCGTTCTTTTCCCTTCGGATCGACCGCGATGATCGCGCCCTCGAGGTCGCCGAACTCGGCGAGAAACGCGCGGTACGCAGGCATGTACGGCCGCGTCTCGAGGATGAGCGAGTCGGTGTCGCTGTCGATCCGCAGGTGGAACGCACCCAGCCGCGCGCCCAGCGCGGCCAGCAGCGCCGCCACCGCCAGCACCGCGCGCGGCCGGGCAGTCACGGCTGCCGCCACCCGCCGCATCACGGCGAATTCGCTTCCTGCTTGCCGCCGAACACGGCGTTCCGCCCGAGCCGCGCGAGCAGCCCGACGGTGGCGGTCGGCTTGTGCAGCCCGACCATGACCTCTGCGAACGCGCGCAGGAACCAATCGACATCGGAATCATCGATGACGAGCGGCGGGATCAGCTTGACGACATCCTGGTTGTGGCCCGCCACCTGGCACAGGATGCGGTGATCCTCCATGAGCGGGACGACCACCGCCTGCGCGAACAGGTTCCGGTCCATCGCGTGCGTCGCGGCCCAGTTCGCCTTGAGGAGCAGCGACTTCGGCGCGCCGAACTCGATGCCGACCATGAGCCCGCGCTGGCGGATCTCCTTCAGCATCTCGAATCGCGGCCTCATCGCCTCGAGTCCGTCCTTGATGCGCGCGCCCATCCTGCGGGCGTTCTCGGCGGCGTTGGTCTCGTCGTAGGCGGCCAGCGCTGCAAGTCCCGCGGTCATCGCCATCGCGCCCTGGTGGAAGGTCGACGAGTGCACGATCGCGCGGTCGAGCGAGCTGAACACGCGCTTCCACGCGTCGCCCTTCACAAGCACGGCGCCCACGGGCACGTAGCCTCCCGAGAGCGCCTTCGACAGCACGACCATGTCAGGCTCGACATCGCCCTCCTGGTCGATCGCGAGGAACGACCCCGTCCGTCCGATGCCTGTCTGCACCTCATCGGCCACGAACAGCGTGCCGTACCTGTGGCAAAGCCGCGCCGCAGCGGCGAGGTACCCCGGCGCATGGATGTTCACGCCCTTGCCCTGGATCGGTTCGATCACGAACGCCGCCACATCGCGCGCGGCGAGCGCCTGCTCCAGAGCCGCGAGGTCGTTGAACGCGACCTGCCGGCATTCGGGCAGGAACGGCGCGAATCCGTCTCGGAAGCTGCTGCAGCCGTTGAGCGACACGGATCCACTCGAGAGCCCGTGGAACGCCTTCGGCGCGTAAAGCAGGGCGGGGCGCCCGGTCGCGCACTTGGCAAACTTGATGGCTGCCTCGACGCCTTCGGTGCCCGAGTTCGTGAAGAACACATGGTCGAGACCCCGGCCGACGCGGCGCTTCAGTTCCGCCGCCAGCAGGCCCGACAGCAGCGGCGCCTCGAACTGCACCATCGTCGGAAGCTCGAGGGCGAGGTAGTCCTCGAGCGCCTTGCGGATGGTCGGATGGTTGCGCCCGAAGTTGCAGACGGCGTAGCCGCCCAGCATGTCGAGGTAGCGGTGGCCCTTCGCGTCCCACAGATGCGCTCCCGACGCACGGACATAAGTCTTGTCATAGCCGATGGTTCGGAGCACGCTCGCGAAGCGCGGATTGACATGCTCGGCATGCAGGTCCATGCCGCGGCCGGCGTGTTCGTCGATCAGGCGCGCGAGGTCAAACGCCACAAAATGCTCCAGAATCCAGCCCGTTGCGCTGAGAGGACAGGGCCGGAAGCGCGGAGTGTAGCCGACGGCGCTCGCGCCACATTCACGCCCTTTTGCACGAATAGCCCTGTTTGTCGCATTTCTAGATTGAGACGAAGTTCCCCTTCAATACGATCGCTTCTGGCCCTGGACGAACTTGGGCCCTGCTCCATGAAAGGACGACTCATGAGCAAGCTCGGTGTGATGGCTTTTTGCCTTTCGGCATGCGTTGCCGCGGTGACTTCTGTCCCCGCGCTGGCTCAGCAATCCGTGGCGCGCCAATGGGATCAGACGATGCTCGAGGGCATCAAGCGCGATCGCGTTCGGCCGCCCGTGCAGGCGCGAAATCTCTTTCACATGTCGGTGGCGATGTACGACGCCTGGGCCGCGTACGAGCCGAGCGCCCAGTCGTACTTCTTCCAGGAGAAGATCACAGCGAAGGATGTCGCATCCGCCCGCAACGAGTCGATCTCGTACGCGGCCTATCGACTGATGAAGCATCGCTTTGCGTTCAGCCCGAGCGCCGCTGCGATCAATGCGATCCTCGATGCAAAGCTTGTGGCGCTTGGCTACTCGCCCGCCGTGACCACGACCGTCGGCAACTCGCCCGCGGCCGTCGGCAATCGCATCGCGGCCCTCGTCATCCAGCGCGGTCTGCTCGACAACTCCCACGAGGAGGTCGATCACGCGAGCTATCCCGGGACCTACCCCGACGCGAATCCGCCGCTGGTCGTCGCGCTCCCGTTCAACCCGACCTGTGTCGATCCGAACCGCTACCAGCCGCTCAGCCTGACCTTCTTCGTCGACCAGAACGGCAATGTGATCCCCGGTGGATTTCCGCCCAAGGTCGCGCCGTTCTGGGGATTCGTGACCCCCTTCGCGATCCAGCCGAGCGACATGGATCCGGCCCGGCCGGGCGTCGTCCTCGCGGCGCCCGCTCCGCCCGCGCTGAATGGCGCAGGCGACTCGACCTGGCGTGCGTCGCATGAGAATGTGATCCACCTCTCGAGCGTGCTGACGCCCGATGATGGCGCGCTGATCGACATCTCGCCTGCGGCGATGGGCAACAACCCGCTCGGCACCAACGGCGGCACGGGCCGCGCCACGAACCCGGCCACGGGCCAGCCCTACGCGCCCAATGTCGTCAAGCGTGGAGACTGGGCGCGATGTCTCGCGGAGTTCTGGGCCGATGGACCGAACTCGGATACGCCTCCCGGTCACTGGAACGAGATCGCCAACTCGGTGAGCGACCATCCCGCGTTCGTCCGTCAGATCGGCGGATCGGGCCCCGTGCTGGGCGCGCTCGAGTTCGATGTGAAGATGTACTTGATGCTCAACGGCGCCATGCACGACGCGGCCATCACCGCGTGGGGCATCAAGGGCCACTACGACACCATGCGACCGATCGGCGCGATCCGCTACATGGCCCAGAAGGGCCAGTGCTCGGATCCCGCGCAGCCGCGCTTCAACGCGGACGGCCTGCACCTCGTGCCCGGCAAGGTCGAGCTCATCACCGCGGCGACCACCGCGCCTGGACAGCGGCACGAGGACCTCGCGGGCTACGAAGGCGAGATCGCCTGCCTGACCTGGCCGGGCGCGCCTGCGAGCCCGAGCAACACCTACTCGGGAGTGACCTGGACCCTCGCGGGCAACTGGGTCTCGTACCAGCGTCCGACCTTCGTCACGCCTCCGTTCCCCGGCTATGTCTCGGGTCACTCGACCTACAGCCGGGCGGGTGCGGAGATCCTGGCCCACCTTACGGGCAGCGAGTATTTCCCGGGCGGCATGGGCGTGTTCACCTGCACGCAGAACCAGTTCCTCGTCTTCGAGGATGGCCCAAGCCAGACCTTCCAGTTCCAGTGGGCGACCTACTACGACGCGGCCGACAACTCCGGCCAGTCGCGCATCTACGGCGGCATCCACCCCGACATGGATGACTTCCCCGGCCGCGTCCTCGGATCGCAGGTCGGTGTCCGCGCGTTCAACAAGGCGCTCGGGCTGTTCGAGCCGCTGCCTCCCGTGTGCCCCGCCGATCTCGACGGCGACGAACAGGTTGGATCGGCGGACATCTCGTACCTGTTGTCGGCCTGGGGAACCGCGGACGCCGCGGCCGATCTCAACGACGATGGGACCGTCAGCTCCGCGGACCTTGCGTTCCTGCTCTCGGCCTGGGGTGCGTGCGGCGGCTAAGCTCAGCACCGCTCAATCCTCGACCAATCGCGCGAGGCGTCCCCCGGGGCGCCTCGCGCTTTCCTTTGCCGTGCAGGGGTTTACGGAAGAAAATCGCGGGAACCAAGCAAAAACAAGGGGTTTTCATGCGAGTGCGTATCTACGCTCGCGCGACACGCTCCATTGAGGCAGCGACAGTGGGCGACTCAAACGCAGTGTGAGAGCAACGCCCGGACGAAACTGCTCGCAGGACGACCAAGGACATCTGCAGGCTCACGCTCTGAACGATGCGCATGCATCGCCTGGTGTGTCGCGCGCTGGAGAACGCACGACCCACCGCCCTCGCAAGAGGAAGGCGCGCATGCGGCGAGCGGGATGGCACGCCCAGCGTGCCCTTCCGCCCGCGACGAGTGGAGTCGCGAAGGGCTGAGCCCTGCGGATGGCCGAGGCCTCGGAAACACGAGGTTTGCAATGTTCAGCTCTGTTCGGATGGCGTCGCGGGCCCTGCTCGCGATGGCGGTGCTTTCCGCCACCTCCACCGTGTCCCTTGCCGACCAGTCGGTCGCGCGTCAGTGGGACGAAACCCTCCTCCAGTCGATTCGAAAGGACACGCCGCGGCCACCGGTCCACGCGCGCAATCTCTTCCATGTCTCGATGGCGATGTATGACGCGTGGGCGGCCTTCGAGGCAAGCGCACGCGGCTACCTCTTCATCGAGAAGATCGCGTCGGCGAACCCCTCCGCGGCGCAGAACGAGGCCGTGTCGTACGCGGCCTACCGCGTGATGCGCGCACGCTTCGCAGGCAGCCCCAACGCAACGCTCATCCGCTCCTATCTCGACGGACGCATGACCGCGCTTGGCTACTCGATTGACGTGGTCACGACCGAGGGCGACACGCCTGCGGCCGTCGGCAACCGCGTCGCGGCGATCCTGCTCGCGACGATGGTGAACGACGGCGCGCGCGAGGCGAACAACTACGCGGCCCCCCCTGGCATGCCAGCCCCAGTGAATCCGCCGCTCGTCGTCGGGATCGCCGGAAGCAACATGGTCGACCCGAACCGCTGGCAGCCGCTTGCGCTCAGCTTCACCTACGGCCCGAAGGGCGATGTCATCCCGGGCTCGATCCAGGGCAAGCTCGCGCCGCACTGGGGTTCGGTCACGACGTTTGGCCTGACGCCATCCGACCGCGATATGTCGCGTGGCGGCGTGTATCTCGACGCTCCCGCGCCAGCGCAGTTGAACGGCATCGGCGACGCGGCATATCGCGCTGGACATGAGGATGTCCTTGCGAAGTCGTGCACGCTGACGCCCGACGACGGCGTCGTGATCGACATCTCGCCCGCGGCGATGGGCAACAACCCGCTCGGATCGAACGACGGCCACGGCCGCTCGATCAATCCCGTCACGGGGCAGCCCTACGCTTCGAATGTCGTGAAGCGCGGCGATTGGACGCGCTGCCTGTCCGAGTTCTGGGCCGATGGCCCGACCTCTGCGACTCCGCCCGGTCACTGGAACGAGATCGCCAACGCGGTGATGGATCACCCGCTGTTCCAGCGCCGAATCGGAGGCTCGGGCCCGGTGCTCGCGGACCTCGAGTACGACGTGAAGCTCTACCTCACGCTCAATGGCTCGATGCACGACGCAGCCGTCACGGCCTGGGGCTACAAGGGCTTCTACGACTCGTCCCGTCCCATTAGCTCGATCCGCTACATGGCGCAGCGAGGTCAGCGCACCGATCCGAGCGCGCCGTCCTACCACGAGGACGGCCTGAATCTGATGCCAGGCATGTGCGAGATCATCACCGCCGCGACGACGGCTCCCGGTCAGCGCCACGAGGCGCTCGCGGGGCACGAAGGCGAAGTCGCCGTGCTCGCGTGGCCCGGCATGCCTGCGGACGCGGCCAACACCTACTCGGGCGTGAAGTGGGTGCTCGGCACGCAGTGGATGCCGTACCAGCGCGGCAACTTCGTGACGCCGCCCTTCGCGGGCTACATCTCGGGCCACTCGACCTTCAGCCGCACGGCCGCGGAAGTCCTGACCCGCATGACGGGCAGCGAGTACTTCCCTGGCGGCATGGCGGAGTTCACCTGCGATCAGAACCAGTTCCTCGTCTTCGAGGATGGCCCCAGCGAGACCTTCACCTTTCAGTGGGCGACCTACTACGACGCCGCGGACAATTCGGGAGTCTCCCGCCTGTACGGCGGCATCCATCCCGACTTCGACGACTTCCTCGGCCGGCGCCTCGGCGCGCAGCTCGGAGCGAAGGGCTTCGCGAAGGCCTCCAGCCTCTTCACCCCGCCCGTCTGCGTGGCCGACCTCACCGGCGACCACACCGTCGACGGCGCGGACATTGCGGTGCTTCTGAGCGCCTGGGGTACCGCGAACACTGCCGCGGACCTGAATGGCGACGGAACCGTCGGCTCGCCCGATGTGGCCGTGCTCCTGAACGCCTGGGGCGTCTGCCAGTGAGCAACTGACTCCTCTGCATCACCCCTCCCTCAAGGGTGGTGATCCGACACACTGCACATCGGCGGCGGCCTTCGGGCCGCCGTTGGTGTTTTTGCTCAGAGTTCCCAGAGGATCCGGCCGCCGACGATGGTGGCGGTGGCGCGGCCGCGCACCTTCCAGCCGTCGAACGGGCAGTTGCGGCTCTTCGAGGCGAAGGTAGAGACATCGATCGTCCACTCGAGGTTGGGATCGATCACGGTGACATCACCCACCGAGCCCTCGCGCAGCGATCCGAGGCCGTGCTGTCCAAGGCCGTGCTGGCCGAGCCCGCAGAGTTCCGCCGGCGTGCGCGTGAGCATCTCGATCAGCCGCGGCCAGCCGATGACGCCGTCGTCGATGAGCGCCTTCGCGTAGAGGGCGAGTGCGCAGTCGAGGCCGATGATGCCGAACGGTGCGCTCGCGAAGTCGCGCGCCTTCTCTGCGGTCGTGTGCGGCGCGTGGTCGGTCGCGAGCACATCGATCGTGCCGTCGGCAACCGCATGCTTGAGCTGATCGATGTCGCGTCGCGTGCGAAGCGGCGGATTCATCTTGGCAAGCGTGTTGTAGCCCTCGCAGGCATCCTCGGTGAGGAGCAGGTGGTGCGGGCTGACCTCGCCGGAGACAGGGATTCCCTCTGCGCGGGCGCGGCGGATGATCTCCGCGCTCCCGCCCGACGAGAGGTGCTGCGCGTGGTATCGCGCGCGCGCGGAGCGATTCAGTCGCACATCGCGCTCGAGCATGATCTCCTCGGCCTCGCGCGGCCAGGGTAGGAGTCCGTGACGCGTGGCGACGGGCCCCTCGTTCATGGAGCCCCCTTCGGCCAACTGGGGGTCCTGGCAGTGCTGCATGAATGCCTTGCCGAGCGACGCGCAGACCTCGAGCACGCGGCGCATCATGGCGGGACTGCCGACGCCGTCGCCGTCGTCGCTGAAGCCAACCGCGCCGGCGGCAGACATCGCGGCCATCGGCGCGAGTTGCTCGCCCTTGCGGCCGACGGTGGCCGCCGCGACCACGAACACGCGGGCGCTTGCAGCCTCGCGCGCGGCCTGCTGCACGAAACGCACCGTGGTGGTCGTATCGATCGGGGGGTTCGTGTTCGGCATGCAGCAGACGGTGGTGAACCCACCTGCGAGCGCCGACGCAGTTCCAGTCTTGATGGTCTCCTTCGCCTCGCCGCCCGGCTCCCTCAGGTGGACATGCGGGTCGATCAGCCCCGGCGCAATGATCTTGCCGCCGCAGTCGATCTGGCGCGTCCCCTGAGGGACATCGATTGAACCTCCCGTCGAGACGCGCGCGATGCGGCCCTCGGAGAGAAGGACATCGCCCTCGTGGTCGATGCCCTGCGAGGCGTCGAGGATGCGGCCGCGGCGAAGGAGGAGGAGTGCGCTCACTGCGTCACGCCCTCGCTGGCGGCGGGGGCGGATCCAGGTGCCGCCGCGGGCGCCTCAAGCCCGCCTGGCGGCAGGATCACGGCGTCGGCGATGAAGAGCACGGTGCGCTCCGGCGCGATGATCGCGTCGATCTCGGCCTGGCTCTTGCCCGCATCCATCGCGAGGTGCTTCAGGACCTCGACCGACTGCTCGCGAACGGTCGCGTAGCCGATCGCGTGCACCTTGCGCCCACGCGCGTTGCGCGGGATGAAGAAGGCATGGTCGCGGTCCATCACGCGCACGGTCGCGCCGGAACGGCCGCAGATGTCAAGCCAGCAGCCCATCGTGCGGCAGACTTGCCCGACGCGGCCGGAGAGGATGACGCGCTTGCCCGAGTCGACGAAGTCTGCAACATGCTCGGGTGTAGTCTCGGGATCAACGCCTCGGACAGTCTCGGGGCCGACTTGGCCGAAGGCGACCCAGCCGTGCTCGAGGTCGCGCTGCGCACGCGTGGCGTGCGAGCAGGCGGCCAGGACAGGGAGCGCGGCGGCGACGAGCAGGGAAACGGGCAGGGAGGTGGAGAGCCTGATCATTGGGCCGCGATGATAGGAAAAGCACAGCGCCCGGCGCGAGGCCGGGCGCTGAGAGTAGAGCGATGTGGATCGCGTTCGGATGAACGCGGTCAGATCACTTGCTGGCGGGGCACTTGGCGGCGCACTCGGACTTGGCCGAGCACTCCGACTTGCCGCTGACGGCGCCGGGGGCAGCCTTCGCGGCCTCCGAGCAGCAGCCAGACTTCTTCTCGCCGACCGCGCCAGGAGCGGCGGCTTCCTTCTTGGCAGCGCAGCACTCGCTGGTCTTCGCACCAGCGGCGCAGCAGTCGGCCTTCTTCGCACCCACGGCGCCCGGCGCCGAGGACTGCGTGCTGCTGCACGCGGCGAGGAGGGCGACGATCGAGAGGGTGGCGATGGTGGTGATCTTCATAAGGCGGTCTCCTTTGCAAAGCCCCGGAGGAATCCCGAGGGTGCCCGCGACGGGGCTGTGTTCCAGATGACCCGCGACGCGCGGGGTGACTTCCGACTCAGTGATTCGGTGGTTTGGACCGATTGGATCGGCCTCGAACGCCCGAATGCATGAGAGGCGGCGAGTGTACCGAGCAAGGTTGGCGCAGTTCCACCCCCGCGCTAGGTTTCCGACCGATATTCGGCGTAGATTCCACCTTCCGTGGTTCCAGAAGCATCATTTCCCGAGCAGCCAGACCCCCAGCGGGCGGGTGGGCAAGGCTTTGGCGCGGGCGCAGGAGAGGGTTCGAGTGCGTCTGGGGCTACGGGCGAGAACCGTGAGGAGCGGCTCGGGCGCCTGCTCCGCAAGGCGCGAATGCTTCCCGATGTGCCCGGGGTGTACCTGATGAAGGACGCGGCGGGCACCGTGCTCTATGTGGGCAAGGCGTCGATGCTGCCGAACCGGGTCTCGAGCTACTTCATCCCGTCGGCGGACCTCGGGCCGCGCAAGCACCCGATGCTCGATGTGGTCGAGGACTTCGACTTCATCCCGTGCGAGGGCGAGTGGGAGGCGCTGCTGATGGAGGCGCGCCTGGTCAAGGACATCCATCCGCCGTTCAACGACCGGCTGCAGGACGACAAGACCTTCCCGTACCTCGCGATCACGACGCGGGATGACTTTCCCGGGGTGTACATCACGCGGAACCCAGCCGACGAGCGTTTCAAGGGCGCGCGCATCTACGGACCGTTTGTATCGGTGGGTGCCCTGCGGCACGCGATGCAGCTGCTGCAGCGGGTGTTCAAGTATCGCACCTGCGAGCTCGAGATCGTCGACGGCGATCCGCGCAACGCGCGCTTCCGTCCGTGCCTGCTGGCGTCGATCAACCAGTGCACCGCGCCATGCGCCGCGCGGATCTCGAAGGACGCGTACCGCGCCGATGTGGAGCGCTTCATCCGGTTCCTCGGATCGAAGCGCAGCGCGATGCTCCGTGAGATGCGCGAGGAGATGGAGTCGGCCAGCGCGCGGCTCGACTTCGAGCGCGCGGCGGTGCTGCGCGACCAGATCAAGGCGGTCGAGAAGCTTGACGAGCGTGAGACGCGCGGCGACTGGAAGGGCGACGACGCCGAGTTCGACTGGCAGCCCGAGGCGACGGGATTTGTCCAGGATCCGGCCGCTGGCGCGCGCAGTCTCGCTCGCGTGCTGGGCGCCGAGCAGCCGATCCGCTGCCTCGAGGCATTCGACATCGCGCACCTGCGCGGCGGCGAGACGGTCGCGTCGAAGGTGTGCTTCATCGACGGGCGCCCGTTCAAGGAGGGCTACCGCAGGTTCAGGATCCAGACGGTCTCGAACGACGACTTCAGCGCGATGCGCGAGGTCATCAGCCGGCGGTATCGCGACGCCGGAGAGGGCGAGGAACTCTACCCCGACCTCGTCCTGATCGACGGCGGGATCGGGCAGCTCAACGCAGCCCTCGAAGCTTTCGCGCAGCTGCGCGTGCAGCCACCCCGCGTGATCGCGCTGTCGAAGAAGGAGGAGCTCATCCACCTGCCGGGCGTGGCCGAGCCGATCCGGCTCGGACGCGAGCATCTCGGGCTCAAGCTCTGCCAGGCGATCCGCGACGAGGCGCATCGGTTCGCGCAGCACTATCACCACCTGCTGCGCGAGAAGAGCCTGCTCGGCGAGACCGCGCGGGTCGCGCGCAAGAAGCGGGCGATCAAGAAGCTGCAGGACGAGAAGGACGCGCCGCAGGGCGGTGAGGCGCCGTGAGCCTGCCCGCGTTCATGAGCGTGCGCGGCGACGACCTTGAGCTGAGGGTAAAGGCAGTGCCTGGCGCGAAGCGCGATGAGATCGTCGGCGTGCTCGGCGATCGGCTGAAGGTGCGGGTCTCGCAGCCGCCCGAGGGCGGCCGAGCGAACGAGGCGATCCGCGAGCTTTTGGCGGCGCGGCTCGGTGTGGCGCTGCGGGAGATCGAGATTGTGCAGGGAGCGACGAATCCGCAGAAGACGGTGCGGATCCGCGGGTCGGCTACGGATGCGCCGCGACTCGCTGGCGTTCTGCTCTAGAAACGGTGCCAGGCACGTGCCGTGAGGTGTCAGGCACCTGACGGCACGTGCCTGGCACCCTTTCCCAAATGCGCAGCGCGCCCCGCGGACGCGGGGCGCGCTGGTCAGAGTCTCATCGTCACTTCATTCACGCCGGGCTTGGCATCGCGCCGCCCAGCTCAGGACCGTTGTCCGCCGGCTTCTGCTCCGCGATCGTCGGCTTTGGACGGCTCGCCTCAGCGGTCAGCATGTCCGCGATCGTCGGCCTTCCAAGCGACTCGCCGCGCATGAGTCGGTCGACATCGTCGCGCGTCAAGGTCTCGTATCGCAGCAGGGCCTCTGCCACCGCGACGATCTTCTCCCAGTTCTCGCCTACGAGCCGCAGAGTGTCCGTGAACGCCTCGTCACTGAGCCTGCGGATCTCCTCATCGATCACATGATTGGTCTCGGGAGAGTAGTCCTTGTCGGAAAGCAAGGACTGCTGCGCGTCCTCACCCGCATAGTTCACGAAGCCGAGTTTCGGTGACATGCCCCATTCAAGCACCATCGCGCGAGCGAGCCGGGTGACCATCTTGATGTCCATTCCTGCGCCGCTGGTGATGTCGCCGGTCTTTCGCTCCTCGGCGATGCGTCCGCCGCAAAGCACGCGCATCGTCGCCTCGCAGAACTTGCGCCCGTAGCCCAGCCGATCCTTCTCGGGAAGGCTGAAGGTCACGCCCAGCGCCTGTCCGCGGGGGATGATGGTGACCTTGTGCAGCGGGTCGGAGTCCTTGAGCAGCATCTGGACGACCGCGTGGCCCGCCTCGTGGTAGGCCGTCGCGATGCGCTCCTGCTGCTCGATCTTTCGGCTCTTGTTCGCGCGGCCCCAGCGCACCTTGTCACGCGCCTCCTCGAGGTCGGCCAGCTCGACGAAGTCCTTGTCGGCCATCGTCGCGATGATCGCTGCCTCGTTGATGAGCGCTGCGAGATCGGCACCCGAGAACATCGCGGTTCCGCGTGCCACCTTCTCGAGGTCGACATCCTCGGCGAGCTTCACCTTCTTCGCATGCACCGCGAGGATCTGGCGGCGTCCCACGATGTCGGGCAGGTTCACCGCCACCTGGCGGTCGAAGCGCCCGGGCCGGGTGAGCGCCGGGTCAAGCACATCCGGACGGTTGGTCGAGGCGATCACGATCACCTGGGTGTTGGCGTCGAAGCCATCCATCTCGACGAGAATTGCGTTCAGCGTCTGCTCGCGCTCGTCGTGGCCGCCCGACGAGAATCCTCCGCCGCGGCGTCGGCCGACTGCGTCGATCTCATCAAGGAAGATGATGCAGGGCGAGTTTTCCTTGGCTTGCTTGAAGAGGTCGCGCACGCGGCTCGCGCCGACGCCCACGAACATCTCCACGAAGTCGGAGCCCGAGATCGAGAAGAAGGGCACATCCGCCTCGCCCGCGATCGCCTTCGCGAGCAGCGTCTTGCCGCAGCCCGGCGGACCGGACAGCAGCACGCCGCGTGGAATCCGGCCGCCGAGGCGCGAGAAGCGCTTTGGATTCTTGAGGAACTCGACGATCTCCTGGACTTCTTCCTTCGCTTCGTCGACGCCTGCGACATCGCCGAAGGTGACCTTGACCTGCTCCTTGGTCTGCATGCGGTGGCGGCTCTTGCCGAAGTTGCCGAGCACGCCGCCCGGTCCGCCGCCCGCACCGCGCATCGAGCGCGCGATGAACCAGATGATCCCGATGATGAGCACGACCGGCAGGAGTTGGATAAGCACCGCAGGCCAGATCGAGGTCTCGATCTCCTTGTACTGCTTGCCCTGCTCGTCGAGGAAGTCCTTGTAGCGCTTGTCCTCGGGGTCGATCACAATCGTGATCTGCTTCGCCGACTCCTCGGCGCCCGTCTGCGGATTCACCGTGAAGCCCGGCACGCCAGGCTTGATCCACGCGCTGATCCGGCTGCCATCGAGCACGATCGGTCCCGACTGCGGGTTCCGTGGATCGGTGCCATCGTAGATCTTCTTCTGCGAGACGAGTTCCTTGAAGGTCGTCCAGGTGATCTCGGTGGGGCGGCTGAACGATTGCAGCGCCAGAATCACGAGGCCAATCATGGCCGCGATCATCACGAAGGTGAAGACCTGCTGGCCGCCGCGCTGGTTCTGTGGGGGGACCGGTGGTCCACCCTGTGGGCCGCCCCCGCCGTTTCCCCCGCCGTTTCCTCCGCCGTTTCCTCCGCCGCCCTCTGGGCCGGCCATGAAGGTCGCATCGAGCGCGGCACCGGGAACCGCGCGCGCGGCCGCTGGGCGGCGGGGCTTTCGGACGAGGCTGAACATGCGAAGGAGTGTCTGCTTCATGCGTACCTGCTTTGCGCTTGCGGGATCACTCGGGAGGATCGGTCGGAAAACCCTTGGGATTCCCAGAAGCGGCTGTTCTTTTCGGCTTTCGGTCCGTCTGCCCGTGACCAGCCCCCATGATTGGCTTCGGTCGCGGTGCCTCGACTGGATTCCCCAACCCAGCCGGGCTGTTCTCGGTCATGCGTTTCGGCCACGGCTTCGATCGGTTTCGGTGCGCGGGCTCCGACTTCACAATCCAGCCCGCTCCGACTCGCACGCCGCTGAGGCCTCACTACCACCGTGATTGCATGGCCGAGACCAGGTCCTCGGCCAGTCGCTCTACGGCGGCGAACCGCCCGAGTTCGAGCGGTTCGCGAGCAGGATAGGAGGGCACGAACACCGCGGACGACTCCACGCCCTCCCGGGCGACGATTCTCTCGCCCGATTTCAGGTCGACCCATTCGAAGTTCACCCGCACGCGTAGCATCATTTCGTTTGCGAGGCCCGTGCTGGGGTCCTTCGAGAGCTGGATCATGTCGATCGCGGTGATCGTGCCCCGGAGCACCGTGTCTGCAGATGCCTCGGACCGCACCTTGTACGGCGTCGAGTGCTCGACCTTCTTCACCAGCGCATCGCCCAGGTCACGCTCGAACCCGCGCATCAGGCTGTCATTCCGAAAGATGGGGAGCGCGACGCTGCGGTACGCCGTCGGATACGGGCTGGCCGCCGCGTAGCCCTCGCTCGGGCTGGACGCGCAGCCAGCCAGCGGGATCATCGCCAGCAGGGCGCCGAAGGTGCAGGTCGTCGCCGCGCGCAGCATCACTTCTTCCCGTCCCCGGCCTGCTGCTGCATGTCAGGTACGCCGCTGGGAATGGTCTCCCAGTCGATGCCGAGCATCTCCTTGCGGAGCTTGCGGTAGTCGGGCGCATCCTGCAGGATCGACTTCGGAAGCCGTGGCAGGATCGTGGGGATGATCCGCAGCGCCTCGAGCGCGGCCACGGAGCGCGGATGCCGCTGGAGGAGCCGTCGCACCGAGAGCTCGGCGGAGATCGGGTCGTTGACCTCGAGGTACCACGCGGCGGTCGAGAGGAACTTCGCCGCCTCCGACTCCTCGATGCGGACCAGCATGCCTTCCGCGCCGACCTGTTGCGCCAGCCCAGGCTGCATCGCCTGCAGCGAGCGAAGCTTTGCCCGAGCCTCGAGCAGGCCGCTCGCGTCGTACTCGGGACCCTTGAATCCGGCGAGGTACGCGTAGATGAGCCTGAGCCGCGCCTTGCTGATGTTCTGCCCGCGCGGGTAGTTCTCGGTGTAGATGCGATATGCCTCGGCGGCCATCATCATCTCCTGGCGGTTGAAGTAGAAGTCGCACAGCGCGATGCACGCCTTCTCTCCGAGCTCACTGCCTGGAAGGCGCTCCTGGACCCGGATCAGGAGTTCCTCTGCGTCGGGGAGCGCGTCGACGATGCGGATCGTGCCCCAGAAGCGCCGGCGAAGGCCCTTCGCGTAGTCCAGCGCGATCTCGTATTCGCGCTCGAGCGCAGGGATGAACACAGAGGTTCCCGGGTAGCGACGGCAGATCTCCTCGTAGTCGAAGAGCGCCTCGTACTCATCGTGGCCGCGGAGGGCATCGCCGCGGGTCAGGAGCGCATCGGGGCGGTACTGCGAGAGCGGATACTTGTCGAGGAACGCCGTCGCGAGCTTCTCTGCCCGCTTGGGCTCGCCTTCGATCAGCGCGCGACGCGCGGCGAGCAACTGCGCCTCCTCGCTGCCGGGGTTTGCCTCGGCGACCTTCTTCCAGCGGTCGAGTGCGTCGAGCTCGTACTTTTCCGCCTGGGCGTCCGCTCGCGCCGCCGCGAGCAGCGCCGACAGCAGGGCCAGGACGAGGATGAGCGGGCGCCGTGACATGAGCGCGGATGGTACGCGATCCGCCGCTCCACGAGTCGCACGATACCCTGCGCCAGTGCCTGTCCTGATCGCCTTCAATCCTGTTTCCGGCAGGGGCCGCGCGGCCCGCGCCGCGGACGCGCTTGCCGCGGACCTCGCGCGCGTTGGCATCGAGAGCCGCGCGGTTGCGACCGCGCGCGAGCCCGCGGCGGCGTGGCTTCGGTCCGAGCTTGCGGGGTCGGCAGCGCTGGTGGTGCTCGGTGGCGACGGCGCGGTGCGGTCGGTGGCGCATGAGGCGGCGTTCGCGCGTGTTCCAATCTGGCACGCGCCGATGGGCACGGAGAATCTCTTCGCCAGGCACTTCGGAATGACAGCGGATCCCGCGGCCATCGCGCTCGCGCTCGCGCGTGGAGCGGTCACCGAGATCGACTTCGGCGCGGTGGCGACGGCCGACGGACCGGGCGACGCCATCGGGCACTTCGCGATCATGGCCTCCATGGGGTTCGACGCGGAGGTCGTGCACGCGCTCGCGCGACGCCGCACGGGCGCGATCACCCGCGGTTCGTACCTCCCGGCGCTGCTCGAGTGCGCCAGGCGATGGAAGCCTCCTGTCGTCAGTTGGACGATCGACGGCGAGACCGAGCGGCTCGGCCCCGGCATCATCGTGATCGGCAACCTCCCCGAGTACGGGGCGAGGCTTGATCCTACCCCGCACGCGCGGCGCGACGACGGCGCGCTCGACGCGGTCTTCCTGCCAGCCGATGGCGGGTGGTCGGCGGTCGCGTGGCTGCCGCTGCTTCGGCTTGGCATGCATGGAGCCCATCCATCCGTCCGCTTCCGCCGCGGAGCGCGGATCGAGGTCCAGGCGCGCTCGCCCGCGTGCATCCAGCTCGACGGTGATCCTGCTGGTCCGCCCGAAGGCGTCCGAACGCTTCGGATCGAGATTGCAGGGGTCCGGCTTCCCGTGCTCCTTCCGCCCAGATAACCGGTGCAATCCCACGGTCTCGAGTGGGTGGTCGCCCCGAACCCGCCGCATGACGAGGTCGTCCGGAAGGCTCGGCTCAAGTCATCCCTCGGTTCGCCCGATGGCGGACGGTCCGCAAGGTCTGTTCCGCGGGATCTGTATTGCCCGTTTTTGGGCGGCTTCTCGCGGGCACGGAGGCTCGAGTTCCATGGCTGACAAGGCAACCGCTGACAAGAAGAACGACGCGAAGTCCGAGGGCAACCCCGGCGGCGCGGAGGGCGCACCGACCAAGAAGTCGGGCGGCCTCAAGTTCGCGATCATCACAGTGGCCCTGCTCGCCGTCGAGGCGGGCGTCCTCTTCACCGTGTTCTCGCTCGGTGGTCCGAAGGACGCGCAGGCGACCCACGCCGAGGAAGCGGCGGCGCCTGATCCGAGCGAGGATTCGTGCGAGGTTCCCGTGTTCAACGGCCCGCTCTTCAACGACCGCTCTGGCATCAACTATGGGTTCAAGGTCGAGGTCTTCGTGGCGACCAAGGCGAAGCACCGCGAGGCGATTGCGAAGAAGATCGAGGACTCGAAGGCGGCGCTCCGCGCCGAGATCGCTGGCATCTGGCGGATGGCGAGCTCCGACGACCTGTCCGATCCGCTTTACAAGTCGCTCGAGCGCCGCATCGAGGCGGCGCTCATGCAGCGCCTGAACCCCACCGACGATGCAGGCAAGGACGGGCACGCCAAGGACGGGCATGCGAAGGACAACCCTGCCAAGGACTCGCACGCCAAGGATTCGACGGGCAAGGACCTCGAGACCCCCCGAATCAGCAAGGCGGTCGTGATCTCGACCCCCGCTGTCCGCCAGGAGCGGTGAACCAGCGAACCGGCCTCGGAACTCCAGCGCCGCCCGACAACGGGCGGCGCTTCGCTTCTCCGCGCAGTTTCTGCCACTGAAAGGCAAGGGGTGCCGCGGCGATTCTCTACAGGCGCAAGCCTTGCGCGACCGATCACCGCTCGTCCGAAGCGTGTGCTGGGCAGGACGCCCTTCGCATTGGACGGTGAGCAGGCGTCAGGCGGAGCCTGAGGAAAGCCGAACATGCCAGACATCGACAACACGACCTCTGCGACCGTGCCCACTCCCATGGGCCTTCCGGACTTCGGTTCCGCCGGCGCCGTGGGAACGCCGAGTTCCATCGGCATCCTCGACGATGTCACGCTGCAGGTCCGCATCGAGCTTGGTCGCACCAGGATGCTGGTCGAGGATGTGCTGAAGCTCAATCCCGACTCGGTGGTCGAGCTTGACAAGGCGGCTGGCGACCCCGTCGACATCTATGTGAACGGCAGGCGCGTCGCCCGCGGCGAGGTGCTTGTGCTCAACGAGAATTTCTGCGTGCGTGTGAGCGAGATCATCGAGCCCATCCAGGGTTGACGGCGACGGCGGACGAGGCTGGTCGATCGATTCGATTCGGACGGAGTCGACCCGGGCGGAGCCCGGTGCGCAAGCCAGGATGGCCCATGCGGAAAGCTCGCAACACCACACAAACGATCGCGTGCGCGCTCCTCTGCGCCCTCTGCTGCGGCGCACGCGCGCACGCGCAGGACCGCCCGCTGTTCCCGCAGGGCGCGCCAACGGCGCTGGCGCCGCAGAAGCAGGGCATCGAGCAGGAGAACCTCTCTTCGGGCGGCGTCACCCGATCGCTCACGCAGGAGCTCCTTCCGACGGGTCTCGCCCTCGGCGCCACGCTCCTCGTCATCGTGCTCGCCCGCAGCGCCATCCAGCGCTTCGGTGGCAAGTTGCCCGGTGCACGGCGGCCGCAGGGCGTCGTGGAGGTGCTCGCGCGCTATCCAGTCGCGCGCGGGCAGCAGGTCGTGCTGCTCAAGGTCGGGCGCCGCGTGATCGTCACCCACCAGGGCGCGCAGGGCATGCAGGCGCTCAGCGAGTTCAGCTCGGATTCCGAGGTCGCCGACCTCCTCGCCCGCTGCGAGGCCGGCGAGCGCGCGAAGTCGCCGTTCTCGTTCGACGCGCTGCTGCGCCAGTCCGACAAGTCCTTCGAGGGCAAGGCGACCCCCGCCACGAAGTCTGCCCCCGCGCGCGGCCGCGCGCTTGAAGCGCGCGATGCGCTTCCCGCGTTCATGCGCGATGCCGAGATCGAGACCGTCGACCTCACGAAGCGCAAGCGGGGTCGCGCGTGATGATGCCGCTTCTCGCCCAGGCGGCCAATGCCGCGCAGTCGCTCGAGTCGCTGAACCCGATTGGTGTGATCGAGGACGCGTCGCGCACCGTCCCTGGCTTCGAGGGCGGACTGAGCAGCGCGCTCAACATCCTGATCCTCCTGACGGTGCTCACGGTCGCCCCCGCGATCCTGATCCTCTGCACGAGCTTTACCCGCATGGTGGTCGTGCTCGGGCTCCTGCGCCAGGCGCTCGGCACGCAGACGCTGCCGCCGTCGCAGGTGATCGTCGGCCTCTCGGTGCTGCTCACCGCCGTCGCCATGGGCGGCACCTTCGAGCGCATGTGGAACGAGGGGCTCGGCCCCTATGCGCGCGGCGAGCAGAAGGACCAGCTCGTCGCATGGGAAGGCGCCAAGCGCCCGCTGCGCGAGTTCATGATCGCGCAGATCGAGGCGACCGGAAACACGCCGACCGTGCTCATGATGCTCGAGCACCGCGGCATCGACACGAGCGAACCCGAGAAGCTCTCGTGGGAGAAGGACGTCGACATGCTCTCGCTCGTGCCGAGCTTCGTGCTCAGCGAGCTGAAGACCGCGTTCCTCATCGGATTCCGCATCTACCTGCCGTTCCTCGTGATCGACATGGTGGTCTCGAGCCTGCTCGTCTCAATGGGCATGATGATGCTGCCGCCGGTGTTGGTGTCGCTGCCGTTCAAGCTGCTGCTCTTCGTGCTCGTCGACGGCTGGACGCTCGTCGCGGGCGGACTCCTTACGGGCGTGATGGCGCCCATCGGAGGCTCGTGATGGAGAACGATGTCGTCGACATCCTTCGTGAGGCGTTCCTGCTCATGCTCGTCCTGAGCGCGCCTGTGCTCGCGGTCGGGCTCGTGGTCGGACTGGTCGTGAGCATCCTGCAGGCTGTGACGCAGATCCAGGAGCAGACGCTCGTCTTCGTGCCCAAGATCCTCGCCATGGTCGCTGCGACCGTGCTGCTCCTGTCGTGGATGTCGGTGAAGCTCATGGAGTTCTCGACGGAGATGTTCAGCTGGTCGCCCGTGTCGGGCGCGTGACGGAAAGCCGATGAACGCAGTCGAGACCCTCTCCCAGCACCTGATTCCCGCGGCCATGGTGTCGGCGCGGGTGGCGGGTCTGGCCGTGCAGGGCCCCGTGCTCTCGTCGCCCGCGATCCCCATGCGCATCAAGGCGCTGCTCGTGCTCGCGCTCGGACTCGCCGTGTATCCGTCGGTCGCGCAGCACGCGGCGCTTCCCGCCGCAGACGCGACCTTTGCGATGGCTGCGCCGCTCCTCCTCGTCGAGTTCGCGATCGGCGTCTTCATCGGCTTCATGGCCTCGATGCCGCTGCTTGCGGCGCAGTTCGGCGGTCTCGCCATGGGGCAGCAGATCGGACTCGGATTCGCGCGCTTCTACAACCCAGCCGTCGGCGACGAATCCGATGTCCTCGAGCAGCTGATGTTCTTCCTGGCGCTCGCGACATTCATCGCGCTCGGCGGCATCGAGTCGATGTTCTCGTCGGTCGTCGCGAGCTTCGCCAGCCTGCCTGCGGGAGCGATTCCCGCGCTCGTGACCGGAGCAGCAGACACCTCGCCGATTGCCGTCTTCACCGGCGCCATGACTGCAGCGTTCGAGCTCGGACTGCGCGTCGCTGCGCCGCTCCTCGCCATCGTCTGCCTCGAGACGGTCGTGATGGGCTACCTCTCGAAGAGCGTGCCCCAGCTGAATGTCATGTCGATCGGTTTCCCGCTTCGCATCATCGTCGGGCTCGGCGTGATCGTCGCGTCGCTCGCCGCGATCGACGAGGCGCTCGTCGACGGCACCTCGGGTGCCATTGAGGAGCTTCTCGTGGCCACCGGCGCAATGGCCGAAGGGGGGCCGCATGGCTGAGGACCTCGGCGAGGGCACGGAGGACGCAACGCCGAAGCGCCGCCGCGAGGCTCGCGAGGAGGGCAACATCGCCCGCTCGCAGGATGCTGCGAACGCGATGCTCCTGTTCGGCGCCGTGCTGGTCCTGTCGGCGGGCATCAAGCCGATGCTCGGCTCGCTCGCTTCGATGCTCACCAAGTCGCTCGGCGGCGAGAACATGCAGGCGATGCACGCAGAGGACATCACCACGAATGTCGCGCCGACGGTCGTCGAGGCGTCGCTGGCCGCCGCTCCGATCGTGCTCGGCGCCGCCGCGGTCGGCGTGCTTGCGCATCTCTGGCAGGTCGGATTCCTCGTGACCGGCAAGCCGCTCGTTCCCAAGCTCGAGCGCCTCGACCCCATCTCCGGATTCGGCCGCATCTTCGGTTCGCGCGGCGCGATCAAGACGGCGATGGATATCGTGAAGGTGCTCGTGGTCGGCTGGATCGCGTGGAATCTCGCGTCTGCGGTGCTTCCCGAAATCGTCGCGCTTCCCGCGCTCGATGCGATCGCCGGCTTCGAGAAGATCGGATCGATCGGACTTTCGCTCGCGATGCAGGTGGGCGCCGCGCTCCTCATCCTCGGGATCGGTGACTACGCGGTGCAGTGGTTCAAGCACGAGCGGGACCTGCGGATGACGAAGCAGCAGGTCAAGGACGAGTGGAAGGAGAGCGAGGGCGACCCGAAGATCAAGCAGCGCCGCATGCAGATCGCGCGGCAGCTCGCCATGCAGCGCCTCCAGACGGCCGTGCCCAAGGCGGATGTGATCGTGACCAATCCCGAGCACATCTCGGTGGCGATCCAGTACGACGCGAACAGCATGCAGGCGCCGCGGATCGTCGCGATGGGCGCGGACCACCTTGCCTTCCGCATCAGGCAGATCGCGATGAAGCACGCGATCCCGATCGTCGAGCGCAAGCCACTGGCGCGCGCGCTGTACGCGAACGCGAAGGTCGGACAGGAGATCCCGGCCGACCACTACAAGGCCGTGGCCGAGATCCTGGCGTATGTCTACAGGCTGAAGGGCAAGGCGGTCGCCTGAAGGCCGCAAGGCAGTGAAGGAACGAGGAACGAACGATGGCAGCAGCAGCACCCGACGACGGCATCCCGGCGATCTTCCACACGATCGCGCGCCATCGGCACCTGATCGTGCCCGTGTCGTTCCTCGCCCTCGTCGGCGTGCTGGTCGTGCCGCTGCCGCCGGCGATCCTCGACCTGCTCCTCTGCCTCAACATCGCCGTCGCAGCGATCGTACTGATGACCACGATCTACATGCGGAAGCCGCTCGACTTCAGCGTGTTCCCCGCGCTGCTGCTCGGCACCACGCTGTTTCGCCTCGTGCTCAATGTCGCGTCGACCCGCCTCATCCTCTCGGTCGAGTCAAAGGACGCGAAGGCCGCGGCAGGAGCCGCGGGGCAGGTGATCGAGGCGTTCGCAAGCTTCGTCGCCGGCCACAATGCGATCGTGGGCGTCATCATCTTCATCATCCTCGTGGTGGTGCAGTTCGTGGTCATCACCAAGGGCGCCACCCGCATGTCCGAGGTCGCGGCGCGCTTCACCCTCGACGCGATGCCGGGCAAGCAGATGGCGATCGACGCCGATCTCTCGGCGGGCACGATCGACGAGAAGACCGCCCGCGAGCGCCGCGACGAGATCTCGCGCGAGGCCGACTTCTACGGCGCGATGGACGGCGCCTCGAAGTTCGTGCGCGGCGACGCGATCGCGGGCATCATCATCACCATCATCAACATCGTCGGAGGCTTCGCCATCGCCAAGTTCCAGCTCGGCTGGAGCGCCTCCGACGCGATGAAGACCTTCACGCTGCTCACGATCGGCGACGGCCTCGTCTCGCAGCTGCCCGCGTTCCTCGTGGCCATCGCCTCGGGCCTCATCGTCGCCCGCGCCGGCGGCGGCAAGACGGTCGGCGAGGAGATCCCGAACCAGCTCGCGTCGCAGCCCATGGCGCTCTACCTGATCGGCGGCTTCCTGATCCTGCTGTCCTTCACCCCGCTTCCCACGGCACCGCTCATGGGTGCCGGGCTCATGCTCGGCGGCAGTGCCTATGCGATGCAGTGGAAGTCGAGGAAGGAGGCCGCCGCCGCAGAGTCGCGCGCGCGCACCGAGGCCTCCCGCAAGCCCGCAGAGGCGCCCAAGGTCGAGGAGTTGCTCACCGTCGACACCCTGGAGCTCGAGATCGGCTACGCGGTGGTCGGGCTCGTCGACGCGTCGCGCGGCGGCGACCTCCTCGAGCGCATCGCAGGCATCCGCCGCCACCTCGCCGTCGAGCTTGGGCTCGTCATGCCGTCGGTCCGGATCCGCGACAACATGCAGCTCGACGCCAACGAGTATCGCGTGAGGGTCCGTGGTGCCGTCATCGCCGGCGGGAAGGTCTACCCGGAACTGCTGATGGCGATGGACTCGGGGCTGGCGCACGGCAAGTTGGAGGGCATCCCGACGAAGGAGCCTGCCTTCGGCCTCGACGCCATGTGGATCGCCCGCGGGCTGCGCGAGCGCGCGGAGAGTGCGAACTGGACCGTCGTAGACAGCGCCAGCGTGCTCGCCACGCACCTCTCCGAGCTGGTCCGCATGCACGCCGACGAGCTTCTCACGCGCGAGGAGGTCGCCAACCTGCTCGCCCAGCTCAAGCAGAAGTCGCCGAAGCTCGTCGAAGAGCTCGTTCCCTCGGTGGTGAAGCCGAGCGACCTCCAGAAGATCCTCCAGGCACTCCTGCGCGAGCGGGTTGCGATCCGCGACCTCGAGACCATCCTCGAGACCCTCGCCGAGTGGATTCCCCACACCAAGGACCACGATGTGCTGGTCGAGTATGTGCGGAATGGCCTGCGGCGCTCGATCTGCATGCAGTACAGCGAGGTCGACGACCGCGGGCGCCAGCGGCTCCGCTGCGTGACCATGGACCCCGCGCTCGAGGATGTGATCTCCGGATACATCGACCGCAGCGCCTCGGGCACGACCTTCACGATTCCACCTCAGTTGGCGACGCGGATCGCGCGCGCGGTTGCCGAGACTGCGCGCCCGCTCGCCGACCTCGGCCGCCCGGTCGTGGTGCTCGCGTCGCCGTCGGTGCGCGCCCAGGTCAGGCAGTTGCTCGAGCCGCATGTTGCGGGCGTGGCCGTCCTCGGGTACAACGAGGTGGTTCGCGGCACCGATCTCGAGAGTGTCGGACTCGTTCAGCTGAGCAACGCATCGTCGCCGCCACAGGCAGCGGCGGGAGTTGCCTGAAACGGGTTCCGGCCGAAACGACTCGCGTCGCGAATGGTTGTGTTCACGATCCGGTGCGTGCAAGGCAGGAGGTCTTCACTGGCGCGCCGGCGTCGCTTTCGAGCGCATGCGGTTTTTGCCGCGCGCGTTGCGTGAATGGAGATCGCGCATGAAGCTCAAGACCTATCAAGCCTGGACCATGGCGGAGGCGCTCGAGTTCGTGAAATCGGACTTGGGCGCAGACGCCGTGATCCTGCACACGCGCACATTCGAGCGCGGCGGGTTCTTCGGCCTCGGCAGGCGCTCGGTCGTCGAGATCACGGCCGCGCGGTCCCAAGACATGCCGCGCGTGGACTCGCGCGCCGATCCGCGCGCCGTACGCGTCGAGGCGAAGCAGCGGCCTGCCGCATCGGCGACGGGAGGCGAACTCCACCGCATGACCGCAGCAGCGCGCGCCTACGGCATTGCATCGACGCCCATCGGCGAGCCGCGGGCGAATGAGCCGCTCGACATCGAGTCCGAGCGCGAGAAGACCCGGCGACTGGCCCAGGCGATGGCGATCTCGCTCGAGAAGCAGGCAGCAGCCCGCGCGAGCGCGGCCCGCAACGAGGAGGTCGTGCGCGAGGTCGCGACTCGTCCAGCCGTGCCCGCTCCGAGGGACGGGCCGGGTCGCGAGGCGGCTGCCGACGGTCCCGCGCGCCACTTCATGCTGGTGCCAGAGGTCAATCCCTCGGGCGGCGCGGTCCGCCTGACCGCCGCGGTCGTGCGCCCTCCCGCTGAGCTTGGCGATGCGCCATCCGCCTCGATCTCGCCGACCCACACCAGCATTCCCGCCGCGCGCGCGGTGGTCGAGACCAAGGATGTCACCGCCGAGCCCGAGCTCGCCGAGATCTCCGAAGTGGTCGGTCGCGTGCTCAAGCGCACTCCCGTCGACCCCATTGCCGGCGTCTCGCGTGGCGGCGATTGCGCCGTCGCCGCTCCGGCGCCCGCTTCGCGTGGCCGACCCGCCTCGATCGAGGCGGCGCACGCACTTCTGCTCGAGCAGGAGTTCGCCCCCGAACTGGCGGAACGCCTGATCCGCGAGCTTTCGCGCCGATTTGCCGAGCACCATGAGCCGAGCAACGAGGCGGTGCGTGCTGCGCTCCTCGAGCGCATCGCGGCGATCCTGCCCACCGACCTCGGTGACGCGTTCGAGGTCGAGGCGGGCAGGCACGGCGCGCGCCGAATCGCCCTGGTGGGGCCAACCGGAGTCGGCAAGACCACCACACTTGCCAAGATCGCCGCGCACCTGAAGTTGAAGCGGGGGCTGCGCGTCGGGATCGTCGCAGCCGACACCTACCGAATCGCAGCCGTCGACCAGCTGCGAACCTACGCCGAGATCCTCGACCTTCCTGTCGAGATCGCATCGAGCCCGCGCGACGCCGCGCGCGCCTGCGAGAGCCTGCGCAATGTCGATGTCATCCTCATCGACACTGCTGGCCGCAGCCAGAACGACCACATGAAGCTCTCCGAGCTCAAGGCGTTCGTCGCGTCGGCGGATCCCGACGAGACGCATCTTGTCCTGTCCGCGACCGCCAGCATGCGGACGCTCGCGCGCGAGGCGGAGGCCTTCGGCTCGGTGGGCGTCGACCGCATGATCCTGACCAAGCTCGACGAGGCCGCGTCGTTTGGCGCCCTGGTCACGCTCGTCGAGCGCCTGGGCAAGAAACTCAGCTTCCTGACCCATGGGCAGGAGGTTCCCGACCACATCGAGATCGCGCGAGGCCGTCGTCTGGCAGCGCTCGTCTTGGGGAGCGAGGTCCGCTGATGCATGATCGAACCCCATCGCCGGACCAGGCCGAGCGCTTGCGGCGGCTGGTGATTCCGCCACGATCCGCGCCCGCCGCGGGGACTGCGGCGCCCCCGGCCGCACAGCCTGCGGCGATGCCGTCCAGTTCGGCTTCGCCATCCGCGCCGGACCACAGCCTCAGCGTGAGCCCACTGGCATCGAGCGACCGCGCCCGGTCGAACCGCATTGCCCGTGCGATCGCGATTTCGAGCGGCAAGGGCGGCGTCGGCAAGACAAACCTCGCCGTCAACCTCGCGATCGCGTACGCCGGGCGTGGACAGCGCGTGGTCCTGCTCGACGCCGACCTCGGACTTGCGAACGCGGATGTGCTCTGCGGAATCACCCCACGCGCCACCCTTGAGGATGTCGTTTCGAGCGAGCGCAGCCTCGAGGATGTCATGGTCACCGCGCCCGGCGGGTTCCGCCTTGTGCCAGGCGCGTCGGGAGTCTCGAGGCTGGCGGACATGGGGCAGACCCAGCGTCGGAATGTGCTCGACCAACTGCTCGAGCTCGAGCGCACCACCGATGTCCTGATCGTCGACACCGGCGCGGGCATCGGCGCGAACTCGATGGCCTTCGCTGCGGCAGCCCACATGATCCTGGTGGCCTGCACCCCCGAGCCGACCTCGATCGCCGACGCCTACGGCGCCATCAAGACGCTGGTCGCCCGCGGCTGCCGCGATGGCATCCACCTGGTCGTCAACATGGCGATGAGCGACGAAGAGGCGCGTGCGGTGCATGCGCGAATCGACCGCGTCGCCCGCGCGTTCCTGAGCACGCCGATCAAGTACGCCGGCGCGATTCCGATGGATCCGCTGGTGCCGTCCGCCGTGCGCCGCCGAATGCCTGTCTCGGTCGCGTCGCCCGACGCCCCTGCGTCGAAGGCCATGCGCCAGCTCGCCCGCGTCCTTGCCGGCGAAAGCGCGGAGGCCGATCGAGCCGATCAGAGGAAAGGCTTTCTTGCACGCCTTGCGCGCATGCTGGCCTCGGGCTGAGCGGATCGATTTCGAACGATTTTCGTGGTCCCGGTGATAGTCCCCGCGGCGGACGACGCGATGGTCGCGAGCCTCCGCCCATCTGCGACGGTCCCGACGATGAAGAAGCAGCAGCCCCAGATCCCAATTCCCCAGGCCGTCGGCGCGTGCACCGCCTTCGCCGCCTTCAGCGTTTCGATCATGGTCGGGCTTGCCGCGGAGAACCCGAGCGACACCGTGCTCGGGCGCGCGCTGATCGCCATGGCGCTCGGCTTCGCAGGAGGCTTCGTGATCGGCATGGTCTGCGAGTGGATCGTCGATCAGGAGATCGCCCGCGTGGAGAGCCGACTCGAGACCGAGTCTGCGGCCTCTGCGGCCTCTGAGGTCTCTTCGCTCGCCGAGGTTGGTCTGGATGGGCTGACGGGCGTCGATGTGATCGAGGAAGAGCCCGTTGGGGTGGCTGCGCAGCGCGCGCAATCGGAAGATCGCGAGAGGCGCAGCGGCCGCAAGGAAAAGAATGCGGCCTGACCCGAAAGGCACTTGCACGAATTGGATTCTCGTTATACTGACGCTGCGTTCGCGGACATGGATGTCCTTCGAACGCAACGCGCGCGGAACGGCGTGAACTCGCATGACAGCGAGATTCTCCCGCAAAACGCGCGGATCCGGACCTCCGATGGCGACGCATGACGCGGCGCAGACGGGAGTTCGGGTCAAGGGCGCATGAAGTTGCGCGCCCGTGCGAACGGATCTCGCTCACGCGCCTGAAACGACTTGGCGACAGTGCAGATTCATTCGACACGGGGGTGCCCTTCGGGCGCGCTGGCGGTCCGCCCGGAGAGCGGTCCGTCGGAGGTGGGCCTGTCCGATGCCTGCGCGACTGCGCCGGATTCGGCAGGCGAGGTGAGTGGGTCCGCGCGAGATTCCGTTTCGAGCGTGGACCTTGAACTGAGGACGAATGGTCAAGGAGCCGACCGAATGTCCAGGACTGCACGCGAGAACATCCTTTCCAAGCCCGTACTGAAGTCGTCCGCCAAGTCGCAGCCGAAGCCGGCCGCACGCACTCCGGGGAGGACCGCCGCGAAGCCGGCGGCCAAGCCTGGTGCAAAGCCTGGTGCAAAGCCGGCTGGGAAGCCAGGCGGACGCGTCGCACCCAAGTCACAGCTCGGCGCAACGCCGCAGCCCGTCTTGACGGAGCGATCCCTGGCTACGACGGTTGCCGCAAGTGCCAAGCGCGGACGCATTGCGGGCGCATCGCCTGTGGCGCCGAGCACCCGTTCTCGGATCACGGCCGGGGCATCCGTCGGCGGTGCTGGACTGCCCGTGATCGAGTCAGCGCGTTCGCACGCGGTGAAGCCGGTCACGGCGAAGTCGCGTGCCTCGGACGCGGCACAGAAGGTCCGCGTCGTCAGCAGGTCGACCGCATCGGCCGCGGCGGCGACGCGGGCATCGAAGGCGCCAGCCAAGGCACTGCCGCTCTCCGAGCGTCCGATCGACCTGGTCTGGCGCGAGTATCGCGTGTCGCCCACCGAGGAGGTGCGCAACTTCCTCGTCGGTCGCCATCTTGATCTCGTGGCCTACGCCGCCGAGCGCCTGCACAAGCGCCTGCCGAGCGAGGTCGAGATCAACGACCTCAAGAGCGCCGGCGCGTTCGGCCTCATGGACGCCGTCGAGTCATTCGATCCGGACCGCGGCGTGAAGTTCGAGACCTACTGCACCCAGCGCATCCGCGGCGCGATGTTCGACGAGCTCCGCTCGATGGACTGGGTGCCGCGCCTCGTGCGCAGCCGCACGGCCAAGGTCGAGAAGGTGCGCAAGTCGATCGAAATGGAGACCGGCGCCCGTCCGACCGAGGACGAGGTCGCTGCGCGCCTCAATGTCTCGGGCGACGAGTTCGAGAAGCTCCAGAAGGACTCGCGTCCGATCTCGATGGTCAGCCTCACGCGCAAGTGCTTCGAGACCGACAGCTCGAAGGATGTGCGCGAGATCGATGTCGTCGAGGACGGCCGCCAGGAGAACCCGCTGCAGGTCGTGCAGAAGCAGGACCTCCAGGCGCTCATCACCAAGGGTCTCAACCGCGCCGAGCGTTTGATCGTCATCCTCTACTACTACGAGGAGATGACGATGAAGGAGATCGGCGCCACGCTCGACCTCAGCGAGTCGCGCGTGAGCCAGATGCACTCGTCGATCCTCGCGCGCCTCAAGGCGCAGATGCAGCACCGCGAGAACACCGAGGAGTGATCTCGTTCAACCGGAGTGAACCACGCAGCCCCGGCCTCGCGCCGGGGCTGTGTCCTTCAGCCGATCGGAATCACGGACAGGCGCCCCAGTTCCCGAGGAGCACCGCGAGGTCGGATGCGTTCGTGGTGCCGTCGCCATCCAGGTCGGTCGCAGGCGCCGTGGTACCCCAGTTGCCAAGCACCGCGGCGAGGTCGGCGCCGTCGCGCACGCCGTCGCCATTGATGTCGCCAGGGCAGAGTTCGCAGCGGAAGTTGGTGAAGGTGAACCGCGTGATGTTGATGCTTGCGGCGTTGTCGCGGTCGACGAGTCCCGTCGGCGTGCCGTCGTACACCGTCGTCGGCGAGGAGAAGCGGGGAATCCGCGTACCTGGCGCGTACGCCATCACGGTGCGGTACTGCGTGCCCGAGACCCCGTTGAACCGGTGCCCGACGGAGTACGCGAACACGCCGCCCGAAGTGCAGCCTCCGCCGTCGCCAGGGGCGTGGCAGCAGCCCATGTTGTGGCCGAGCTCGTGGGTGAAGGTGCGGTTGGTGAAGCAGCCGAGCGCCGTCACGCTGTAGGCGTAGCCCTCGCTCGCGGGATCGGTACCGAGGAGCCACGCGATGCCGCACGCGCCGCCGCCATCGGCGCGCACGAGCGCCACCATGTCCGCCGCTGCGGAATTCCGCAGCGGCAGCGCCTGGTCGAGCTTTCCGTCGGCCGGGTCGCGCAGCGCGTAGAGGTCGTTGGCCATCGAGGTGGAGTCCTCGATGTAGCCCGCTGCGCGCGACGCGCCTGCGAGCCGCATCGTGAGTCCGATGCCGGTCGCCGCGTAGATCGCGTTCGAGTCGGCCACAGCCCAGTTGATCCAGTCGACCATCTGGACCTCGCCGCCTGCCTGCGCGACCGCTGCGTCGGTGTAGAGGACGAGCACATCGACGCGCGAGCCGTCGTCGCAGCTCGCGGCGATGCCGCCGTCCGCAGGCTGGTTCCCGTCGGCCGGCCGCACGAGGTTGCCATCGAGGCCGCAGGGGAGTTCGCTCTCGGCGCCCTCGACCCGCCCTCGCGAGACACCTGGCGCGATGCCCGTGACGGCGACGCGGGTGCTCGAGCCGAGCGCGATCGCGCCCGTCAGCCTGCCGCCGCGCAGGAGCAGCGACGCGTGCCGCGCGGGCATCGTCGGATGCTCGAGCATCAGGTGGACATCGTTCGACGGGAGTTCGCCAACTTCGGTGCGCGCGACCACGCGCAGCCCGCGTCCACCTGCTGCGTCGAGCGCGGGCGGAAGGACATCGCCTTCGACAAGGCGCGCGATGGCGCGCGGATCGAAGGCAATGGTCGGTTCAGGGAACTCAGCTGCGGGAGTTGGCGGCGCGAGAAGGGCGAGCGCTGCTGTGGCGGCGGTGAACATCATCCGCCCATCCTCTCCGCAGGGCGCCCGCGACACAAGCGGGAAGCCCGCAATTGGGAATCACTTCGCGCTCGTGCCGTCAAGCCGCTGGATCATCACGTTGTAGAACTCGATCGGGCAGCCGTGGCTCTGCAGGGCGATCGGCCCCTCCTTCGCGACGCCGGGCAGCCGCGCGTCGACGATCACATGCTCGCCATTGTTCCAGACATTCAGGACCTCGCCGACCATGCGGACGCGGAAGCGGTTCCACTGGCCGATGGGCGCATCGGCGTTCTTCTTCGGCGTGACCGCGGCGCGGACCTCGGGCGGCATCTTCGGATCGGTGCGGTAGCCGTAGACCTCGCCCGACCCGCACGGCCAGACCCACATGTTCACCTGGCTCTTCGAGCTGCCGCGCAGGTAGATGCCGCTGTCGCGCTCCTCGACCTCCATGGTCTTGTCGCTGCCGTCGGGGTTCTTCACATTGTTGCCGTCTGCGCCGATGAACGGGCGCTGCATCCTGCCCTGGTGCTCGCTGGTCCAGCGCCAGTCGCAGAGCATCTCGAAGTCGCCGTAGCTCTCATCGCTCCACAGGCTCTTGCCCTTGCCGTCGTAGTGCAGGAGGTTGTTCGAGATCTTCCAGTGCTCGGGCGCGGTCTCACCCTTGTCGGCGCCTTCCTTCCAGCCCTTGACCTCCATGGCGTCGAACATCGGGCGCATGCCGGCCGCAGCGAGGTCGGCGCACATGTCGTCGCCAAGCGCGGGCGAGGCCGACGGCAGCTCGGTCACGCGCAGGTTCTTGAACCAGATCTCGGTGCCTTCGCTCTCGAGGCAGATGAAGCCCTTGCGCGGCGTGGTGTTCGAGCAGCCCGACACCTCGGTGCCGTTGATCTCGAGCTTGATGACGCCGTCGTTGCAGGTGACCTTGTAGTGGTTCCACTCGCCCTTGCCCTTCGTGGTGCGGGCGCTCGGCAGGCAGCGCTCCCATCCGCCCGGGTGTGGGCGGTCGGGCTTCATGCTCGAGCCCCAGATCGAGAAGATGTCGCCCTGGCCCGTGTACATCGTGCGGCCCTGGCCGTCGACATTGTCGGGCGTGAGCATGATCTGCACCTCGATCGAGCGCGAGAAGGGCACGCCCTTCGAGCAGTAGGGGTCGCTCCACACGAAGAGGCCCGCGTTGCCCGGCTCGGACAGATGCTTCCAGTCGAGCTCGAGGACGAAGTTCTCGTAGGCCTTCGCGGTGCGCAGGATGCCGGTCGGGATGCCCGAGCAGCGGATGACGGGCGCGCCGGTCTCGTCCTTGGCGACTGTCCAGGTCGACGACGCGGTGTTCACATTGACCCAGCCCGAGAGGTCCTTGCCGTTGAAGAGGTCGGCCGCTGCAAGTCCGTCGGCGAAGGCCGCTTCGGCGTGCAAGGCTTCGAGCGACGCAAACGGGAGTGCGAGCGCGCAGGCGGCGAGGCGGGCGAGTCGGTTTCGAGTCATGCGCGGAACACTATCGGATCGCGCGTCCGACTGCCATCGTGCCGCGCGCGTGCTGCCTACACTGCGTCCATCGCGCGGGATCCCCCCGCGCCACCAATCCAACTCACACGCATCGCGATGCGGGAGAAAAGCACATGACCGTTCGTCACAGATTGTCGTATTTGGCTAGGCACATGTTCATCGAATTGCCCGAGGGGCTGTTCTTCGTCGATACGGGCAGCCCCGTCACCTTCGGACGAACGGGCACCGCCACCTACGGGGCGACGCAATTGCCGATCCCGCGAAGGTGCGGGCCGCTCGAGGTCGGCGCGCTGCACGGGCTGCACCTCGAGGAGCAGCTCGGCCGCCCGATCGACGGGCTCATCGGGATGGACCTCATGTCGACCGCGCCCGTGCTGTGGGACGGCCCCGCGGGCGAGGCGGTCGTCGGCCAGGACGCGCCCGAAGCGGGTTCGTCGCTCATCTCGGCGCCGCTCGTCCTCGACGCCGTGCCGATGATCGAGACGGTGGTGGAGGGTCGCCCGATGCGCATGATCTTCGATACCGGCGCGCAGTACGGCTACATGACCGAGCGATCGAATCTTGCCATGGGCAATAATGCGGGCTCGTTCGACGACTTCCATCCGATCCTGAAGGAGATTCGCACCGAGTCGATCCACGCCGATGTCGCGCTTGTCGCCACGCACGGCGAGTCGATCCGTTTCACCGAGCGGTTCGGACACGATGAGCCGCTCTCGGAGGCGATCCTGAGGAAGCTCGATGTCGATGGCATCGTCGGCTGCTCGTGGCTGCCGAGGCACCGCGTGTGGTTCAGCCCGCGGACGGCGCAGCTTGCCGTCGCGTGAGCCGCTTGGCGACGCCGACGAGCAGGACAAGCGCAGGCACCTCGACGAGCGGGCCGACGACGGCCGCGAACGCCTCGCCCGAGGCGATCCCGAAGACCGAGATCGCGACGGCGATGGCGAGCTCGAAGTTGTTGCCGCTTGCGGTGAAGGCGAGCGTGACCGCGCGGGCGTCGTCCGACCCCGCGCGGCGCGCCAGCCAGAACGAGGCGAAGAACATGATCGCGAAGTAGAGGACGAGCGGCACGGCGATGCGCACGATGTCGAGCGGCGCCTCGGCGATGCGGTCGCCCTTCAGGCTGAACATGACCACGATGGTCGCGAGCAGGGCGACCAGCGTGACCGGTCCGATCCTCGGGAGGAACCGCTCGGCGTACCACGCATCGCCCTTCGCGCGGCGCAGCGCGAATCGCGTGAGCATGCCGCCGAAGAAGGGGATGCCGAGGTAGATCAGCACGCTCACGAAGATGTCCGCGATCCCGACGTCGACGGAAACGCCGCTGAGGCCGACGATCGGTGGCAGGACGGTCATGAACAGCCACGCGTAGGCGCCGAAGAAGAGCACCTGGAAGATGCTGTTGAAGGCGACGAGTCCCGCCGCGTACTCGGCGCTGCCGCCGGCGAGGTCGTTCCACACGAGCACCATGGCGATGCAGCGCGCGAGCCCGACGAGTACGAGCCCCATCATGAACTCTGGCTGGTCGCGCAGGAAGATCGCCGCGAGCGCGAACATGAGCACGGGGCCGATGACCCAGTTCTGGACGAGCGACAGCGCGAGCAGCCGGCGGTCGCGGAAGACGCGCGGGAGTTCCTCGTAGCGCACCTTCGCGAGCGGCGGGTACATCATGAGGATGAGGCCGATCGCGATGGGGATGTTGGTGGTGCCGACGCTGGCGGCGTCGATGGCGTCGCGCACGCCCGGCGCGAGTCGCCCGATCGCGACGCCGAGGCCCATCGCGAGGAAGATCCAGAGGGTGAGGCCGCGGTCGAGGAACGACAGGCGCTTGCAGGTGGTCATGGCAGCGTCTCGATGTAGGCGCGGATCTCGTCGCGCACGCGGCGGTAGTGGGGCATGGCCTCGTCGTCGCTGGCGGCGCCCGCGGCGAGCTTGGGCGGATCGTCGAAGCCGACGTGCACCACGCGCGCGCCGTCGAAGCGCGGACAGTGCTCGTCGGCGTGGCCGCAGACGGTGACGACCAGGTCGAATGCGACGCCGATCGCCTCGGGGCGCTTGGAGGTGTGCTGCGAGATGTCGACGCCCGCCTCACGCATCGCCCGCACCGCGAGCGGGTTCAGCCCGTGAGGGCTCGTGCCCGCCGAGTAGGCCTCCAGCCTGTCGCCTCGGAGCGCGCGCGCCCAGCCCTCCGCCATCTGGCTCCGGCAGGAGTTGCCTGTGCACAGGAACAGGACGCGTGGCTTCCGTTCAGCAGCAGCCATCGGGACCTCCGCAGCAGCCCGTGCCCGCATCGCACGGCGCGTTCGCATCGAGTTGGTCGGCCAGCCCGCGCAGGCGGGCTGCGACCTCGCCCGTGCGCAGTCGGTAGCGCACGCTGCGCCCATCCTTCTCGGAGGCGAGGATGCCCGCGGCCGCGAGCGCCTTCAGGTGGCGCGAGACGACCGAGAGGTCGAGGTCGCAGCAGCCTGCGATCTCGCCGACGGCGCAGGCCCGGCGGCACCGGGCGATGCAGGCGACGATGCGCGCGCGGTTCTCGTCGGCGAGCGCGGCGAAGAACGCAGGGTCAAGCAGTTCGCCGAGCTCGTCGCGTCGGCGCGCTGCGGATCGCGGGGTCCGTGAGGCGGCTCGTGTCGTGCTTCGCGATGCGCTTGAAGATACTTGCACCATGATGCAAGTATACTGGTTCCTGTCCCGTCCGTGTCTACAGCGAGAGCACGCGGTGGCCGAGCTCGACGGCGAACCGCTCCTTCGGCCACGGCAGGATGCGGGACAGGAGCTCGCGTTCCTCGCGGCCGAGGTGCTCCACCATGTCCATGAGCACGTCGTTCGACGGTGCGCCGAAGTTGAGCAGGGCGGCGAGGTGCATCGACACCATCGTCATCACATGGTCGAACTGGGTCACTCCGCGCGCGAGCGCCCGCTCCTCGACATCCGCCTGCCGCGCCGCATGCAGCGACGCCTCGCGATGGCCCGCGCGGTAGTGCGCGCAGGCGACGGCATGGTGCGCGCGCAGTCGCTCGACGTTCGACCGCGCGCCGGTGGCGATCGCCCAGAGCTCGCGCGCCGCATGGGCTGCGTCGATCATCTCGTCGGTCTGCGTGATCGTTCGGTGCTCGCGCTCGATCAGGTCCCATGCGCGGTTGTTCAGGCGAATGGCGAGTGCCCGCGCGCAGGACTGGGCGTCGGCGCGGTTCGGATCACGGAACTGATGCATGGGTCACCCTCGTTTGGACTCGAGCTCTTCCCAGCGGGCATACAGCCGCTGGATCTCGGTCTGCGCAGCCCCGGCGGCATCGCAGGCCTTCGCATACGCCTGGTGGTCGGAGATCAACTTGGGGTCGTTGAGCTTCGCCTCGAGGTCGGCCGCCTTCTTCTCGGCGGCAGCGATGGACGCTTCTATACCGTCGTACTCGCGCTGCTCGTTGTAGGAAAGCTTCCGCTTCGGAGCCGATGCGGGTGCCGATGCCGTCGCGGGCTGCGCCTTGGGTGCCGGAGCTGGGGCGTTCGCCCGCAGGGATGCTTGCTCGAATTCGCCGAGCGCACGCAGCGCCTGGCCGAGGCTGGCGACGACGCGCGGGATCCCGTCGGGCGAGCCGAGCACCACGATGCGGGCCGCGAGGCTCTCGAGCATCGCGCGGTCGTGGGTCACGAGCAGCGTGCCGCCCGGGAAGGTGTCGATCGCGTCCTCGAGCACCTCGAGCGTCGGGATGTCGAGATCGTTCGTGGGCTCGTCGAGGACGAGGACATCCGCCGTCTCGAGCATCATGCGCGCGACATGCGCGCGCGCGAGCTCGCCGCCCGACAGCATCGACACGCTCTGCAGGAGCTGCTCGTCGCGGAACAGGAACCGCCGCGACCAGCTCTTCACATGCATCTCGCTCTCGCGGAAGCGCACCTTGTCGCCGAGGGGCGAGATGGCGTCCTTGAGGAGTGCGCCCTTCGGGAATTCCGCGCGCGTCTGCGACATGGTCACGATGCGGGGCGCGGGGTCCGCGATGCGAACGGCGCCCGAGTCGGGCGCGAGCTCGCCGGTCAGGATGCGCAGGAGCGTGGTCTTGCCCGCGCCGTTCGGCCCCATGAGCCCGATGCACTCGCCAGGCACGACCTCGAGGTCGAGGTTCCTGAAGAGCAGTCGTCCCCCGAGTGACTTCGAGATGCCTTCCGCGGAGATCAGCTTGCGGGTCTTTCGCCCGCTGGCGGTGAAGTCGATGCCCGCGCTCGCCCCCGCGGCGACCGAGTTCCGCTCGGCGAGGTCCGCGAGTTCGGCGCGGCGGTCGGCGCTGTCGTCGATGCGCGCCTGGCTCTTCGTGCGGCGCGCCTTCGCGCGGCGTCCGAGCCAGCGGTCGTCCTCGCGCACGGTGTTCGCGAGGCTCTGCTCGGCCTTCGCCTGCATCTCGAGGAACTCGCCCTTTCGGCGGCGGAACTCGGAGTAGTTGCCGTCGACCGAGAGCGTGCCCTCGGGGTACGCTCGCGAGAGCTCGATGATGCGCGTGGCGCAGTTCTCGAGGAACACGCGGTCGTGGGTGACGAAGATCGAGGCGCGCGCGCGCAGGTCGTGGCTGCCGCGCAGGAGGAACTCCTCCATCCACTGCAGGCCCTCGACATCGAGGTGGTTGGTGGGCTCGTCGAGGAAGAGGATGTCAGGCGTTCCGCCCGCGCTCGCGAGGGCGCAGGCGACCGAGAGGCGCTTCTTCCAGCCGCCCGAGAGCGTGTCGGCAGGCGCGGCCATGCGCGCGTCGTCGAAGCCGATCTTGCCGAGGATGACTTGCGCGAGCACCTCGGCTTCGTGATGGTCGCCGTGCGTCTCGCCGCAGGTGAGGGCTGCGGCGGTGCACGCTGAGAGTGGCGTCGCGCCCGCCTCGAACTCGTCGCGTTGCGGCACATAGACGGCCACCGTCCCGCGCGGCGTGCGAATGACGCCGTCATCGGGGTCTTCGCGGCCCGCGAGCATGCGGAGGAGGGTCGACTTGCCCGCGCCGTTCGGGCCGATCATGCCGATTCTCTCGCCCTCGGCAATGGACACGCAGACCCCGCGAAAGAGCTCGCGGAGTCCGTGCGATTTCGAAAGAGATGTGGCGGTCAGGAGCACGCGATCGATCCGACCGTCGCGGGCACAAGGATCTCAGCGGTCGTCTTCGCGAGGACTTCCTCGACGGTCACGCCTGGTGCGAGCTCCTTGAGCGCGAAGCGGCGGCGCGACTTGTCCATCTCGAGCACGCAGAGCTCGGTGATGACCATGTCGATGCACTTCTTGCCCGTCAACGGCAGCGTGCACTGCGGGATGAACTTCGACTCGCCCTTCTTGTTGACGTGCTCCATCATCACGACGACACGCTTCACGCCCGCCACGAGGTCCATCGCGCCGCCCATGCCCTTGACGAGCTTGCCGGGGATCATCCAGTTGGCGATGTCGCCCTCCTGCGAGAGCTCCATCGCGCCCAGGATGGCGAGGTCGATGTGCCCGCCGCGGATCATGGCGAAGCTGTCGGCGCTCGAGAAGAACGAGTGGCCGGGCA
>Ga0208783_10000151_pt1 | contig 40795 bp, 74 predicted proteins | sample DEB19_08_DNA_2_FD_184529 | JGI IMG/M metagenome (GOLD analysis project Ga0208783, IMG submission 184529) | Aqueous microbial communities from the Delaware River and Bay under freshwater to marine salinity gradient to study organic matter... | ecosystem: Environmental > Aquatic > Marine >... | reverse complement strand
TTGCTATCGCAGGCACCAATACTGCTGTAACCGGCTACGCGATCGTCGGCTAATGGCGCTCGCAACATCAGAGGCGATTAGAGACCGAATCTACTCGCTTATCGAGGCACTATCCCCCACCTCGCTCGGCGGCGACAAGTTCCGCCGCTATCGCAACGAGGACGGGGCGGATTTCGACACGTGGGCCGAGACCAAGCCAGCGGCGGCGTTACGGCGGTTCCAGGTGCGCGAGATCGGCGAGGACGGCGAGCCGTTCGTCAGTGACACGACGCAGGAGACCGTCGTAGTCGAGTATGAGATCCGTGTCGCGTATCCGCACACGCACAAATACGGTCCCGCGAACGGCATGGACCGGGACGACGTGCGCAAGCAGGACTGGAAGAAGATTAAGCACGCGATCGGCTGTGACGGTCGCGGCAACTTCACGAGCACGTACGATTGCACGCCGCTCGGCGCCAGCGAGGCTCGAGAGCATGGCGGCAAGATTGACTATTCGGTAATACGCGCGCGGTTCGAGTACACGAGATCAACTACGTAACTCGCTCGCGCATAGTACCCGTTCGCCAGTGTCGCGGCATGGGACAACCGTCATCGCTACTCGAAGTCAACTACGAAGCAGAGACAAACTTCGGCGAAGACGTCGATACGGTAGCGACGTACAAACTTCACCTCCGATCGCCAGTCGACACGTCTGGACTGGTCCAGAAGAAGATCGACCCGCAGACGGTCACCGTCTATCGCGGTGATATGGGCGACTTCATCCAAGCAACCTACGAGGGCTCGTTCAAGACCAAGGTTGCACTCACCGGACACGGCAGCGTCACGACCGGCGCGATCACGATCACCGCGCTCGAGACGCTGCTCGGAATCGTGTTCGGTAACGCGGTCACGACCGCAACCGGCTCGACGCTGACAGGCGGCACGGCGAACGCACCGACCACGACGGACTCCGCGACGCTCGATCCGGGTGACCTGTGCTTCATTGGAGCGCTAGGCGACGGCGACGGAGAGGGACAGTGCTACCCGATCTCGACGCATGTCACGACGACGCTGACGCTCTTGGTCGATCTACAGGGCGCGCCCGTGAATGGTGCAGTCCGGTACGGCGGCACGACGATCTATCCGAACTCGGCGCCCACGTCGACCTCGGTCCAGAGCGTGCGCATGCACATCGCCACGGCGAACGCGCAGTACCTTTGCCATGGCTGTTTCCCAACCGCTATCGCGATTACCGGACTCAATCCAGGCGAGGTGCCGATGGCTGAGATCACCTGGACCGCATCGTGGTGGGAGTACAAGAACAGCACGTTCCCAAGCGCGGTCGCTTCCGACACGTTCAACCCGGCTGCGACTGCCGGCGGATCACTCGTCGTCAACACGGTCGGCACGAGCACGAACAGCTCCACGACTCGCCGCATCTACCGAAATCTGACCGTCGAGTACGATCTTGGAATCGTCGCCCTGCGCGGACCGGGCGGTTACAACGCATATCAAGACATCGTCGGCTGCGTTCGCGGCGTCGACTCGTGCAAGGTCACCTGGACCGAGGACGCCGAGGCGACCACGCTGACGCCTGCGCTGCCCGGCTTCGGAACGTCGACCAACCGCAAGCACGCCATGCTCACGCTCTCGACGAGCGACGGTTCTCGCGTGGCGATGTACTGGCCCAGCCTGCGCGTAATGAACATCGCGGCGCAGTCGGCGCAGGATAACCAGAACCGCTTCACGATCGAGTGCATGGCGGGCGTCGGGCCGACGACGACGAGCGCGCTGACGCTGTCGAAGTTCAGGATGCACTTCGCGTGATGCCGATGCTCTCCCTCGGCTTCGGCCTCGGCGTGCTGGCGACGGTGCTGGCGGGTGAGTTCGAGCGGAAGAAGCGCGGCCACGTCCCCCCTCCGTGATCTCGACGTTATCAGCGTCACCTACCAGGACTCCACTCTCAAATGATCCGCCTTCCCTCCCTGCAACGTCCTTACGACTTCATCTACTCGAAGGATCCGGCGCTCAAGAAGCCGCCAGAGAAGCCCGCACTCGGCGCGACCGATGACGAGGTCGACGCCTATCGCAAGGCGGTTGCCGAGTACAGCGGCGAACTCACCGCCTGCCGCGACACGGGCAAGTGGGACGGGATGATCACGCCTGGCGAGGTTCCGCTCAAGTTCGTTCTCGGCCACGTGGATCGCTCGGCATTCCGCGCCATTGCAGACCGCACCGCGCTACCCGACACCAGTCCGCAGCACATCGGCGATGCGCAACTCGCAGTGCTACTCACTCGGCTGGCGCTGATCGATGTGGTCGGGACCGACCTGAAGATCGTGCGCTCGCCCGATCCTGACTGGAATGGCTGGGTCATGGCGCAGCAGGACGCGATCGACCGGCTCGACATGGCAGACATCCGCATCGTCAACGAGATCGGCGCCCACGTGTGGCTAAGGGCATTCGACATCAGCCCAAAAGCCTAGAGGGCTTGAGCCTCCTCCCTTGGCTCCAAGAGGCTCACCAACGTTCATCGCTCGGCATCGCGGACTGTTCGAAGTGCAAAGAATCCATGCAGCCACTCCAGCGACAATATCTCGGATGCGGCTACCTGCCGCCGCTGGATGATCGCAAGCGGCTCACGATGTGGCAGCCGCCCTCGGGCGCCAAGGGGTATCGCGGACCCGATCCAACGGTCTGCGCTGGGTACTCGACGACGCTGCCTGACGTGCGCGAAGTGGCGCTAGCTCACGTGCATTGGAGCAAGGGCAACCTTGGCGCCGTGCTCGGCGAACCGGCCCACGAGCACCTGTCTGCCGCGATCGTGATTCTCGACGGCCAGTGCAACGCGATGCAGCACTGGAAGATGACGCCCGAATCTGAGGGCGGGGGAGGCAAGTAGCATGGGGCTCGGCGACCAAATCTCCCGAATCATTATTGACGTCAAAGCCGAAACTAAGTCCGCTCGCACACAACTCCACGAGCTAAACGGCGCGCTCGAGGCGATGGGCAAGATCGCCGCGTTCGCACGTGAGGCGATTCAAGAGTACGGCGAGCACACGCGACTCGCTTCCGCATCGGCCGGCGTCAACATCGAGAAGTTGTCCGGCTCGTTTAAGGGACTGATCAACGAGCACGACCTGCTGACGTTCGCGTCGCGCACGTCACACGGCGCGTTCAAGCTGACCCAGGCCGAGATGATGCGCGTCGGTGAGGCTGCGGTCGCGCTGCGCAATCGCGGCTTCAACCTCAAGGAAGCGGTCGAGAAGCTGACCAACGCGATGGTTAAGGGCAAGGCCGAGGGCCTCGACGACTTCGGACTCAGCATCGCCGACGCCGATACCAAGGCCGGTCGCCTCAAGAACATCATGGGCGAGCTCGACCGCGTCATCAAGGAAAGCGGCACGACGACGAGCGACTACGCCGATGACATCGTGCGCCTCGGCAACGAGTGGGACAACGCCACTGCGGCCATCAAGCGATACACGGTCGAGGCACTGAAGGCGCAGAGCGTCGGAGACCTGTTCTCGAAGGGTTACGGGCAGATCGCCAGGCAGGACACCGGCGAACTCGGGTTCATCACGCGCGAGATCGAAAAGCAGCAGGCGCTGGCGTCTCAGGCTGTTGGACTTCGCAACTTCCAGAAGGGAATCGGGGCGGGACAGCAGAACATCCTCGATCGCGACAAGCTAGACCCCGGCAAGAAGGCACCGAAATCATCTACGTCGCCCGATGTTGCCTCCGATTTCTTCGGCGGCATCAGTTCGTCGATTCGCACTGGCATGCTCGATGCGGTTGCCGCGCTGAATGCAGGTGAAGGCTCTCTCGCGTCCACGACCGGCGAGATCGTCAAGGGCGGCGAGTTCCGGCTACGCAACGAAGGCGAGGAGCAACGTGGACGCGAAGCGGCGATTGCCGACTTCAGGGCGCAGTCCGACGAATTCACCAGGTTAATGCAAGCTGCCGACGAGGCCCGCGAGAGGGGGCGTCAGGAGTCGATCCTTACGTCCCTATTTGGCGAGCACTCAGAGATCGAGTTCTGGACCGAATCATTCGAGCGGCTCGGGTCCGTGTTCAGCGGCTTCGGCGAAGCGGTTGGCGCCAGCTACGAGGCAATCGTCACCGGACAGGGCTCGGCGTCGGCTGCGTTCAAGCGCGTCCTGGCGGATAGCCTGATGGCGACTGGCAAGCAGTCCGCGATCAAGGCGATCCAAGAATTGGCGCTCGCGGCCGGCTCGGCTGCATACGGCAACTTCGGGAGCGCAGCGCTCCATCTCAAGTCGGCGGGCCTGCACACGGCGGTCGCTGTCGCGGCAGGTGCAGCGGCAAATTCGATCGGTACGTCGTCGCAGGCGGCAGCGTCCGACAAGGCAGCCGAGGAAAAGGCGAAGGCAGACGAGAAGGCGAAGTCAGGATCGTCTGGCGGCGGGCGCAGTGGTGGAGGCGGCGGAGATGCCGGGGACAGGTCGCGGCCCATCGTCGTCGTTTTAGGGTCAGCGTTTGATGAAACCACGCCCCGCCAGCGCGCCAAGTCTGCGCAAGCCGCCGTCGACAAAGCCATCCGCGAGCGTGACGAATGACCCGCCGCGAAAACATCATCGTCCTCGGCGGCGGTCTCGAGCACCGTACTAACCTAAAGACGGGTAAAGAGCGATTCTCGGTTCAGCTGAAATCCGACCCCATCACGATCAACCTGGACCCAAAGACGCTAGCCAAGCCCGTCGCCGACGCCATCGCCCACCACCTACGCGAGCGCGTTCGCGGCATCACCGAGCGCGCCAGCCCTGCCACGCTGCGAGCTCGCGCGGTCGCGGCCAAGGCATTCGCAGCGGGAGAGTCATGGGCGCTCAAGCGATACGCAGGCGGCAAGATGGGCAGTCGCGCGCCGAACCAGTCCGATCGGTCCTTTAACGATTCGGGCCGGTTCGCCGAGTCCATCGCGGTCAGCGCCAGCAAAGACGACTCGTGGCGTATCAACGTCGCTGCGAACCGGCTGAGCGCTGCGACCGCAACAGGCGGCGCGGCTGGCGTTCAGCGCATCTGGGAGAAACTGGTCTCGCTCGTCCCGGAGTTCGCCGACATGGGCAAACTCATGCAGGCCAGCGATGTCGTGCGCGCTCGGGTGAAGGCTCAAGAGCGCATGTTCCGCAAAGGCACGCTCAAGGAAGTTGTCGGGCTCGTCAATGATCTGATCGATACGGCGCGAAACGTCGGCGGACTGTTCGGCGCGTAACTCGCTCGCCCTCGCGCCGGGGCTAGCAGTGTCGTCTCGATGGTCAGCTTCGCGGGCCGCGTGGAATCGAGTTACACCGTGCCAGCGAGCACGACGGTCAGCGTCTCGTCGGGCGCGCTGACCTCTGCCGTCCCCGTTACCTGGACCGCTGGCACCTACTACCACACGGCAGCGGGCACGGTGACATCCGGCCCCACGGTGCTCGCCGCCGCGATTAACGCCGCGGTCTCCCCGTACCCCGACAACGCCTCATCCATGGCGACCGCCGTCGGATATGGGACCTGGAGTGCCGGTTGGTCGTTCCAGATCGCCAGCGGCAACGACACGGGGATGTTTGGCGGCGTGACGATGACGGCCGCAGGAACGCCGACGTATCGGACATCCACTGGACTAGCGGGGACGGATTACGCGATCGGGTTTGACTCGGCGGGTGACGGATTCGCTGCGGGCGACGTGTTCGATGTCACCGATGCGCAAGATCTGGTCTTCGCCTGGGTCGGAAGGTGGTCTGCGACACCGGGTAACTACCAGATGATTGTCAGCAAAACAAACGGCGGTGATAGCTACTCAATCTTTGGGTACAGCGACGGAAGTATCTACATATCTGTAACGTCAACACCGACCGGATACGTTCAGACTGAGTGTGCATCTGGCGCGCTCCAGTCTTGGCACGTGGGGATCGGGGTCATCGAGCGCGCGACCGGGACAATGCGCGTTGGTGTGCGCTCTCTCGATGGACTGTCTTCCGCTGTCAGTTCGAATCGGGCAATCTCGGCAGAGACGCTGGCCAACGCTGGGTCGTTTGACCTCGGCATCGATAACTTCGGCGGCGGTCTCCAATTGGCGGCCGCCTACGTTGGGACTGGCGCAGGCTACGCCACCGGCCTCAGCACCAATCTCTCCACCGCCCTCACCAACTTCGCCAACGCTGTCTCGTCCTCCTTCTCCGTCTCGCTCTCGACCAGTACAGGCCTCTGCACCCTGAGCAACTCGTTCTGGCCTTGCGCGATCACGTTCACCTCGACCAACACGCGCGACCTGCTGGGGTTTGCGTCGAACTTCGACTACCCCCAAACAGCCGCCCAACTCACCACGGCACTCGGCGGCTACGGCACGTTCACGAGCGGCGCCGCGTACCTGATGAACGAGAGCAGCGGCTCGCTTGCTACTGCGTTCGGATCTCCGTCGCTGACGGTGAGCGTCGCACCAACCTACTCGGTGCTCGGCCCACGCGGCGGAACTGACACGGGGCTCACGTTCGACAGCACCGACAAGATGGTCGGCGGCGACAACTTCAACGTCACGTCAACGGGCGATCTGGCCTTGCTGCTCGTGTGGCGCGTCGGAGCGAGTCCATCGGCAACGACATACCGGAACATCACGTCGAAGGGCAGCGCCTCCAGTTGGAACCTATACACGTACACCGACGGCAGCAGCGTCACCACACTAGAATTGTCGCTCTACGACGGCGCAACCACGGCCGTGTCAACGCATACACTCACGGCTGGACCGCACTGGTACGTAACGATCGGCGTCCTGGACCGCTCAACCGGCAAGGTTCGACTCGGATCGCAGCGACTCGACACGGGTACGCAGACGCTCGGCTCCGAGGTAACGGCAGGTGCGGTGGCGTTCTCGGATACTGATGTGCTCACGATCGGGCGTGACACCGCAGACGCACTCGGGACGATCGCGTACTACGCCATCGCCACCGGCTCCGGCGTCGCCACCGGCATGTCTAGCAACCTCTCGACGATCCTGAGCTCGTTCGCAACGTACATGAAATCGCAGACCGGGACGCAGCAGGCGAAATTCTTGTGGTTCCCGGATAGCCCGCTTAACTGCGACCAGCATCCATCCATGGCACCCGAGGAGACCGACGTGCGGCACTCGGAATCGCCGACGGGGTTCGCGTTGGGGCTGAGTGGGAACAGAAAGTACGTGCATGAGAACGTGCGGTGGGACCGCGTGCCCGTCGACCGTATCCGCGAGGCCAGCGCGACTTATGACAACGCCAGCCTTGAGGTGTTTTTTCGCGATGCCATCAGCGGACTTGGCGGGCATGCGTGGGGCGGGCCGTGCCGCGATCTACAGATTTACTGGAGCAACGCAGGCACAGACACGCTGCTCGGGGCAGACGCGAACAGCAGCGCAGGGACCGACGGCTGGCGTTTAGTCGGCGCGTCGAAGTTCAAAGACATTGCAGTTCCGTCTCAGCCCGGATGGGTGGGTGCGTGGAATGTGCGATTCGGTCGGCTCGTGAGTGACGGATAAAACCAATGGCTAGATTCCCAGTAGCAACGTCAGAGTTCCAGACCATCATCACAAGCGTGACGGACGGGACTCAGCCGTCCACTGCCTACGGGACCAGTGTAACGCCGGGAGCCTCGAATACGTATGGCTCCTATGCTTCGGTCATGTCTGGTGCGACACTGACGAGCGACGCCTACGGCCTGGAGATCATCGTCTCGAGCGCGTACACCAATGCCACCGATCGCGGAATGCTAGTAACGATCGGGTTCGACCCGGCTGGCGGCACGTCGTTTGGCGGACTCGGCGGCGTGACAGGGAACGAGATTAGCAATCTGCTGTGTAGCGGCGCATATAGTTGGTACACGAACGGCACACCAGGCGGCGGGCATCGATTCTACTTCCCGGTCTACGTCAAGAGCGGAACCAGTATCGGCGCCAAGGCGCAGACCAATAATGTCACGGCGGGCACGGTCCGCGTGGCTGCGATCGCGTATTGCCAGCCGAGTCGTCGCGCTGGGGTTCGCGCGGGCTCGTTCGTGCGAACCATCGGCGCGAACACCACGACCACCGACGGCGTAAGCGTCACCGCTGGCACGGTGAGTGAGGGCAGTTGGACGAGCATCGGCGCCGTGTCCGACAAGATCTGGCACATGAACATCGGACTTGGTGCGCGCACGGCGACGCAGGTTGATTCCGCCGCGCTAGTTGATGTCGGCGTGGGTGACGGCAGCAACAAGCGGACGATTATGCGCGACATCTACGCCTTCACGTCGACAGGCGAAAATTGCCACAAGTACGGACGCAGCGACGCATTTGTGAACCTCGCGAGCGGTGACACGATCTACGGGCGAGCTCAGGGCAGTGCTGCACCTACGGGATTCTCGATTGCGGCGTACTGCACGGGCGGCTAGCGTAACTCGCTCGCGGGGGTGAGGGAGCGCGCCAGTGTGGGGGCGTGGCCAAGCATCCGAATCGTCGCGGCCGGGGTCGCACCGTTGATGAGGTAGGCAACCGTCACGGCAAACTGGTTGTCATTGAGCGTTCGTTAACTACGCCGCGCCCCGGGATGGTTGCGTGGCGCTGCAAATGCGATTGCGGCAACGAGCGCATCTGTCTTGGGGTCGCGTTGCGCATCGGCAACGTCAAGAGTTGCGGCTGCAACAAGAAACCTCACGGCATGTCCAGGACTGCCGTTTACGCCGCGTGGCACGGAATGGTGCAGCGCTGCACGAATCGCAACTCGCCAAACTTCGCGGCTTACGGCAAGCGAGGAATCGCGGTCTGCGAGCGATGGCGAAAGTTCGAGAATTTCATCGCTGATATGGGCCCTCGTCCAGAGGGGCACTCGCTGGACCGCATCGATCCAAACGGCAACTACGAACCGAGCAATTGCCGTTGGGCGAACGCGAAAGAGCAGTACGAAAACCGCCGCGTCGCGCTGGGTCGTATTGCAAGTCGAACCGATGCAGCAATCGCGTCTGTCACGTCCTCGAGGACACCCTCTTATTCGCGAGCCGAGACAGTAGATCTGCTTCGTCGTCTTCGTCTTGATTTGATTGGAGTCATGTAATGGCGATAACAATTACCGCCGACGCAGCCACAATATCCACCACAGAGTACTTCCTCGCGTCGGACAGCACGACTGCGACTTACCAGACGCTGTCATGTCACCTGCAGGTGACGATTGATTTCAGCGCGATGACGGCCGGGGAGCAGTATCGCGTCCGCGTCTATCGCTACATTAATAGCGTCATTAAGACGTGGAGTGACGAGACGCTATCAGGCGTCCAGTCCGAGCCATACGTGCTCTACGTCGGCGCCGTCGGAGGCACCGCGGCATCGTGGGAGGTGAGCGTGATCAAGGTCGCGGGTACGGACCGCGCGATCGCGTGGGACCTCGCCACCACGGCCTAGCCCATGCCGTTCTCCCCTAGTTCCTTCGGCGGCATCCCCTCGATCACCGAGCAGATGTCGGAGTCTCCGACGCACTCGCCGACGTCGCAGCCCAGCGACGAGCAGATCACGCCAGGTGGGCTCGCGGTGCAGGACAACATCCCGACGCTTGGCAAGATGCAGGCGGGAAGTCTGGTCGCGAAGCTCGTCGTACTGATCGAGGGCGTCGAGTACGTCCTGAGCGACTGCAACAGCACCGCGGCGATTCAGCTGGCGATGAAGGGGACGGACTGGGCGAGCGCGACGGTGCTGCCGGGGTTGTTTGTTGATCTCCACAACTCGCAAAGCATCACACCCGACGACCCATTCGCGAACAACGGGCGCTGCACGATTCGCGTCGTCGATACGGATGGCACCGACGTATTCGGCATCCTGGTCAACAAGCGTTCAGCCGGCGACGAGACGACGCTGACGGCCAAGGTTGACCGCGACGACACGACGCTAAACGTGGCAAGCACGGCCAACTTTGCGAGCTCTGGCACGGTCTATATCGGAACCGAGCGCATCTCGTACACCGGCAAGACAGCGGCGTCGTTTACGGGGTGTACGCGCGGCATGTATAGCCCGTTCGGCACTGCGGAGTCAGGCAGCGGCGGTTCTCGGTTCGCTAATCACCATCGCATCGCGGTCGACTCCAACCACGTCCAACTAAACCCGGTCGTCAGCGAGCAGCCGCGCGTCTGGATCGGTAAGCGTGTCGGCGTCTGGCTTCACACATGGAACGAGGCGACGTCCGCGCTCAATACCCATGCGAATGCACAGCTTGTGTTCGCGGGTCGCATCGTCGGTATCAGCGATGACCCGGACACGTTTCATACGGTGCTCGAGTTGGACCACGAGACGGCGGTGTTCAAGGACGCGGTTATCGGAAAGGACATCTGGAGCGGCGAGATCGCCCCGGGAATTCATTTGCAAACCGGGCGCACGTTTTCTTTTCGCGACTGGAAATACGGGTCAGCGACCAAGTTTGCAAATGACCTAACGGTCGTGGCAGGGGCGCCGGCCAGCGCCAACGAGATCCAGACAGGAATCTATACGGCCACACAGATCTGCGACGCCTTGTCAGCGTGGCTGGCATCAGAACTGACGGCCGCTCGCGCATACGGGATCTATAACTGGGCGTCCCCTGTTACAAGCAACGTTGGACTTAGAACGAAGTCGTATTGGCGCATCGAGCACGCAAGCGACGTCGGGGTCGAGTGGCACATTACGATGCCCGGCGAGGTTGCGGCGTTTCTTGGAATGACAGGACAGGATCCCGGCGAGATTGGACAGACGTGCGAGATCTCTGTCTCCGGGAAGTCGAACGAAAGTAGAATCAAGCAGGGGGAGTCGGTTCCCTTTGAATCCCTCGTGTTTCGCCCGTCCGCCCCTGGAAGGCTCGGGCAAGAGTTTGCCACTGACTCGATGGTATACGACATCGAGAACGAGCGCGGGCAGTGGGTTGACCAATGGTCGCTGTTGCCTGCCGCAATCAAGGAGAGCTGCCCCAGCACGGTGGAGTGGGGGCTGTTCATGCTGGACGATCGCGTTCTGATGGTCGGGTCCTATGCAAGCAACCAGTTGATCAATTGCTGGATCTCGCCGTATCAACTCGCGTCCGACAATTCAGCGGACTCGCTTGGCTACATCGGAAGAAGAGCAGATGAGCCGTCAGCTCCGGTCACCGTTCGTCAGGTCTATGTATTCGAGAACACGTTTGAGAACCTGATAAACACGCTGGTTTATTCGACTGGAACGATCGGCTACAACCACGCGGACCATGACTCACTCGGATACGGACTCGGACTCGGACTGTGCGGCGAAATGCTAGGAGACGAGTGGGAGCGATCTCTGTCAAATCTTCCCGGCGCGGATGCTCCGTTGGTCGTAGTCATTGATGAGCCAACCAAATTTTCAGAGTTGTTCAGAAGCGATCTTGGTTTGCGCCGTGCGTTCGTCAGGTGGACGGATAGGCACTTCGAGCTGAGTCGCTGGCGCACGCCGTTGGTCGCAAACGCATCTGTCACCTTTTCGGAATCAAACAAGGCTGCCCCCAGCGGACAGCAGGAGAACCACCGGATCGCATCGCAGGAGACCGACGAGTGGTGCCATCCGGTCGTCAAAGTCGACTACGCACGGGACTTCGGTTCAAGCAGGGGTAGCACGTATCTAAAGAGTGTGCAGTTGGAGGACCAGACCGCAGTAGACGACGCAGGTGGAACCGGGCGGTCGGTAACCCTCAAAATGAGAAACACGTTTGCTCAGTTTGAATCAACCGGGTCAGGGATCGAGGCGCTATTGCCCGAGTACATCTCAACCATGCCGATGTTCAGCAGGGCGGCCCGGCGCGTAGTTCGCTCGATCGATATGCGGTACTTCGAGGGCGTCTCCGTTGGCGACGTAGCGCTGGTAACCGATTCCTTTGCTCGCGACCCGCTGACAGGACAGCGCGGTATCAACGCCCGCGCCGCTCTGGTTACACGGCACTCGTACGGCCTCGGCGGACCAGACCCCCAGGGAGGAGCACCCAAGCCGATGGGCGGAGAGGTAGAACTCTTCTTCTTGGACACCCAGCGCGGTGGACAGTACGCGCCGAGCGCAGCCGTGGACTACGAGGCGACGTTCGGCGGGTTTGACAAGGGGTATAATTCAACAACCAGCACGATCCGGTGTCGCCCGCACGATTACAGCCATGTAATGACGGTGGTCAAGCGTGGGCTTCCTGTGTCAGTGGCAGAGGGGCTCGACGCGTCGTGGTTCGAGGCTGGCGACAAGATCCGCATCATTCAAAGGGACCCGGCCGACCCTGCCAGCACGACCACATGGGACCGCACTATTTCGAGCGTCTCTGGCAATGACATCGTTCTCACGTCGGGGCTGTCATCTCCCGCCTGGGACAACACGAAGAAGTATCGGATTACATATCAGCCGTACACGTCGTGTCAGGCGACGCAACTAGACTTCGCCTTTCAGGCTGACGATGCCGACGAGCAGATTCAGGACGCCGAGCCGCCGTATCACTTTTCCGCAGAAGACGAATCATTTGACTACAACGCCTTCGGCGTTAGCGACGCGGCTGAGCTCGTCGCGACAAACACATACGGCGACGGCGTGGCCATGGACGTCGGAACCGACCGCACGCTCGGCGCCACAATAAACAACTTCATCGATAGAAAGAGCGCACACCAGGCGCCGTGCCTGTGGTCTGAGTACACGGAGTCAACGAACACGTACACGGAATACACGCCCGTGTACATGGGGCCAATCTACTTGGGAAACGACAGCCTGACGGCCACGGTTACGCGATCGCTGACGGTAGCGGTCTGGATGCGCTCAAGCGCGGGCGCGGCAGGGTACATCCGGGCAACACTGAGCCGAATCCCTCCCGTCCTGGCATCCGGCGAGTCCCAGGGAATGAATGTGCCAGTCGGCTTCACTGACCACTTCTCCCAGGCAGAGTGGTCGTCCTCGAGTACTACGTGGGGGGTTAGTTCGGACGCGACGCTATCGGTTGCAGTTAAAGACCTGTTCTTCGGCTACGCATGGCTGACGATCGAGAAAAAGGGAGAGGGGCAATCGAGGGGACTAGCAAAGTGCATCGAGGGTCCGCGCGTCGTTCGTGCTGGAGGGGTATAGGTTATGGCACTTCCCAATAAGGGGCTGTTTGGAGATCCGTTGGCGGTCGCCAGCGTGGGATCGCGGCAGGTCGTCGCCAATCCGGCGGCCAAGACTGCCGCGCCTCCGATTCAGATAAACAAGCTAGCAAGAAACGGTAAGCATCCGTCGGCGCAAATGTGGTCGATGATTCAGGAGGCGACCAACCAGGGTGCCCTGCATCGAACCAAGGAATACTTCTCATGTGTAGGAAAGATCATTGAGCCGCTAAACACGGCGGGAACGTCCGACCGCGCTCGCTGGCGCTTTGCGTTTAGGACGGGGCCGTACCTGCACGCCTGTTACGCAGTCGTGTGCATGGTTCCGACGAGCAACGACCTCCTGTACTCAACAAACAACACACAAAGCAAGCTCATCATCTATTCTGACACGGCAGAAACCACGGCAGTGGCGACGTCCGTGTTCACGTATGGCACGCACCCGCTTGGCACATCCGGCGATAACTATAGTTGGCAGCACGTCAAGGTCATTCATGGGTACATCGACGGACTCTCCGCGAATACGCAGTATTACGCAAAGTTCGTCGACATGAACGGCGGCATCCTTCAGTCGGCGTGCGTGTTCGAGCTCCAGTCCATGACTGAGAATTTTTCTGGATACCTAAGCCAGAACATCACAGCGCAGACTGAGATCTATGATGTCTATCGTCAGAATGTGACGACGCTGCAAAAGAATCTATGGAAGCAGTCGGGCGCAAAGGTTCTCAACTGGACCAGGGACGACGGCACCAGTCCAAGGACCGTGACCCCGCTGACGCCGACAAACCTGATTGACACGTCGACCACGTACGGCGCTGCCATCCCAGGGTTTACGCTCGAGATGACAGGCAAGGCGAGGTTGTCACAGACGAGCGGCGTTCCGGTGACCATGAAGGTATACGCAAGCAATTCGGGCGGCGGCGGCAAAGTGAACCTGCGCGATTCCAACGGATCGTCGGTACTCGAGGTGTCTGTTAGCGGAGCGGCGGCATGGTCCAGCGTGACAGGGAACCTCCCCGCCTCCAGCGCCAAATACTATCTAACGGCCAACGCAGATCTCGGAGACGGATCGGATCCAATCTCCGTCTATGCCGTGTCGATTTACGAGTACGACGCCTAAGGCGCAGTCACACATTCTCGCCAGTCCACAACGTCGTCGCGCCACCTGACGATGTTGTTATACGTAGTGCGAGACATCGTGACGGTGTCCTCGTCGAATGCGGCAACCACGCCTGGATATGTTGGGATATCTCCGCACAACTCCAGCGCAGAACGTTCATGTGTCGACGGTTCTGCGCACGCAAATAGAGCGACAAATAGTGACAGGGATTTCATAGGCAGAGACTACCACCGCAACCGCCCGGTCCATTCCCTAACAATCTCTCCCCGCCCGCTCCCGGCGCCAACGTCGCTATGTGTCCGGCCTCTGGCGAAAGTGGGATGTAGAGATCATCTCCGCGCTGCTCTGCCTCCTGGCCGGGCTGATGCTCTATGGCGCGAGCGGCTGCGACTCCGACGATGATGGCGACGCCTGGCCGCCGTGGCCTACGTGGGGCGAGGCGGGGACGGTGTACGCGTGCGAAGCCGATTGCGGCGGAATGTCAGGCGAGTGGTGCTGGAACGGATCCGAGGAGGAACTAGAGGCGCTGCTCGGCGACGAGTGCCATCCGATTACGATTACAGAGCGCGCATGGCCCGCGCTGACTGGGTGCCGGTACGCGTGCCCGGCTGAGGGGCGCGGAGCCAACGCCCACTGTGGCGAGGCATGCCCATGACCCTCGAGCAACTCTTCCTCCAGCTCGGCGTGTGCGGCGCGATGCTGCTGGTGTGGTTCCGCATCGAGGGGCGGCGCATGGAGATCGCAGCCAAGGCCGAGGAAGGTCGGCTCGCCGCTGACGTCCGCAAGACGGAGGCGATGGAGGAGGGCTTTCGCTCGCTGGCGAACATGATCGCCGATCACGCGCAGTCCGACACGAAGTCTCACGGGCAGATGGCAGAGCGCCTCGCCGCAGTGGAGACAACGCTATCCATCCGAGTGAAGACACCGCCACGCGGCGTTGCGTCCGAACCCGTGAGGCGCACCGATGGCCGCTAAGGACGACGCAGCCCACGCCTACGAGGACGAGCCCGCGCACTATGGTCCAGGCGAGCTCGCCGAAGCGGTCGACGTGTCCGGGCTTGCAAGGCGCGTCGATCTGCTCGCCGAGGAGACACGCACCAACTTTGACCGCGTGTTCGAAAAGCTCGATCGCCTGCTGGCAATTGTCGACGGCGATCCGTTCCGCAAACCAAGGGGAAAGAAATGACCTTCGCTATCGCACTCGTCGGCGCCATTCTGGCCGCTGCATCGCTTGTCCTTCACGTTGTTGCGCCGCGCACGAAAACGACCGCCGACGACAAGGTGCTCAAGGTCGTCGACTCGGCGATCGAGAAGCTGAAGTAGCGCCATGCTGGGGGTGGCCGCGCTCCTGCTCTACTGGTGGGCGTTCCGCGATTCGGAGCGCGCCTAGATGGCCACGACCTTTCAGAGACTCTACGCGGCCGAGCGCTCACTAGAACCGCGCCAATTCACCGTGCAGACCGACAGTTGTCGCCCGGCTCTGGCCTGTCCTGCTTGCGGCCACGTATTCGACCTCCCCCTTGGCATCGATTACGGACACAACGGCGAAACCACCTTGCGAGTACCTTGTCCTGCCGCGAGGTGTGGCTGGACCGATTGGGTGGTGCTCTCAGACATCTGGACGGATCCATGACTCGCCGCCTTTACGACCTGACCGGACTCAAGACCGGCGCCCTGCTTGTGATCTGCCCAGATCCAAACAAGAGCGAGAACTGGCTCGTTCGATGTGACTGCGGGCGTGAGGCGTCGCATAGAACATTCAAACTCAGGACCGGAAAAATCGTCACGTGCGGCCTGCGTTGCCCGATTCGAAGTCGAAACTGCAAGACGAACCCACGCACGCACGGTGCATCTCATTCTCCCGAGTGGAGATCGTGGTCGTCGATGGTTCAGCGTTGCACGAATCCGAAACGGCATAACTACGACCGATATGGCGGGCGCGGTGTTTCTGTCTGCGGTCGTTGGTTGAAGTTTGGAGCCTTCCTGGAAGACATGGGAGCGCGCCCATCGCTGAAGCACACCCTCGACCGCATCGACGTAAACGGCAACTACGAGCCGGGCAACTGCCGGTGGGCCACGCTTAACGAGCAGGCACGCAACACCCGCGCAGTCAAACTTAGACCGCATCACCCTGCGCAGATCCGCTGGCTGGCACAAGTCGGATGTCCTCAGCGAGAGATCGCTAAGCTCTTCAATGTCAGTCAATCCAACGTGCGCTCGGTCATCCGTGGAGAGACATGGCGATGATTCGCCAGTTCGTCTACGGCGCGCTGTCCGGTCTCGCGTGGGTGCTGTGCGTGCTCGCGATGGGGGCGTGGCTGCTGTGAAGGATTACAACGCCGCCGACGCACTGATGAAGATCTTCGGGCTCACGCGGGCGGATCCCGATCTCGCCGTGTACATCGCCGTGAAGGTCGCGCCGGAAGCTATCGTTTCCGCTACGAAGGCTAAGGGTAAGGATATTTGCCAGTTCTGCTACGGGCGCAAGTGCAAGGGGGAGTGCAAGTGATTGCCATCGCGGTCGGACTAGTTGCGCTCAGCACCGCATTGACCGCCGCCGTAATCACCTGCGGCATCTGGCTCCACTCGGCCAACGCCGACCGCTTCAACGCCGCTGACCTAATCGATGGTCAGCGCAAGCTCGTTGCTGAGTACAAATCTAAGTACGACACGGAGTTCGTAGCGCACACGGTCACGGGCGAGCGGCTCAAGACCGAGCAGAACCTACGCGCCATTGCCGAGGCGCAGCGGAACGAAGCGCAGCGGAAGTGCCGCGCCTATCTCGCTCGCAGCCTGGAGGGCGCAACGGAGGATGACGTCAATGCGGTGCTTGCCGATCTTTTCGCTCCTGTTCTCGCTGTCGTGCCGCCATCCAAGCCCCGTCTCTCCGACACCGGAGATTCGGCCTTACTCGACCCCTTCTCTGAAATGTGATCTGCCGGCGCTGCCGGAAGCGATCGAGCCGAAGGTGGGCGACGTGGAGAATATAGTCGATGCGGTTCCCGGACTCGCCGACTTTCGCGAAGCCATCGCCAAGGCAACGAGCGAATTCTGGCTGATCAGAAAGACAGACACCGTGTTGATCGCACAGTTCGTCGATGCGCTGCTGGCGCACGACGCAGCCGCGACCGCATGCCTTGAGGCGAGCAAGCCTGCCGGGTTCTACGACACCGTCAACTCGTTCATGAGGGGCAAGTGAGCACCTTGAAGACACGCTCTTTCACGGTGCCAGCTGGCTCTAATTTCGTCTGTGTTCCGTCCGACGGCGGCGGGCCGCTCATCTGCAACGCGGGCGATCACATCCTGATCGTCGTCGCCGAGACGTTCGACGAGGCGGCAGCAGAGGCGATTAGGCGGCGCAAGGAGCAGAGCAAGTGACTCCGCTGTTCGCTCCGTTTCCTTATTTCGGCGGAAAGTCCAAGGCTGCGCCTCTGGTCTGGTCGCGATTCGGCGACGTCAGGAACTACGTCGAGCCGTTCTGTGGATCTGCCGCGATGCTGCTGTCCGCACCGCCGGGCTCCAGAATCGAGACGATCAACGACCTTGACGGGTTCGTCGCCAACTTTTGGCGCTCTGTGTCTCGCGATCCCGATGCGGTAGCACGTCACGCAGATTACCCGGTCATCGAAGCAGACCTGGAGTCCCGCCACGCCTGGCTTGTGCAGCGATCGGATCGACTCCGCTGGTCCCTTGAAGATCCAGACTTCTACGACGCCAAGATCGCAGGCTGGTGGGTGTGGGGCGCCTGCGCGTGGATTGGATCCGGCTGGGGCGCAGGTACTGGTCCACACGTGACGAACGGCGCACACTTGTTTGATCGCCGCCAACTCCCTCACGTTGGTAATGCGGGGATGGGCATCAATCGCAAACTCCCTCACGTTGGTGATGCGGGGAGGGGCATCAATCGCCAACTCCCTCACGTTGGTAATGCGGGGAGGGGCATCAATCGCAAACTCCCTCACGTTGGTAATGCGGGGAGGGGTGAATTTATCCGCACGTGGATGCGCGACCTGTCTTCCAGGCTGCGTGACGTCAGGGTCACCAACGGCAGCTGGGAACGCGTGCTTTCTTCGTCGGTGACAACACGGCATGGGCTGACTGCCGTGTTCATGGATCCTCCCTACGCGGCAGGAAAGATGGACTACGCCGCGGGAGGCGTCGGCACATCGCTTTCCGCCGACGTCGCAGTATGGTGCGTGGAGAACGGAAGCGATCCGCTGCTTCGTATCGCGCTGTGTGGTCATGCGGACGAGCACGATCTCGCAGCACACGGATGGACGAGTGCCGGATGGAAAGCGCGCGGCGGATACTCCTCCACGAAGGAGGCCGACGAACGACGCAAGGGCGAGACAATCTGGTTCTCTCCACGCTGCGTACCGCCTGCGCAAACGGAGGCCAGGTGACTCTCGCTGACCGTCTCCTGGATGGCGAGCATCACGGGTGCCGCACGTGGGCGGACGTTGCCGCCAAGCTAGGTGTCGACGAGCGGCACATGCGGGTCGTGCGGAAGGCGCTAGAGGCGAGGGGAACGCCGGTCGGGCTCGTTGCCGATTCCGGGGTGAAAACGGCAGCTCCGATGCCGGAATATCGGGATGTCGATGCCGTTATCGAGCCACCGATAAAGTGGCCAAGCGTGGCGGCGTTTGATGCCGCCGACTTCCGCAACCCCGAGATGCTGCCGTATGAGGCGCCTGTCTCGCCGATGGTCCATCGCCTAACCCGCGATGACTGTCCAGATGGTGCGCTCATTCTGTGGGCGTCAGATATTCACATCCCGATCCACGACAACGCGGCGTGCCGATTGATGGTTGAGTGCGCCGAGCGGAACGGCGTCACCAACGTTATTGCGGGCGGCGACATCTTCGACTTCAACTGCCTGAGCAAGCACGCCAAGGAATCGCGGCGTACGGTCGAGCACGCGACGATCATGGAGGAGGTCGCTGAGGGTCGCTGGCTGACCGACTGGTTCGCGACCAAGAAGACAAAGCTCATCATCGGCAACCACGAGGACCGGGCCAAGCGGTTCATTGACGAGAACCCGGCGTTTCACGGCTCGGTGGCCAGCAACTTCGCGGCGCTGGTCGACTTGCCCGCAAGCATCGACGTTGTGCCACAGGGCGGCGAGGTCCGTCTCGGCAACCTGTCAGCGCGTCACCTGGACGCCGAGCTCAAGAATTCATCGGGCGGCAAATACCCGGCGCAGAAGGTTCTCGACATGCTGCCCGACCAGTCGACGATCGGCGGCCACGTCCATCGGATCGCGATGGCGGTCCGCACAACCCGCGACGAGGACGGCATCAGGCGGACGCGCCGCGCATGGACGATGGGTCACATGAGCCTGGAGCACATGCACTACGGCTACGTGAGCACCACGCCGAACTGGCAACAGGGCTTTGGATTCATTCGCGTGTACTGGGAGGGCGACCGCCCTCGGTTCAGCGTCTACCAGATCGAGGTACTGCGGGACGCGCGGGACCGGCCGTACTTCGAGCACGCGGGGCACGTGTACCGATGACGACCCGCGTCCGCTCCAAACGGTCGTCCCTAATTCACGCCACGTACGACCTAAGACGCACGCTCTGCAACCGGCCCTGCGACGGTTTCGTGGTGGAGCCCGATACCGCTGTGACCTGTACCAAATGCCGCGACGCGGCCGAGTTTAACTAACGTGCCCAAACAACTCATCATCACCCACGAAGTCGACGCCGACGAGGACCAGACGCCGACGGAATTTGACAGTTTCGACGAGGCATACGCCGCCCTGATGGCGCAGCTCGAGCCGGGCGGGTCCATCGATCTGCACGAGGAGCACTGTGCGCTCGTGGTGGATGAGCCTATCTGCACGTGTACGCCCCACCGCATCACGAAAGGCCCCGTCGCGTGATTGCCGTGGCTGGTCAACCCAACAACGCTCTCGACGCTCGCGGCACCTACAAGAAAGCCTGCGCCCTGCTCGCCAAGGATCTCGGCTGGGGCGTCGGCGAGGTCTACAGCATGTGGCGCGAGATCGCGATGATGATCGAGTTCGAGCTCCGCTGGCCGCGCGGGTGCGCCGAGTGGCAGGCGATGCACCACGTGCGCGACTGCCTGTACAAGCCGGGAAAGGTCGACTTCGACTAATGCAGGTCTTTCCAGATTCGACCTGTCACGATGCTGCTAATCGTGCTGGCGGCGACTCCGAATTCCATACCAATGCTGGCAAGACGATCGCCGGCTCGGTGACGACGCCTAATCTCCACAACATCTGCGGATGTCAAGATCGACCTGGCATTGTTCCTCTGCTGTTCACTGCGAGTGGCCCAACGACAGTTCCCCGGCTCATAACCACGGTCGTTGTCGATGCGATCGATCGTTCCGTCGGACGGCCGCTCGCCCATGTCGGCGAGGAACCGTGGGAACGACATCCACTCTTTGCAGATTCCGATTCCTCGTCCTCCGTAACGACCAAAGGACGGCGAATTGGGATTAAGACACCGCTGTTTCATCGATTTCCAACTAACGTACGTCGGACTAAACTTGTCAAAGGATGCGTGACGGTGCTGTCGGTTGGCCTTCCCTGTGTCCGCCTGGCATCCGCAACTGGCGCTTCTGGGAATGCCTCGGTGATCTCGCTCCGTTCCGCAACGGCAACGGCAACGCCACCACGCAGACTTGTTGCTACCCCTGTCTTGCGCCCTCGCGACAACGGTCCAGTTTCCGAACGTTCGTCCAGTAATATCAACAGCAAATCGTCCACGTGGCATACTGCCATCAATAATCACCATCATCTCCGGGTGCAATGGGTGTCGTGATGCCACTCTTCGACTACCTGTTCCAGCACACCGACTCCTGCCCGCGATGCTCCGTCTGTGACTGGTGCGACGAGGGCAAGCGGCTCATGAAAGAGGCGGCCAAGGCGGCGGGTGATGCGGTGATGCATGGGCTGCTGGATGAAAGGCCTGTCGCTAAGGCATGACCCGCTTCGGTAACTCGATCATCACCGCACTGGCCCGCCGAATCTTCAAGGACCCGACTAGCGCCACCATGGCCGACGTCGAAAAGCTCGCGAGAGCATGGCTCATCGCGGCGGAAGGCAAGCTGCCCAAGTGAAACCACTGCAACGCATCGAAAGCGGGTTCTCGACAACGATCGACAAAGGCAAACTGTGGGTCGCGGTTTGGCGCAAGTTCACGCGCCCAAACGGCGCCGAGTTCTCCGATATCGACGACGAGATGTACGCGACGCCTGATGAGTGGCGCGAGATCGTCAAGCAGATCACGGCGCTGCTGGAGGGGTTGCCCGAGTGATGTTCCTCGATCGAATCCTGGCGGCGATACACAAGGCCCACCCCGAGATCGAACCGCTCCACATCAACGAGGACGGCTGGCTCGAGGGCGAGGGCGTCGTCCGCATCCCGTCGCATCCGTCCTGGTACTACCCGAAGCTCTCGACGCCGCACGGTGACCCGATCGCGATCGTCTGCCATGCCTCAGCGACCAAGCCCGGGACGGGCGTCAACATGGCCAAGAATCGCGCACGGCCACGCACCAAGGACGACCGCCCGGCGTCATGGCACGTCTCGGTAGAGAGCAATTCGATCGTGCAGCAGGCGCCGTTTCACGCGGGCTGCTGGCACGCCATTGGGCAGATCAAGGGGGCCGGGCCGGCGAACCGTGTGAGCGTCGGCATCGAGCTCGTAGGCTTCGAGAAGGGACCGTGGCCCGAGGGTCAGGTCACGAACGCGATGCGGCTGTGGCGTGTGCTGGTGCAGAGCTATGGCATCAAGCGCTCGCTGTCCATGGTGCCGCACGCGGTGATCGATCCGGCCCGGCGAAGCGACCCGGGCAAGCCGTGGATGGCGAACCACGCGCAGGCGGTGCTCGATTACGCCTACGCGCCCTAACGAAAGCCTTCTTTCCCAGTGAGCCACACTATGAAAGCCGGCTTTACTGCGCCATGCGGCCACCCTGGCGGCACGCCAATCATCGGGACCTACGTGGCCTGCACGGTCAAAGGCTGCGACGGCACGCCCGGCGACAAGTGTCAGCGGTGCGGGTCGGGCAACCTGTACCCGTTCAGCGCGGAGCACCTGCCGAGCGGCACGATGGCGTGCCGGGATTGCGGTGCGCTGAGGTGGTCGTATTAGTTAGTTGCCCAACACTTCGCCTGCCCATCCATCGAGAACCGCTAGGGGTTCGGCTCACCTGGGAAACAGGTTGGAGCGGTTTCTCGACGGAGCAGGCTAGCTTGAGGTGCTAGTACTTAACCGTGTGGGGGTTCGAGTCCCCCCTCGCGCACGACTCGGAACTACTCGGCATCACTGAGGGTTTCGTTAGCCGGGTCGGACGCTGCAACGTTCGGCCCGGTGTCGTTTTCGGGTTTGTTGCCCACGGAGTTTCCCACGAGGTCACCGTTTCCCTCCCGCAATGACCTTGAACGCCCGCTCTTGCCGCGCGTCCTGTGTGACCTGTCGATCGCGATAGCTGCGATCCGTGACCGCGCTGGACGTGTGGCCGAGATGCGAGGCAACCGCGTTGCTCGCCAGTCCCGCATCCGTCGCCACGTCGGCGTGAGTGCGACGCAGTGCTTGCGGAGACAACACCGGCACCTTGGCCAGCCCGCACACCTCGCGGACCCGACGGTATGCCCAGTGCCGATCGACCCGATCGCCATCCGCATCCACGAACAGCGGCGCGTCTGCCGTCCTGCCCCTGGCGAGACCGGCCAGCATCCCACGGAGCGGATCGGGCACGGCGAGCGAGCGGTCTCCCTTGCGCGTCTTGGCGTCCTCGATCCACAGCAGACGCCCGTCGTCGTCAAGGTCGCGCACGTTGCGGCGCACGAGCTCGGACGCACGGGCACCCAGGACGAGGTAGGCCAGGGTGATGATCGCGCGCGGTTCGGTCGGGCGCTCCACGCACCAATCCCACAGCGTCCGCGACTCGTCGACGCGGAGCCGTTGCTTGCTGCGTCCGTGCTGTTTGCGCCCGATCGGCTCGACGTCCTCGAACGGGTTCGCCCTGAGCCAGCGGCGTTTGACGGCAAGCGTCGCGACGCGAGATGCGAGGGCGAGCTCGGCGTGGTGTGTGTCCGCCGATCGGTCGACACATGCCGCCCGATACACCTCGTCGCCGCGATGAGTGAGCCAGCGGATCGGCCTGGCCTTGTGCGATCCGAGGATGTGCTCGAGCCTGAACTCGGCCGTGGTGATCGTGCTCGCCGCGAGCCCTGCCGCTCGCATCCCATCGAGTAGCGCGGTCATCGCGTGCCCGACCGTGATGCCCTGCGCCTCGTCGCGGGCGCCTGCGATGTACTGCTCGGCGTGCGCGAGGCAATCAAAGCTCTTATATCGCGTCGTCCCTCCAACTCGAACGGCGACGCGCCATCGTTCTCTGTGCTTGTACGGTCCATAGATTCTTGGCTGCATTCCGTGTCTCCTTGACCCGGCGAGCCGTTCCCCTGCGGGGAGGATCGGCGGGAGCGTTCGACGTTCGCAACCTCGTCGCGCACGATTGCGCGGATCAGAGATTCCAGGTCGGTCATGCGATCAACTCCAGCGTCTGCCCGATTGGCGCTCGTGCCTCGGGCATGTCTTGCGGCAGTAGTTGCAGCGCGACGAGTCCGCCCTGCGTCTCGCCGACCTCACGAAAGCCGGCCCTGCGGTAGATGGCGCTCATCGCTCCCCCTGCTCCCCGTGTTCGGCGATGACTCTTGCCAGCCCGATCACTTCCTGGTTGCGCCCGTCCGTTGCGGACATCGCCTCAACGGCAAGCCAGTACGCCTGCGAGTCGGGCCAGCGAGAGGCGACATACGCGGCGTCGATCTCGATCTCCACTCGCGGGTCGCTGTCGTTGCTCGGGCCGCGTGTCAGCGTGTGGCCGCACTTGAAGCAGACGATCATGTCCGCGACCTCCCAAGACGCCGCATCGAACCACGCCTTGGCGTCACCTCCGCCGACACGCCAAACGCGGTCTTGGAATTCATGTTCGCACCTGTCGCGACGGCGGGTCACTGGGGGCCTGCTTTCGTGTCTGCGAACTTGAGCAGAGCCTTACCGAGCCTTCTGGCCTGCGCGCGAGTGAGACAGAGTCGCGAGTGCGTACCCGGACGAAGCGTGATGTCAACCTCGACGCCAGCCTCAAAGACTTCGATGACGGTCGAGGGCCAGATGAGTTGAGAACTGAGGCGCCTCACTTGCCCTCCCCTGCCACGAGGCGGTCGATCAGAGCGAGGGCTCGCGCGTTGCGCTCACATGCCGATGACTGACATCCCTCCTCGCCGCACAGGTCTGCGGCGACGAACGAGCGCGCATGCTTCAGCGCCTCTCTGTCCTTCGCCGTCAGGTCCCGCGCGCGGCGGTCGCGGAGTTCGGCGAGTGCCACGCGCAGGTAGTCGCGGATACCGTTGTTCAGCTTCCCTCCCGCGCATAAGAAGGCGTCTAGATTTTCGAGCGCGGCGTCCGTCAGCCTCTCGCTCATGGCGTTCCTCCGTCTGCGGTTGAGATGGCGTGCTTGATCGCGTTGACCGCGTGCAGCAACTCATCGCCTGGGTACGCCGGGAATCGCGGATGCGGCTTTCCGATGTAGACCGTCTCGCACCACGTCTTCGCCGCCTCGTAGACCGCCCTGTACCGTTCCGCCTCGGCGCGGACGGCGTCGCGCTCCTTGCGTAGCGTCTCGTTCTGGTCGGCTAGCTCGGCAAAGTGATTCCACTCGCCGGGTGATACGTCGATGGGGTACTTCGCGTGCTCCTTCTCCAGCTCGGCCACGCGGGATGCCAGGCGGTCGCGGTCGGCTTCGGCCGTCTCTGTCAGCGCGCACGCCTTGATCCGCTCTGACTCGGAGCGGTTGAGGGCAGATTGGAGGCGGTCGCGGTCCATGCACAGTGCGAACTGCTCCAGCTCGGCGATCCTGTCCAGCATCGCCAGCACCACGTCAGGCGAGGCGGCGGCGATGAAGTGAGCGTTTTTTTGTTCCTGTGCGCTGCGAAATTCGACCACGGTAGCAACGTGCCCGCATCCGTTCTCGTTGCCGTACGCGATGCCGAGATAGTCGCCAGGATGGTTATCATCTACGGTCCACGGTCCCGGCGTTGCCGCCTGTGCCAGCGCTCGTAGGTTGTCGGGGATGGTGGTCATCACCAACTCACCTCCGCCCTCGCTCCATCGTCGTCCGCCATGGCCCGTTCGACCTCCAGCTCCCCGTCCTCCTCCTCGTGCCAGTCCAACTCGACCGCTCCATCCGCATAGCCAGGCCACACGCCACGCCGCTCGCAATCGAGCCAGCGCGCATGCCACTCCTGCGCCTTACGCCAGCCCGAATCGAGACGGCGCTCGCTGAACTCGTAGACGACGGTTGCGTAGGGCGGCGACGACTCGACCGCGATGATGTAGACGGTCTGCGGTCGGACGCCTTCGGTCACTTCGATGGCGTGTCTATACAAAGCCATCTGAACGTCGTAGCCGTACCGCTTCGCATCGCGCCAGAACTCGGCGGGGTCCGCGCTCTTGGTCGTCTTGAGGTCAGCGAGCCATCGGAAACCACGGGCGTCCGGCGTGCTGCGCCACGACCGACCGGCCCAGGTCCAGTCGATTCTGGACTCGAAGACCGCTTTCGGCGCCTCGAGAATCGCCCGAGCTCGCGCGTTCGACTTGACCGATTCGGCCATTGCCAGCGCGTGGCGGTGCTGGCTCGCTGTGACGAGCACGCACCCGGACGCCTCCAGGTCGATCGCGTTCTTCGCCTGGTCGTACTCCTTGCGCGTGTAGATCGTCTTGCCCGCGTTCTCGGCGGCGAACGAGTCCCACGCCTTTCCGCGTCGGGCTGCTCCCTCGTAGACCGCGATCGGCTCGCCGGCACGGATGGACTTGGCCGCGTCGTCCGACTTGCCCGACAGCCCGTCCGCGATACGAACCTCCGCGCCGCCAAGCAGCAGCGCGTGCTCTGCGGTGCCGAGGCGCTGTGACAGCGTCTGGTCCGAACCGCGCAGCAGGGCGTGGCGCGCGTGCAGCGGAGACTTGCTCATCAGCTTGAGCACGGTCGCGCGCATGGGGAGGGAGCGGGTGTCGAGTGCGAGCGGGCCGGTGGTGTCGAGTTCGGGCGCGTCGAGATCGTCGGTCATGACTTACCGTGCTCCCTGATTGCCTCGGCCAGATCGCCAAGTCCTTCGCGAATCGCATCAGCTACCAGCCTCAGTCCGACGGCGACGTCCATGTTCGCCTCGGTTAGACAGGTGATATAGCCGCCATCAACACCACGGCCGGGCCCCGCGTCGTTCGAGATCGCAAGCGCGATCTTCTTTGTGTTCTGCGACAGCCCCTGCAACATCTCGACGACGCCGACGAGGTCTCCGATCCCGTTTTCCATCGTGAACGCGTCACGCATCACGGCGGCCACCTCACTATCCTTGCTGCTCACGGCTTTGCCTTCGGCGCCGGGCGCTTCGGAGCGATGCGAATCACATCGCACGGCTCGCCCGCGATCTTCTCGGACACGACCAGTAGCGTGATCCGGCCGCTCCACTGGTTCGGGTCGTCCGTCTCGCACAACTTCGTCATCGTCTTGCAGTTGCCCTTGTTCAGGCCGAGGCGCTTCTTTGCGCCCACGAACGAGAGCGAGGGCATCTCGCTAATGCCGTCCTCGTTGCGGACCTTCTCGATCGTGACCTCGGAGATCTCGACGTCGACCTTGGTTCCGACCGGGCCGATGTCCTCAGAGAACAGCATGTGCTTGTTCGTCCTCGTGAGGATTTTTCTCCAATGTGTCGGCAACTTCGGGCGCGGCGTCGTGTCCTGTGCCCGTTCGCTCTGTTGCGGTGCGTCTTGTTCGTTCGTCATCATTGATGGTTCCTATCGATTCGCCAGCGGTCAGGCGTTGGAGGGTTCGGCGGAGTGCGAACTCGAGACTCAGAACGGGATGTCGTCCTGGCCGTCGCCGATGACCCCGGTCGACGGACGCAGCGCAGCCTTGCTGTTGACGTTGACTTTCCAGATCGACAGCGTGTTCCAGACGCGACCATCTCGACCCGCACGACCGCGCAGGTCAAAATGGACCGTGACGGTGTCGCCCTCGTTGACGCTATCGAGCAGGGCGTTGCGGTCGCCGCTGGACTCGAACTTGCTGAGTTGCGGATACTTATCCCCGTGCTCGACGACGAGCTCGCGCTTGGAGAACTTCTCGGTAACCTGCTCGACAGCAGAGACGGACTTAACGGTGCCTTTGATTTCGTATGACATTGGTTGTTCTTTCGCGCCGCGTTGAGTGCGGCGTGTTCGTGACGCGCGAGGGAGTCGCACCCTCAAGGTCTGGTCGCGTCAGTTACGTCGGAGCCATCGCCGCTGCAGCGCTGGCCCGAGGTCAGCCTCGCGGCGCCAGGCGCGGCGCTTGGAGGAGAGGGGATCGCGCTGACACGCGACGAGGAGGAGTAGGGATGCGCAGACGAGGGTGATCACTGGTGCCCTCCATGTGCCGGGCTCCACATCGCGTCGTCGTCGGTCGATGGTGCCGCCTTGCGTGTGATCTCGGCATACGACGGGTACCAAGTAACGATCGAGCCGTTGCGATGGTCGACGGCGAGTTGCTCCTCGCTGGCGAACACGGTCACCGCGTTCGAGTTTGCGGCAGCCCACTCACGGATGACCGCCTCGGACTCTGGTGCCTTATCGCCGTAGAACCAGACAGACGATCCGTCGATGCCAGCCTCGACGAGGGCGAGGCGGGCGGACAACAGTTGAGCGATCGGGTGAGTACTCACGACGCCACCTCCTGGCTATCCGGCACCACGTCAGCAATCGCCGCTGCGATGTCCCACGCGGCGTTACGGAGGTGGGCGCATAGGTCCTCGCGACCGGCCGCGCGGCACTTGCGGTTCGCTTCCTGGAGCTGCGCCGATGCGAGCACGAGCGCGTCCATTAGTTCGCGGTCGATCACGACACACCTGCCATCAGCACCTGAGCCGCAAGCCACGCCGTCTGCTTTACGGACTCCGCCTGCTCGCGCTCTACCTCATCGCGGTGATGCGCCGCGCACAGCCGAGCGCCTACAGCGGGCTCGTTGCAGAACTTGCAGCACGCGCATTCCCGCGCCGGTTCGCTGCAAGTCGTACAGATGCGCGGGTCAAACGCCGGATTCTCGAGCAGGGCAACGCGCTCGGGGGCGCGGTGCATGAAGGATGGCTCCTTCTCCTCGCGCCATTCGAGTTCGTCGCGCTGGCCGTTTAGTCCCAGGCTTAGCGAGCGAGAGTTGGTTGACATGCAGCGACGCTACTAAGCGCCGCTTGGCATGTCAAGTTCTACTTAGAACGATTCCGCGAGCGTCTGATCTCGTACATCCGATCGAGCAGGTCGATCGCGAGTTGCAGCGTCTGCGGGTCGTCGCCCAGCAGCTTCAGCACCGTCGCCAACGCCGTGACCGGACCATTCTTCCTCTTGCTCACCGGCATCTGCCACACACTCCATTCCGGGGGGCAATGACGGTAGCAGAGCTATCTGACGTTAGTCATCATCGGCCGCAAGCACAGCCGCAAGCATTGCTCGTTCGCGGGGCGTCGCACGTTCCCATCGTTCGCGGAACCGCTCAACGAGCACGTCGAGATGGTCTTCCGGGCGGCATACAGGAGGAGGCGGAAGGCCGAGCACCTTGTTGATGGCGGGCATCAATTTCGTGTTGCTCGGCTCTGGTACGCTGTCCTCTGGTCCGAGCAGATCGGAGAGGGTCGAGGTCGAGATCGTGCTCGGCAGCGTGCGATCGGCCGCGCGAATTTCATCCACGAGCCACTGCAACGTTTTGTTGCGGGCGCGGATCTGTCGCCAGACCCACTGCTTATATGCCGTGGTTGCTGGGTAGGAGAGATGCCCCATCACGCAGATCCTATCCTCGACCTTCCTGAGTAGAACTTGACAGCGTCTCCCAAGTCGTGCTTAGTAGCGGGAGCGTGCATCTCGCAAAACGAATCTCGGTATGGAGACGGGCTCGCGGACTCTCGCAAGGCGACGTGGCTCGGCTCGTCGGGATCACGCCGGAGGCCGTCTCGCAATGGGAATCCGGGAAGGTCACCCCCACATACAAGAACATCGAGCGGTTCGTCGATGTGCTGGGGCTGACGATGGAGCGTTTTCACGGGGTTCTTCCGAAGCGGAGGTTCACGTGAACCCTCCCACCGAGTGGTCGCGGCGTCTATGCGGTCATCTACTGACACGCCACCAACTCCACCCTCTCCCCCTGCGGCCAGTATTCGCCGCCCGGTGTGATGCCGGCGTCGGTGCCTGCGTCCGGTTCGGTCGCGGGCATGTAGACGTGGCGAGCCTGATGGCGCGGCGGGTGAAGCCGGAGAAGACGGACAAGGAGCGACTTGCCGATCTGGAGGCCGAGTTGCGCGAGGTGCTGAGCCACAAGCAGGCAGAGACAGTGATGCGGAAGGCGAGGGCGAGATGAATCTCGACAGGTATTGCGATTTCGCAATCGGAAACGGAGTCATGACTCCGAAGACGCTCGCGAACATCTATGAGTACACAGTCGATAACTACAACCCAGAGATGGAGAGCCTAATCGAGACCGATGTGGCGGTCCGGGAAATCCTTGCACTCGCAATGCGATTCCGAGACGGCGGCTCAATTGTCTACGAGATTAATCACAGCCTCGCGGCGCTCTTTGCACTGACATCGTCGCCCGGCCTGCAATACGAGTACGTCCCGTTTGATTCGCTCGCCATCAAAATCCCTGCTGGCTTCGGCGCAGATCGCGACTCGTGGATCTTCATCGTTAAGCACGAGGGAACGCTCTCAATTATTTGGGACGCCGATGTTGGAATGAGTCCGCTCAAGATTATCCATGAGGGGGACATATCGCTGGACATGACGGAGGGCCCGTTCGTCGAATCAGACGGCGCGGTGAACGATCGGTTTAACCGGCTTGGCGTCCTTGCCTATCGATACATCGGCAACTTGATCGGGTTCGTGACCGAACACAGAGAATGCGTTGAGCCGAAGACTCACGGTCGGACCGGCAGGGTGTTCTCCGTGAGACCACCAAGCGATGTTGTTGTAACCCGCGAGTTCAGGGCGGCTGCGAGCGCAGCAGCCGCCGCGACGTCGATCGCAGGAGTAAGGCGAGCGCTATCCCATGTCGTCCGCGGCCACTGGCGCAATCAGCCAGTCGGCGAAGGGCGCAAGGAGCGAAAGCTCACGTGGATTCGCCCACACAAGCGCGGTGACGAGTCGCTCGGCCGCGTCGTTCAGCGCATTGAACGACTAACCGCAGAAGAAGGAGAAAAGCAATGAACGTTCAACGCCTGATCGAATCAATCAACCGCTACGAGACCATCCACGGATTCAAGCCGCACGGCGTCACAATGCTGGCGTCGGATGCCGCCGATCTGCAGGCCGACCTCGCGAAATACATCACGCACATCACTAGCAAGTCTGATGCGGGGCGCGTGCCGAAGTGCGGCGAAGGCGAGACATATGTGATGACTTTCCTCGGCGTTCCGATCTTCACGCGCACATCAGGCATGGAGCCAGACCGGCTGAGCCTCTGGGTGAGCGCCAAGCAAGAGCCGCGAGCCGTCCAGAGTCTGAAGGCCCAGATCCGTAAACGCCGCTAACACCGCGTTCCGGTCCCGCGAGGTTCGAGTCCTCGCAACGCGGCCCCATCCCAACCGCGCCTCCATGGTGGGCGGCGCACCTAACGGAATCGAACCGTGACGCGCGTAGCGCATCCAAAGGAAACAGAATGAATCACGCGAACTTTGCAGACCCACGATTGCCAGAGCGCTTTTGGAACAAGGTATCGCCCGAGCCAAACAGCGGATGCTGGCTGTGGCACGGAGCGACGACCAATCACGGATACGGCAGTGTGCGCTGGCGTGGGCGAATGCGCATCGCTCACCGCATCGCATATCTGAGTCTCGTCGGACCGATCGAGCCGGACCTCGTTGTCGATCACCTGTGCCGTACGCGCTGCTGCGTCAACCCGTCACATCTCGAGGTCGTGACGATGGCCGTCAATACAGCTCGCGGGTTCAACGCTGATGCTGTTGCCGCCGCCACGCGTGCCAGAGCCGAGTCCGCGACTCACTGCTTTCGCGGTCATGAGTTGACGCAATGGAACACGATCCGCCGACCGAACGGCGGACGGTCGTGTCGTGCGTGTACGAACGCTCGCAAGGCAACGTACCGACTCATCGACGGAGCAGCATCGCGGGGGCTGCTGTGACCGATCTCGAACAACGCCTCATCGCCAAGGTGCGGCGACTCAACCAAGACGAGCAACTCGCCATCGAGTACGCCGTTGATCGCGTGCTCGTACAGGGCCGCGCATCGTACGCGCCGTGGGTCGCCGGGACGGACCGGCGTGACATGGAGAAGGAAATCGCGGACGAACTCGCTGACGCGGTGATCTACGTGGGGATGCGCGCGGTGATGCGAGCCATTGCCAAGCGACGGCGGATCGAGTGCTTCAAGTACGACGAGGCCATCCGCAAGTTCGACGAGGCAGTGGCGCCGATGGTGGAGGGTGAACCGTGAAGCGTCGCCCAAAGCGTTGCCCGCACTGCGATGGCGACCTGCGGTCGAGTCGCAAGGTGAGCGTTAGCGGCAAGGCGTACGCGGTCATGTTGCAGGCGGCGAAGGAGCGCGGCTGGACGCTTGCGCGGCTGGTTGAGGAGGCGACGAAGTGACGTCTAACGAGTGCATCCAGTGCAACCGCGCCGCTGCGGTCCTGCTGACTCGATCTCGGCCGATGGGTCCGGGCGAATACCAGATCTGCGTGCCGTGTGCGCTGCGGCTGAGGCGAGAGCAGGACGTAACGATCTCTGATTCGTCCAGCCGGGCACATGGTCAACCTGTGCTTGCCGGCGCATCAACAACGTATTCCCCCGTTCGCGTGAACGGCGGTGCCGGCAAGCTCTCCGAGCGCGGGCGGGGGAACTTTTGAATCTTCGCCCCTACCAAGAGCGGGCGATCTCGGACCTGCGCGCGCAATACCAGGCCGGTCGCCGGTCGCCGTGCTTGGTGCTGCCCACGGGCGGCGGCAAAACCGTTATCGCTGCGGCGATCGTCCGTGGCGCGGTTGAGCGCGGAAACCGCGTGTTGTTTCTCGCTCACCGTTCCGAGTTGCTCGATCAGACGGTAAGCAAGCTCGAGTCCGCTGGCATTTCGGACGTTCGGCTGGTTCGCGCGGCTGTTACACGCGGATCGGAATCGGCACCCGTCACCGTAGCGAGCATCCCTACGCTCGCGCGACGTGAAGATCTGCCGAAGGCGGACCTTGTGGTGTTCGACGAGTGCCATCACGTGGTCGCGCGGACGTGGGCGCGGCTCGCAGATCGGTATCGCGCCGCCCGGCTCCTTGGCATGACCGCAACCCCTCAGCGCTCCGACGGTAAGCCGCTCGGCGACATCTTCGACTCCATCGTAGTCGGCGCCACGGTCGCAGAACTGACCGAGTTCGGACACCTGGTCCCGTGTCGTGTATGGGCCCCGAGCGGAGTGACGAATGCCGGTGAGATCGCGATCACTCCGGCCGAGGCGTACTCGGCACACGCGAACGGCAAACGTGCCGTGATCTTCTGCGTCACGGTTGAACACGCCGAGCGTGTAGCGGCAGAGATGCCCGTGCCGTGTGGCGTCGTGCACGGCGACATGCCGGCAAGTGAGCGTGCGCGTGTGCTCTCGCGCCTGAAGTCCGGCGAACTGCTCGCCGTCGCAAACGTGCATGTACTCACCGAGGGCTGGGACATGCCCGAGGTCGAGGTGTGCATCATGACGCGCAAGCCAGATCACTCGGGCACGTATCTACAGTGCATCGGCCGGGTGCTACGTCCCGCGCCAGGCAAGACGGAAGCGATCCTGCTCGATCTCGGTGGTTCGGTGTGGTCGCACGGCTGCCCTGATTCAACGCGTGAGTACTCGCTCGATGGCGAGGGCATCAGCAAGGCCGACGAGGAGCGCGAACCGATCCGGCAGTGCCCGACGTGCGGTTCCGTATTCCTCTCTCCGTCGGACGGCATGTGTCCTCAATGCGGCGTGCAGCTTCCGGCGATGAAGCGAAAGCTGCCGCAGGCCAGTGGCGAGGGGATCTCCGAAGTGAAGGAGCGACCCAATCCGGCAGACATGCTCATGGCGAATCTGCTCGAGGCCGCGCGTCGAACGCGCAGGACCGTCGAGTGGGCGCTGCGGGCGCATACGGCAATTCAGCAGAAACAGTTTGCGTGGAGGCGATAGTGAGAGACGTACCGGCAATTGTGGAGTCAGTGTTTGATGCGGCGTTCGACGCTGTTCGCGTTCACTTCGCTGCATTGCGAGAGGCTGAATTCCAGCACTCTAAGGCTGTCGAGATTCAGTCCAAGGCACTCGAGCAAGTCGAGAAGTCGACAAAGCGAGTTGAGCACTGGAAGAAAGAGGCAGATCGGGAACGACTCGAGACGGGGCGAGCGCTGGCGGCGGTCCGTCCGAGGTGGCCATCCCGTGGGCCGAACGCCAGGGGGTGGGGTAAGTATCTGGCGAAGGAGGGCATTCATGAGCAGTCAGCTCGCGAGTGGATGCACCTTGCTGGATTCGTGGATGAGCAAGTTTCCAAGTCAAACATCATTGACTTGGAAAACTCACCACTGCCAACTCAGCGCCAAGTCACAGCAGCCCGCAAGTCAGAGCGCGAGTTTTCAAACGACAACACCGCAGTTCCAGATCCTGACCGATTTGATCCAGACGACGTGGATCCCGCGTCGCTTGTCGACATCCGAATCGGGGACTGGCGCGATGCCATGTCCGACATCGGCACAGTCGACTCCATCATCGTCGATCCGCCGTACAGCGCGCGCACACATGCAGCAGCAACCACGCGATCGGATGGTACGGATGCGGCCGGGCTAACGCCGACTTACGCGGGCTGGACTCCAGAAGACGTTCACGCATTCGTGCGCTATTGGGCGCCTCGCTGCCGTGGCTGGATGGTCGCGCTGACCGACAGCGAGCTCGCGATGCACTGGCGCGACGCATATCGCGATGCCGGCCGATACGCCTTCGCTCCTGTGCCGTGCGTCATTACGGGCATGTCCGTCCGCATCAGCGGCGACGGTCCGAGTTCGTGGGCTGTGTACGCCATGGTGTCGCGACCAGCGTCGCTGTTGAAGTGGGGAACGCTGCCGGGAGCATACGTCGGCGGCACCGAGCGAGGAGCAGGTGGAGGTCGAGGCAAACCGTCGTGGCTGATGGATTCGCTTGTTCGCGACTACACGCGGGCAGGCGATCTCGTTTGTGATCCAATGTCGGGATTCGGCTCGACCCTATTCGCCGCGCTCCGCAATGGGTGCCGCGCGATCGGCTCGGAGATCGATCCCGATGCGCGAACGGAAGCGCTTAGCCGGGCACGCGAGGAACTGGCGCAGCCGTCCAAGGCGCCGAGGGTATCTCCGTGACTCGAGCACTCTACGGCGCCATCCGCAACCCCGACAGGCTTGTCGAGGCCGCTCTGCGCCGACGCACCGAGAGGTTCAATCACTGTTTCCCGCGTGGGATCTCGTTCGGGGATATCGATTCGTTCGTCGAGGTAAACGGGCGATTCCTGATCGTCGAGTGGAAGGTCGGAGATCAGGAGTTGTCGAACGGACAGCGGCTGGCGCTTGTTCGCCTTGCCCGAGAGCCCAACGTCACCGTGTGGGTGATCTGGACCGATGATGACGGTGTCATCACGTATGGGCTCGACATGGGCAAGCCGACTCGCCGCCGTGGTCCGGTCACCGAGGAGCGCGTTTGCGAGGCGATCAAGGAATGGATCGCGGAACCGACGGAAACCAAGAGGGCGTCATGAAGGAGTCCCTCCTCCAAGACAAGATCCGGCTCGAGCTCGGACGCGTTCCAGGGCTCGTCCTGTGGCGTAACAACTGCGGCTATGACGGCGAGCGCCGAGTGCGATACGGCGTTGGCTCTCCTGGCGGCGCAGACCTGATCGGCCTACTCAACGGGCGGTTCGTCGCCGTCGAGATCAAGACGCCGACGGGCCGGCAGAGCCCCGATCAGAAGACGTTTCAATCACTCGTCGAGTCCAGGGGGGGCGAGTACGTGATCCTCCGCTCCGTCGAGGACGCGAAGAAATGGGCCATCAGCCGTGGCTAGCCCGTCGTTCAACATCGACCAGCCCATGGGCTGGGGCAAGCACAAGGATCTCACTTATCGCGAGGCCGCATCCAAGGACCCCGGGTTCCTGCAATGGGCCGCGCGATCAATCCCTGGAGTAAAGGGCAGGCTTGCTGCGGAGGCGCTCGCGTTGCTGTTGGGAGTCGATGAATGACGGCTGTACCAGCAACCGCACCGAGCGCGTCGATCGCGAAGTTCTCGGACTTGATGCGCACCACGGTGCAGGAGCAGCTCGAGATCTCCTGGGACCAGTTCTTCGACTGGATCGAGCACGAGCCTACCGAGTGGGTAGGCCAGATGGAACACGGCGGTTGGAGCCCCGTTCGCTACAATCCGCCCAAGCGAAGCAAGGACAACGTCCGCGAGGTGTTCGCCCTCGTGCTCGACTACGACAAAGGCGGTGACCGCGCCAAACTCGTCGAGATCTGGAAGCCGTACTTCGGCCTGCTCTACACCACCAAGAGTCACGGAGCGGCTGGCACATCTGGCGATCGACTGCGGGTGATCCTGCCGCTCGCGAGCACGGTCGACGCCAACGAGTACACCCGCGTTTGGGAGTGGGCCGCCGAGCGCTCGAAGCAAGCTGGTTGCCCGGCCGACCAGCAATGCAAGGACGCGTCACGGTTCTGGTACGACCCATCAATGCCCCCTGGTGGGTGGTGGTCGCAGCGTCTCATGGGCGTAGCACTGGATCCGGCGCTCGCGATCCCGACGCCCGTCAAGCCGACGCTCCGGGTTGTGCCGCAGGCGTCTGCGATGACGACCGACGATCGCATCAAGCGGGCACGGGCGTACGTGTCCAAGATCCCAGGGGCGGTCAGCGGCAACGCGGGGCACACGCAGACGTTCAACGCGGTAGCGCACGTGATGATCGGGTTCGACCTTTCGCAGTCCGACGCGATGCACGTGATCGCGAACGAATACAACCCGCGCTGCGATCCGCCGTGGGACGAGAAGGATCTCGGGCACAAGATCGAGTCCGTCGCCAAGTTGTGCAAACGCCCACGGGGCTACCTGCTCACCGATCGACCGCGTGTCAGCACGCAGGCTCAGGCGGCGCGACTCGCTCCACCGATCCCGGAAGAAACAAGCCTGGACTGGTGGGCCGAACTATCCAAGAAGTCCGACGGCACACCTAAGCGGGCTTACCGCAACGTCCTAGCGTACGTGCGGCTCCATCCTGATTACCGTGGCAAGTGGTCATTCGACACGATGACCTCGCAGCCATGGTTCGGCGACGAGCGGCCCGTCGATGACGTCTTGGTACACACGATTCGGGCGAACGCGGATCGGCATGGACTGTTCACTCCGTCCAGGGAGGACGTTGAGGCCGCGATCCTGACGGCGGCGAACGATCGGCAGTTCCATCCGATTCAGCAGTACCTCCGTGCCGTGGATTGGGATGGCAAGCCGAGGCTCAAGCACATGGCGCGCGACTACCTCGGAACGGTCGATCCGCTCCATGCCGAGATTGTCTATCGCTGGATGATCGGAGCAGCAGCACGTGCGCTGCGGCCAGGTTGCAAACTGGATACCGCCCTGATGCTCGTCGGACCACAGGGGTTCTACAAGTCGACGTTCTTCGCGATCCTGGGAGGCAGTTGGCACTCCGATACGTTCGTCGACATCACCAACAAAGACAGTTTCGTTCAGATTCACAGTGCCTGGATCTACGAACTTGCCGAGCTCGAGAACGTCGTAACGGGCCGCGCCGAGTCCAGGCTGAAGGCTTGGATCACGTCGACGCATGACATGTATCGTGCTCCGTACGCTCGCACGGCTGTGCGCAAGAGCCGCTCTGTCGCACTCTGCGGAACCACGAACCGCAAGCAGTTCCTGACCGACGACACCGGATCACGGCGGTTCTGGATCGTTGAGGTTCATCACCCGATCGCGCGCGACCTGCTGGCAGAGAACCGCGATCAACTATGGGCCGAAGCCGTCAACGCATTCGAGGCCGGCGAACCGTGGTGGCTAACGGCCGCGTCCGAGGATGAACGAGAGAAGGCCAATCGTGAGTTCGAGGACGAGGATCCATGGTCTGACGCGGTCGAGTCCTGGCTCCGATCGCCGTCAATCAAGGAGACGACCGCGACTGACATCCTGCGCGATGCGATCAAGGTCGACATCGCCAAACAGGACCGATGGGCGCAGATGCGCATCAGTCGAATCCTCGCGGGGCTTGGCTGGGAGCGTCGCCGCTCGTCTGCTGGGACGCGTCAAAGAATCTGGGCTCGCCCAGGACAATGTGATTCAGATTACTAAATGATCCAACCGATCCAACCTCGATCCAACCTGTTTTCGGAGGTTGGATCGTTAATCAAGATACCGAAACACAAAGGCTATTCAGTCAATGATCCAACCGATCCAACCTCTTTGGGGTAAATCAGGAGTAATTAAAATGTGGGAGAATTTGGGAAATACGTTGGATCGGTTGGATCATGGAGATGATTCTGCCGATAACCAATCGATACTGCATGTGATTTCGTATGATCCAACCTCCTTGATTGAGGTTGGATCAAGGTTGGATCATGTGGCGAAATGCCCCGCTCGGGCGGTGATCCAGTGAGCGACGCCCTCCGCACCGAATCCCGCCGCCTGGCGCTCGAGTGCGTCCGCCTGCGGGCCGGGCTGAGGGAGGCGCTGGAGATTTACGACCGTCGCCGCGTCATCGAGGACTGCGAGATCGATTACAGCGACGAGACTCCGGCGCTGGACGCAAAGGTAGACGAACTCCGCAAACTGCTGGGAGGGGAGTCATGAGCGCCGACCTCGAAGACGCCTGCCGCGAGCTCGACGCCGAGATCCGCGCCCTCCGCACCAAGTACGAGTCCGTGCAGGCCAAGAACGGTGCGCTGATTCACGAGGTGGAGCGCCTCCGCTCCATCACCCGCGACGTGGTCAAGGTCGCCCGGTCCGAGCCTGCGCTGACCGTCTACTGCGATGCGCCGGGTTGCTGCGTGCCGCCCATCTCGATCAGGGTCGCCCCGCCCGAGGACGCAATCCCACTGTGGGTGCGCGGCATGGGCTGGGGGTTCACGGCGGACGGGGAGGGGTATTTGTGCCCGGAGCATTGGACGTGAGTGACGAGCAAGACCGCGCCCGCAAAGCCGTCACTGCCATGTGCCCGTACAAGGAGTGCGGCGCGGCTGGAGAGTGTCTCAAGATGGGCAGCGCCGGGGAGATGCGGTTCTGTCGGTTGCGTCCACCGCTGGATGAGATCGCGAGGAAGAAGTGAGGCAACTACTCGTCTATGACCTCCCCTGCCCGCTCTGCGAAGGCTGGGGCATCCGCACCGAGACGATCGTCGAGTACGTCCGCACGCGCCGCTGCACGTCCTGCGACGGCACAGGCAAGGTACCGCGCCCGTATGGGTGGCGGCCGTATGAACAGGGGAAGTGCTCGTGACTGGCATCGCCGAGCTTTTTCGCGAGTTATCCGAATCCGACTTCTACGACGTCAGCGCGCAGCTGGAGTTGTTTGTGTGGTCAGAGCGCGTCTCCACCCGAGACCGCAAGCGCATCTCGCGCGGACCCGTCAAGCAGGTCCATCACTGTGCGGTATGCGGCGAGGAGGGGCATCGCGGATGGTGGCGCGGCGAGGTGATTTGCCAGAACAAGAGGGCCGCATGAAGTCCAGGACCGCACAACTTCGGGCGTGGCGCAAACGTCGCCGCGAGATGCGCGACATTGGCGTTTGCGAATGTGGCAACCCCAATCCGCAGCAATCCCCTTGGGGTTGCCTAGAATGCCAGCGCATCGACCGCGAGCGCAGGGATGCCGAGTCAACGTCGGCCGCTGTGCTGCGCGCCGTTCGCCGTCATGGCGAGCCGCTGAGTGCGCCCGAGATCGCGGCGTCGGCGGGCGTCACGATCGAGGACTGCAGCGCGCGACTGAGTTGGCTCAAGAGGAGCGGTTTCGTGGAGAGCAAGTGGGAGCAGGGATTCGGGATGGTGTGGTGGGCGACGGAGCGGAAGAGGAGGGCAGCATGACCTACCCCGACCGCAAAGCCCTGCTCGCCCCGACTGGACGCTGTATGCGCGTTGGGTGTGGCAAGGAGTGCGGGGATACCTGGCTATGCGACGAGTGCGCCCCGCCGCGAGTGAGGCGCTGTAAGTATCCGGGCTGCTCTTGCGCGGCACTCGACGATGACGAAGAGTGCTTGTTTCATCATGAGGACACCAAGCGCAGAAAGCGCAGACACTGGCACTTCAAGCAGTCTCAGATTTGTCTAGTTTTGAAGTCTGGTTGACGTATTGATCCCATTCCATCAAAGCTAATCCCACAGCGCGGGTGCGCTGGGGAGGATTGGCAGATGGGGATAGTCGATCTCAACGATGCCTTGTACGAGCACCGAGTTGTCGGGCATCGGAATGACCCACAACGGATAGAGGTCAGCGTCAACGACGCCTATGACTTAGTGTCCGAGTTGAGCCAACCCGAATACGGCACCGAGTATTACGGCGGGCAACAACAGCGTGCCGTTCCTGCTGGTTGCTTCCTTTGGTTCAAGGGGATTCCGGTCTGCCGCGCCTATGACGTCGAGCCGGGATGGGTGCGCTGCATCCCATGACCCAGCAATCTCTCCCCGGCTTCACCCACCGCGCCAATGCCATCAGCAAGCGGGCGAGTAAGGCAAGGCAGGCTAAGCGTGCGCGGTATCGGCTGCCGGTACTGCAGCCCGCGCTGATTGCGGACGGCAGTTTCACGCCGGTCGAGGGAGTGCCGGCGACGAGGGGTGAGTGCCCGACGCAGAGACCATGCCCGCACGTGCGCTGTCGGTATCACCTGGCGCTGGTAGACGCCGAGCACAGGGCAGGGAGGCCAGGGCTCAGCAGCGTGCCTCGGGATAGTAAGGGATTGACGATGGCAGTCGAGGGGAATGCGGGGACGGAGAGGCCAGGGACGACGCTCAGCCCAGGCTGGCTCGAGCTCGAGCGGCACTGCAAGGGATGGATCGAGGTCGACGATACCGGCGAGCTCGTGGCTATCAACGTCAACGAGGCGCAGTGGCATGGGATGCGGCTGCACCAGGGCGAGGCGTTGCGCGTGGTCAGTACCGATGGGAGCTATGCGAGCTCGGCCAGGGCGGACGGGGATAGCGTGGTGCTCGAGATGCGCCCGCCATTCATGACGGTCGCGGTGCTGATTACGCGGGTGCGCGGCGTGCCGAGTTGCGCACTGGATGAGATCGACCGCATCGGCGAGCACACCAACGAGCAGACAGGCGATGCGGTTGGGAGGCACCGGACGCTTGTGGCTAGGGAGGTGAGGAGGGCGCTGGGCAAGGCAGTGCGAGCGGCGGGCGAGATGGGGATGAGCGAGGAGGAGCTGATGCAGGGGATTGCAGAGCTCAGGCGGCAGAGCGGGAGATAGGCAAGTGGTCGGACCATTTCGGAAGTGATGTGTAGTGTGTTGCGATACGAAATGTGTAGCTAAGTCCGCATTACGACACGTAAGTATGCGTAACCCTACGGTATTTCGATCCGAGGTCGGACCAGTGGGGCGAGCGCG
>Ga0208783_10000149_pt1 | contig 40897 bp, 61 predicted proteins | sample DEB19_08_DNA_2_FD_184529 | JGI IMG/M metagenome (GOLD analysis project Ga0208783, IMG submission 184529) | Aqueous microbial communities from the Delaware River and Bay under freshwater to marine salinity gradient to study organic matter... | ecosystem: Environmental > Aquatic > Marine >... | reverse complement strand
AAGAACGTCCCGGTGCCCTCATCACCATCATCCCCCTCACGGCAACTTAAGCTAGCCAGCCTTGGCACCATGGAACCGTGGTCCGTCGTCGCTGAATACCCCTACACCGGCGAACCCTTTGGCCTCGTCTTCAATGACGACTCCACCATGGCTGAAGCTGAATACATCGCTCGACAACTCCTCGCTACCTTCCGCCTCACCGGCCTCTACCTCCCCTCTTCCTCACAAGACAACCCCGAAGGCAACTACCTCTTCCTCTTCACCATCGAGCCTGAAACCATCCCCCGCATGGGCACCATCTGGGCCTACGGCGTCGACGACGCGGAACTCCGCCTGAACGTCCTAGCCTCTGATGGCACGCTCTTCATGCCCTCCCCCGGTTAAACTCCGGCCATGGCTAAAGAGCGCGGACACTACAAACTCAACGCCAACTTGATTGAAAAGGCAGCAAGACTTGCTGCTTTGGGTTGGTCTCAGCGCAACATCGCTGAAGCTTGTGGTGTTGATGATTCCACCTTTCGCATGTGGATCTCTAATGCCGACACTGCGGAGGCCACTGAACTTGAATCCGCGCTTTTAGCGGCTATTCAAGAGGCTGCAGCAGCAGGTGAAGAAGCCTTGGCCGCCAAAATCGCTAACGGCGACACACGCGACGCTCAATGGCTGCTCACTCACTCCGCTCGCTGGCGTGACCGCTGGTCAGACGCAGCCGCCACACGACGCGAAGTGCTCAATACCCTCACCACTGTTGTCCAAGTCATTCAGCAGTCCGATCTGACACCTGAGCAGCAAGATCAACTCCTGCTCCGCATGCAGGCGGCTGGTCTTGGCGCTCTCGCTTGATCCCCTCAGCGCAGCACGCGCTCAGATCCAGCTAGGCCGCAGTGCTGGCCCTGTCGTGCGTGACAGCAATGCCCTGCTCGCTCGCATCTACAGCGACCTGCACCCCAAGCAGCAGGCCTTCATCGACGACACCGATCACAAGATCGTCGCCCTCTGTGCTGGCTACGGCTCCGGCAAAACCCGTGCCCTAGCCGCTAAAGCCGTCAATCTTGCCATTGCTAATCAGGGCTTCATCGGTTGCGTCATGGAACCAACCGGCCCCCTGATCCGCGACATCTGGCAAAACGACTTCGACGACTTTCTGGAGGGCTACGACATCCCCTACACCTTCAGGGCCTCGCCGCTCCCGGAATACATCCTGCACCTACCCGGCGGTGATACCAAGATTCTGTGCCGTTCGTTTGAGAACTGGACACGCCTCATCGGTCTCAACCTCGCCTGGTGTCTCGCTGACGAGGTGGACACCGTAAACAAGACGCTGGCGCAAAAGGCATTCACCAAGATCCTCGGCCGCCTTCGCTCCGGTAACACCCGCCAGTTCGCCGCCGCCTCCACACCCGAGGGCTACAGCTGGCTCTACCAGAACTTCGGCACCGAGGAAGCCCTGGCCCGTGAGGATCGGCACCTGATCAGGATGCGCACCTACGACAACCCGCATCTGCCGCCGGACTTCATCGAAACCCTGAAGGCCAACTACGACCCCAGCCTGCTGCTGGCCTACCTGGAAGGGCAATGGGTCAACCTCACCACCGGGCAGGTCTACGACCGCTTCAGCCGCGACAAGCACGTTCAGCCTGTCACCTGGGATGTGGATGAGCCGATCTTGCTGGGGATCGACTTCAACGTGGGCAATATGTCCGGCATCCTTGCCGTCCGCCGTGGCAACACGCTGCACATCTTTGATGAGATCAGCGGTGCCCATGACACTGATGCCATGGGCCAAGAGGTGCGCCGCCGTTACGGCAAAGCCCGCATCCTCGGCTACCCCGATGCCTCTGGCGCTGCCCGCAGCACCAACAGCTCCCGCAGCGATGTGGCGATCCTTGAGGCCTACGACATCCACAACATGGCGCCCAAGGCCAACCCGCCGGTGCGGGACCGCATCGCAGCGGTGCAAGCGTTGCTGGAGAACGGCAACGGTCATGTGCGCCTGTTTGTGGATCCGCGCTGCAAGCGCACCATCGAGTGCCTAGAGCTGCAGAGCTACAACGACAAAGGCGATCCCGACAAAAAAGCAGGTTTCGACCACATGAACGACGCACTGGGCTACATCGTTCACCGTTGCTTCGAGGTGGGCCGGGCCACCAGCGGCAAGGCGGTGCGCGGCGTGCGGCTGTACTGACTTGCGCTAGCCACCGATCATGGGCTAGGCTTCGCTCGGTTAGTTGAACCCGGCGGCCTCTTCGGACTCCCCGGCGGCTTCTAACCACCCCATTTCATCACTGCCATGACAACCACCCTCGCGTGGGTGGCGGTGATCCTGCTCTTCCCGCTCATCCTCCTGCTCTGGGCTACTGAGTCCCAGCAGCAGCGCATCCGTCGTCTGCATTCTGCAGGCCTGAGCCAGACCAAGATCGCCAGCCGCCTCAACCTCTCCCGCTACACAGTTAGGAAAGCTCTAGCCGCTCCGTAAGCCACCGGAAACCTAGCCGTAGAGTTTGCCTCCCTCATGGCCCGTTCTTACAAGCGTGACAACAACGGTCGTTTCGCTGGTGGCGGCGGCGGTGGTGGTGGCGGCGGTGGTAAAGGCGGTGGCGGGAAGATGGGTAAAAGTGCCAAGAATGAGAGCGCACGCGCTAAGTACAAAGAAGCCAGCGGCAAAGCTCGTGAGCTGACTAAAACGGCCAGCAAAGTTGCTAGCAATCCCAAGTCTTCCGCTAAGGAAAAAGCGTTCTGGAATCGTCAAGCTGGCGGTGCAAAGTCCGGCCTCACTCGGGTTAGCAATAACCTGAGTGGTAAGGGCAAAAAGTCGGCATCCTCTGGGGTCACCGCTGCCCGAGCTGCTGGTCGCGCCAAAGGTTCTGCCATGGCCGCTAAAGCCACTTCTCGCAATGCCGCTCTTGATGCCAAGGCCGCAGCTTATGGCGGTGGCAAGGCTCCTTCCCGTCGTCGTCGCAAGTGATCGGTTGTTGATCGCCCTTACCTGAGCTGCCGTGCATACCCTCGCTGCCACCACCAACCTGAACCTTGCCTTGACCACCATCAAGGATTTGCAGGTTCATGACCCTGGGATTCCGTGGTTGCGCATGGAGCCGCGCTGGCGGCTCATCGAGCAGCTCAGTCTTGGCACCCTCGGCATGCAAGCGGCCGGCCGCCGCTACCTGCCGCAGGAACCCAAGGAAGACGACGAGAGCTATCAGGCCCGCCTCGCCCGTTCCGTCTGCCCTCCATACACCCTGCGCCTAGAGCAGATGCTGGCCGGCATGCTCACCCGCAAGCCGGTGCGGCTGGACAACGTGCCTGACGTGATCCAGGAGCACCTCTACGACGTGGATCTGAGCGGTGCAGATCTCAACGTCTACCTGCAGGATCTGGCGCGGAAGTGCATCCGCTACGGCCACGTTGGTGTGCTGGTGGACTTCCCCCGTGGTGATGAAGGGGATGACACCCCCGTGACCACTTTTGAGCGCCCCTACTGGGTCAGCTACACGCCGCGCGACATCCTCGGCTGGCGCACGGATGTGGTGAACGGCTCCCAGCAGCTGACGCAGCTACGCCTGCGCGAGCAGGTGGTCGTGCCCTACGGCGAGTTCGGCGAGGAACTGGTGGAGCAGGTGCGCGTGCTGGAGATCGGCCGCTTCCGTCTCTACCGCAAGCAGGCCTCCAAGAACCGCGACTGGGAGCTGATCTCCGAAGGCACCACCACCCTTGACCGGATTCCCTTTGCGGTGGCCTATGCCAACCGCACCGGCATCCTCGAATCCACCCCGCCTCTAGAAGAGGTGGCCTGGCTGAACCTCAAGGCCTACCGCTGCGAATCCGATCAGGCCAACATCCTCCACGTCGCCGCAGTCCCCCGTTACAACCTCTTCGGTGTGCCTGCCGAAGTCGACGAGCTAGAGGCTGGCCCCAACTCGGCCATGGCCTTCCCGGTGGATGCCCGCGCTGAGTTCACTGAACCCACCGGCACCAGCTATCAAGCCCGCTTCACTGAGCTGGACCGCATCGAAAAGCAAATCGCGGAACTAGGTCTGGCTGCTGTGCTCGGTCAGAACATGACCAACCAAGCTGCCGAATCCAAGGCGATTGAACGCAGCCAAGGCGACGCCGCTCTCCAGGCGGTGGCCATCGGCCTGCAGAACCTGATCGACAGCTGCCTGCAGTTCCACGCCGCCTACCTGAACCTGCCCACCTCCGGCAGCAGCATGGTGAACAACGACTTCGTGGCCCGCACGCTGGAGCCCGCCCACGTCGCAGAGCTGATCAAGCTGCGCATGAACGGCGACATCACCCAAGAAACGCTGCTGATCCAGCTCGCTGACGGTGAGTGGCTCTACGACGATTTCAATGTGGACGCCGAGATTGAAGCCACACAAGCGCAGCAAGCACAACGCTTGGATGCACAAGCCGCACAGCTTGATGCCAACCTCCAGCAGTTGAATTGAGCCGCTAGCGAACGCTAGTTATACTTTCAGCGATACATCGTTTGTTGCTGTTTTGTCTGACGATCTCGATCAGCAAGAGTCACCGAGTCAATCCTCGGTTGATGCTTCTGCGCTGCAGTCGAAGATTGAGTCCTTGATCCAGCACAACCAAAAGCTGGAGCGCCAACTCGGCCAGGCCAAAGACAAGCTGCGGGCACTGCCGGATGGTGTGGACGTTGATGGGCTGATCAAGTTCAAGCAGGAACACGAGCAGGCGCAGCTGGAGCAACAGGGCAAATACGCCGAAGCACGGCAAGCCCTCGAAGCGCAGTTCCGTGAGCGCGAATCACAACTGCAGCAGCGGCTGGATGCCTTGGAAGCGGAGAACCGCGAGCTGAAACTGATCGGCCCTGCTGTCGCCGCATTGGCGGACACGGTGCATGACCCCGATGAGGTGATTCGCCTCAAGCTCAAGCCTGAGCAGATTGAACGCGAAGCTGATGGCACCGTCGTGGTTGTGGATGGCTATCAGCGCACGCCCATCAACGACTGGGCACGCACCAGCCTGCCGCAATACCGCCTCAAGGCACCCAAGCCCCAAGGCACTGGCGCACCGGTCGGCCGTAGTGGTGGCGGTGGTGAGCTACCGGCTGGCAGCAAGAACCCCTTTAGTCGGGAGCACTACAACCTCACCGAACAGGCTCGCATTTACAAGACCGATCCTGAGTTGTACGCACGCCTTAAAGCCGCTGCTGGTAAGTAACACGCAGCGGAATACTTACAGGTAACGGGTGGCTGTTGGCGCCCTGAATGGCTGTTGGCCGCCTTTGTAAACCCCCAACCTGGAGAACACCATGGCTGCCACTGTGCGGTCTGATGTGGTCATCCCCGAGATTTTTACCCCCTATCTCGAAGAGGCCACTACCCTTCAAAACGCTTTCATCGCTTCTGGCGTTGTTCAGCCCCTCGCTGCCCTGAACGGTGGTGACGGTGGCGACTACGTGAACGTGCCCTTTTGGGATGCCAACCTGAGCGGCGATGCTGAAGTCCTGAGCGACTCCGGCAGCCTGACTCCTGGCAACATCACCGCCGACAAGCAGCGCGGTGTGTTCCTGCATCGCGGCCGTGCCTGGGGCGTGCGTGAGCTGGCGAAGCTGGCATCTGGGGATGACCCGATGCAGGCCATCGGCAACAAAGTTGCTTCCTACATCGCCTTCCAACAGCAAAAGGATCTGCTGGCCACCCTCGGTGGTGTGTTCGGTGCTGTCGGTTCCGCCAACACTGGCGCTGCCTTCATCGACCTGACCTTTGACGCCGGTGGTTCGGGTGAAACTCCCCTCACCGCCCGTCATGTGGCCAAGGCTCGCGCACTGCTGGGCGATCAGGGCGACAAGCTCTCCGCCATCTGCATGCACTCCGCCGTCTACTACGACTTGGTGGAGCGCCGCGCCATTGACTACGTGACCGCTGCTGAAGCTCGCGCTACCGCTGCTGCTTCCAACGCTGCTACCCCCGATGTGTTCGGTGGTTCTGTGGCTGCTGCGTTCACCGCTGATGCCAGCGTGCCCTTCTTCATGGGCATGCGCGTGATCGTCAGCGACGATGTGCAGACCTCTGGTTCTGGCTCCAGCAAGAAGTACGCCACCTACTTCTTCACCCCCGGCGCTGTGGCCTCTGGCGAACAGCAGGGTCTGAAGACCGAAGTGGATCGCGACATCCTCGCGCTGGCTGACTACATGGCCGTGTCCTGGCACAACTGCTACCACCCCATGGGTTCGCAGTATCAAACTGCCGGCGGTGCCAACCCCAGCCAGGCCACTCTCGCCACCATCACCAACTGGACGAAGGTGTACGAGACCAAGAACATCGGTATCGTTCGCGGCACCGTCACTTCCAACTTCGACTGAGGTTGAACGATGGGATTAACAGGTTTCAACCTGGCCCGTCGTGAAGAAGAGGAGGCTGCTCCGGCAGCCTCTGTTCCTTCCGAGCCAGCAGTGTGTGAGGCCCCGGTGCCTCAAGCAGAAACACCCAAGCGTGGTCGCAAGAAGGCTGAGGAGGAATCCTGATGGCCGTCTTCCCTTCCACTGAACAGGTTGGTGGTGCTGGTCAGGTTGGCTTTGAGCTGATCACTGACACCAGTGCTCACACCGGGCGGTTCTTCCGCCTCTATGCCCTCGAAGCCACCGTGATCAACACGGCCACGGTGCAGAACGCTTCCGGCAACACCTTCTCCGCTGTGCCGATTCCGGCCGGTGGTGCCATTGATGGGTTGTTCACTTCGGTGACGCTCACCAGCGGCAAGGTCGTGGCCTACAAGCTCTGATGGCGACCAAAGCAAAGGCGGGCAGTAGTGCTCGCCTTTTTCAGTCTCCGCCCAAGCGCACGCGCCAAGGGCAGGGAACCAATAGCAAAAGAAAGCGTCGGCATGGGCGCAAGCTTCTAAGGGGCCAAGGCCGTGGCTGATCTCTCCCAGCAGATTGAGGTGTTCCTCCGCAATGCGTTGCGGCAGCGCAAGCTGGAAGATCGCCTGATCCGTCAGGCACTGCGTGATCTGCGCAGCACCTTGGCTGCGGTGGAGAGAGTAGTGGGTAGCTCTGGTGTGCTGGCGGTTGGCATCAACCGTGAGCGCACCATTGCCGCAATCACCACTGCGGTGGCCAAGAGCGTGCAGGACTCCTTTGGCGTGCCGCAGCTGGCGGCCTTGCAGGACGCCTTGACCCCCTTTGTGGAGCAGCAGCTGGACTATGCACGGCGGCTGGTCTCCATGGCCGGCGGGAACCTCACGGCAGAAGGCGCCGGTCAGCTCAGCCAGGTGCAGGTGCAGCGCCTCGTGAACGATGCCGTCGTGGGTGGCAAAACCCTCAGCACGCAGCTCACCCAAGCTTTGCCGGCCACCGTTGCCGACCGCGTAGAGCGCTTCATCCGCCTCGGGCTTTCGGACATTGGTGGTGAGACGTTTGCCACCTATCAGAACGCCGTGGTGCGCGTCACCGAGAACAACGTCGAAGCCATCGTGCGCACCGCCGTCAACGAGGTGGGCAGTGCCGCACAGCAGGCGATCTACCAATACGAAGCCGACCCGGACTGGCTGGATGCCGAAGGCTTGGTCTGGACTGCACTGCTGGATTCGGCGGTCTGCCCGATCTGCCTGGCCTTGGATGGCAAGCGCTTTCCGCCGGACTACCAGAAGGTCAGCCCGCACCTGCAGTGCGTCCTAGGCGACACCGAGATCGAGCCCGGCATCATTGCCGCCGCCATGCGGAGCCACTACACCGGCAACGTCGTCACCATTCGCACGGATGGCGACCGGGTGCTTTCGGTTACCGAGAACCATCCAGTGCTCACCAGCCACGGATGGAAGCCGGCCAAGCTGCTCCAAGAGGGCGATCAGCTCATTGGTCGACAGGTCAAAAGGGCACCGGTTATCAACCCAGAACTCGACCAGCGCCCAGTCACGGCTGAACAGCTGTTTACGCTTTTGGCTGAGCAATCGTCGATGGAAGGGCGTTGCGTGCCAGCCTCCGCCATGGATTTCCACGGCGATGGGGCCGGGATGCACAGCAATGTCGACATTGCATGTGTGAACTGGGAACTGCTGCTCAACGCTGAAGCCGTGTGCCCGCAGCACTTGCGCGATGCGCTGTTCGTTGTGGCTAATGCGCAGCTGGCGGCGGTAGACGACCTCGGCCCGCTTGATGCGCTCCTGCTCGCTATGCACGCGACCGCGACAGGCTTCATTGGCGGCAGCGACTTGGTTGCGACGCTGCTCGGCGGTCATTTGGCTCCACTTGAGGGCCTCGGCCTCGCTTTGGCTGCGCGGCGTGACCCCCGCTTTGATGAGCCGTTGGCGTATGCAGGTCCGGGACACGCCAAGTTGAAGAGCGATCTGGTTTTCGCTCATGCCGGATCGGTAGAGGTTGACCACAGCGGCGTAGTCAATGACGTTGCGATTGGAACGCAAGGGCACGCCGGCACGAAGCAGACAGTTGCGGATGGCCTTGGCACTGACGCCAAGCTCCTGCGAGAGCTTGTTAGCGCTAATCCCGCTGAGGTAGCGATTGACAACGTGGTCAGCGTCCAAATTGAGGCGAGGCATAGCGTTCCCGTGTATGACTTCTCTACTCTTAGTGGAGCGTATTTTGCTTCTGGCATTTTAACTCACAACTGCCGCTGCAGCCTCGTGCCGTGGAAATGGCGCAACGAGGACATGCGCGACCCCAAGGGCAACCCTGTGGCACCCCGTCGCCTTGCTGATGGTGATGGCCCCGAGCAACCGCTGGATTTCAAGGTGGCCGCCAAGCAGTGGGTCAAAGACAACCCCCAGACCGCTCAGGCCATCTTTGGCAAGAAGCTGGGCCAGCGCCTCGTGGACGGTGAGATCAGCTTCGATAAGGCCGTGAAGCAGTGGGCCGCTCCAAAGGCAAGTTAGTGCTAAGGGTGCGTTGCTATGACCGTCACTGTTGTTGCCACTGTCGGCTCGGCTTCGGCCAATAGCTACATCAGCGTGGCCACTGGTGATGATCTCGCCAACCTCTACCTCGGCACGCTGAATTGGACTTCAGCCAGCACCGATAACAAAGGGCGGGCGCTGATCATGGCGACCCGCTACCTCGATGAGCTGCGCTACATCGGCGAGAAGGCCTCCACCACCCAAGCGCTGGCCTGGCCCCGCAGTGATGCAGCCTGCGGTGATTGGACCTTCACCACCAGCGAGATTCCGCAGCCGATCAAGCAAGCCACCTTTGATCTGGCTGAGGCTCTGCTGGGTGACAGCACTCTGCTGACCGTTGCCGGCGCTGGCAGCACTGAGCTGATCCCTGGCATCCCCAATGCCAACCTCAAGCGTGCCCGCGTGGACGTGATTGATGTGGAGTTCAACAGCGTGCAGCAAGCCGAAAGCAAAAACGCTTTGAACGTCGTGCCACACCTCAAGCAGGTGCTCGGTTGTCTGTGCTTAAGCAAGGCATCATCTTCTGTTGGGGCTGTCCAAGTCTTGCGAAGTTAGACTTGACCTATGCGCATCGCTGAAGGCCAACTTTCATTCTTCAGCACTCCGGCTGAACCGGAGAAAAAGCGCGTTGAGCATCATCTCGCCAAGCCGTTCACCAGAGAAGAGCAGCGGCGCTTTGGTCGGATGTATGCCGAGAACATCGGCCTGATCCGCATGTTCGGCGGGAAGCTGTGCCGCAAGTATCGGCACTGCATGGCCACCGAAGACATCTTCTCCTGCGTGGACATCGCCTTTCTCAAGGCGTGCCGTGCGCATGACCCAGAACGCGGGAAGCTCAGCACCATCTTCTGGACGTTTGCCCAAGGGGAGTGCCTGCACTTCCTGCGTGGCAGCAACTGGACAATCAAGGCCACGCACAAAGCGCGTCTGTTGGGCAATAGCGCTAGGAAGCTGATGGCACTCGGCTGGACCTCGCTAGCGGTCTGCAAGGAGCTGAGCTGCACCAAGACCGAGCTGAAGGATGCGCTGCTGGCCACCGCTGGCGTCGCCCATGACGTAAAGGGCTTTGATCTGCATGTCTGCCCTCGACCCACACCGTGGGAGGTGCTGGAAGCTGAAGAAGATCGTTTAGCGGCAAGTTAGGGCTACAAGCCACAGGAACGATCATGGCCACCGGTGCCTTCTTCGCGGCCCTTGGGTATCGCTTCTATGTGAAGGCTGGCACCACGGCCTCCACAAACCCAACCGCTTCTACTGGGATGACCGAGATTCTCGGTCTGACGAACGCAGGTATTCAGGGCTCCTCCACCACCACGGAAGTGCTGGACTACGGCAGCACTCTGGGTTATGCAGCCAGCCTGGTGACCGGGCAGAGCTACACGATCCCAATGGCGATGAACCTGAACCTTAACGATGCGGGGTACGCCATCTTGCGTCAGGCCGCACGCGATGCAGCAACCGGTGTGACCGTGGAGTGGTATCGGGAGTCGCCTGAGATGAGTTCCACCGGCAGCCCTGAGTACAACAGCGGCGTGGCCTTCGTGACCGACTTCTCCGAAGACATCCAGGCTGGCAACGTGGCCAGTGTGTCTTTCACCCTGACCGGTTATGGCGCCCCATCTTGGGTGGCTGAGACCAACACCTGAGGCTAACTAGAGAGCGAGCAAAGGGATCTCAAGCGGTGGGCTACGGCTCACCGCTTTTTGTTAGAGGCTCATGCCGCTCAGCTTGCGCCACTGATCTGCGAAGTAGGTATCGAGCGGTGCATTCTCTAGAGCCGGCTTGATCCAGTTGCGCCCTGGCACCAGCGTGCCCTTGCTGGTGGTGTAGCCGGTGAGGATCAGCGGGGCATAGGCAAACCCGCCTTTGCTCTTGGCATCCCACGTAAAGGTGATCGTGGTGCGGCCATCAAAGCTGCGGCGCTGAGAGCGCAGGAACCCTCTCAGATCCACGATGTCGCGGGGGCTGCTGACGGTGGCGCCATTGCGCCGTTTGGTTTCCCGAGGCCAGCCGAACTGCGGCGATTGGATCTCAGCCTTGAGCTGCTTGTCCAGCACCGTCTGGTAGGTGCCCAAGATCTGCGGCACCCGCAGCTTCAGTTGATTGGCATTCCAGCCGGTGAGGCGAAACGAAGCACGGACCTGAACCGCCATCAGCCCTGCACGTAGCGGGCCAAGCGGATCTTGTCGCCCAGCACCTGCTGCAACGTGCTGCCGATCAGGCCGGTGCTGCCGTAGGGAAAGCGGCCGTTGATCACCTCACACTCAATGGCACCTTGGCCGGCGAAGTTCAGCGTGCCGGTGATGCCGGGTTTGATGCGGGCATCCAATGCCTGCGGGCTGACGGCATAGCCCTCATAGGTCTCCACGTCCGTATCAACGCCAGGAAAACCCGAACTGTTGGTGCCGGCCTGTCGCAGGTACAAGCTGACGGTGACCGCTTCTGTGGCCGGTGCAATGTTCCCGGTAACAGGATCAGTCATGGTGCCAACCGTGGGCACGGTGAAGACAGCCGTGGCGTTGGCGAGAGCAGCGAGAGCGCTTGTCATGGCCTAGGTTCCCGCGTCTGAAGGCAACCTAAAAGCAGCGAGAAGCTGAGTTGTGGCCGAGAGTCTGGGCGCTGCTGTATTGACGCTCAGCGTTGATGACTCCCGCTTTCAGGCTGGCCTCAAAAGCGCACAGACGGCGGCTGAATCGTTCCGTAATGTCGTCGCCAGTCTTGGCGTTGCCACAACCATCGGCGGTGGCTTGGCCTTTATTGGCAATCAGGTCAAGCAGCTGGATGAGGCCAGTGCTGCTGTACGCACCCTTGGCGTTGACTCTGATGAACTAGGCAAAAGGCTTCGTGCGCTGTCCGCTGAGCTGGATAGCAACATCAGTCAGATCGACCTGACCAAGGCGGCCTATGACGTGGCCAGCTCTGGCTTTGCGTCCGCTTCTGAGGCAACGGACATCCTTCGCGCATCGGCACTGGGTGCCAAAGGTGGTTTTGCTGATGTCAATGATGTGGCCAGCGCATTGACCGGTGTGCTCAACGCTTACGGCCTCAGTGCATCATCGGCGACCGACATTGTTGACAAGTTTGTGCAGACGCAGGCGGACGGTGTGATTACCGTGCGTCAATACGCCGCACAGATCGGTACGATCAGCTCCATCGCAGCGGCAGCTGGCGTCAGCATTGATGAGCTGAATGCTGCCGTGGCGACTGCCACCCTGCGTGGTGTACCTGTGGCGCAGACGTTCACGGGTCTGCGTCAAGCAATCAGCAGCATCATCAAGCCAAGTGAGCAGGCCAAGGAGTTGGCTGAATCCTTGGGCTTGGATTACAGCGTGGCAGCGTTGCAATCCAAGGGCTTTGCGGCGGTCTTGGCTGATGTGCAGCAGAAGACCGGCGGTTCTGCTGACAAGCTGGCAGTGCTGTTGGGCAGTGTTGAGGCGCAGGCTGCCATTCAGCCACTGCTCAACGACCGATTGGCTAAATACAACGAGCTGCTGGATAAGCAAAGCCAAGCTGCTGGCCAAGCTGCATCGGCATCAGACATCAATGCCAAAACAATTAGCGGCGGTCTTCAGCAAATTGGCAATGGGTTCTCCAATCTGGCGACAACCCTCGACACGACGTTGACCCCGTTGTTTAGTGGTTTCATCAAGAGTCTGAACGACATCTTGAGCAAGCTCAATCAGGTGTCCGCTCTCGCGCCCGAAAAGGTGCTTGCGCGAGAGAAGCAGGCTACGGATCTTGTGGCTGCGAACCTAGGCCCGCTTGGCCTCAAGGGGTCAGGCTTCTTTGGTTCGGTCTCGGTGCCTGGTGCCAGTGTTGGTCCGCAGTTCAAAGACAAAACCTTCACCGGCTCTGCAACTGGTGTTCGGGAAGACATCATCAGGGCTTTGCTGTCACAGGACTTAGCCGAGATCAACAAGGCGCTGCCTGAGGCCGGCAAGCAAGCCGGTAAGGAGTTGGCCAATGGTGGAACACAGGCGGGTCAAGCTCTTGTGGCTGCTGCTGGTGAAGTCCCGCAAGCAGTCAAAGATTCTGCGGCCATCGCCCGTCAAAATGCAGAGCTTGGCATCGGGTTAGAAGCCATCCAGCGGCAAATTGACGCCGAAAACCAGCTCGCTCGCGTTGCCGAAGGCCCTTACAAGGAGTTCCTCAAGCAAAAGCTCGGCATTGAAGAGACCACTGCCGCTGCTGAAGACAAGGTGCGCTCCCTCGGCGCCCAGCTGGAGGAGCTGCGCGGCAAAGGCGTTGGTGTTGATAGCCCTGAGTACAAGAAAGTGCTTAATGATCAGGTGCTTGCCCAGCAAGAGGTGGAGCTAGCACGTGCCAAAGGCAATACCGCGTTGATTGATGCTGGCAATTCCTTTAATGAGTCCCTGAATGATGCGTCTGACAAGCTGGCAAAGGCCAGCGAGCAAGCGGCAAAGGATGCAGAGTCAGCCAGCAATGACTACGACTCAGCGGCCAAATCGCTGCGTGGCGCCCTTGAAGGTTCGTTCAATCTCCTCACCAGCTCACGGCAGGACAGCTTGACGCGTGCCGCGCAGGCTGACATCAACCGAGCTGTGCAGGCTGGTCTGTTTGATAGTTCCAAAGTCGGCAACCTCAAGGGCAGTGAGCTGCTCTCGGCCGCGTCTCAAGCGCGTGGAATCTTTGAAGCTGACAGCAGGCTGGTGAAATCCAACGATGAACTGACCAAAGCCACAAGCAAGCTTGCGGAGAAGGACTGGACCGTGAATGTCGCCGTCAACGCCAACAGCGGCGATTACGCCGTTCAACTGGGCTAAGCCATGACTGTCTCCATCGGCGCCTTCACCACCAACAAGCTCCTCGCCCAGCCCTTTGGCTATGAGGAAGCCACCACCCGCGACGGCCTCACCGCTCGGCGCTGGACCGTCAGCGGCCTGCTCACCGCCACTGAGTGGCAATCACTGCTGAGTGTCTACAACACCTGGCGTGATGCGCGGATCCAAGACGCGGACAGCGTGGCGGCCAACAGCGTCGGCACCACCGTCAGCCTGACCGCCAGCGCCAACGGCATTACCTGGAGCGGTGTCGGCTGCTGGTTCACCAGTGCCCCGAGAGGCGATCAAGCTGGCCCCTACATCTCCGCCAGCGTGGAGCTGGTCGATGCAGCACAAGCGCTGCAGGTTGCGTTGCGTCAGCGTGAAAAAGCCAAGAGCGCGGAAGATCGCCCCGCCCTTGGCACGTTTACTCTCGGCGGTTGCACTCTGACGCTATTGAGGCCACCTGTCACCTATCAGGACGTGCCGCAGATGCAGCTCACCGCTGCTGGCACCAGCTACCTGACCGGACCGCTCACGGCAACCAAGGTGTATGCGCTGGAAGGCGAAACCAACGCTTCGGGATGGAGTGCCTTGCAGAGCTGGTTTGAAAGCACCATCGGCACCACCCCAGCAGCAGGTGCCTACTTCCCCCTCGGCGCCCCTACGGCCACAGCGGCCAATGACGTGGTGAACGGCCTGAAGGTCATCACCTACACCGTGACCCTGAGCGTTGGAGTGGCTCAATGACCGTTGACGTTCGCGCTCACGTCTTCTGCAACCTCGGCACGATCATCAGCGGCAGCATCGCGGATGAAGCACTGAGCGTTGGCCAAGGTTTGATCAGCTGCCGTGGCCAGTTGGTGCTGGCAGGGCTGAGCACACCGGCCGTGGGCAGCATCGTCAACATCGGTTGGGAGCGCGACGGCACCATCGCCCGGCTGCCGCGCACGCTCCGGGTGCTGAGCAGCTTTGCCAACCCCTTCACGCGCCAGACGACGGTGCAGCTGGGCGACAAGCTGGTGTATCTGGCCAACCTGAAGGGCAAACCGGCGGAGGAGGAGCAGCCAGAAGACGACGAGAGCAACGGCCCTGAGCCGCAGAACTACCCCAGCAGCGACTACGACTGGCAGCCGCTGGAGCAGTGTTACCTGCCCAAAGAGGGTGCCAAGCCGTTCAACTTCTCTGACTCCAAGGCCGCCAGCCAGCTGACGGTGCGCGAGGACTACGCGCTGGCTCCGTCCAAGGTGATGAACCGCGCCCCGATGGGCATCCGCGCCAGTGCAGTGCTGCAGAAATGCTGCTTTGCCTTGGGGCTTGCGACCACCGGCAGCACTCTCACCAACGTCTACCAAGACGACTTTGATCTGAGCGCCGGTTATGTGTCGGTGTTGGATCAGCTGATCAGCAGTGAATCGCTGTTTGGCTACCTGAACGAAAGCGAAACGCTGGTGTTGCGCGGCTGGGATGGCGCTGGCAGCGGCCCTCTGCTGGATGACAGCAGCGTCATCGAGCTGAGCGGCATCAACAGCGGCGTACTGCCCGGCCAGGTGGTGAGCGTCACCTTTGAGAGCAAGCGGCTGGAGCAGACCGCTGCCGAGGAAGCGCAGCAAGAGCTGGATGACGAAGAGGCCGCGCAGGAGGTGTTGGATGACCCCACCAGCACCGAAGAGGAGAAAGAAGCTGCGCAGGCCGAGCTGGATACCTTGGCGGAAGAGAAGCAGCTGCGCGACTGGGAGCGCGATGAAGCGGTCACCTACAACCAGCAGTACGACTTCTATGTGCAAGACGACGCGGGTGCCATCGTCTACACGCTGAGCGTTGCCCACAACCCCCGCAGCGTCACCCGCACCTACTACGACGAAAGCGACTACAAGACCAAGGCGATCACCACCGAAGAGCGCATCTTTGCCGGGGAGCTGGGCTCCATCCTCCAGGCCAAGCTCAACGCCCTCTATGCGGCCAACGATCTGGAGGAGCTGCGCCTGCTGCCGCAGCTTGCTCGCCAAGAACTTCTGTTCCGCACCGAGGAATACCTCGAATACGAACCGATCAAGCAGGAGGAAGCCGCCGACTCCTTCGCCCTTGATCCTGATCGCCTCTGCCCGGATCCCACCGGGGAAGAGCGCGTTGTGGATGAAGATGCGGCTCAAGAGAAGAGGGTGGAAAAGCAGCAGGTGCGTCAGACCGTCAAGCGCTTTGAACCGATTGAGGCCCTGATCGGCAAGCTGAACATCGGCGGCATCGACTGGGGCGAGTTTGATCTGACCACCCTGCCCACTGGCGAATACGAAGCCGAGCGCACGGTGATCACCTACGACACCAACCAACCCGAAGGCCAAACCAAGACGCGCACGGATCGCTACCTCGCCTATGGCCTGACGCAGAACGGTCAGCAGGACACGGCCGAAAAGGGCCAAGTCACCACGGATCTCAACGGCTTGAACGATCTGCTTGCGGCAGCGGAGCGTCTGGTGTTTGAAGGCACCAGCATGGCGATCCAGCAGGACCGCACCTTCGGCGTCCAGCAGCGCCCCACCACTGAGGCCCGCCAGGAAGCGCTGAAGGAAAAGCAGGCAGCAGTTGGTGCCACCAACGACGAAGGCCGCCAGCAGGCGGAGCTGGAGCAGGAGAACAGCACGGTCGAAAGCAAGCCCAAGACCGAGCTCGAGATGCCGCTCGCCTCCGATGACGCAGTGGTGTGGAGCGCCAGCAATGGCTATGAGTTCAAGGGCAGCAATGCGATGAGCCAAGCGCTGCGGTACGCCCGCACGCAGAACGCGGTGATGTTTGGCAACCGCGCTGGTGTCTCTCTGCAGCTGCCGGCCTATGTAATGCCGCTGTACCCGCTGAGTTCGGTGTACCTGCAGGCGGCTGGCTTGACGGCGGCCTACAAGGCCAACGGGCTCAGCTGGAGCTTCAACAGCGACGGCATCCTCGGCGCCATGGATGCGCTTTATGCCGGGGCGGTCAGCGGCAGCGGCACCTTCTGGATGCCGGTGGCCCCTGGCATCACCAGCCTCCCGAGTGATCCGACCGTGACGACTGGCACCGGCGCCCCGGCCAACAGCACCACCACCCCTAGTGGCTTTGACCCGACAGCACCAGGGGCAGTGTTTGCCAGCCTGCCCACGGGCCAGGCGCCCAGTTATGCGCAGAGCATCGCGCCCACGGCTTTGGTGCCTTCTGTGAATGAGCGGGTGCCGTTAGTGGCGGGCACTAGGACCGCTCTCAGCGTGACCGCACTGGACTACGCGTTGACGTTGCCAACCGGCACGGCGGTGTTGGTGACAAAGGCGGAGATCACGGTGGCCACGAGGCTGGCGGCAGAGGCAGCGGCGTTCGTGGCGACAGGCCAAGCCAATGCCTTCAGCTACACCCGCCGGCTCACTGCTGCGGCCGGCAGCGTGGTGGCTACAGGCTTTGGCGCTGGCTCAATCCGCGACTACCGGATCGGCACCAACTTCGGCACTTTCACCGCAACCGGCCAGAACGCCATCGTCGCTCTGCAGCGGGCACCACTGGCCGCAGACGCTGGCAGCTTTGCATTGAGCGGCCAAGCCGCGCTCTTCTCAGGGGCTACGACGTTCCCTGCTGACGCGGGCAGCTTTGCGCTCACCGGCCAAGACGCCGGCAGTTTGCGCGGTTACATCTTGAGCGGCGCAGCCAATTCCTTTGAAGTTGGCGGACAGGATGGACTGTTCACATACACTTCGCCGCAGTTCAACATTGTCTCTTACACGGGCAACGCAACATCTCGATCTATAGCTGGCGTTGGCTTTGAGCCAGGCATTGTATGGATCAGAAAAACCGGCGGACTTGGCGGCTCTCATTATGTCTTTGACTATCAGCGAGGAGTTTATAAGTATTGGGTAATTGATAGTACTGCAGCATTTGCAAATAATGCTACGACCCTGGTTTCGTTTGATCCTGATGGGTTTGGCCTTGGTGGATCTGCCCTTGTTAATGCAACGCCTGATCTGTATGCCGCGTTCGCTCTAAAGAAGGGGCTGGCTTTTGTCGCCAATAACGATGGTTCGATAGCATCTACTTGCAGTGTTAATTCAGATGCTGGCTACAGCGTCTTTAGCTGGACCGGCACCGGGGCCACGGGTACAATAGGTCACGGGCTAGGTATACAGCCGGAGCTATTTGTTTGGAAAAACAGCGGCGCGGTGGTGGGCCGGATTGGTTCTCCGCTAATTGGCAATAACTACAGCATGGCATTTAGCAGCACGGGCGTGGCATCCTCTAGCACCGCCCATTATCGGACATCTAACTCTTCCGTCATAGAGCTTGGCGGTAGCTCAAATTCTGTCATCCAATATATTGGCTATGCCTTTTCGAGTGTGCCGGGTGTTAGCAAAGTGAACACCTATTCGGGTTCTGCAGCTACTAAGACTGTTGTGGTCGGCTTCCAGCCAAGACTTGTCATCTTAAAAAGCTATATCGGTTCAAATGAGAGTTGGACCGTCTTTTACTCCATTTCCAAAGCGACGGGTTTTGCCCAGCAGGTTCCGCTTTACGGAACGACGCCAGAAGCAACCTCGGCCAGTTTTTCGTTCACTGAGTCCGGTTTTGAGATCACGGCTGGAAACACTGGAAATCAAAACGCCACCACCTCATATATTTACATCGCGTTTGCTTGAGCGGAGAGTCCGGCAACCTAGCCCCAAAGCTCCGGCCTCATGGCGTCGTTCAACAAGTTCAATAGCTTCGTGGAGGCATTGGCCGAGAAGAAGCATGATCTCGGCGCTGACACGCTCAAGGTGCTGCTCACCAACACCGCACCCGTTGCCACTAACAGCGTCAAGGCAGATCTGACGGAGATTAGCGCGGGCAATGGCTACACCGCCGGGGGCAACACCGCTTCGGTCACCAGTTCGGCGCAAACCTCCGGCACCTACAAGCTGGTGCTAGGCGACCCTGCGACCTGGACTGCCAGTGGCGGCAGCATCGGCCCGTTCCGTTATGCCGTGCTCTACAACGACACCGCCAGCAACAAGGAGCTGATCGGCTGGTGGGATTACGGCAGCAGCATCACCTTGGCCGCTGGTGAATCCTTTGCTGTGGACTTTGATCCGACCACCGGCGTGCTGACCCTCGCTTGATATGGCACTCACCAGCACGATCAGCACCAAGGAGCTGCAACGCCAAGCGGCCGCAGCGTTTGAAGGCAAGACCTACACCGTCTTTCTGGCCACCAACACCGGCAGCCTCACGGCGGAATCCACTGCTGCTGCTTGGATTGCCGCCAAGGTGTCCGGCGGTGGCTACGCCGATGTGACCGGCACCATCGGCACTGGCAGCTACAGCACCGGCAACGCTCGCTATGAGCTGCCTGCCATCAACGCCACCTTCACTGCCACCAGCCCTGGCTTCACCTACGACACGGTGTGCGTGCGGATCGGCACTGAGACCTACCTGCACTCGATCTTGGTGGAGTCGCCCAACATCGCCATGGCAGCTGGGCAGAGCAAGACCTACAGCATCACGTTTGCGCAAGACGACTGAGGCTGAGCGATGAGCACCAACATCCAGATTGATGTGGTGCTGGAGCGCCTGCAGGAGCAGGCCAGGCAGGTGTTGGGCCAAAACCGTGATGAGCGGCAGGAGCGCGAGGATGCTCAGCTAGAAGGGCAGCGCAATCGCAGCACACGCGAAAGTCGCCAGACCTTGGTGGCGGCAAGCGCCACAGGCAGCCAGCAAACACCCGCAGGCGAGCTGCGCCAGCGTTCTGCCGATGAGCATTCTGCTGTCCCAGACACCTACAAAAAGCGGCGCCCCGCTGCTCAACGCGAAGGTGGCAGCGTCGCCGCAGTCACCTACAGAACGATCACGCAGTCTGCAGAAGACGCCACGATCACGTTGCGGGTCGGCACGCCTGACTTTGAAGCTCAGGTTGAAGTGCCCAACATCTTTGACCCTGGCCTCGTCACGGTCAACGACATCACGCTGCCAGCGAGTGGTTCTGGAGGCGACAGCGTAGAAGCTGTTGGCGGCATCCACTACGTGGATTCCTTCTATACCAACGCCTATCAGGCGTGGTCTGGGCTGGACATCAGCGGCACCGGCTCACCGCCCCTGCTGTACCAAGGCACCACAGCACCGCCCTTGAGTTCAGTGGTGGATGTGTGGACCGCCAGTTACGACACCTACAACGCCGATCAATCGAGAGCGCTGGTGCTGCCAAGCGGCCGAGCTAGTGGCGTCTTCGTCTATGTCCACAACCGGATCAAGATCTTCAACACGTTCCGCCGCATCCAGCGCCGCAGCCAACAAAGCGAAAACCCGAGATCTGAAACTGTCTCGGCCGCAGATGATGGCACCGGCACTTGGTATGACCTGCGCCAAACTAACCGCGTGATCTTTGAGTATGTGGACACGCAGAGCTTTGCAGCCTATGAGATCTACGCCTTTGCCTTCAGCCCCACTGCAGTCCGGGCGATTACAGCGCCCGATGCCTTGCGCACCTACATCGAAGCTCTGTGTCCCCCGCTGACGGTGAACGGCACCACCAGCAAGCTCGTGGAATCAGGTGGCGGCCAAGTGGCTGGCTACGGCCCCGGCAGCAGCAGCTACTTCTTCACGCTGCCCAATGTCTACGACGATATGCCCACGGTGGATACCACGGCTTGGCTGGCAGACACGGTGTACGGCAACTACCCCTCCGGTAATGACGTGCTGGCCAAGCAGTACGGAATCGGCTGGCTGCAGTACAGCAGTCATGCGGGCAACTTCTTCTCTCCTGCGGTGTTCTCCTTCGTCAAAGGCTCTTTGGATCTGCAGGCCCTGGATGCCAAACAGTACGCCGCGATGCGCGTTCAACTCGGCAACAAGCCACCGGCTAAGTTCCTGGCGCCGTGCGTGCAGACCTGCAGCACAGACGACACGGACTTTTACTACACCAGCACCCAGCCTGTTTCAACTACGACGCCTGTGCCGGAGGCGGACTTCCGCTTGGATCGCCGCTATCGCGTCAAGAACGGGGAGGTGTCTGATGGCACCCTCTACTACTGCTGGGACTGGGATAACACGGCCTACTGCCGCAGCCAGTTGACTTCCCTTGGCTTCAGCTCCGCTGATCTAATCCCATGAACAACCCAGCACTAGAGCGCCTGCAACAGCAGATGGCAGCCCTGATCAAGTACAACCGCGAACAGCGTCAGAAACGCGAGAAAGAAATGCAACTACGCTTGAAGAAGCGTAAGTAGCTCGCCACGGATCTTTATGCCGCAGCTCCCCTTTGTCCAAGCGCCCGAGGCACCCACAAACCGCAGGCTTGGCACACCGGCTAGTGGCATTTTGGAGATGCCGGTGCTCGGTGGTCTGACCGTTGGTGAGTCGGCCATGATCTCTGAGCTGCTGGCCAATGAGCAGAGCAGCTTCGTCAAAGGTGCCCAGATCGCTGATGCGATTGCCAAGGCCGAAGAGATCAGCATCTCCGAGGCGTTCAACATCATCGAAGGCGCCATCAGCGGCAGGCAGCTGGAAGAGCGGGCTGAGGAGATCCGCACCAAGCACGCGGCGTTGATCCAAGAGGTGGCGCAGGTGTACGCCTCGGCTGGGCAGCGCAACATGGAGGCCACGGTCAGTGCGCTGATCAAGTGCCGTTGCAACCTGCCGGACTGGTCCGTTGCTGACACCCGCCAGATGCACCGCGCCCTGTTCAACGCGATCTGGCAACTGGCGCAGGAAGAATCTGACGCCGAGGCGATGCCCAGTGAGCCGCCGACTGAGGAGGAGCTGGGAAAGCCGCCAGCGGCGGATGGCGCCGCAGCGAAACGGACTGGGCGGCGATCTTCTACGACCTAGCCCACAGCTACCCCGGTCAATTCCACCGCACCACCTACGCGAGGGAACTGCGGCAAACGGTGCTGCAGGCATGGCGTGAGCTGCAGCGGATTCGCCGTGAGCAAGCGCAGTTGCAGGAGATGCCGGTGGCTCAACTCGCTGCACTGCTGGCCAACATCAACCGCGACCCCAAGAAGGGCAAACCGTTCTCGCTGCAGGACTTCCAGCTGTTTGCGCAGGAGCAGAAGGCCGAGCGGCGTCTCAGCGCCGAGGTGGCTGCGGTTGCCCTAGCGCTCAAGCACGACGACAAGGCACCGCCCCTGTTGGTGTCCTGTTGGAACGAAGTGCTGGCCAGCGCAGCGGACGGCACGCGAATGCCGGAGGTGCGGGCACTGCATTCCGATGACGACGCCGTGTGGGTGTTGGCGCCGGCATGGGAAGCCACCGGCATCCGTGGTGGATTGGTGCTGGTCAAGGGGCAGATCAGCGGCACCGTCGTGCTGCGCGATCTAGATCGGCCACTGTTGACGCACCGGCTGCTAGTCCCCGCCCGCCCCGGCTTCGGCTGGATCGAGGCAGGTTGCTTGCTGCTTTCGGCGGAAGACTAGGTAATGGACTTGCTGAGCCTGCGCACCGCCATCGAGACCACGCTGGTGGATCAGCTCGGCACGTACACCCTCGCCAACAGCGCCACCACCCCGGCTATCTCGGTGCGGGCACCGGGCGAGAGCCTGCCGCCTGGCACCACCGTCACCGGCCTAGAGGTGGTGATCGTGCGCGAGCCCGAGCTGGTGCCGGTGCGGCAATACAGCAAGGAGCAAGCCTTCAGCCGCTGGACCCTATATCTGGTGGACTGGAGCGGCGATGCCAGCCTGCAGGAAGTGGCTGGCCGCCTGCTCTGGAGCTACCCCGGCAGCAACGCGGTGACGATCAATGTACCCCGTGGTGTGGGGCCCAGATCGCAGATGCGCGTGGACATCACAACCAACCCCGACACCTACGCGGGTTGAGCTGACCGGAAACCTTGGGTATGGCGATCACCCCGGCGAGCTACAACATCCGGCCCCAGCGGCGGGCGGATTATCCGCTGCAGGTGCAGTTCAAGGATGCGGATGGTGACGGCATCAACATCACCGGCTGGACGGTGCTAGCGCAGGTGTGGAGCAAGGATCGTGTGACCAAGTACGGCGACTTCACGGTGACGACGCTGAGCGCCAGCACTGGTTCCGTGAAGCTCACGCTGCCGTACACCGTCACGGCAACCCTCCCGGACGAATGCCGGTACGACGTGATGCTGATCGACAGCAACGGTCTGCGCGAGTATTACCTCGAAGGCATCGTGCGCCCCTCTGAGGGCTACACCGCACCGAGCTGACTATGGCGAACACCGTTGAGGTGATCAGCACCGGCCAGGTGGTCGTCACTGAAATAGCCGAGCAGGCGATTGAACTCACCACCGCTGCCCAGCCGCTGCTGGTGGAGGTGCAAACCGCTGGCCCGCAAGGCCCGCCCATCAGTGAAGTGTTGAACCTCGGCGACTTGGCCAACGTCAACGACACCGCCAAAGTCACGGGCAGCGTCTTGTACTACGACGCCACCACCAGCACTTGGAAAGGCGATGACATCAACACGGTCATCACACTGACGGACGGCGGGAATTTCTGACCGGAAACCTAGCTGCAACGCAGTGTCTCGCCGGTAACCGTGGCCAACACCATCCGCATTAAGCGTTCGACGGGCAGCAGCGCACCGACGAGCTTGGCCAATGCGGAGCTTGCCTTTAGCGAGGGCAACGCTGTCCTGCACTACGGCACCGGCACTGGCGGGGCAGGTGGCAGCGCCACGAGCATCATCAAGATCGGCGGCGCCGGTGCGTTCGCCACACTGGACACCGCTCAGACGATCAGCGGCAACAAGACCTTCACCGGCACTGTCGATCTGAGCGCGGCGACCATCGGCGCCTTCACCACGACCGGCAACGTGGTCGTCGGTGGTGATCTGACCGTCAACGGCACCACCACCACGATCAACAGCACCACGCTCGCTGTTGATGACAAGAACATCATCTTGGGCGACGTGGCCTCGCCCACGGACTCCACAGCTGATGGTGGTGGCATCACCCTCAAGGGTGCAACCGACAAGACCTTCAACTGGATCAATGCCACCGACAGCTGGACTTCCAGCGAAGACATTGACCTAGCCAGCGGCAAGGTCTATCGCATCAATGGCGCCAACGTGCTGAGCGGCAGCACCCTCGGCAGCGGTGTCACTGGCTCCAGCCTCACCTCTGTTGGCACCCTCACCAGTGGTGTGTGGAACGCCAGCACCATTGGCGTGCAGTACGGCGGCACCGGTGCCGCGACCCTCACCGGCTACGTCAAAGGCTCCGGCACCAGCGCACTCACCGCGTCGGCCACGATCCCCAACACCGACATCAGCGGTCTGGGCACGATGAGCACCCAGAACGCCAACAACGTGGCCATCACCGGCGGCACGATTGATGGCATCACCTTGGATGGCGGCAGCTATTGAGCTGGCCGGCAACTTAGTGCGTCCGGCTAGATAGCCACCCACGGACGCCACATGGCGAACACAATCAAGCTTCGGCGCTCAGCCGTCGCGGGCAAAATTCCCGCTGTAGGTGATTTGCAGCTGGGCGAGCTAGCGCTCAACACCTACGACGGCAAGCTCTACACCAAGAAGGACAACGGCACCGCGAGCGTCGTGGAGTTGTCCGGTGGTGGTAGCGGAACTCTCAACGAACTCGACGGTGGCAGCGCATCCAGCGTTTTCACCGTTGGTGAACTCACTGCTCTTGATGGAGGTGCTGCGTAATGTCTGTCCGCATCCAACTGCGCCGTGATACGGCAGCCAACTGGGCCAGCACCAACCCAACCCTGACGCAGGGTGAGCCGGGCTACGAAACTGACACCGGCAAGATCAAGTACGGCGACGGCACCACGGCTTGGAACAGCCTGGGGTATTCGGCTGGCGGTGCTTTTGCTGCTGGTAGTGCGTCCAGCCCCAGTATCACCTTCACCGGTGACACCAACACAGGCATTTACTCTCCCGGCGCAGATCAACTAGCCATCTCGTCTAATGGGGTTGGGAGACTTTTTATAGCTTCTGATGGAAAGATTGGAGTAGCGACATCATCCCCAGGATCGGCGCTTCAAGTTAATGGCGCTGGTGGCATACGAATTAACGAAGATGGTGCAGGCACAAAACTGGTTCAGCTGAGAAGCGATTATGCCAGCCAAGGTCCAGCCATCAACGTATTCACAAATGATCCGCTGCTGTTCCTGACAAATAACACTGAGCGAATGCGCCTGGACTCCAGTGGCCGCTTAGGTCTGGGGTCTTCTAACCCAGATGCTCAGTTCGTCATTTCCAATACTTCCAGGATCCGGTTTCCATGCAATGCGGCTCAAAATGCTATTAGTTTTTGGAAGGATGCAACGCCAACTTTTGCAGCAGAAGTCGGGCTTGGATCGGCGACCGGCCTTGCATCCGCATTGAAGTTTGACATCTATAACGGAACTAGCTGGAATACTGCTGTCAATATTGACTCGTCATCGCGTGTAGGGATTGGCTCTACTGCGCCCAGCGGTGGTCAGTTAGTCATCAATTCCACGCTTGACGCTTCCAACAAGCAGCTTGTTCTGCGTGATGCCACAAATGGTTGGGCTCGCAAAATTGGCGTAGATAGCTCAAACAACATGGGCTTCTATGATGGCGACACTGAGCGGATGCGCATCGACAGCTCGGGACGCCTGTTAGTTGGCACGTCTACTGCGCGTACTGGAGTATTTTTTAACGGAGACGCCAATTCAAATCCTCTTTTTCAAATTGAGCGAGCTGGCGATGGGGCAGCTACGGCTGGATGCTCTATTTCACTAACTAGAAATACCACTGCCGTCGGTGGTGGTTCATTTATTGTGTTGGCAAGAAGCGGCGGCACAACGCAAGGAAGCGTGACCGCTGTAAATAATGGTGATTCGCTTGGGTTCCTGACCTACCAAGCAGCGGATGGCACTGATTTTGTTGAAGCGGCTCGTATTGCTGCAGAAGTAGACGGCACCCCCGGCGCTAACGACATGCCGGGCAGGCTAGTGTTCTCCACTACCGCCGACGGAGCGAGCAGCCCGACGGAGCGGATGAGGCTGGATAGAAATGGTGAGTTGGATAACTATTCTTCCGGCGGCTACATTTACAAAGCTAGAAGCTCTTCTGGTGCTGGCACTACCAATTTTTTGTATTGGGGTGCTCATTCGGCAACAAGCACAACAAACGGGACAGAATCATTCCGCGTATTTACCAACGGAAACGTCCAAAATACCAACAACTCCTACACAGCAATCTCCGACATCAAGTTGAAGGAGAACATTGTTGACGCAAACTCCCAGTGGGATGACCTGAAGGCTTTGCGGGTTCGCAACTACAACCTTAAGGAAGGCCAGACACATCGCCAAATCGGTCTTGTTGCCCAAGAGGTGGAGCCCATCTCTCCTGGCTTGGTTTACGAAAGCCCCGACCGCGACGCAGAAGGTAACGACCTTGGCACTGTCACCAAGTCAGTCAATTATTCGGTGCTCTACATGAAGGCGGTGAAGGCGCTGCAGGAAGCAATGGAGCGGATTGAAACCCTTGAGGCCAAAGTTGCAGCCCTTGAGGGCGCGTAGACCTACTCACTACAAGGCCGGAGTTTGATGCTTCGGCCTTTCCTCCGTACATTTCACCTGACACCAACAGACCCATGAGCACCACCTTCACCTGGAACATCGCCCAAATGGAGCGGGAAACCGCTGACGGCTATGTCTTCACTGTCCACTACACCGTGGGCGCCAAAGACGACACCTATTCGGCTGGTGCCTATGGCTCGCTCGGCCTGGAGCGTCCCGAAGGCAGCATGATCCCCTTCGCTGATCTGACCCCTGAGGTTGTGATCGGCTGGGTGAAAGAAAAGTTCGGCGCTGAGAAGGTGGCCGAGATCGAGGGTGCCCTCCAGGCGCAACTTGACGAACAACGCGCACCGAGCAAGCAATCGGGTCTGCCCTGGAGTGCTGCACCTGCCGCTGCTTAGTCTCGCCGGCTAGCTTGCTTTTGTTCCCGCTCTGCTTCTGCATCGGGCTGATAGAGCCCAAGCCTCTGTGCGTCCTTGAGGCGTCTCACGCTTGGGCCATCCATTCCCAAGGCCAGTAGGCAGCACATCTACAGCAGTGTGCTACTTGTGTGGTGGGCCAGCGCGGCTGCAACCGCCTGACCCGTGATCAGATCCACTGTTACTGGACCCGATGGCCGAAGCCTATCGCGCAGGGATGACTGCGCACGTCTGCGAGCAGACGCTTTCTCAAGCTTGGGAGATGTTCAAGGCAGAGCGCAGCGTTTCGCTCTGCCCCACCAGCCTCACTAGCGATTACGCCCAAGTCAGCAAATGGCTGGCGCGTTGTCCGATCCAGGAGTTCTCTGAAGGCCGGCGCGTGTTGACTTGGCTGTTGCAGCAGAAGCCTGAGAAGGCTGCGCGGCGCGTCTGCATGTATGTGCGCAGCTTGTACCGCTGGGCTGCTGCAGAAGATGTAGCGATCCTGCCTCGCAACCCGGTCGCCAACTTCAGGATGCCCAAGGCGCCGCAGGGTGAGCACGAGGTGGTCGTCATTCCCCGCGAGGAGATTCCCCTGGTGCTTGTGGCGTTAGAGGCCAAGCTCACCTACCGGGGCGTGAACTGGGCGCTGTTTGCCGAGTTCATGCTGCAGACCGCGTTGCGCACGGGTGAGACCCGAGCGATCAAGTGGGCCGACATTGACGGCGAGCGGGTGCTGATCCACAGCAACTTCACCCTGACCCACGGCCACAAGAACAGCACCAAGACCAACAAGAAGCGTTGGGTGCCGCTCAATGCCAGAGCGCAGGAGATCTTGGCTGTTCTGCCAAGGGATAGCGACTATGTGTTTCCGTGGAACCGACTGGCCTTTCAGAGCTTCTTCATCAAGCGCATGGGCCAACTGCACAGCGCCGGGTTGATCAAAAAGCGCTACCGGCCCTATGACCTGCGGCACGTTGCAATTAGCCGCTGGCTGGAGGCTGGTATCCCCGTGACGCAGGCAGCCAACTGGGCTGGCAACACATCGGAAGTGATCTGGAAGCATTACGCAGCAACGACTGCGGAATATGAGATGCCCGTGCTGTAAGGCGGGCAACTTAGAGCAACTGCTCGGCCACCATGACGCCAGAGGAACTTGCGGGCCTAGCCATTGCCTTACTGGCTGGCTCCGAGCTGCTCAGCTACATCCCTGGCGTCAAGGCCAACGGTTGGGTGCAGCTGGTGCTCGCGGCCCTTCGGGGTATCGCAGCCGCTGCTCAGGTTGAGCAAAACAACAAGCGCAAGCGCCGCTGAGCCATGGTCGAAATCGTCGCTGCTTTGGCAGGTGCTGTCCTTGCCATTGGGGCAGGCGGCGTTGGTTCCTTTATGCGCAAAGACGAGGAAGCCTCAAAGGCTGTGATCCGCCTGACCGCCGCTGTGGAGCACATTGCTGGTGAAGTCAGCCTGCTGCGCACAGAGATCAAGGAAGACCGGCAAGAGCTATACCCCCGCCTGAATGCGATTGAACAGCGGCTCGCCGTGCTGGAGACCAAGATATGAGCATCATTCAGCTGCGCGATGCGGCCAAGCACTTCAAGCAGCTGCCTCATCAACTTGCCGCTTGGGATTGGCTGCAGGAACACCTAGACGCTGACACGCTCAAGCAGTTCGCGGAGCTGTATCGCGCTGATCCGGCAGTCAAGCAACCGCTGCCGCCGAGCTGGCTGGCACCCGCTCTGAAGATCATCCGCGAGTTTGAAGGTTGCAAGCTGGAGGCCTACCGCTGCCCAGCTGGTGTGCCCACCATCGGTTGGGGCACCACACGGCTGATGGATACGCCGGTGCGCATGGGCGACAAGATCAGTCAGGCCCTAGCGGATGAGCTGCTGCAAAACGAGGTAGAGAACCTCTTCGGCCCTGGCGTGCTGCACCTGCTGCCGCTGGCCAAGCAATGGAAGCCCAATCAGGTCGGGGCCATCATCAGCTTTGCCTACAACCTCGGCCTTGGTGCTTTAGAGGATTCCACGCTGCGCAAGCGGCTGCTGGCTGGGGAAGACCCCTGCACTGTCGTGCGGGAAGAACTGCCGCGCTGGGTGCATGCCGGCGAAGCTGTGCTGGCCGGGCTAGAGCGGCGACGCGCTGCGGAGGTGGCCCTGTTCTGCGGTGATCAGCGTTTGGGCGTGCCTGCACAGCAGAAGCCCAACACACCGTTGAAGGTGCCCTACTACAGCCAACGCGATTCCACGGTGGCGGGCCAGGCCAACCGGATGTGCTTCTCCAGCAGTTGCGCCATGCTCGTCTCCTTCCTGCGGCCGGGTGTGATTACGGGCGCAGCGGCCGACGATCAATACCTCAAGACGGTGCAGCGCTTTGGCGATACCACCGATGTGAATGCACAGCTCAAGGCGTTAGCGCACTACGGCATCAAGGCTCGCTTCAAGCAAGACGCCGGTTGGGATGACCTGCAGCAGCAGATCGCACGTTCAGTGCCGATCCCCTGCGGATTCCTGCATCACGGCACCAGCGCCAAGCCCACTGGCGGCGGCCATTGGCTCACCGTGATCGGCATCACCAAAGGTCACGTCATCGTTAACGATCCCTTTGGCGAGATGGACGTGGTGCGCGGCACCTACCTCAACAGCAAAGGTTCAGGGCTGCCCTACAGCAAGGCGAACTGGGGGCCACGGTGGCTGGTGGAAGGGCCGCGTTCCGGCTGGTGCATCATCGCCGAGCCATGAGGAACGTGAACATCAGCCAGCGCATTCAACCTGGCCTGTGGAAGGTCCACCGCAAAGACACCGGCGTTGTGGTGTGGATGGCGATGGCCAACGGCATCACCTACCTCAGCTATCACGAGGAGCAAACCCGCCTCTGGCTCAGCCGTGAGCTAGACGATCCAGAACCGCTCGATGCGGCATGAAAAAGCCCCCGGCATGACCACGGGGGCAGGTTGAACATCCGACCTAGCTTGCCGGCTTGTCATTTCTTAAGCCTTTCGCCACCATCATGCACTCAAACATCACTTCAGCTTGCCAGCGTTGTTGATGTTCAATGCAGTAACCAAGGCCACACACCCGCCACTTGATCCCATCCTTTGTGGTGACCTGATTGATGACAGGTTCACTCACGGGAATACTTAGCGCAACCTTCTAGGTTCCCGTTATGGCGTGGGGAGAGTGGATGGTGCCCCAGCCAGGACCGGAGCACCTGCTCACGCTGGAACAGCAACGGCGTGCCGTTGATGGCTACACGCTGCCGCAGGCTAAGGCCATGCTGCTGCGCTTGTGCCAGCTGTCCTTACATCAAGACCTGATCATCCGAGGCGCTACGCGGCGGATCGCAGAGCTTGAATGCACTCTTGCCCTTGCAGACCGCCAAGCTTGAGCCTGAGGGTGGTCATGGCTCGGTTGTGCATCTGCTGGGTGGCCTGACGGCTCACCTTAAGCTCGGCACCAATTTGTTCGTAAGGCTTCGGCAGGCGGGTGGTGCCGAAATAACGGCTGCGGATGATGTGCTGGTGCTCGGGGGTCAGATCGTTGATGGCTTCATGCAGCGCATCACTGAACTCTTGCAAGTCATCGAGTTGTCCATCGGTGCTGCGTGGATCAGCCACCACATCCATAAACTCGCCGTACTTCTCCCCGCCTGGCATCTTCTGATCCAGGCTCAAGACGCTTGCGTTGTGGTTGAGGTAGCCGAGCAGCGTTTGCTTTTGGATCCCGCAATGCTTGGCTACATCAGCCAGCGGCGGCAGCTTGCCATGCTCTCGCAGGTGCAGCTGCATGTAGTCCATCGCTTTGCGCAGCTGATCATTGGCCTGCATCGGCAGGTGGATGATCCGGCTGTGGCGGTTGATCGCTCGCGTGATGCCTTGGCGAATCCACCAGTAGCAATAGGTGCTGAACTTGTAGCCCAGCGCCGGCTCAAACTTGAGGATGGCGGAATCCAAGCCAATCAGACCCTCTTGAATTAGGTCTTCAAGGGTCAGCGTGCCGCTGTACTTCTTGTATTTGCCGGCCACATTAACGGCCAGGCGAATGTTGGAGAGAAAGAAGCGATCACGAGCGCGGCGCCCTTTGTTGATGATGCCCTTCTGCTGTTTGGTCGGCTTATCAGGGTCACCGATGGCGAGCCAGGCCTGCACCTGACGGGCCAGGGTGATCTCTTCGGCAGCCGTGAGCAGGGGATAGCGGCGCGAGTGCTGGATGATCCAATCGACGGAAGTGCCAGGCGTAGCCATTGGCAGCAGTGTGGGGGAGAAATGGCTAGTGTTTGGGCCTAGACCTTTTTTCGAGGGCTAGGCGGAACCGTAGAGGCAGGCTGCGGTAAGGGCGGCACCGCGTGAGGACCGCCCACCTGCCACCTTTTTGCTCAGACCGTGGCCAAGGTCACGGTGTGCTCTTGGTCTTGGTATTTGCCAGCGCGGTCTTCGTAGCTGACCGAGCAGGGATCGCCTTCAAAGAAGAGCAGCTGACAGATGCCCTCGTTGGCGTAGATGCGGCAGTCCGCACCGGAGGAGTTGGAAAATTCCAGGGTGAGGTGACCGCGCCAGCCAGCTTCGGCGGGGGTCATGTTGGCGATCACACCCATGCGGGCATAGGTGGATTTGCCGAGGCAGATCACCGTGACGTTGGGCGGCACGCAGAGCTTCTCTAAGGCGACACCCAAGCCGTAGCTATGGGCCGGCAGCACGAAGTAGCGGCCGCGCTCATCGCTTTGCAGCTCGACGTTGCGCAGGTTGTCCGGGTTGAACGCCTTGGGGTCCATGATCGTGCCCGGCACATGCTGAAACACGCGGAAATCAGCAGGTGACAGGCGGATGTCGTAGCCGTAGGAGCTGCAGCCGTAGCTGAGCACCTTGTGGCTAGCGATCTGCCGGATCAAGGTCGGTTCAAACGGCTGGATCATGCCGGCGTCAGCGCGGACGCGAATCCAGTGGTCAGCTTTGATCACAGCAGGGCCTCCCCGCGTGCTTTGCGGGCCAGCACCCATGCGGCAAACGCCACGATCAAGCTGGCGGTTTGGTTGTTGATTGGTGCAGCGTGGGGGTAGCTATCACGCCACCACTCAGCCAGTAGATCTTCAAGCGTCGGCGTTGTCGTCGTCATGGGTTTGGGTGAGAAGGCCGGTGTAGGTGGACTTGAGCGGATGGCCGTCAGGCAGATCAGCGCGGCCGCTGGCTTCGTAGGCAGCGTCTAGGCGGTCTTGCCGCGCTTGCTGCTCAATCGGGTTGCAGTCGGGGTTCATCAGAAGGGCATCGCAGCAGTGGTCTCAACCTTGGGCTGTGCATTGATCGCCCTGATTTCACGCGCCTTGATCACAGTGTCCACACGCTCTTCGCCGGCTTTGGTGGCCCACTTCTTGGTGGTGATCCGACCGGTGGCAGTGACCAACCCTGCTTTGCTCACGCTGTTTGCCAGTTCTTCGGCCAGATCTTCCCAAGCTTCAACGGTGAACCAATGCGGCTCGCTGTCTTTCCCGTTGTTCACGGCAATGCGAACCTTGGCCACCGCTTTACCACCGTCCAGATAACGCAGATCAGGATCAGCCGCAGCGCGGCCGGTGATGGTGAATTCAGCGGATTCAAGGATCGCACTAATGGTGCTGGTTGCTGACATGTTCATCAGTTGATGGTGGGAAGGTTGAAGTAACGGCGCAGCGCGTCATGCACTGCACCGCTGGGGGTGAGCTGATGCTCATCCGCGTGTTTGCGGATCAGCTTCATCACGTCCGGCCAGAGGTGGGCGCAGACGGCCACGCTTTTGGTGCTGCGGGCGTACCGCCGCCTGGGCGTTACCGGCTCGCGTTCGCTAGCGCTAGTCATCAAGGGCGCACCAGAGGTAGGGCGTGTTGCGGTGGGCATAGAAATCAACAGGGGCAATCGCTAAGCCTTCATCCTGCATGGCGATGAAACTGCGCAGATGAAGCCAGCAGGATTTGACCCGTTCATGCGAGCAAAAGCGGTATTCCGCCGGCACCGCATTGGCTGATTCGACCCACTGCAGTGAGGTGCCGCAAAGTGCAGCAAGGTAGGCGCCTTGGTTATTCCTCAGCAGCCAATAAACCCGGTGCAGATACGGATCGCTGCAGGAGCTTGAGATCCGCGCGGATGCGTTGGAGGAGGACGCGTTTCGCGCAGTGATTGCCGAAGTACGTGAGCCTTGCATTAAATGCAGCTTCTGCATAAACGTCTGCTCCCGCCGATTCAATGCCTTCAATGGCATCGCATACATGCGCGTGAGCAAGTCGGATGTGCTCATCAGGCGGCAACGGCATTTAGCTGCTCCATCAGGAAGTCGCGGTGCGCGGCGGTCTTGATGTAGTCGGCGGCCTTCTTGTCGGGCGGCAGGCTGAACCGCTCTTGAAAGGCCAGCACGATCTGAGCGCGGCGTTCCTCGCTCACCTTGAGCACGGCCTGCACCAGCTCTTGCACCTCAGCGGCACTCAGCTTCTCGGGGTTCGGGGATGCCGGCTTCTTGGCCGGTGGCTTGTTAGCGCTAGCCGATGCGGGCACGGCAGGAGCGGCCTCATCACGCATCGGGTTCTCCACCTCCACCCGCGCCCACAGCTCATACCCCAACCCAAAGGCAAAAGCTGCAGCCGTGCAAAGGCAGCGGCGGTGCGTGTCGGTCAGCGTCCGCGCCGTAATGCGCTCAAACGGAATCGGGTTGTTGCGGTTGTCCATGCACGCCTGCGGGAAGTCCGGCGTCACCTGATCGCCATTGGCGAAGTAGCCAACGACATAACCGGAGCCATCAGGGGCACGCCACACATGGCCGCCATCCGGGGCGGCGCTAAGAGTGAACTGCCAGCCGGGTGCGTGAACGTGCAACAGGTGGGCGATCTTGGCCCAATTCACATAGTCAGCGGCATAGGAGCCGCTGCCCTTGGTGGAGATGTCATCAGGAGAGATGACCCCACCAAGTTGCGGGAAGTCGGTCATGGATGCGGTGGTATCGGGTGCCGCGTCGCTGCAGCACCCTTGCATCCTAGGCTAGCCAACGCTAGGGGTCAAGTCCCTGATCCATCGCCGCTAGTGCTTCGGCTACCGGATCGGAGCCGTTGATCGTGATCGCCTCCCATTCGGTCGGCGTCCACTGATGCCAGCCGCTCAGCACGTTGCGCAGTAGGTCGCGCTGGGCGTTGGTCAGGCCTTGGCAGTGCTGCTCCAGCTCCTTCCATGCCACCGCCGGGCTGAGCTGCTTTTCCTTGGCAATCGCCTCAAAGCGGCCCTGATGCTCGGCGCTCAGCGCCTTGGCAGCTTCCTCGGACAACGGCTCCGGTTGCTGCAACCACTCCGGCGGCTCCAGCTCGCCGATGAAATGAGAGAAGAACTCCGTAGCCCGCCATGGCCGGCCGTGGGCGTCAGTGATCGGCTGCGAATCTTTGAGTCGATCCTTCAGGCGCCGGTCGCTCACGCCGCTGTAGTCCCCTTCGGCCACCCGCGCATTGGCCAGCGCCAGCTGGATAAAGGTGAGCGGCTGCGGCTGATCGGTCTTGGCGTTCTGCAGCTTGTTGAAACTCGAATCGCGCACGGCGGGAAAGCCGGCCTGCTCGCCCCACTCATGCAGCGTGCTGTGGATCCAGCCATTGCGGTTGCACCAAGCCGTGAGGGTGCGGCCAAAGCGCTGGCGGGTGGCTAGCGGTGGATGGCTGTAGCGGTCGTGATCCAATGCTTGTGCTTCGCTAGCGGCTAGCCTACCCCTAAGGATGGGCAGCCGCCTCCCCGGCCCTTAGCCGCACGTCCTGCACTGCTCCATCACTCACGACGACCCGATCCACCCACTGCGACAGCAGGCGCCGCGTCTGCTCCGGTGTCCTAGTCATCTCCGCCCACACCTGCGGTTGATCCAGTGCCTCTAAGGCATCGCTCAGCGTGAAGCGGCTGCCGCCATCGCTCACGCAGTCCTGCAACAGCGTGCTCAAGCGCTGCTCCTTGCGCTCGATTACTTCCGCCAGGTCCGCATCCTCCAGCAACCGCAGGTCACTGATCTGGCCCTGTAGCTGTTTGATCTCTGGGCTGAGCCGCTGCTTGAGCCGCAGTTCATCCACCACGCTGCTGTAGGCCAGCAGTTCACGCTTCTCCCACAACCGCTGCAGCACTGCCTCCAGCACGGTGTCCTCCTTGATCCCTTTGTGCGGACGCACCGGGCACACCTCATGGGTGCAGCGCAAATAGATCGGCCCTGGCTGGCGCGGTTGGTGGTAATGCATCAACCCACCGCAATGGCCGCAATGCACCAGCCCGGTCAACACTCGGCTACGACGCTTGCGAATCGGCGTTGTGGACCGAACCCGCAGCGACTGCATCACCTGCTGGATCTCCACCTGCTCCTCGTGGCTCACCAGCCCTTCATGGGCGTGCGGATGAATCTCTTCCACCTCGCCTGGCTTGTTCAGCAGGCGGCTTTTGTTGCCATCGGCATCCAGCTTCCAGCGGAAGGTGCCATACACGCGGCTGCCGGCAATCGCTGGATTCAGCAGCCAACGCCGCAGGCCCTCCAGGCTGCGAAACGCCTGCCCGCATTCCTTGTACTGACAGTCGAAGGCATCGCGCAGGCTGCCGCTGGCCAGGAAGTGGTCCACGATCTGCCGCGCCACCGGCGCCGTCTCGGGGTCCAGTTCGTAGTTGAGTTTGCCCTCGGTGTAGCGGTAGCCAAACGGTGGTTTGCCCGCTTGGGGCTTGAGCTGCTTGCGGGCATACACCTGCCCGTGATGCACCCGCTCACCGATCAGCTCCGATTCCATCTGCGCCATGCCCATCAGCAAGTTGGCGTAGAAGCGCCCCATCGCCGTGGAGAGATCAATCGACTGATCGAGGCAGATCAGGTTCGGCCAGCTGTCTTGATTGAACAGGCGCAGCAACTTCCCGCCATGCACCGTGGATCGGCTCATCCGATCCATGCGCGTGCAGAGCACCGTGTTCAGCAGGCCCTGGTCGCAGCACTCCAGCAAGCGCTTCAGCTCCGGCCGGTCGTCGCGGGTGCCGGAGGCCACATCCACAAACTCCACCACCGGCTCGCCCAGCTTCTCGGCCTGCTCCCGGAGGCGGCTCAGCTGCTGCTCTAAGGCGTGGGCCTGATCCTCGCTTTCGGTGCTGACGCGGGCGTAGATCGCCGTCGTCATCGTTCAATTCGCTCCAGGCTATTCTGTGGCTACAGGCTTAGCCGCGCCAGAGCTGCTTGGCCTGAAACCACAGCCGAAAAGCCGCATGACCACTGCGATCTCAGACCTGACCGCTCAGCCGATCACGCGCAGCACTCTGCTGGAGCTGCTCAGCAGCGACGGCCAGGCCCATGAAAACCTGGGAGCGGGCGTCCGCGAGGCCTGCGTGTGCCTGCACGAGGCCCGGAGCTACTACGACCTGCCGGCGGTGCTGGAGGAGCCTCTGAGCCGCTTCCGCTGGCACCTCGATAAGGCGTTTGCGGCGCTGGAGGATGCCCGCGAACTGATCTGAGCGGCAGCCTGAGCCGAATTGCCACTGGCCCTAGGGAATAACGCCCCTAGGGCTTTTTGCTGTCTTGACGCGCAGCAGATCTGCCTCGGACTGGCTAATTCGCTCTAGCGCAGTTTATTGTTGTGATTCGCGCTAGTCCCGCCATGCGACGGCTAGCGACTAACACATCCAAAGCCATGACCGCATCCCTTCACTTGGTGACGCGCAGGCCCAAGCGCATCACGATCACCGTGTCCTACGCCGTTGCGGAGCACCTCTTCACGATGAGCGACGAGCAGGGCCGCTCCACCAGCAACCTGGCCGCTCACCTGCTGGAGGTGGCGCTGGAGGCCATGCACGGCGAGCCGCCGATCAAGAAGAAGTGGCCCGGCAAGGGCTGAGCGCACGGCCCCGTCAGGGGCCTTTTTCGTGGCGGTGTGCAGCAGTCCTGCGGCGGGTCGCAAGGGACTCGGTGGCTAGCGCAGATATGCCTTGCCACTGCGGCTAGCCGTGGCTAGCTTCGGCACCGATCCGTTCAAATCCGTGCAAAACGGTGCAGATCGGTTCAGATCAGTACAAATCGGTGCCACCTGGCGATGCCCCGGATCAACCTGACTGTTCAGCCTGAGCTGTACGACTACATCTTGAAACACAAGCCCAAAGCCCTGTCGGTGCCTGCGTTTTGCAGTCTGCTGATCGAGCAGTCGGCCTCGGATTCTCTTGACAAGGCCATTACTCTGGGAGACACGAGCGCAGCCGGGGCTCCCTCTACTTCTTCTAATTCTTCTTCTAAAGAAGAAGAATTAACTTCTATACCTAATAAAACCAAGACGCGCGTGCGCGTGCGCGAGGCCACGCCCTACAGCGCCAAGGTCATCAGCGCTGATCTGGTGCCGGCTGACCTGCTCGATTGCCAGCAGCTGCTGCCGGAGTTCTGGGCGGTCAAGAAGGGAACGCGCTCTGAGGGCGTCTGGAACCGCGTTTGCGGCAAGCTGCGTGGGTGGACACCTGAGCAGCGGCGCGAGGCCCTTGAGCGCGCCATAGCCAGCGGCTGGGGCGATGTTTTTGAGCCCCCTGCAGCTAGGGCTAACTCAGGGCAGCTGCCGCTGTCGCCCAGCGGCGCACCCATGACCCACATGGAGCAGACCGTCGCTTCGTTCATCCGCAAACAACGCGCCATGGAGGAAGGCCGTGCTGTCGCTTGAACACTTCTCTGCCACCATGGGCGCCCTGACCGAAGCGCTGCCGCGTGGCAAGCGCATGGGTGAAGCCACCTATGCCTTGATGTGGGCCACGTTCCCGGCCAAGGCCAAGGAAGACCTCACCCCTGAGATCTGGATGTATGCGGCCGCGCAGCGCCTGCTGGATCCTGACCCGATGGAAGACCTGCCGCTGCCGATGCAGCTGCTGAACTACGTGTTCCGCAACGAGAACGGCCGCGCCAACGTCAGCTGGGGGCTCAAGGCTGACCTGCCCGAGCGCATGGCCAACCCAGACCGCTTCAACCCGCAGCCGGTGCCCGGCCAAGTGGTGCTGCCACCCGAGCCCGCCGTCACCAACCCGCTGCTGCAGGAGGTGGCATGGTGAAGCGCAAGCAGGAATGGGTGCCAGCCACAACCTTTACGACCGTCAAGCTGAAGCCAAACGGACCCAAGGCTGGACAGTCGGTTGAGGCTTGGCAGCGGGGCAAAGACAAGGAGCAGGATCGCTTTGATGCCGCCAAAGCACGCAAGATCAACCGAGGTGAGTTATGAGCTTCGGCCCGTTGTTTGACTTCTCGGCTAGCACTAGCGAGGCCTGTAGAGATCACGCCATCGCCACGGTCGGCGCCAATGCCGGCCCTGAGTTCATGGAGCAGGCCAAGGCCGTCATCTTGGAGCGCCTCTCCGGCACCGAGTGCCTGGCCGAGGAGTTCCGCCGCGTCTGCGAAGACGCCGGCATCAAGCCCCACCACCACAACGCTTGGGGCAGCCTCACCAATCAGCTGGTCAAGGCCGGGATCCTGATCGACACCGGCCGCCTCGGCAAGAGCACGAGCCTTCGTAGCCATGCCCGCCGCCAACCGATTTGGAGAGTGCGCTGATGCGCCCAGCCTTTGATCTCAGCAGCGTCCAAGCGCTGCTTCAGCGCGGCATCAATGCGGGTTATTGGACGCTTGAACAGCTTGATTACCCACCTCCCGATTACGAACGGCAGATCCTTGACGCTCGACGTTCCCAATACTTCGGCCCGAACTATGAGCCACCAGTCCCCTACTTCAACCCGCTCCGATCCCCCAACACCGGTGAAGCCGTCCAGCCCATCAATCCCCGCGATTTCGACGTGGCTGCAGCCACTAGGGCTAACGAGGGACCAAGAAACCTGGACCTACCGCCTATCCAATGGCCACCAGTTCCCGGTGAGCGTCACCAGCCTGATCTCAGCCGTGACCAAGACGCCGCAACAGCTGGAGGCAATCATGGCCACCAAGGCGACCTGGGAGCCACGGGGCAACACCATCCACAAGGCCCTGGAGCTGATGGCGCACCAGCGCTTCAACCCCAGCCCACCGCCGTACCTCTCTCCAGCGCCCCATGGTGACTACGGCGCCTGGATTGAACCGCTCTTGGCCCACGAACTCTGGGATCGCATCAGCGTGATCGGTGCTGAAGTCATGGCCTACAGCCTGCGCCGCAACGTCGCTGGCACCGCCGACCTCGTGATCCGCTTTGCCGATGGCACCTACGGCATCGCTGATCTGAAAACCCAAAGCTCCGAACGCTCCACCCCCTACGACACCCGCCCGCAACTCGGCGCCGGCGTCGAAATGATTGGCGACCACTACAAGCTCCTGATCACCCGCTGCCTCACGCTCTGGTCACGGCCCGGCAGCCTCGTGATCCAAACCCACACTGCTGATGAATGCCTGCAGGCCTGGCTGGATGTCTGCGAGGAATACACCGCGCGGTTTCGCCCCTTCTAGGCCGCTAATTAGCTACCGCTAGTCCACCAGCGACCCATCCCGTGCCACTCTTGAGCCGCCGGGATGGCCCGAATACAACACCCGCAAGGGAAATCAGGGCAGGAGCATGCGGCTCCATCGGAATCCCGGCACCCTCTTCGCTAGCCACCCTTGACGCCTAGCGTTGGCTAGCCTATTCTCGTGATTACGGGGGCGACCCCACCGCATCCTTCCCATGAACCCTCTCTGCACGGTTCTCCCAGATCTCCCTTCCTCCGCCACGGACTGGGCTGAGCGCTACCTCTTCAACAGCGCCATCCTTTCCGACTACTGCCACGAGGAAGAACTCGACGATATGCACGCCACCTTCATGGCGGCAGGCATCCCCTACACCGTCCAGTTCCGCCCCGGCACCCCCGACCCCGAGCCCTACGACTGGGCCGACGAATGCCTCAGCGCAGCTGATCGCAACTCCTTTGCTTGCTTCCAGTGACTAGCCCTAACGAGCAGCAGCTTGCATTCCTGCTGGAGCAAGCCGTCACCAACGACATCCACGAAGAAGACGCCGCCGACTTCCTCGACGACCACGGCATCCCCTGCTTTTCCCACAACCGTCAAACCCTCATCACCCTCGCCTACCGCAACGGCTGGAGACCAAACCCATGACCTCCCCCTCCCTACCTCCCTTCATCACCCGCACCACCCGCCGCACCTATTCCCGCACCGCACCCCTGCACGCCGTGCCCTCACGTCCGCACCGCAAACCCTCCAAACCCCAATCGTTCCTTGAGCGTCATGGCGATCTCATTACCTTCCTCTGGACTTGCATCCTCATCGCAGCCCTCGTCTACACCGCCTTCTCTTGAACCGCTGCTAGAAGAACTCACCAACCTTGCCATCAGTGAGAAAGCGATCCAAGCCCGACGCCAAGAACTCCTTGACCTATTGGATCAACTGGTGGAAGCGGGTGAGGCAGAGGAGCAACTCGCGTGGAACGACTGCAAAATCACTCGCCGTAGCCGCAAGTCCTACACCTATCCCGCTCACATCCTTGAGCAACGCGAGCAGCTCAAGGCATCCGAACGACTTTCACTCGCCTTGGGCGAGGCCTCGGTAACCATCAAACACTTCTGGGAAGTCCGCACCGCATGAAGACCAAGCTCAAAGCCTCCTCCCTCCCCATCACCCTCACCGCCTACCAACGCGCTATCGACGCCGCCGCTCGCACCGTTTCCGGCATCCCCCGCGCTCAACTTGAAGCCATCGTTGCCGCCGCTATCACCGCCATCGGCAAACCAGACCATGACGACAAAGCGGCCTGAATACCAACCCTGTCGCCTCGTCTCCCTCTGCGGTCAATACCTCACCGTCAATGGCACCTTCTCCGCAGACCCTGCCCGCGCTCTCACCGCCGAGCGCTGGTACATCGAACGACAGCAGCAACGCATCAACACCGCCACCATCATCCTCCGCGCCTAGCGCCATCACCTTTGATGTGATCGGCATGGAGGCCGCCACGCAAGGCTCCAAACGCGCCATGCCCAACGGCATCATGCTCGAAACCAACAAGCGCCTACGCCCCTGGCGCTCGCACATCACTGACGCCGCCCTCGCTACCAACTACCCCCTCACCACAGCACCGGTCTCCATCTCCATCACCTTCCGTTTCCTACGACCCAAGGCTCACTTCAACAAGTCCGGTCTATCCCCTAAAGCACCACTCCACCTAACCTCCAAACACAAAGGCGACATCGACAAGCTCTCCCGTGCCGTGCTTGATGCCCTCACTGGCACTCTTCTTCACGACGATTCTCAAGTGGTTCAACTATCCGCCCACAAGCGCTACACCACCCCAGAAGAACGTCCCGGTGCCCTCATCACCATCATCCCCCTCACGGCAACTTAAGCTAGCCAGCCTTGGCACCATGGAACCGTGGTCCGTCGTCGCTGAATACCCCTACACCGGCGAACCCTTTGGCCTCAGA
>Ga0208783_10000148_pt1 | contig 41016 bp, 32 predicted proteins | sample DEB19_08_DNA_2_FD_184529 | JGI IMG/M metagenome (GOLD analysis project Ga0208783, IMG submission 184529) | Aqueous microbial communities from the Delaware River and Bay under freshwater to marine salinity gradient to study organic matter... | ecosystem: Environmental > Aquatic > Marine >... | reverse complement strand
CAGGCGCCTCGGAAAGGAAGGGGCCGTGACGGCGTGCCCAGCGCGCGAGGAGGCCGCCGAGCGCATCCCGGACCGGGGCGAGGAAGGCGTCCGGGATCCCCGGCGGCGGTACGGCCCCCACCCCATCCCGGTAGCGTCCGGCATCCTCGGCGGCGATCCAGCGCTCCTCGCCCGCGATGCGCACGAGCGCCGCCCGCCGCTCCCGGGCGAGCTGGGCGGTCCAGGCCACCGCGTCCGCCGCGCGCGCGGCCGGGTCCGGCCCCTGGACGCGCGCCGCGATCTCGCCGGCATCCAGGTCCCCGAGCCGGCGGAGGAGGTCGTGGAGCCCGTCCGGCCCCGTCACCGCCCGCTCGGGATCGAGCCCGGCGAGCTCGATCTCCAGCTCGGCCAGGGCATCGGGGTCGAGGAGGTCGCGCAGCTCGTCCGCGCCGAGGAGCTCGCGGAGGAGATCGCGGTCGAGGGCGAGCGCCTGGGCGCGCCGGTCGAGCGCCGGGGCGTCCCCCTCGTACATGTAGGCCGCGATGTAGTCGAAGAGGAGCGAGGAGGCGAAGGGCGAGGCGCGCCGGGTCTCGACCGCCTGGACGCGCAGCTCGCGGCGCTCGATCGCGCGCAGGATCCCCGCGAGCGCGGGGAGGTCGAAGACGTCCTGGAGGCACTCCCGGAAGGTCTCGAGGACGATCGGGAAGGAGCCGTGGCGGGAGGCCACGGAGAGGAGCTGCGCGGAGCGCTGGCGCATCTGCCAGAGCGGGGTGCGCCGGCCGGGCCGGCGGCGCGGCAGGAGGAGCGCCCGGGCCGCGTTCTCCCGGAAGCGGCTCGCGAAGAGCGCGGAGCCGCCGAGCGCGCCGATGACGAGCTCCTCGATCTCGTCCGCGGACGGGAGGAGCGCGCCGAGGAGGGCATCCGTCCCGCTCCCGGGGAGCGCCGCGCCCGGATCGTCGGGGTCCCCGAGCGCCTCGGTCGCCGGGAGCCGGACGACGATCCCGTCGTCGGACCAGATCGGCTGGACCTCGATCCCCGTCCGCTCCCGGAGGCGCGCCTCGATCGCGAGCGCCCAGGGGGCATGGACGCGTGCCCCGAAGGGGGTGAGGAGGCAGATCCGCCAGTCGCCGAGCTCGTCCCGGAAGCGCTCCACGACGATCGTCCGGTCGCTCGGGAGGACACCGGTCGCCTCGCGCTCCTCGTCCAGGAAGGCGAGCAGGTTCGTGGCCGCCCGCTCGTCCAGGGCGTGCTCCGTGCGCAGCCGCTCGAGCGCGGCGGTCCGCCCCTTCGGGCCCTTCGCGACCGCCTCGCCGAGCTCGCGCGTGAGCCGGCCCACCTCCCGGCCGAGCTCGATCGGGCGGCCGACCCCATCGCCCTTCCAGAAGGGGAGCTTCCCCGGTTGGCCCGGGGCGGGCGAGACAAGGACGCGGTCGTGGCCGATCGACTCCACGCGCCACGCCGAGGCACCGAGGAGGATCGTCTCCCCCGGGCGCGTCTCGTAGACCATCTCCTCGTCCAGCTCGCCGACCCGCCGTCCCCCGCTCCGTGCGGCGCGGGCGCGCGTCCCGGGCGGCGCATCCTCGGCGGCCGCCGCGTCATCCGCGAGGAAGACCGGGTAGAGGCCGCGATCGGGGATCGTCCCGCCCGAGAGGATCGCCACGGTCCGGGCATCGCGGCGCGCCTGGATCGTCCCTGCCACCCGGTCCCAGACGATCCGCGGCCGGAGCTCCGCGAACTCGTCCGAGGGGTACGCGCCGGAGAGCATCCCGAGGACCCCCTCGAAGCTCTCCCGGCCGAGCGTGGCGTAGGGCTCGGCCCGCCGGACGAGGGCAAGGAGGTCGTCGAGCGGCCAGGCCCGGTCCGCGGTCGTGGCCACGATCTGCTGGGCGAGGACATCGAGCGGGTTGCGGGGGATCGCGACCGGCTCGATCGCCCCTTCCACCATGAGGCGGGTGACGGCGGCGCATTCGAGAAGATCGGCGCGGTGCTTGGGGAAGATGACCCCGCGGGAAGGGGCATCCACCTGGTGTCCGGCGCGCCCCACGCGCTGGAGGCCGCGGGCGACGGAGAGCGGCGATTCCACCTGGACGACGAGGTCGACCGCGCCCATGTCGATCCCCAGCTCGAGCGAGCTCGTGGCGACGATCGCGGGGATCCGGCCCGCCTTCAGCGCCTCCTCGATGAGGAGCCGCTCCTCGCGGGCGAGCGATCCGTGGTGGGCGCGGACGAGCTCCTCGCCCGCGAGCTCGTTGAGGGCGAGCGCGAGCCGTTCCGCGAGCCGGCGCGCGTTGACGAAGACGATCGTGCTCCGGTGCTCCCGGATGAGCGCGAGGAGGCGCGGCCAGACCTGCGGCCAGATGCTCACCCGTGCCTCGGGGCCGCTCGCCGGCCCCCCCGGGGCCTCCTCGAGGGGGATCGCCTCGCCGATCCGGCCGAGGTCCTCCACGGGGACGATGACCTGGAGCTCGAGCGGCTTCCGGACCCCCGCATCGACGATCGTCACGGGGCGGGCGGGAGCGGGCCCCGGCGCATCCACGGGCGCGCCCTCCGCACGGCCACCGAGGAAGGCGGCGACCGTGGTGAGCGGGCGCGCCGTGGCGGAGAGGCCGATCCGCTGGGGAGGCTGCGGCGTGAGGGCAGCGAGCCGCTCGAGGGAGAGCGCGAGGTGGGCGCCGCGCTTCGTCCCGGCGAGCGCGTGGATCTCGTCCACGATCACCCAGCGCACGCTCCGGAGCGCCTCACGCGCTTCCGAGGTGAGGAGGAGATAGAGCGATTCGGGGGTCGTGACGAGGATGTCCGGCGGGTTCCGGCCAAAGGCGCGCCGCTCGTCCGCGGGGGTATCGCCGGTGCGCATCCCGACCCGGATCGCGGGCGCCGGAAGGCCGAGCCGCTCGGCGGCGAAGCCGATCCCCGCGAGCGGCGCCCGGAGGTTCCGGTCCACGTCATGGACGAGCGCCTTCAGCGGCGAGACGTAGAGGACCCGGAGGCGCGCCCGGGGATCGTCCGGGACGGGCTCCGTGGCGAGCCGGTCGAGGCACCACAGGAAGGCGGCGAGCGTCTTGCCGCTCCCGGTGGGCGCGCACAGGAGGGCATGGTCGCCGGCCGCGATCGCCGGCCAGCCCTGCGCCTGGGGCGGCGTGGCGCCCGCGAAGCTCGCCGCGAACCAGGCCCGCGTGGCGGGCGAGAAGAGGGCGAGCGGATCGGCGGCCGCCGGACCGTCCGCGCCGGAGCGGCGTGCCCGCGCCATCCCCGTCAGCCCCGGGGGAGCCGCTCGGCGGCGAGGGCGATCGCGCGCCCGGTCATCGCGCGTGCGGCGGCGGTCACGCCCGGCGGCTCGGGACGGGCGGTCCCCGGCGGGTCGATCCATGCGACGGGCGGAGCCTCGCCGCCGGTGGCGCGCGCGGTCGCCTCGGCCCATCGGGCACGCCAGCCGGCCGGGGTCTCCTCCGGCGGCTCGCGGTGGGCCATCGCGAGCCAGATCGTGGCCCACGAGCGGGGGACGACCCGGAAGGCCTCGTAGCCCCCACCCCCGGTGGCGAGCCAGCGCCCGGCACACCAGCGATGGGCGATCCCGTCCAGGAAGCGCGTGACGCGTACCCAGGCGCCGGTCGTCAGCTCGAGGTGGGCGAGCGGGTCCCAGGCGTGGCTGTCGCAGCCGTTCTGCGTCACGAGGAGGGTGGGCTGGAAGCGCTCCGCGAGCGCGCTCACCGCGGTCTCCACGGCATCGACCCAGCTCTCGTCCCCGGTCCCCGGCTCGAGCGGCAGGTTGACGACCGTGCCGGGCGCATCCGGCCCGGCGGGGTCCTCCACGCCGCCCGTCCCCGGGAAGAGGGTCCGCCCCGTCTCGTGGATCGAGAAGGTGAGGACGAGCGGGTCGTTCCGGAAGAGCGCCTCCGTCCCGTCCCCGTGGTGGACGTCGAGATCGACGGAGAGGACGCGGTGGCCGGCGTCCCGCGCCCGGGCGATCGCGAGCGCGACATCGTTGTAGATGCAGAAGCCGGAGGCGAGGCCGGCCATCGCGTGGTGAAGACCACCACCCGGGACGAGGACATGCTCGTCCGTGCCGGACAGGATCCGCTCCATCCCCGCGAGAGACCCGCCGGCGACCGTGGCGGCAGCCTCGTGCATCCCGAAGAAGGCCGGGCAGTCCGCGCTCCCGATCCCCATCCGCCCCGGCTGCCAGGGGTGGTCGGAGAAGGAACGGACCTGGCGCACGTAGGCGCGGTCGTGGAGCCGGGTCAGCTGCGCGTCGTCGGCCTCCGGCGGCGCGAGGAAGCGCGTGGCGCCCACCGCGCGGAGCAGGTCGATCCCGGGCCCGAAGCGGAGCGGGGTGAGGGGGTGCTCCTCGCCGAAGTCATAGGCGCCGATCGCCTCGCTCCAGACGACGAGCGGCTCACCCGCGGGATCGCTCACCCGCCGATGCGCTCGCCGTGCGCATCGTCGATCGCATCGCCGAGGACCTCCTCCACCGGACGCCCATCCGCGAGCCCGGCGACGATCGCGGCGACGAAGCCGGGGAAGGCCTCCTCCGCCTCGTCCTCGCCCCAGTCCGCGTCATCCGGGGACGGGAGCGGGACCGGCGGGACGGAGAGGACGAGCGTGCCCCGGCTCCAGACGGCGGGGACCCGCGCACCGTCCGGGAGAAGGACGACGACGAGCGCGCCGTGCCACTCCGCGGCGGCCGCGGCGGCTGCCGCGGCGGGCTCGCTGAGCGGCTCCGCGACGAGGAGGACGCGGCACTCCGTGAGGTAGCGGAGCCCGAGCTCCACATCCCCGGCGTCGAGACGCGGAAGCGGGCCGAGGGGCTCCCCCGCCACGGGGGTCTGCCCCGCCGGGTCGCGCAGGAGCGCCGCATGGCCGACCCCCGCCCTGCCGAGCTCGACCGCGACGCGGTCGCCGTCCGCGTCCTCGCCGATCGCGCCCACGATCTCCGTGCGGCGCCCACCGGCCGCAAGGGTCCGGGCGACGACGGCGGCGATCCCCCCGAGCGGGCGGCGTCCGTCCGCGCCGGGGAGGCCGAGGCCGGGCCGGCCGAGGACGACGATCACCCGGCTGCCTCCGCCTCCGGCAGAGCGGAGAGGACCGTGACCTCGCCGAGGCCGGCCGCGCGGAGCGGCTCCTCCACGCTGGCGGCGTCACCCACGAGGACGATCGAGGCCTCCGCGGGCCGCACGTGTGCGCGGGCCGCGGCCAGGACGTCGGCAGCGGTCACCGCGGCGATCGCGGGCCGGTAGCGGTCGAGCTCGTCGTCCGGGAGCTCGTGGATGACGAGCCCGGCGATCGCGCCTGCCACGGCCGCCGCCGTCTCGAAGCGGAGCGGGAAGACGCCCGCCAGGTAGTCCCGGGCAAGGGAGAGCTCTGCGTCCGTCACCTCGGATGCGCGGATCCGCTCCAGCTCGCCGAGGATGTCCACGATCGCCGGGACGGTGATATCCGTCCGGACGGCGCAGCGGACGGTGAAGGGGCCGGGATGGCGGCGCATGTCGAAGCCGCTGTGGACGCCGTAGGTGTAGCCGCGCTGCTCCCGGAGGAGATCGTTCAGGCGCGACGAGAAGAGCCCGCCCAGGGTCGCGTTGAGGATCGAGGCGGCGTGGAAGTCTGGCGTGCGGCGGGCGAGCGCCACGTGCCCGATCCGCAGCTCGCTCTGGCGCGAGCCCGGCCGGTCCGCAACGACGATCCGGCGCCCACCGGGCCGTGCCGGGCTCGGCCGGCCCCCGGCCGGGCCGACGCCGGCCGGCGCGGTCCAGCCCGCGAAGACCCGCTCGACCTCGCGCGCGACGTCGATCCCGGAGAGATCCCCGGCGATGACCATCGTCGCCGCGTCCGGGCGCATGAGCGCCGCGTGGCGCGCCACGACCACGTCCCGGTCGATCCGGGGGACGGTCGTCTCGCTCCCGGCGAGCGGGCGGCCGTACGGCGCCCCGTCGGCGTAGATCGTCTCGGGGTAGATCCGCTCCACCCGCCGCCGCGGCTCGGCGCGCGCCTGGAGAAGGTCGTTCAGGCGCTCGTCCCGGAGCCGCTCCACCTCGTCCGCGGGGAAGGCCGGGGTGAGCGCGACCTCCGCGAAGAGGGCGAGCGCGGCGAGGAAGCGGGAGCGGGGGACCTCGAGGGAGACGGTGAGGCTCTCCCAGCCGGCGTCCGCGGCGATCCCCGCACCGAGCCGCTCGGAGGCTTCGATGAGGGCGAGGGCGTCGCGCTGCGCGGTCCCCTCGGTCATCGCGCGGGCGGCGAGGACCGTGGTGCCGGCGAGCTCCGCGGGCTCGCTCGTGGCGCCGCCGCCCGCATCCCCGCGCACGAGGAGCTGCGCCGCCAGGAGCGGCCGGCCGGGGAGGTGGGCGGAGATGAGGGTGAGACCGTTCGGCAGCCGCTCGCGGCGGAAGTCCGGGAAGTCATAGGGGCGGGGCGCCGACGGGCTCGGGCGCGTGGCGAGATAGGCGAGCGGATCGCCGGCGGTGCCGGGCATCAGGCAGCCTCCGCCGGCTCGGCCGGCACATAGGTGACGATCGCGCGGTTGTCCGGGCGGAAGACGGCCCGGGCGGCGGCGAGGATCGCCTCCGCATCCACGGCGAGGAGCCGGTCGAGCATCTCGTCGATCAGCTCCGCGCGACCGAAGTAGGTCTCGTACATCGAGAGGCGGTCCGCGACCTCCTCCATCCGGGAGCGCGCGGCGAGCTCGGAGGACTCGATGAGCGCGCGGGCCCGGAGGAGCTCGTCCTCCGTCACGGGCTCGCGGGTGAGCCGCTCGCACTCCTCGAGGTAGATCCGCTCCGCAGCGTCCGGGTCCTCCCCGGGGCGGACGGTCACCCAGCCCGCGAGGATCGAGGCCCCCGCCACGAGGGGCAGGACGAAGGCCGTCACATCCTGGCCGAGCCGCTCCTCCCGCACGAGGCGCCGGTGGAGCCGGCTCCCCTCCCCGCCCGCGAGGATCTGCATCCCCACCTCGAGCGCGTCGAAGGCAGGCGTCCCGAAGGGCGGCGTCCGCCAGCCCACGTGGACGCGGGTCATCGGGACGGCGTCCTCGATCACCTTGCGCACCTCGCCGCCGATGATCGGCTCCACCGGCGCGTACGGGAGGCGGCGGAGGGCGGGGTTCGCGGGGATCGGCCCGAACCAGCGCTCGACGGCGGCGAAGGCAGGCTCGACGTCCACGTCCCCGGCGATCGTGAGGACGCAGTTGTTCGGGGCGTACCAGGCGCGGAAGAAGTCGATGACGTCCGCGGGCGAAGCGGCGTCCAGGTCCTCCATCGAGCCGATCGGCGTGTGGTGGTACGGGTGACCCTGCGGGAAGACCGCCGCCATCAGGTTCTCGTAGAAGGTGCCGTAGGGGCGGTTGTCGTAGCTCTGGCGCTTCTCGTTCTTCACGACCTCGCGCTGGTTGTCCAGGTTCTCCTGGCTGAGCGCATCGAGCAGGGTCGCCATCCGGTCCGCCTCCAGCCAGAGGCCGACCTCGAGCTGGTGGGACGGGAGCGTCTCGAAGTAGTTCGTGCGGTCGAAGAAGGTCGTCGCGTTGTTCACGCCGCCCGCCGCCTGGACGATCGCCATGTGCTCCGCCTTGGCGACGTTCCGGCTCCCCTGGAACATGAAGTGCTCGAAGAGATGGGCGAAGCCGGTCTTGCCGGGGACCTCGTGCCGGGAGCCCACGTCGTACCACAGGTTGATCGCCACGACCGGTGCGAGCGAGTCCGGGGCGACGACGACGCGCAGGCCGTTCGGGAGCGTCCGGCGATGGAAGCGAAGGCGCGAGCGTCCGGCGTCGGTCGTGGTCATGCGGGCTCCTGCAGCGGGCACCCGGCGGCTCCGGGCGGGCTCATCGTAGCCGACGCGCGGGCGGGTCCCGGAACGCCCGGGCCACCCGGCACTCCCCGGGGGCGGCGGGAGGAGGATGATGGCCCCGGCAGGAAGCGCCGGCCGTCGACGGGAGGGGTGGACGATGAGCGGCAGCGAAGCGGTCCGGGCGATCGAGGGCGAGCGGGATGCGGCGGGGCGGCCGACCGCGCTCCTGCCCCTCGGCCAGCTCCTCGCGATCTCCGGCTACGCGCTCGGCATCTCCGCGCTCTGGGGCGGCTACGAGGTCTTCGGCCAGCAGCAGGTCGAGCAGCTCGTGGGGACCGGGATGCGGGGCACAGTGATGGGGCCGCTGGAGCTCGGCGGTGCGATCGTCGCGATCCTCGTCCAGCCCACGATCGGCGCGATCAGCGACCACGCGGCCACCCGCTGGGGGCGGCGGAAGCCGTTCATCCTCCTGGGTGCGCTCTTCGACCTCGTCTTCCTCGTGGGGATCGTCAGCTCCTCGACCGTCCTTGCCCTCGGCGCCTTCCTCGCCCTCCTCCAGCTCTCCTCGAACACCGCCCAGGGGCCCTTCCAGGGCTACGTCCCGGACCTCGTCCCGGAGCCCCAGGTCGCCCGGGCGAGCGCGCTCCTCGGGATGATGCGCATCCTCGGCCTGATCGGCGGCTACGCGCTCGTCTCCACGGGTGCGGCGACCGGCGAGTACGGGATCCCCCTCCTCGGGATCGGCGTCTTCGAGCTCACCCTCGCGCTCCTCACCGTCCGCTTCGTCCGCGAGGGCCCGCCCGGGGACGGCCGCCGGGGCCGCTCGTGGCTCGCGATCGCGCGCGGTGCCTGGGGGGCGGACATCCTCCACGAGCGCTCCTTCCTGCGCATGGCCGGAGTCCGGCTCCTCTTCCTCGCGGGGCCCTCCGCGTTCGTCAACTACAGCCTCTTCTACGTCCGTGATTCGCTCGGGCAGTCGGGCACCGACCAGGCCTTCTGGCTGATCGCGGGGAACGGCGCCCTCGCGGTCGCCACCGCGCTCGCGACGATCCCCGCCGCCGGCCTCTCGGACCGGATCGGACGGAAGGCGGTCATCCGGATCGCGGGGGCGGCGATCATCGCGGGGATCCTGATCATCACCGCGGCGCCCACGCCGCTCGTCGCGGTCGGGGGGATCCTCCTCCTCGGGGCGGGCTCGGGGGCGTATGTCGCGGTGGACTGGGCGCTGATGACGGAGATCATCCCGCTCGCCGCGTCGGGGCGCTACATGGGTCTCGCGAACATCGCGAGCTCGATCGCCGGGCCGGTCGCCACGCTCGTCGCGGGGATCGTCCTGGACAGCGTGACCGCGTCGATGGGCCTCTCGGCGGGGCCCCGGGCGGCCGCGCTCACGGGGATCGCGTTCGTCGTCGGCGGGCTCCTCCTCCTCGGCGGCGTCCGTCCGGCGCGCGGCCCGGAAGCCGCCCGCGCGGCGCGGGCGGAGGCTGCGGCGGGAGGAGGCTGAGCACGCGGACCCGGAGCGGCGGGGTCAGGCGCCCCGGCGGACCCAGGCGTCGATCGGGCGGATCTCCGTCACCCGGTCCCGGATCGCGGGGTCGAGCGAGCGGGCCGCCGCGGTCGCGGTCTCCATCGAGGTGAGGCAGAGGATCCCCTCCGCCACCGCCGTGAGACGGATCGCGGCCGCATCCCGGACGGGGCCGGAGCGCGGAGCCGGCGTGTTCACCACGAGCCCGACCTCCCCGCTCGCGATGAGATCGAGGATCGGTGTCAGGCCGCTCCCCTCCTCGCCGAGCGGGGCGACCTCGCGGACCGCGTGGCCGAGGGCCCGGAGCGCCGCCGCGGTCCCCGCCGTCGCGGCGAGCCGGTAGCCGACCCGGACGAGCGCCGCGGCGAGATCGGGGAGCTGCTCCTTGTCCCGGTCCGCCACGGTGACGAGCGCGAGCGCGCCATCCACGCCCGGGACCGGCGGCCGGAGCGAGGCGGCGAGGAGCGCCTTCGCGAGCGCGACATCCCCGTCCGAGTGGATCCCGATCACCTCGCCGGTGGAGCGCATCCCCGGGCCGAGGAGGGGGTCGACCCCGCGCAGCTTCGTGGTGGAGAAGACGGGCGCCTTCACGGCCACGACCGGCGGCGGCGGAAGGAGTCCCCCGGACCAGCCGAGCTGGGCGAGCGTCGCCCCGAGCGAGACCCGGGTCGCGAGCTCGACCATCGGGACGCCGGTCACCTTGGAGAGGAAGGGGACGGTCCGGCTCGCACGCGGGTTCACCTCGAGGAGGTAGACACCGTCCTCGCGGACGATGAACTGCGCGTTGACCAGCCCACGGACGCCGATCGCGATCGCGAAGCGCGTGATCGCATCCACGATGAGCGACTGCTCCGCCGCCGAAAGATGGCGGGGCGGGAAGACCGCGACCGAATCGCCGGAGTGGACGCCCGCCCGCTCCACGTGCTCCATCAGACCGGGGATGAGGACCTCGGTCCCGTCGCAGATCCCGTCGACATCCACCTCGAGGCCTTCCAGGTAGGCATCGATGCGCACCGGGCGGTCCTCGGTGATCACCGTCGCCGCCCGCAGCTGGCGCTCGAGGTCGGCGGGGCCGAAGCAGAAGTCGATCGCGAGGCCGCCGATGACGAAGGAGGGACGGACGATCACCGGGTAGCCGACCCGCTCGGCGACGACGAGCGCCTCGTCCAGCGAGGTCGCCATCCCGCCCGCCGGCTGGGGGATCCCGAGCCGGTCGACGAGCGCCGCGAAGCGGGTGCGCTCCTCGGCGAGATCGATCGTCTCCATCGTGAGGCCGGGGAGCTCCACGCCCGCCTCGGTCAGCGCGGCGGCGAGGTTGAGCGGGGTCTGCCCGCCGAACTGGACGAGCGCGGGGAGCGGCGGATCGCCCGGCGCGGTCTCCGCCGCGATCACCTCGAGGACGCTCTCGGAGTCGAGCGGCTCGAAGTAGAGCCGGGACGAGGCGTCGAAGTCCGTGGAGACGGTCTCGGGGTTGGAGTTCACCATCACCGCCTCCCAGCCCTCGCGGCGGAGCGCGTCGGCGGCCTGGACGGCGCAGTAGTCGAACTCGATCCCCTGGCCGATCCGGACCGGACCGGAGCCGATGACGAGCGCCGCGGGGCGCCGGACCGGGGGCGCCTCGGGCGGGGAGCCCGCGGCGGCGTAGGTGCTGTAGAAATAGGGGGTCTCCGCGGCGAACTCCGCGGCGCAGGTGTCCACCATCGCGTAGCCCGGGCGGATCCCTGCCGCGGCGCGCCGCGCCGCGACCGCGGCGACCGGGAGGCCGGTGAGCGTGGCGATGTCACGGTCGCCGAAGGAGGCGCGCTTGGCCGAGATGAGGAGCCCGTCCGTGAGGTCGCTCCCCTCCTCGCCCAGCCGCCGCTCGAGCTCCACGAGCCGTTCCATCTCGCCCACGAACCAGGGGCTGATCCCCGTGATCGCCTGGAGCTCGGCCGCCGGGACGCCGCGGCGGAGGAGCCCGATGAGGCGCCAGAGGCGCGAATCGGACGGCGTCAGGAAGCGCCGGAGGAGCGCCGCGCGGCCGGAGGCGACCGCGCGGGACGGGTCGTCCGTGAGCAGACCGTCCGGGCCCACGAGGAGCTCGCCGGAGATCTCGTGGTGGTCGTCCGCGGCACCGTCGTGGAGGCCGCCGGAGAGGATCTCCAGGGTCGGCCCCCACGCGGGGTCCTCGGCGAGGAAGCCGGCACCCGCCTGCTCCAGCCCGCGCAGCGCCTTGTTCAGCGCAGCGCCGAAGGTGCGGTCGATCGCCATCACCTCGCCGGTCGCCTTCATCTGGGATCCGAGCGAGCGGTCGGCGGTGGGGAACTTGTCGAAGGGGAAGCGCGGCAGCTTCACGACCACGTAGTCGAGGGCGGGCTCGAAGGCCGCGACCGTCGTCTTCGTGATCGCGTTCGGGATCTCCGCGAGCGTGCGCCCGATCGCGATCTGCGCCGCCACGCGCGCGATCGGGTAGCCGGTCGCCTTGCTCGCGAGGGCGGACGAGCGCGAGACGCGCGGGTTCACCTCGATGACCGCGTACTCCGTGGCGTCCGGGCTGAGCGCGAACTGGACGTTGCAGCCGCCCTCCACGCCGAGCGCGCGGATGATCGCGAGGGCTGCCGAGCGGAGCCGCTGGTGGACCGGGTCGGGGAGCGTCTGGACCGGCGCGACCACGATCGAATCGCCGGTGTGGACGCCGAGCGGGTCGACGTTCTCCATGGAGCAGACGGCGATGCACGTGTCGTCCGCGTCGCGCATCACCTCGTACTCGATCTCCTGCCAGCCCACGAGGCAGCGCTCGATCATCACCTGGCCGATCGGGCTGAGCCGGAGCCCCGCGCGCACCCGCTCGCGGTAGGCCTCCTCCGTATCCACGATCCCGCCACCCGTGCCGCCGAGCGTGAAGGCGGGCCGGATGACCGCGGGCAGCCCGATCTCGGCGAGGGCGAGATCCGCCATCCGGCGCCGCTCCTCGTCCGTCTCCCCCTCCACGATGACGGACGGGGCGTAGGGCTGGCCGATCCGGTCGAGCAGGTCGCGGAAGGCCTCCCGGTCCTCGGCCATCTCGATCGCCGCGATCGGCGTGCCGAGGAGCCGCGTCCCGTGGCGCTCGAAGACGCCCGCGCGGGCCGCCTCCATCGCGAGGTTGAGCGCCGTCTGGCCGCCGAGCCCGGCGAGGACGCCCTCCGGGCGCTCGACCTCGATGATCCGCTCGATGCTCGCGATCGTGAGCGGCTCGAGGTAGACGGCGTCCGCGACGCCGGGGTCGGTCATGATCGTGGCCGGGTTCGAGTTCAGGAGGATCGTGCGCACCCCCTCCTCGCGGAGGGCGCGGCAGGCCTGGGTCCCGGCGTAGTCGAACTCGGCCGCCTGGCCGATGACGACCGGCCCGGAGCCGATGATGAGGACGGAGGCGGGCTTCGTCACCGGGCACCCTCCGCCACGCGGACGCGCTCGAGGAAGCGGTCGAAGACCTCCACCGCATCGAGCGGGCCGGGCGAGCCCTCGGGGTGGTACTGGACGGTCTCGATCGGCTTCGTGCGATGGCGGAGCCCCTCCACGGAGCCGTCGTTCAGGTTCGTCTGGCTCACCTCGAAGCCGGAGCCGGCGGGGAAGGAGTCACCGACCACGGTCACCTCGTGGTTCTGGGCGGTGACCTGGACGCGGCCGGTCCCGTTGTCCCGGACCGGGTGGTTCGCGCCGTGGTGGCCGAAGCGGAGCCGGCGCGTCTCGGCACCCGCCGCGCGGGCGACGATCTGGTGGCCGAGGCAGATGCCGAGGAGCGGCCGGCCGTCCTCGATGACCGCGCGGGCGAGGGCGACCGGGGCGTCCAGGCGCGCCGGATCGCCGGGACCGGGCGAGAGGACGACGCCGGCGACCTCGGGGCCGAGGACATCCGCGGCGGTCGCGGTGTGCGGCAGGACGCGGACGCGCGCGCCGCGGGTGCGCAGCGAGCGGATGATGTTCGCCTTCAGGCCGTAGTCCACCACCGCGATGAGCGGGCCGCGGTCCCCCACCTCGAAGGCGGCGCGGGCGGAGACCTGGCCCACGAAGTCCTGGTCCTCCCAGCGGACGACGGCGCGGGCGTGGGCGGCCGCCTCGTCCGGGTCCACGTGGCCGGGGGCGGTGATGATCGCCCGCTGGCACCCCGTCTCGCGCAGGTGGCGGGCCAGCGCGCGCGTGTCCAGCCCGGCGATCGCGGGGACGCCGGACGAGCGGAGGAGATGGACGATCTGGCGTGCCCGGCCGAGGACCGCCGCGGTCGCATGGCCCACGACGAGGCCGCGCAGCCAGGGCCGCTCGGACTGGTCGTCATCCCGGACGCGGCCGTGGTTCCCGATCAGGGGGTAGGTCATGACCACGACCTGGCCGGCGTAGGAGGGATCCGTGCAGACCTCCTGGTAGCCGGTCTGCGAGGTGTTCACGACGATGTCGCCGCCGGACGCGACCGCGGCGCCGAAGGAGATCCCGGCGAAGACGGTCCCGTCCTCGAGCGCGAGGAGCGCCGGGCCATGGCTCCCGATCCGGGGGTCCACGGCGGCATCCGCGGGGATGGCGAGCGGGTGGAGGGGGCGGCCGTTGGGACCCGCGCTCATCCGCGGCAGCCTCTCGGTAGAGGGGGGACCGCGGCCGCTGCGCGGCGCGGATCGGCGCTGGGGTTCATCCGGATGCCCTCCTTGCCGGCCTCACTGGACCGTCCGCCCGGCCTCTCGGGACCGGTTCGGCAAGTGACTGCGGAAGGCTACCACGCGCCGCCTGCCGCGCGCGACCCGCGCCTCACCCCTGCGCGAGGAGGTCACGCACGACCGGGGCGATCAGCTCCACCCAGCCGGCGTACTGCTTCGCCGAGGGATGGAGGCCGTCCGGGGCGATGAGCGTCGGGTCCTCCGGGACGAGGTCCGCGATCGGCGCGACCGCGACCGTGGCGATCCCCCGCTCCGCGGCGACCGCCCGGAGGACGGCGTTCGCCTCCGCGATCGCCTCCCGGTCGCCCGGCCGCCGGAAGCTGCTGCCCCGCGGGGCGAGCGTGTAGTCCGGCGATTCCACGAGGAGGATCCGGTCCGGCGGCAGGAGATCGAGGAGGCCGGGGGCCGTGCCGTCCGGTGCGCCATCGAGGATCCGCTCGAGGTTCCCCCGGTAATCCGCAGGGCTCACGCTCCGGATGACGTCGTTCACCCCCACGAGGAGGGTGACGAGCTCGGGCTGGAGCTCTCCCACGGCGGGGAGCTGGTCGTCCAGGACCTCGTAGGAGGAGGCGCCGGGCGTCGCGAGGTTGCCGGCGATCTCCAGGGTCACGTCCCGGCGGAGGGCCCGTGCGAGCTGGTTCGGCCAGCGGTCCCCGGTCCGCTCCAGCCCGGTCCCCACGGTGTAGGAATCGCCGAGCGAGACGACCCGCACGACCGGCGGCCCAGGCTCGGCGGAGGGCTCCAGGGAGGCGGGCGGCGGGACGGGGGCGGACGTGCCGCAGCCGGCCAGGAGGGTGACGAGGAGGAGGCCGAGGCCGGCGGACCGCACGATCGCCCGAGGATAGCGCCGCGTGGCAGGCAGGGGCCACCGGGGACCGGGTCCGAGGGGGGAGGTGGTGAGCCGCGAAGGATTCGAACCTTCAACCAAGGGATTAAGAGTCCCTTGCTCTACCGTTGAGCTAGCGGCCCTCGACCGGCCGATATCCTAGCGTGCGACCCCGGTTCGGGCAAGGCCCGCACCGCCCCCGCTCTCCGAGGAGGCTCTCCGGCATGGCAACCCCCGCCGACTTCCGCCGCCGCATGCTGGCCGGCGAGATGCTCCACGGCACCTTCCTCTCCATGGGCTCGCCGGTGGCCGCAGAGCTCGCGGCACGCTCCGGGCTCGACTGGGTGCTCGTGGACCTGGAGCACGGTGCCGCGGGCGAGTCGGACCTCATGCCGATGCTCCAGGCGACCGCCGGCGGGGGCGCAGCCGCCCTCGTCCGGGTGGAGCGCGCGGACCGGCTGCGGATCGGCCGCGCGCTCGACATGGGCGCGCACGGGATCATGGTCCCCCAGGTCCAGGCGGTGGACGAGGCGCGCCTGCTCGGCGCGGCGCTCCGCTACCAGCCATCCGGCATCCGGGGGATCATGACCTTCGCGCGCGGGATGGACTGGGGAAGCGGCGGCCATGCGGCGGTCGCGACCCGCCACGAGACCCTCGTGGGGATCGCCCAGGTGGAGACGATGGCCGCGGTCGAGGCCGCGGATGCGCTCGCCGCGGTCGAGGGGGTCGATTGCCTCTTCGTGGGGCCGGCGGACCTCACCCACGCGATGGGGATCCCGGGCCGGATCGAGGAGCCCGCCTTCGAGGCGGCGATCCGCCGGGTCGCGGATGCGGCGCGTGCAGCGGGCAAGGCCGCCGGGATCATGCTCTGGAAGCCGGAGGACGCGGCGCGCTTCGCCCAGGCGGGCTACACGGTCTTCAGCCTCTCCAACGAGGGCGCCCTCCTCAACGGGGCGATCCGCGGCTTCCTGGACGGGACGCGCCGGGCCCTCGCCTAGCCGGGGCGCGCCGCCAGCTCGTCCAGCCAGGCGGCGATCGAGGGCATCGCCCGCATCGCCCGCCGGAACCAGTCGTCCACGGCGGCGAGCGCGAGGCTGCGCGCCGCGGCGACCTCGGCCCGCCGCTCCGCCGCGCCGGCACGGGCCGCCACCGCCGCGCGGAGCCGCCCGAGACGGGCGACCGCCTCCGCTTCCTCCGGTCCCTCGAGCGCCGCGATGCTCGCCGCGATCAGCCGGTCGAGCTGGGCCACGAGGACCTCGGTCGCCACGGCGTCCGCAGCGGATGCCTCGTCGATCGTGTCGATGAGCGCCGCGACCTGGTAGAGCGCCGCGACCGGCTCGTCGAAGAGCTCCCGCAGCCAGGCCGCCTCGGCGTAGCGCCCGGTGATCCGGAAGATGTTGTAGGCCCGCCGGGCGGCCTTCCCGTGGTTCGGGCTGACCACCGTGTAGCGCCGGACCTCGGCCTCCAGCTCGCGGACGTAGGCGGCGAGCGCATCCGTGCCGAGCTCCCCCACGACGCGCGTGACGAGCGGCCGGCTGCCGGGCTCGAGGTAGACCTCCTGGAACCAGGGCTCGAGGAAGCCGTCCAGCGGGACGATCGTGCCGTCCGCCTCCTCCCAGGTGGGGTCGAGCACGTTGGAGACCTTGCCGAGCGTTCCGGCAGCCGGGTCCGCCACGATCCAGTCGAGCTTGCACCAACCGGGACGGCCCGGCGCCTCCGCCCACGCGATCGTCCGCTCCGAGCCATCCGCGCGGCGGAGGAGAAGGCGCCCGGCAGCGAGCGCATCGGGACGCCACGCGATCGCCTCGCCCCGCCGCACCTCGCGGCCGTCGCACGTGCCGGCCTCATCGTGCTCGCCCCACTTCACCTCGAGGAGCCGGGACCCGGGGCCGGAGCGGGCGGCGAGCGCGTGGGCGCGCAGCGCGTCCCCGAGCAGGTCGACCGCGGCGGCGCGGTCGGGCGCGATGACGTGGACGCGCTGGAGGAAGTCGGCGTCCGCGGGGTAGGCCTGGACACGTCCCTGGGCAGCGGATCCCGAGAGCGCGATCGCACCGGCGAGCGCGGGGGGCGCGTCCGGGATCCGGACGAGAGCCGCGAGGGCGCGGGCGCGCTCGAGCCCCGCCGCGTCGAAGTCCGCCATCGGGAGCCGGTGGCCCCACGCGCCCTCCGCCACGTCCAGGTGGAGCGGGCCGCCGGCCGCCTCCGCCGCGATCGCCGCGATCCACGCTGCGGCCTCCGCCGGGTCGAGCTCGACGCCGAGAAGCGCGGCCGCGGCGATGGCCCGGCCGACCGCCTCGTCAGCCCCATCGCGGGGCGCGCCGCTCATCGCCCCGGCGATCGCCCGCCCGGCGCCCCATCCCCGGGCGCGGGCTGGTTGTCGATCTGCGCGCGCTGGAGCCGGCCCGAGTAGTCCACGTAGATCGCCTTCCACTCGGTGTACGTGTCGAGCGCCGCGTGACCTGCCTCGCGGTGCCCGTTCCCGGACGCCCGCATCCCGCCGAAGGGAAGGTGGGTCTCGGCGCCGATCGTCCCCGCGTTCACGTAGACGAGCCCGGTCGTGAGCGCGCTCATCATCCGGAAGGCGGTCGCCAGGTCCTGCGTGTAGATGCTGGACGAGAGGCCGTAGGCGACCTGGTTCGCGGCCGGGACGGCGGCGTCCAGGTCCGGGACGCGGATGATCGAGAGGAGCGGCCCGAAGACCTCCTCCTGGCCGACCCGGGACATCGGGTCCACTCCGTCCAGGATCGCCGGCGTGAGGTACCAGCCGTGCGCGAGCGCGGGGTCCGCCGGCCGCTCGCCGCCGCACAGGTGCCGGGCGCCGTCCGCGATCCCGACCCCGAGGTAGTCCTCGGTCCGCTCCCGCGCCGCCGCGGAGATGAGCGGCCCCACCTCCGTGGCGGGATCGACCCCGGGGCCCACCCGGAGGGCGCGCGTCCGCTCCACGAGCCGCTCCACGAGGCGGTCCGCCACGGCGTCCACCACGATCACCCGGCTGGCCGCGGTGCAGCGCTGGCCGGTCGTCCCGAAGGCGGACCAGAGGATCCCTTCCACGGCGAGCTCGAGGTCCGCGTCCTCCGCCACGAGGATCGCGTTCTTGCCGCCGAGCTCGAGCGAGAGCCGCTTCAGGCGCCGGCCGGCACGGGCGGCGATCGTGCGGCCCGTCTCCGCGCTGCCGGTGAAGGAGATGACCGGGACGTCCGGGTTGTCGACCAGCTCGGCGCCGGCCATCTCCCCCGACCCGGTGACGAGGTTGACCGTGCCGGGCGGGAAGCCCGCCTCCACGAGGAGCTCCGCGAGGAGGACCGCGCAGCCGGGGGTGGCGGATGCGGGCTTCAGGACGATCGTGTTCCCGGCCACGAGGGCGGGCATCGCCTTCCACATCGGGATCGCGGTGGGGAAGTTCCAGGGGGTGATCAGCCCGGCCACGCCGAGCGGCTCGCGAACGCTCATCGCCCACTTGTCCGGCAGCTCGGAGCGGACCGTCTCCCCGGCCATCCGCCGCCCCTCGCCCGCCATCAGGTAGGCGATATCGATCGCCTCCTGGACGTCCCCGCGCGCCTCGGCGAGGACCTTCCCCATCTCGTGGACGACCTGGAGGGCGAGCCGCTCCTTGTGCTCCGCGAGGAGCCCGGCGAAGCGGAAGAGGATCTCGCCCCGGCGCGGCGCGGGCGTCGCCCGCCAGGCCGGCTGGGCACGCCTGGCTGCGGCGACCGCCTCGGCGATATCGCCCGGGCCGGAGGCCGCATGGGCCGCGAGGACCCGCCGCCCGTCCGCGGGGTCCGTGGACGGGAAGAGCTCGCCGCTCATCGCCTCCTGCCACGTCCCGTCGATGAGGTTGCCGTGGACGGGGATCCGGGGGTCGGTCACGGGGTCGGCTCCTCCTCGAGGGACGGGCTCGGGACGGAAGGGGCATCCGGGGCGGCCCGATCGAGCGCGGGCGACCAGGTCCGGCCATCGGGGAGGGTCGCGATCCCGGGTCCCTCGCCGGGGCTCGTCTCGAAGTCCTCCTCGAAGCCCCGGAGGCGGCGGAGCGGGACGAGCGCGATCCCCATGAGCAGGGCGGTCATCGCGAGGATCCCGTCGAAGGCCCACGCCTCGGCCGCGGCGCCACCCACGATCGCCCCGGCGATCTGGCCGAGCGCGAGGAAGACGCTGTAGAGCCCCATCACGGCGCCGCGATCCTCCGGGAAGGCTTCGCTGATGTCGGCGAGGAGCCCGAGCGCGGCCGGGGTCGCCCCCGCGAGGACGAAGATGCCCGCGGCCGCCAGGAGACCGCCGACGACCCCGGCGAAGGGACCGAGCGCCTGGCCGTGGTTGACGAGGAGGGCACCCGCCACGAGGACGAAGCCACCGCCGATCCCGTAGCCGATGATCGTGGTCCGGCGGAGGGTCGCGAAGCGGTCTCCCCAGTACCAGATGCCCGCGAAGAAGACCGCCCCGAGCACGAGGAGACCGGCCGTGATCGCCAGCGGTGCGATCCCGCCGACGAGCGCCTGGCCCGCGAAGCGCGGGTCCGGCGTGCGCGTCATCTGGAAGAGGGTCTGGCTCGTGTAGAGCCCGAGGGCGGCGTTGATCGCGATCCACGTGGGCGCGAGGAGCCAGACGTGGGAGCGTCGCAGGAGTCGGCCGTAGCGCCGCCAGGCGCCGCCCTCGCGGGGACGGATCGCCGCCTCCGGCACGCGCACCCCGTAGCGGTAGATCGCGAGCGATCCCAGGTAGATCAGCCCGTTCAGCCAGAAGGCGAGCGGACCCATGACCGTCCACAGGACGCCCGCCATGCCGATCCCCGCCCCGAGCCCCGCGACCGTGGCCGCCTCGAAGCGCGCCGACGCCCGCCCGCGGAGGGCCTCGTCATGGGCGGTCGCCATCGCGATGAAGCCGAGGATCGAGGGGACGCTCGCGGCGGTGGAGGCGCCCTCGAGGAGACGCGTGGAGCCGAGGATCCAGAGGTCGGTGGTGAGCGCCGTGATGATCACCGCCACGAGCCCGAAGAGCGGGCCGAGCTGCATCACCCGGTGGTGCCCGATCCGGTCCGAGAGGATCCCGAAGAGGGGCGAGAGGACGAGCTCGGCCGCGAAGAACGCGGCGCTGAGGGCGCCGATCTCCAGCGCGTCGACCGGATCCCCGCCGTGCGCCTCGAGGTTCGCAAGGTAGTAGACGAGGAGCGCGCCGGTCAGCCCCGTGGAGAAGCGGAGGGTGAAGGTGCCCGCGATGACGGCGCGAAGGGATCGGTCCACCCCGCGATGGTAGCGGCCTCCCCTCGTCCCCTATCATCCGCCGGTGCGGCCCGACGTTCCCCCGGAGATCCTCGCCCTGGCGCGTGCCCGTTCCGCCGCGCGGCGTAGCCGGGACTTCGCCGCGGCCGACCGCCTGAAGGACGAGATCGAGGCAGCAGGCTGGCGCGTGGTCGACCGCGGCGGCGAGAGCACCGTCCATCCTGCGCACCCGGCGGACGTGGTGACACCGGACGGGATCCGCTACGGCTGGAGCGGCGCGGTCCCCGCGCGCACCGGTGAGCCGGAAGGCGACGGCGCGACCGTGATCCTCGTGGCCGGCCAGGACCCGGAGCCGGCGGCGCGGACGCTGGCGGCGCTGGCAGCGCACGCCCCCGCGGGGACCGAGACGGTCGTGGTCGCCGGGCCGGAGGCCGCGCTGGACGCGTGGCTCGCCACCCTCGCAGGATGCGTGGTGGGGGGCCGGAGCCCGGAGGTCGTCCGGATGGCACGTCCCGTCTCGCCGGCCGTCGCGAGGAACGCGGGCGGACGCCGGGCGGGCGGACGGATCGTCGTCTGGATCGCCGCGGGCGTGGAGCCCGTGGGCGATCCGATCGGGCCCCTGGTCGCCGCCCTGGAAGACCCCGGCGTCGCCGTCGCGGGCGCGATCGGGCTCGCGGGGACGGATGTGCGCCGGCTCGCTCCGGCTTCCGGAGCTCCGGTCGTGGCGATCGACCGGACCCTGCTCGCCTTCCGGCGAAGCGACCTCATCGCGCTCGGGCCGCTGGACGAGGCCCACTTCGGCGAGACGACCCTGGACCGCTGGTGGAGCCTCGTCCTCCGGGACGGCCCCGAGCCCCCGGAGGGAACGGATCCCGAGCCCCGGCGGGCGCTCGCGCTCGACCTCCCCCTCGCGACCGCCGGGATCGCGGCGCCTGCGCCGGAGGACCCCGACCCGTCCGAGGCCGAGCGGCGCCGGAAGCGGGATCTCTACCGGCTGATCGACCGCTTCGCGCGGCGTCCGGACCTTCTCGGCGGAGCGGGCTGAGCGTACCTCTGCCGCGGTAGGCCGGGCCATCCGCCGGGCCGCGCGCTGCGAAGAGTCGGCATGCACCCCCGGACCGCCCTCCCGTCCCACTCCCCGGTGTGGGACAATGCGCGCAGAGGCCCCGTGCCGGAGGGACGATTGGACGCGCGCCCCGAAACGATCGACCGACAGAAGCAGGAGGAGGTCGACCTCCTCCTCAGGATCCGTGACAAGGACGAGCAGGCCGTCGCGGAGCTCTACCAGCGCTACAGCGGACCCCTCTATTCCCTTGCCTACCAGGTGACCGGGGCGGACCGCTACGCACAGGAGGTCGTCCAGGAGGTCTTCCTGGCGGTCTGGCGCGACTCCACCCGCTTCGACCCCGCGCGCGGCGCGGTCTCCAGCTGGCTCTTCGCGCTCACGCGCCACAAGGCGATCGACCTCGTGCGCAAGGAGGCGAACGTCTGGAAGCGCTACGCGCCCGAGACGGAGCTCGAGCGCCACGAGGCGCCGGAGGACGTCGATGACGCGGCGTGGGCCAAGATCCGCCGCGAGCGCGTCCTCGAGGCGATGACGCAGCTCCCCGAGGCCCAGCGCACCTGCGTCGAGCTCGCCTTCTTCCACGGCCTCACCCATGTCGAGGTCGCCGAGAAGCTGGAGATCCCGCTCGGGACCGCCAAGACGCGGATCCGGACGGGCCTTCTTCGCCTCCGGGACCTCCTCGGCGACTCGGTCGCCGACCAGCCGACGGCCGGATCGTGGATCACGCAGCCTTCGCAGAGCTGACCGCCGGCCGCGCGATCGGCGACCTGGACCAGGAGGAGCGGCGCTCGATCGAGCGGCACCTCCCGGTCTGCAGCCGGTGCCGTGCCCTCGGCCAGGAGCTCGACGAGGTCCTCTCCGGTCTCGCCCTTCTCGCGCCCGCACGGCCGGTCCCCGCCGGTCTCGGCGCCGGCGTCCTCGCCCGGATCCGCGCGGATGCCACCGGCACGGAGGTGTGGCAGATGCCTGCCCCCGTGGGCGGGCTCCGCTCCCGCCTCACCGTCCCGGCCTGGCTCGGCGCGGGGCTTGGATCGGCTGCGGTCGTGGTGATCGCGGCGCTCGGCCTCCAGGTGGGCTCGCTGCGCGCAGAGAACGACGGGTGGCGCCAGCTCGCCCAGGCGGCCACGGCCGAGCTCGAGACGCGGGCATCGGCGATGGCGGTCCTGGCGGATCCCGCCCATGCCACCGCATGGCTCGCCCCGAGCGAGGGGCGGACCGGCCACGGTGCGCTCGTCCTCTTCGTCCCCGGCGCTGCAGAGGCGTGGGTCGTGGCGGACGATCTGCCGCCCACCCCCGAGGGCTTCGTCTACCGGTTCTGGCACGCGGACGAGGCCGGCGTCCACGGCGGCAAGGCCTTCGCCTGGGATGGCCGCGGGGTCCTCTCGGTGGAGGTCCCGGTGGACCTGGGGGACGCGAGCGCGGCCATGCTCACGCTGGAGCCCGCGTCCGCGGATCCGGATGCCGCGCCCGGCGAGGACGTCGTCTTCGGGGAGATCCGGGCGACCTCCTAGGCCACCGCGTCAGATCCGGATCGGCCCGAGCGCGAGGCCGAGAAGCGCGAAGCCGAGGACGACCGCCACGCCGCAGGCGGCCACGAGGAGCCGGCGTCGCCGGTCGTCCATCACCCCCTGCCAGAGCCCGCCGAGCGTGATCGCGCCCGCGGGGACGATCGTGAGGCCGAGCCAGGCACCCGCGATGAGGCCGCCGATATGGGCGGCGTTGTCGATCCCCGGCGAGATGAAGCCGATCGCGATGTTCAGGACGATCAGGCCGCCGATCTGTGTGGTCAGGTTCCGCGCCCCCCGGGTGAGCGCCGGGCGGTGGACCCGGTCCGCCACGAGGAGGACGCCGAAGAGCCCGAAGATCGCGCCGCTCGCGCCGACGGCGAGGGGTGCCGGAAGGAAGAGATAGCTCGCCGTGGAGCCTGCGATCGCGCACAGGAGATAGAGCCCGAGGAAGCGGACCGGCCCATAGAGGGCCTCCACGATCGGCCCCACGATCCAGAGCGCGTAGAGGTTGAAGGCGAGGTGGAGCGCGCCACCGTGGACGAGGACGACGGTGATCAGCCGCCACCACTCGCCCGCCGCGACGCCGGGCTTCCAGAGCGCGAACCACTCGTAGGTGAGGAGCTCGATCTCGGCCGAGAAGACCCCGGCGACGCCGATGACGAGGGTGACGAGGAGGATCGCGAGGGTGACGACCGGGCGGCCGCCGAGCCCGGGACCCCGGGAGCGCGAGAACCAGCGGTCCGCCGAGCGTCCGTCGCCCTGCTCCTTGCTCAGCCAGCCGAGGCGTGCGGCGATCGCGGGGCGCTCGGCCTCCGGTGCGCGCCGCTCCGCCTCCCGGTAGGCGCGCGTCGCCCCCACGAGGTCCCCCTCACGGACCCGCGCGCCGGCGAGCGCGGTCCAGGCGCGCCAGCTGAGCGGGCCCTCCGGTGCCTGGGTCGCGGCGAGCCAGGCCTGGAGGGCGCCGGTCTCGTCGTCCATCCGGTAGCGGCACTCGGCGAGGCCGAGGAGCGCCGCGAGGTGGAGATCGGGGTCCGCACAGCCCACGACCCGCGAGAAGGCGGCCGCGGCAGGCTCCCAGTCGCCCCCCGCCGCGAGCGTCCGCGCCTGCTCGAGGAGGGCGATCGCGACGGCGGGGTCGAGCGGGCCGGGACGGGTGGGGTCGGAGGCCATCGGGGGAAGGGTACCGTAGGCGCCCCGCCGGGGCCGCCGGGCGGAGCGGCCCGCGGCCACGTACCCTGCGGACGTGGAAGCCGACCCGCCTCGCGTCATCGCCCTTGTCCCCGCCTACCGGGAGGCGCCGCGGATCGCGGCGGTCGTCGCGGGGGCTCTGCGCCACCTCCCCGTCGTCGTCGTGGATGACGGATCGGACGACGGGACCGCGGAGGCCGCGGAGGCCGCCGGGGCCACCGTCCTCCGGCAGCGCCCGAACGCCGGGAAGGGAGCCGCGCTCCGGGCCGGCTTCCGGCACGCGCTCGCGGCGGGAGCGGAGGCGGTCGTCACCCTGGATGGGGATGGCCAGCACGATCCCGCGGAGATCCCCGCCTTCCTCGCCGCCTGGGAGGCGCGCCGTGCGCCGCTGATCATCGGCTGCCGGACCTTCTCGCAGATGCCGCCGGTCCGCCGGCTGGCGAACACGCTCGGCACCGCGACCTTCTCGTGGGCGGTCGGCCGCCGCATCCCGGACAACCAGTCGGGCTACCGGCTGATCGGCCGGGTCCTCATGGAGCGTCTCCTCGAGAGCCGGGAGCAGGGCTTCGAGTTCGAGGTGGAGATGATCACCCGGGCGATCCGGGACGGGCTCGCGATCGACTGGGTCCCGATCCGCACGATCTACGACGGCGCGCCGAGCCATATCCGGCCGGTCCACCACGTGCGCAGCTTCCTGCGCGTCGCCCGGGAGGCACGACGGGCGGTGCGCGGCGGCTGAGCCCGCCTGCGAGAATGGGCGACGTCGCCGGTGGACCAGCCGGCGCCCCAAGGGAGGCCCTGATGTCCGGATCCCGTCTCAGCCGCCGCTCGCTCCTCGCGGGTGCCGGTGCCGGTGCCCTCGCGACCGCCGCCGCCTCCGTGCCCCTGCCCCTCCGCGCGTTCGGGGCGGAGGGGGAAGCGCGGACCCTTCGGATGGCGACCTCGTGGTCCGGCGGTGCGCTCTACGAGCTGGGCGCGCAGGCGTTCGCGGACCGCGTGGCCGCGGAGACGGCGGGCCGGATCCGGATCGAGGTCGCGACCGGCGGGACCCTCGGCCCGGCTCTCGAGGTCCCGCAGACCGTCCTCGGCGGCGGCGCGGAGATGGGCCACAGCTGGTCCGCCTACACGGGGGTCGAGGACCCGCTCGCCGTCCTCCTCGGCGGCCTGCCGGGCGGGCTCGGGTCGCTCGAGATGCTCCACTGGATCGACGCGGGTGGCGGCCGCGAGCTGTGGGGGCGGGTGCGCTACGAGCGCGATGGCCTGATCGCCTTCCCCCTCGTCGTGCAGACGCCCGAGATCTTCCTGCACGCCCGGACGCCGGTGCGCACGGAGGCGGACCTCGCGGGGCTCCGGATCCGGACCTCCGGCTCGTGGCTCACCTTCGCGAAGGAGCTCGGCGCGGAGACGGTCTCCCTGCCCCAGGCGGAGATCGCGGGGGCGCTCGCGGACGGGAGCGTGGACGGCGCCGAGTGGGCGAACCCGTCGCAGAACCTCGCGCTCGGGCTGCCCGGACTCGTCCCCTACACGATGATCCCCGGCATCCACCAGCCCGGATCGGTCTTCGAGCTGACGATCGCCCCGGACATCTGGACCTCCCTGGACGGGGAGACCCAGGCGGTGATCGCCCGGGCGGCGCGGGATGTCACGCTCGAGGCGTGGACCGCGCTCGGCGTCGCGGATACCTTCGCGATGCCGGAGATCGCCGCGCAGACGGAGATCGTGGAGCTCGAGCCCGCCTTCCGGGAGCGGATCCGCTCCCTCGTGGCGGACTGGGCGGCCACGCAGGCGGCCGCGGATCCGCTCTTCCGCGAGGTCCACGCCGCGATCCAGACCTTCGACGCCGCGTGGACCGGCGCGGGGCGCTGGCGGGGCGAGACCGTCTGCTGCTGACATCCGTCACCGTTCCGCTGCCGGAGGGCAGATCGACGGTGACGACCCGACGCGCGGTCAGACGACCCGTTCGAGCAGGTGGGTGATCGCCCACAGGACGACCGGGACGACGAGCGCGGAGACGAAGGCCCCGAGCGTCCCGGAGCGCCACGGGGTGGTCGGGAGCGTCTCGAGCAGCCGCCACTCCCGTTCCGCCGCGGCCACGACCTTGTCCGCCGCGGCCACCCCGGCCTCATCGCCCGCATCCATCCGCGCGTGGAGGGCGGCGAGCGCGGCACGGAGCCGGGCGCCCGCCTCCGCCTGCATCCGCGCGCGGGCGTCCAGGATCCGCCGGCGCATCGTTGCGAGCGGGAGGGCGAAGGCCGCGCTCGCGAGGAGGAGCGTGACCACGATGAAGATCGCGGAGCCGGCGCCACGCCACCCGGCGGGGTCGGTGAGGATCCCGAACGCGGGGACGGCGAGGAGGCCGATCCCGGTCCGGAGCGTGACCGCGGAGAACGCGTAGAGGGGCCCCGGCCGGAAGAGATCGACGCGCTCCGCGTGGCGCTGGACGTCCGCGATCGCGGATCCCTGGTGGAGGGAGTGCCAGAGGAGGATCCCGAGCGCGACGATCCCCACGGCATCCACCGCCACACGCGCCACGGCCGCGGCCGGCTCGAGCCCGGAGACCCCGCGGGCGACCGGCTCGGCGATCGCATCGGCGACGGCGATCGCGAGGAAGAGGAGGGTCACGAGGAGGGTGGGCCGCGCCGGCATCGTGGTCAGACGGCGATGGAAGGCCGCCACGAGGGCATCGTCATCCGGCAGGGCGGGCCGGAGCTCGTGGAGCGCGCGGACGGCGGTCCGGTCGAGATGGCGGATCAGGCCGAGGACATAGGCCGGGATCAGCGCGTACGCCAGCCGCGCGGAGGCGAGCGGCTCGCCGGCGAGCGCCGCCGCAGCAACGAGCAGGAGCCCGGCGAGGACCGCGGGCACGATCCAGACCGCCGCCTCGTGGCCGGGGAGCCGGACGAGGCGGTCTGCAAGGCGGTCGACCCAGCTCGCGGGGTCGGGTCGGTCCTCCGGTGCCGGGGGGTGCATCTGGCGCGGGTCTCTCCTGCGGGTCGGCCTCCACGACCCGCCGGGACCGGCGGGACGCGGGTCTCTATCATCGGCCAAGTCCGGAGCGGCGGTGTCAGGGGGCGACATCCCGCCGGAGGATGCTGGAGGAGGCCGATGTCCCACAAGCCACTCATTCTCCTCGCGCTCACCGCGCTCCTGGCCGCGGGCTCCCTCCCCGCCCGGGCGCAGGAGACGCCACCCGGGGTCGATCCCGCGGCGCTGACCCTGCTCTCGGAGGCGCTCGATGCCTCGCTCGCGCCGGGGACCGTCCGGATCCTTCTCGCGGGCCGCGGCGAGATCCCCGGGGAGGCGATCGGCCTCCCCGCCGCACCCCGGGTCCCGCTCGAGATCCTCGAGGGCGATGTCGCGATCGATCTTTCGGGGGTCGGTGGTGCGGCGGGGATCGGGACGGCCCTTGCCGCGCTCCTCGCGGGTGAGCTCCCCGCGGTCCGTGCCGCGGGCACCCTCGCCTACCCGCCGACCGCGCTGGATGTCGCGTTCCGCTTCCTGGACGCCACGGTCCTCCTCCAGTCCCGCGCCCTCTTCCGGAGCGGCGCCTGGGGGTCGATCGCCACGGATCGCCCGGTCGCGGACCTCGCCGCGGTCCTCGGCCTCGTCCCGCTCATCGAGGAGGTCGTCGCTGCGGGCGGCGGGGTCGTCCCCTCCCCTGCGCCCGGTGCCTCCCCGGCCCCCGTGGTCACGCTCGATCTCCCCGCGGCGATCGCGGAGCTCGGGGGCACCCTCGCGCTCGGTGAGCCCGCCACCTGCGAGACCGGCCCCTGCACCGAGGTGGTCGTCACGCTCCCGCTCCCGGCGGACGGGTCGCCCCTCGCGATCCTCATCGCGGGCGCCCTCGCCGGCGCCGTGCCCCCACCGGATCCGGCCGCCTCGCCGGGACCCACGGGGAGCCTGACGATCGCGATCGCCGTGGACGACGCCACGGACCGGCTCGCGGGGATCGACGCCACGATCGCGAGCCCGCTCCTCGCGGCGCGCGGCGGCAGCGAGGAGATCGGCCTTGCGATCGTCTTCGCCCGCTACGGGGCCCCCGTCAAGGTCGCGGCCCCGAAGAAGACCTTCGAGGTGGAGTGAGCACCCGGCTGCGCCTCGACCCCGGCCTCCGTCCGCTCCTCCGGGCGCTGCCCGGCCATCGGACGCGCGTCCGCCTGGCAGCCGCCGGGATCGTCCTCATCGGCGTCGTCCTCCTCCTCGCCGTCCTCCTCGCCCTCGATCCTGCGGCATTCCGCGGGATCGATGACCCGGCCGGGCTCGCCGCCTTCCGCCTCGGGGAGGAGATCCCGCTCGTGGCCGCGTGGGCGCGGGCCTGGTCCTTCCTCGTGGACGGGCCAAGGAACGCGATCATCGTAGGCGCAGCCTCGCTCCTCCTCGTGGTGGGCCGGGCATGGCCCTGGGCCGCCTTCCTTGTCATCGTCTCCCAGGGCGGCGTCCTCCTCTCGAACCTCCTCAAGATCGCGGTCGCGCGCCCGCGGCCGGAGATGACCGAGCAGCACGCGGGTCAGGCCACGATGTCCTTCCCCTCCGGCCACTCCTTCTCCGGGGTCGTGGTCTGGGGGACGCTCGCGCTGTCCAGCCTCTACCTGGTCCGGCGGCCATGGGGCCCCCTGGTGGCCGCGGGCTTCCTTGCCATCGGCCTCCTCCAGCCGCTCGCCCGGGTCGTGCTCGCCCGGCACTGGCTGACAGACACGATCGGCGGCCAGCTCCTCGGGCTCGGCTGGCTCCTCGTGGGCTGGAGCCTCTTCACGTGGCTCCTCGCGCGCGGGCTGAGCGCGCGCGAGGCGGAGGCGGAGGCGGAGGCGGAGGCGACACCTTGACGGGCCGGGACGCGGCTGCGAAGGTCCGCTGGGCATGACCGGCAGCGAGAGGAGGGACCTGGTGAAGAGAGGAGACCGGACCGCTACACCGCGGGGTGGGAGGTGGCGGACGGATCGCCGCCTGCGTCGCCTGATCCCGGCCCTGGTCCTGCTCGCGCTCGTCCTTCCGGCGAGCGCCCCGGCGGCGGGTGCGAGCACGATCCGCGTGACGGCCGAGCTGGGCAACAACTGCCTCTCCGGTCACGGTCCCGCGAACACCCAGCTCGAGGTCACCCTCCGCCAGGCGGACGGGGTCACGCTCAACCTCCTCCAGGCGACGACGGACGGCCAGGGCGCCTGGTCGGGCTGCTTCCCGAATGCCCCCTACACGCCGATCACCCCGGGGCGGCGGATCCGCGTGGATGCCGACGGGACGGTGCGCACGATCCGGGTGCCGCTCGTGACGGCCGCCGGCGATCGCGTCCGGGACCGCGCCACCGGACGTGCCCCCACCACCGGCAAGCTCCGCGTCACCGTCTCGGACTGCCGGTTCGGGGTGGATTGCAGCGACGTCGCCACGAAGACCGTGGCGCGGGCCGCGAACGGACGCTGGCTCCTCCGCCACGGGACGATCTTCGACGCGCGTGGCTTCGACCGCCTGGCGGCCGCGTGGACGGCGCCCGCCGGCGATCGCTTCATCGCCGAGGCGATCTACCCCGGGCTCTACGTCTACCCGGAGCTCCTCAGGGTCGGCGGCCTCGCACGGACCGAGGGCGAGGAGGTCTCCGTCCTCGTCCGACCCGGAGAGGACGACCCGCCCTCCGAGATCCACACAGCGACCGCCGGTGCGTTCGGGATCTTCGTGGCCGACTTCCTCGCGGTCGATTCGTTCACGCTCTCCATCGTCGAGGCGAGCATCGCGAAGGATGCGCGGCTGACCGTCCCGATCATCCAGCGCGGCTGGAATGCCGGGACCCGCCAGGTCTCGGGACGTTGCCTCCCGTTCCTCCCGATCCTCCTCACGTGGGGCGACGGGGACGAGGGGGTCTCCGGGACGACCGGGGCGAATGGCTGGTACCAGGTCACCCTCCGCCCGGCGGTCACCGGCCCGGCGGACGCGGAGGCGATCGTCATCGCCTGCGAGAGCGCGCGCGGCGATCTCGTCCTCTCCGATCTCACCCCCTGAGCCATCCCGCTCGCACCCCGACCCCACCCCCTGAACGGAGCGACCGCCCGATGATCCGACCCCTCCTCCTCGCCGGCCTTCTCGTCCTCGCGGCCGCTCTGCCGGCTTCCGCCCAGGAGGCCTCGCCTGCCCCGCTCGACTCGCTCGACGTGTGCGGGCTGATCACGCCCGACGAGCTTGCGCTCGTGCCGCCCGGCGTCCCGTACGACACGGCGGAGCCGGGGACGGGCTCCTGCACCTACACGGTGACGTCCGATCCGACCTCGTTCGCGATGCTCGACCTCTCGATCGACGAGGGATCGATCGACGTCATGGGGAGCATCCTCGGCGGCGAGCGGATCGAGATCGCCGGGCTTCCCGCCCACGTGACGGAGCTCGGCGCCTATCTCGGGCTGGGATCGCGGATCCTGGGCATCACGGGGCTCGCGGGCGGGGTCACCGACCCGGTCGCCTACTTCACCGCGGTCGCGGAGCTCGTCGCGCCGCGGGTGCCGGCCGAGGCCTATGGCGCGCCGGCCCCGGATACCTCCGCGGTGGGACCGGTCTGCCCGATCCTCGGCGGGGACGCGGTGGGGGCCGCGATCGGCGTGGAGATCGCCCTCGTGGAGGGCGATGACGTGGGCTGCACCTACTCCTCGGCGGGGATGATGTTCTCCGAGGGGTACGCGAGCGTGAACGTGCGCTACGACCCGGGCAAGGTGAGCGACATCCCGGTCTACTTCCCCGGTACGGAGGAGGTGGACGTGGACGGGCGGAGCGCGTACTGGAGCCCGGACATCAGCGTCCTCTGGGTCGATGGAGGCGACCGGGTGATCGCCGTCCAGTTCCTCCTCTCGGACGAGGCGGTCGCGACGCGGGACGCGGCGGCGGCGATCGCCCGGGCGCTCATCGCAGCGGGCGGCTGACGCGCCATCCGGCGCCCGTCGCGCAGCGAAGAGGTTCCGCCGGAGGGAACGTGCCGCGGTGGGGCACGTCGATGGGGCGCACAAGGGGACGTGACGATGGATTGGACCTACCCGAGCGGAGCCGGTGAAGCCGGCATCTACGAGATCGGACGCCGGATGGCCGAGCAGCTCGGCCGGATGCCGGATGCGACCCGCTTCACCTACGACGCGCGGGACATGCTCCGCGTCACCCGGGAGATCGAGCGGGCGAGCACCGGCGGCCGGCTCTGGGTCGGCTTCCAGACGACGCCGAAGATGGAGGTCGAGCGCGAGCGCTACACGCGGCTGCTCGCGGACGGGACCCGGATCGTCGCCTACGGGACCGGCCCCGGACCCGAGGGGCTGGATGCGCTGGATTACCGCGTCCTCCCCTTCGATGCGGCTCGCCTGGAGAACCAGTGGTTCCTCGTCACGGATGCGCCCGAGCCCGTCGCCTTCGTGAGCTGGGAGCTGGGTGACCCGGCCCAGTTCGGCGTGGGTGGCGCGGCCAGCCCGGGCAAGCGCTTCGTCGGCTTCGTCTCCGATGACCCGGCGGTGGTCGCCGATCTCATCGCCGTGCTTGGCGGTGTGCGCGGGACGCCTGCGGCCCCGCCGCCCGCTCCCGTGCCCGCCACGCCGGGAGCCGAGGCCCAGGACCTGATCTCGCGGGTCGAGGGCCGGTCGCCGGCTGCCTCCGGTGCCGCGGACGGGTCCGTCGTCGTGCCCATCGGGCGCCAGGCGGACGAGGATGCGCTGGTCACGGCGCTCGCGGTCGCGCGCTCCGAACGGAGGAACGTGATCCTCGTGGACCGCAGCGCCGAGGGGCTGAGCAGCCCGTACGGCGACCTTCGCGGCGACGACGCCTACCGGCCCGATCCCGATCGCCTCTTCGGCGTGGGGATGGCCCGGCGCGAGGGACGTGGACGGATGGTCGCGGCGCTGGAGGCGGCGATGGCCCTCGGCATCGAGGCCGGCGGCTGGTATCCCACGGCGTCCGGGGCGGACGGGCTGCGCGAGGCGCTCCGGCGCTTCGGCGGAAGCCTCCTCGTCCTGCCCGCCTCGGTGCGGCGGCCCGGGCTGGCGGAGCGGATCCGCGGCATGAGCATGGACCGGCTGGAGAAGCTCGAGGCGCGCCTGCTCGTCGCCGAGTGAGGGGCGGGAAGGTGGCGCGCCCGGAGGGATTCGAACCCCCGACCCTCTGATCCGAAGTCAGATGCTCTGGTCCACTGAGCTACGGGCGCGTGGCCCGGAGTATCGCATCCCGGCGCCCGGGGGACAGCGGACCGGCCGGGGGCTCCCGGCGTGGGATCACCAGGCGCCGGCGACCGCGGTGAGCGTCTCCTTCAGCGCGGCCACCGCCTCCCGGATCTCCGCCTCGGAGATGATGAAGGGCGGGGCGAGGAGCGAGAAGTCGCCGATCAGGTCGCTCCCCAGGTAACGACCGGTGGGGAGGATGTAGCCGCGGTCGAGCATCCCCTCCCAGACCTGACCGGCAAGGTTCTTCTCCACCGGGAAGGCGGCGCGGGTCACGGGATCGGCCACGTACTCCACGGCATCGGCGAGCCCGGCGCCGCGGATATCGCCGACCCAGGGGCACCCGGCGAGCTCGTCCGCGAGATGCGCGCGGAGGAAGGCCCCACGCGCCGCCACCTGGGCCACGAGCCCGTCCCGCTCAAGGATGTCCAGGACGGTGAGCCCGACCGCGCACTGGACCGGCTGGCCGCTGTACGTGTGGACGTGGTCGAGCCGCTTGTGCGCCGCCATCAGCGCATCGGCCACCCGGGCGTGAAGGAGAACGGCCCCGAGGGGCGCATATCCGCCGCTGATCGCCTTGGCCATGATCACCATGTCCGGGACCACGCCGAGCGCCTGGACGCGCAGGAAGGTCCCGGTCCGACCCGCCCCGGTCATCACCTCGTCCGCGATGAAGAGGACGCCGTGACGGTCACACACCTCGCGCGCCGCGCGCAGGTAGCCGTCCGGGGGCACGGTCATCCCGGCGTTCCCCATGATCGGCTCCGCGATGAACGCGGCGATCGTCTCCGGTCCCTCCGCGAGGAAGCGCTCCTCGATCGCGGCCGCCGCCCGGCGCGCGGCCTCCTCGGGCTCCAGGCCGCTCCAGGGGCCCCGGAAGGTGATCGGGGCGGGGACCTTGGGGAACGGGATGAGGTAGGGGGCGTAGTCGGTCGTGATCATCTCGTTCACGTTGACCTTCCCGGTCATCGAGAGCGCGCCGATCGTGGCCCCGTGATAGCTGTGCTCGAGCGAGACGATCTTCCAGCGCGAGGAATCGCCGCGCGCCAGGTGGTACTGGCGGGCGATGCGCAGGGCGAGCTCGTTCGATTCGGAGCCGCCCGACGTGAACATCGCCCGGGCGAAGCCGGCCGGCGCGAGCGCCACGAGCCGCGCGGCGAGCTCCTCCTGGCGATCCGTGCTCGCCCACGCGTTGTGGATGTAGGTGAGGGTGGCCGCCTGGCGGCCCATCACCTCGGCGATCTCGCGGTTCCCCTGCCCCAGGCTCGCCGCCCACGCCATCCCGCTGGAAAGATCGAGGTAGCGCCGCCCGCGCCGGTCGAAGAGCTCGCAGCCCTCTCCGCGCACGAAGACCGGGTACGGGTCACCCGGGCGCCGGTGGAAGACGGCCGAATCGGCCGCCGCGATCGTCGCGCTCTCCTGGGTCGCCGTCATCCCACCACCTCCTCCTTCGGGTCCCCCGATGGCCCGTGGCGGCCATCATCGCACCCGGGGTGGGCTCAGGCCGCTCCTTCCGCGATCAGGCGGTCGTAGCCGGGCTCGACCACCTCGTGGAGGATCCGCATCCGCTCCTCGTAGGGGGCGAAGGACCCGTCGATCGCCGCGATCGTCATCGCGCGCATCTCCTCGAGGCCGATCCCGAAGGTGGCGCTCAGGGTGGCCATCTCGCTGCTCACCGTGACACCGGACATGAGGCGGTTGTCCGTGTTCACGGTGACGGCGATCCCGAGCCGGCGAAACCGTTCCACGGGATGCTCGGGGATCGAGGGGACCGCGCCGGTGTGGACGTTCGAGCTGGGGCAGATCTCGAGCGGGATCCGCCGGTCCAGGACATCCCGGGCGACGCGACCGAGGCGCGTCTCCCCACCTTCGTCGAAGAGATCGTCCGCGAGACGGACGCCGTGGCCGATCCGGTCCGCGCTGCAGGCCCCGAGCGCATCGGAGATCGAGAAGAGCCCGGCGGCCTCGCCGGCGTGGCAGGTCGCCCGGAAGCTCGCATCGCGGATCGCCTGGAAGGCGGGCGCATGATCGATCGCGGGGAAGCCGGCCTCCGGTCCCGCGAGGTCGAAGCCCACGACCCCCGTGTCCCGGAAGCGGAGGGCGACCGCCGCCACCTCGCGTGATCGGTCCGTCTGGCGCATCGCCGTGACGAGCGCGCGGACGACGATCGGGGTCCCCGCGTCCGCAGCGCGGGCCATCCCCGTCGCGAAGCCGGCGAGCCACGCTTCCATCACGGCGTCCATCGAGAGGCCCTGGGCCGTGGAGTGCTCCGGTGCGTAGCGCACCTCGGCATAGACGATCCCGTCCGCGGCCAGGTCCTCCACGCACTCGGCTGCAACCCGTGCGATCGCATCCGGCGTCTGCATCACGGCGACCGTCTGGTCGAAGCCCTCCAGGTAGAGCTCGAGGCTCTTCCGGTCGGCCCCCGCGAGGAACCACGCGGCGAGCGCGTCGGGGTCCTCGGTGGGGAGCCCGCCGTAGCCTGTCTCGTCCGCGAGCTCGATGACCGTCTGTGGTCGGAGCCCCCCGTCCAGGTGGTCATGGAGGAGGACCTTGGGAGCGCGGCGGATCGTCTCGATGGGGACCCGGGAGCCGGGGATCGGGGCGGGCGATGGAGCCGCGGACGGATCGGCGGCGCGGATCGGCTGGGTCCGGAGAAGGGCGCCGCTACCGGCGGTGAGGAGAGCGGCGCCCGTGCCCTTGAGCAGGGTGCGTCGGTCGAAGCGGCAGGTGGACACGGGCGCCATCCTTGCACACACGAGCCCCCTCGTCACACGGCCCCCGCCACCCTGCCTGACCGGCTGGCATCATCCGCGGATGGACGCCCTCCCCCGCTCCGTCCGCGCCGCGATCGCGGAGCACGCCGCGCCTTTCATCGATGCCGCGACCCCGGGCCTCGGGATCGCGGTCGTCCGGGATGGTGCCGTGGCCTGGGCCGGTGGGCTCGGGGTGGCGGACCCGGCGACCGGCCGGGCCGTGGATGCGGAAACGCGGTTCCGGATCGCGTCGGTGACGAAGACCTTCACCGCCACGGTCATCCTCCGGCTCCGGGACGCGGGCCTCCTCGCCCTGGACGACCCGTTGACGGACCACCTCCCGGAGGCGGCCGCGATCCGGGAGGTCGCCGGCCGGCGCTCCGGCGTGACGATCGGGCGGATCCTCCTTCACACCGCGGGGCTCGCGGCGAGCGTCCCCGTGGAGGATCCGGGCGCGCTCCCCGAGCTCCGGCCCGACGCGCTCCTCGCGCGCCTGGACCACGTCGAGATCGTCCGCCCGCCCGGCGAGCGCTGGTCCTACGGGAACCTGGGCTACGAGCTCCTCGCGATCGTGGCGGAGCGGATCGCCGGGATCCCCTACCCCGCGCTGCTCGCGCGCGAGCTCCTCGGCCCGCTCGGTCTGACGACCACGTCGTACCGGCCCGACCCCCTCCGGGACGCCGCGGGCCGGATGCCGCTCCTCCCCGGGGAGCCGCCGCAGGTCGCCCGCGCCCACGACGAGCAGACCCACCGCGGTGATGGTGGGCTCTGGGCGAGCCCGAAGGAGCTCGCGGGATGGCTCGCGGCCCAGTGCCGTGGGATGACCGACGCCCGCGAGGGCGACCCGCCGCCGATCCTCCGCGCGGAGACCCTCCGGCTGGCCCACCGGCCGCTCATCCCGGTCGATCCGGGCTGGACGCTCGCCCAGGGGCTCGGCTGGGCCTTCGAGCGGATCGACTCCGCGGTCTGGAGCCGCCATACGGGCTCCCTCTCGGGCTTCCGCTCGATCGTCCTCGTCCGCCCGGCGGACGGGATCGGTGTCGTGGCCCTCGCGAACGGCTCGGTCCGGCCGAACGAGGTCGCGCAGGCGATCGCGCGGGCGCTCCTTGCCGAGCGCCGCCACGAGTCGCGGGGCGAGGTGGGCACGGTCCCCGCGGGGGGCGACGCGGACCCGGGGTTGCGGCCCTTCCTCGGGACGTGGGCCGAACCCGCCTACGGGCTGCGCGTGGAGATCGCCGCCGGGCCGGATGGGCTCTCCCTCGCGGAGCCGGGCGGCACGGAGAGCCGGCCGCTCCTCCCCACCGCGGACCCGCTGACCTGGCGGATCGGCGGCGACGGCGGACCCGCCGGAGAGCTCGCGCGCTTCGCGGTGGCCCCGGACGGGGCGATCGGGATCCTCAACGTGGCAGGGCAGCCCTACCGGCGCTCGAGGTGACGCGGCTGCTGGTGCAGGTGCCACGATCCCGTCCGATCCCGCGCGCCCCGGCTAGGATGGCCCGATGAAACGCGGACGCTGGGCACGAGGCACGCGGTCGGTCGCGCTCTCCGTCGCGCTCGCCGCGATCGTCGCCGGCTCGTCGCAGGCCGCCTCGCCGGCGCCCGCCGCAGACCCGGGACCGGATCCGGGCTGGATCGAGGGTGCCTGCCAGGGCCTCGTCCTCCTCGACGCGGGGGCGGAGCGCGTGACCACGCTCGGATACGCGGCCGGCCAGGAGGACCTGGTGACGCTCGCCGCCCAGGCGGACGAGGCGGCCACGATCGGTGACGCGGCTCTTGCCACCCTCGATGCGATCCCCGGGGACTGGCCGCCCGGCCGGCCCCTCATCGCGGCCCTCGCGGACGGATCGTTCGCGCTCGTCGACCTCGGGGTGGGCCTCTCCCAGGCGGACATGGAGGATGCAGAGACGCTCCGCGCCGGCCTCGCCGCCGCGATCCGCGTGCTCGTCGCACGGGACGCCGCCCAGATCGCCTTCCGCGCCCTGCCGGAAGACGTTGCGGCCGCCTGCGCCTCGGTCCCCCTCCCCCCGATCCTCGCGCCCGCCGACCCCCTCCCCTCCCCGTCGCCCGAACCCACGGACCCCGTCCTTGCCGCCGCCTTCCCTGCCACGATCGACGGCGCGCTCGTGGAGGCGAGCACGATCACCGGTCCGGGGATCCTCTCCCGGACGGACGCGGAGGATCTCTCCGGACAGGAGCGGATCGCGCTCCTCGAGGCGCTCCTCACCGAGCGTGGCCTCCCCCTCGATGCGCTCTCCGTCGGCTTCGCGCTCGTCGTCCCGCCGGAAGGCGCCGGGGCCACGATCACTGCGATCCGGATCGCGGGCGAGGACGCCGAGACGTTCGTGGATGCGGCGTCCGATGTCCTTTCCGTGGACTACTTCGAGCCGATCCGGGAGCAGGTGACAGTGGGGGGCCGGACGCTCACGCGGATCTCGGACGGACCGTGGGATCCGGAAGGGGTCTTCGAGGTCCTCCTCCCTGCCGGTGACATCGTCTGGTCGGTCTCGGCCGCCGATCCGCTCCTTGCCCGGATCGTGGAGACGCTCGCCGCAGCGGCTCCGTGACGCTCGATCCCGCCCGCCGCCGGAGCGAGCGGATCGGCTTCCTCGCCGGCGCCGGCGCCGCGATCGGGTTCGGGATCTCCTACCCGCTGACGGCGATCGTCCTCCGCTCCTTCTCGCCGCTCGGCACGGCCGCGATCCAGGGGACGCTCGGGCTCCTCATCATCCTCGCCTTCGCGGCGATCGGGATCATCCCCCGGCCCGCCCGGCGCAGCTGGAAGCCGGGCGCCGTGCCGCGGCTCGTCGTCCTCGGTCTGTGCGGGGGCGTCGTCTTCACGAGCATCCTCAACCTCTCGGTGGCGATCGCCGGCCCCACGGTGACCGGCTTCGTCGCGACCCTCTACTCGGTCTTCTCCGCGCTCCTCGCCGTCCCCCTCCTCGGCGAGCCGATGCGCCGCTCCACCTTCGCATCGTTCCTCCTCGCGCTCGCGGGGACCGCCCTCCTCGCGGGCTTCCGGCCGGCGGAGGTCCCGCTCGGCGGTGTGGCGCTCGCGCTCGCATCCGCGCTCTTCTTCGGGCTCTACCTCGTCCTGTCACGGAAGTGGGGGATGAGCCACGGCCTGGACGGGACGGCGATCGCGGTCGCGAACCTGACCGGGCGCGGCCCGGTCGTCCTCGTCCTCGCGCTCGCCACGGATCCGGCGGGCGTCTTCCCGGCGAGCGTGGAGAGCGCCTCGATCGTCGCGCTCGGGATCATCGTCATCTTCCCGAGCATGCTCAGCCAGCTCCTTGTCATGGCCTCCGTGCGCCGGCTCCCTGCGCGCTATTCCGGCTCCTCGCTCCTCCTCGTCCCGCTCACGGGCGCGGTCGTCTCCGCGATCGTGCTCGGGATCATCCCCTCACCGCCCCAGGCGCTCGGCGGCCTGATGATCGTGGCGGGGATCGCGGGGGCGAGCGGGGCGGCGGGGCTCGTGGCGGAGCGCCTCCGTGGGCTCAGCTCGGGGCGGCCAGGTCCCGCCGGGGGAAGATGACCCACGCGTAGCCGAAGGCGACGACCGCGATGAGCGCGAGGATCGCCGGATCGGCGGGCGGGAGGGTCCCGTCCAGGGCGCTCTGCGCCTTCACGAGGTGGAAGATCGACCAGTCGCGGATCCAGCTGATGTCCGGCCAGATCGAGCCCAGCGCGTCGATGACATAGGAGACGAGGACGATCGCGAGCGGGACGCCGATCGCGGGCGCGAGCCGGTCGGAGGAGACCGACGCCGCGAAGGAGATCGAGAGGATCGCGAGGTAGAGGAGCCAGCCGTTCAGCCACAGGAGCGGCATGTTCCCGACCGCAAGCTCCGGGCCGACGCCCGCGAGCGTGGCGCTCACGATGTTCGCGGCGAGCAGGACCGCGAGGAGGATCGCGAGGAAGAGCGCCCCGGCCACGAACGAGGTGAGGTAGACGGTCCGGCGGGAGATCGGCCGGGCGAGGAGGACCTCGAGCGTCCCGCGCTGGCGCTCGCCGGCGATCGCGATCGCCGGGAAGCCGACCGCGGTGATCCCGAGGAGGAGGAGCGCAAAGGGGTGGATGAAGCCGATCGCGATCGTCCCGTGGAGGCTGAACAAGTCGCCGTCACCGAAGCGGCTGAACTGCTCGAGGAGCGGGTTCCCGCGCACGAAGGCCCCGACCTCCCGCCCGAAGGCCGCGTAGACGACCGGCAGGACGAGCCCCCAGGCCGCGAGGCCGAGCGCGGAGAGCGCGACACGCAGGCGGTTCGCGGCGACGATCCGCCCGAAGAGGACGCGGTTCATGGCGCCACCGCCGCGGGCTCGTAGAAGGAGAGGAAGGCGTCCTCCAGGCGCGCGGGCTCGATGACGAGGTCGCGCACGGCGGTCCCCGCGATCGCGGCGAGGAAGGGGGCGACCTCGCCCTCGATCGCGCAGCCGATCCGCCCCTCGCCGACGACGAGATCGATGACGCCGGGGACCGCGGCAAGGTCCGGCGCCGGGCCATCGAAGCGGAGGTCCACGACGCGCCGCCGATGCGCGAGGAGCGTCTCCACCGCGGAGAGGGCAACGAGCTCGCCGCCGCGGATGATCGCGACGCGGTCGCAGATCCGCTCCACCTCCGAGAGGACGTGCGACGAGAAGAAGATCGTCCGCCCGGCGGCCCGCCGCTCCTCGAGGAGCTCGTAGAAGGCGCGCTGCATCAGGGGGTCGAGACCCTCGGAGGGCTCGTCCAGGACGAGGAGCTCCGGGTCGTGCTGCATCGCCTGGATGATCCCGATCTTCTGGCGCATCCCGCGGGAGTAGTCGCGCACGAGCCGGCGGAGGTCCGTGCGGGAGAGCTCGAGCCGCTCGATCAGCTGCTCGCGGAGCGGGGCGGGGCGCCCGTGGATCCGGGCGAGGTAGTCCAGGACAGCCTCCCCGCTCAGCGAATCGGGGAAGGCGATCCCGCCCGGGAGGTAGCCCACCTCCGCCCGGATCGCGAGACCATCCGTGCGCACGTCCCGGCCCAGGACCTCCGCGTCGCCGTGGGTAGCGTGGAGGAAGCCCATGAGGATCCGGATCGTCGTGCTCTTCCCCGCCCCGTTCGGGCCGAGGAAGCCGAAGATCTCGCCGCGCTGCACCTCGATGGAGAGGTCGCGGAGGGCATGGACCGGGGGACCGGAACGCGGGCCGCGCCCGCCGTAGGTCTTGCCGAGCCCGGCGGTCCGGATCGCGGCGGTCTCGCTCACCGCGCCACCCGGCGCCGGCCCGTTCCCGCGCGCAGGCGGGTCAGCGTGCCGCCCCGTCGCGCTCCACCGCGCGCCACGCGAGCCGCAGGACGCCGGCCGCGAGGACGATCTTGAGGAGGTCACCGGGGAGGAAGGGGAAGAGGCCGTAGTGGAGGGCGTTCTCCGCGGAGAGGTTCGCCGCCACCGCGAGCCAGGGGACCCCGATCGCGTAGATGACGATCGTGCCCACCGCGATGGCAACCACCGCGCGGCGGCCGCGCCGGTCCCAGCCGCGCTCCGCGAGGGCACCCACGACCACCCCGGCCACGAGGAAGCCGATGAGGTAGCCACCGGTCACCCCGAGGACGATCCCGCTGCTGCCCACCGAGATGATCGTGTCCAGCCCCGCCCCGTGCACCCCATCGCTCCCGGCGGCGAAGACGGGGAGCCCGACCGCGCCGATGGCGAGGTAGAGGAAGGAGGCCGCCGCCGCCCGCCGCGCGCCGAGCGCGGCGCCGGCGAAGAGGACGCCGAAGGTCTGGAGCGTGAGCGGGACATACGGGTTGTCCGGGACGTAGAAGGAGCCCAGCGAGATCGCCGGCACCTGGAAGGAGAGGTACGCGCCGACGATGATCAGCCCCGTCGCCAGGAGGATGAGGATGAGGTCCCGGGTCCGGTCCACGACCCGGTCACCGAGCCGCCGGAGGAGGAAGACGTCGCCCAGGACCGCGTGGTGGACCGGCCCACGGGGGGTGTTGAGATGGGTCGCGTTCATGGGCGAAATCCTATCAGCCCGCGAGGGGCTCCTCGACCTCCACCACGATCGTCCCCATCGTCCGCTCCGTCACCTCGACCTCGAGACGGTGGAACCCCGGGCCCGGGATGGGTCCGCGGACATGGAAGGTGACGAGATCCCCCTTCCGGAGGAGGACCGGTGTGGCGGGCGAGACCTCCGTGGCCCGGTAGATGGCCGGGTCGCCCACGCGGACCGCCTCGATCGCCGCGGGGTCGACGGGCTCCCCGTCCACGATGATCCGGCCGATCGCGGTGAGGGCGCCCTCGCCGAACGGGTTCCGGGCCTGGAGGGTGAAGCCGTCCGAGGTGGCCCGGAGGCTGCCGGAGACGACCATCTGGCGGGCGAGGAAGG
>Ga0208783_10000147_pt1 | contig 41053 bp, 45 predicted proteins | sample DEB19_08_DNA_2_FD_184529 | JGI IMG/M metagenome (GOLD analysis project Ga0208783, IMG submission 184529) | Aqueous microbial communities from the Delaware River and Bay under freshwater to marine salinity gradient to study organic matter... | ecosystem: Environmental > Aquatic > Marine >... | reverse complement strand
AATACCTGGCCCTTTTCATCTTTGCCCAGGATGATATGACCGCGCCGCCGGTCGGCTTCGCTCAACTTGCTTTCCAGGTCGTCGTCCTCATTCCACAAGCCCATTGCCACGCCGCCGAACTGGTTCCAAAGCTCTTTGGCAATGCCAACGGCTATCAGTGTGGCCACAACCCGCACGCCGGCGTAGCGGAGCGCTGCCTTGCGGGCGGTATCGCCGGCGGCACCTTCCTTGCGTAATCCGTCTGCCAGGTTTCGAAGTTGGTTGGCATGATACCGGAAATTAACATCCTGCCAGGACCAGAACGGCACGGCGTATTGCCGCAACCATTGGCCGGCCACGCCCAGCGAATTGTAATCCCCGAAGGTTTTTAGGCTAATTTCCGCCGCCTTGGCGTAGATCAGCGCGTCCCCCTCCAAAACCGGCCTTTGTTCGCCGGCCGGCTCGCCCAGCGCTTTAACGTCGCCGTGGAAAGCGCCGGCGTACACTGGCTCTTGGCCCGCGCGCAACCGCTCCACGTCTGCCAGGAACTTGGCAAAACGGAACGTGCCTTCCCGGAACTTGCTGCCCCGCATGGGGCGCTCGAGGAACTTCCGAACCTGGAACCAGTTGTTTTCACCGGGGGTCAGGAATTGCTGGAATTGCGGCAATTCCGTCAGTTCGCCCGCCTCGCCGGCGGTGATCGTGTCAAACACGCCTTCGCGCGCCGCGGCTTTGAACTCGGGGGATTGCTCGCCCTTGTCGGCGTTCCAAAGCTCTTTGGCGGCCCGGCTAAGATACTTGCCCGCGCCGGGGTCGGCCGCCAGGATCTTGTCCACGGCGTCCGTGGAAAGGTTGCCGTACTCGTACCGAATCCAGTTCCACGGGGCAAACAGCTTGGTTTTCTTCCAAAAATTGTTGACCGCGCGAAACGGCAGGCCAATGGCGTGGCCCAAGCCGGGGTTGGCCGCCGCGGCTTCCCGTTTGGCGATGCCGTTCAGGGCGTCCGCGATCTCCGCCGGCAAAGCCCATTGGATCTTCTCCCCGGCCACCAACGCCGCGTGCAGATCCTCGGGTTTAACCTTCAACACCTTGTTCGCCTCGCTCTGCCGAACGCGCAAATCCCCGTCATTGAACAGCACGCCCAGCTTTTCCGCCATGACTTCGCGGCTAAGAATGTAATCCATGCGCAACGGCAGCTTTTTGAACGGGGTAAACAGCTTGTAACCGGGCGGCAGATTCCAAGGTTTGTTCCAATTATCACCGTGTTGGGCCTTCAATTCCGCGCTAATGTCGTAGGGTTGCCAGTATTTCTGCACCAAGTCCACGCGGGCATTGTGCGCCAGCACGTCCGCCGTGTGCAGATACATGGCTTTGAGATAGTCGGTCTGGATCAACTTGCCGCTGCCCATTGGGGCAATCAGATACCGGCGGAAGTCTTCTTCCGTGGTCGGCCGAACGCGGTCCACGCGGCCGGTCCACGAGTCAATGACGTGGTGCGGGAAATACAGCGGATTGCGGAGGCTTTCCGGAATGATCTCGCCGTGGGCGAGGATGCTCTTTTGTAGTTCATCAGTTAGCGCGTAGTGCCGGCGCAACGCTTCGGTGATCGCCAGCCCGTCCGGGTGGTTCTCGATCAATCCGGTCAGCTTGCGGAGTTGTCCCGCCACTTCGTCCACGGTCAGCCCTTGCGGGAGGGTGATCGGGTTGCCCTGCTCATTCTTGAGATACGTCCCGCGCCACCATAAATCCCGGTAAAGCACCAGCCGCCGGAACAGGTTAAACGGGTCTTTGTTAAGGTGTTGTTCCAGCTTTTCCATGCGCTGCTGGATCTCCGCCCGCTTGGCGGGGTCCATGGCCGCGCGTTGCAGACTCTCCCCCAGGCGGTAATAGGTTGCCAGGGCAGAATTATCGGCGGCCTTGCGCCCCAGCTTAGTGAGGGGTTCAAGCACGTTTTCCACCTTCTTGGCGGCTTCCATCCGGACGGCGTTGTTTTCCACGGCAAACAGCCGGTAACCGCGCCGGAATAGGGCGGACTTCTCGGCCCGCTCGCCGCGCAACGGTAGTTCCGGGATCGGGCTGGTGAGGTAGCGCAAGCCGTTTTTCACGGTTGCCAGCCATTCCTGCCAGGTTTTATGCGTGGAATCCGTGGCGGACTCAAATTCCATGAAGCGCCGGCGGGCCTCGAGGCTGTCCGGGGTCGGCTGGGATTCGCGCACGCCGGCCGACTTGAGATCGTTCAGATCATTGCTCCACCCCTTCAACATCATCAGCCGCGCCTGTAAATCCTGCCGGAGTTTGACCAGATCCGCCGGCAGGGCCTCGCTCCGGGCGTTTAGCTCGGTAATGGCGTCCTGGATCGCGTTCAGGGTGTCCACCGTGTCGCTGATCAGCGCCGCGGTTTCCTCCCGGCTCCGGGGCACGTCCACATTAACGCGCGTGCCCATCGGGTCCGGCGCGTTCATCACGGCGTCCCATTGGCTGTTTAGATCCTGCACCGGCTTCCAATCGCCCGTGCGCTGGGCCTCGGGGATTGCCGCCTTGATCTCGTTATCCAGCCGGATCAGCTTCAACCGCGTTTCCGTGGACCGGATGCCCTTATGGACGTTCGCCGCCTTTTCCGCCGGCAAGCTGCCCGCGGGCGGGGTATTCCGCCACATTGGCTTGATCTGCCCGGTGGACTTGATCTGCCGGACCACCGCGCTTTCCAGGTAACTCCGCGCCTCGGCATCGTTGAAACCTTTCACCCCGCGCATGGTATTGACCGCCTCGGTGATCGCTTCCGCCAGGCTGCGGCCGGCTTTAACCGCGGCCCGGATCGTGCGCAACGCGGTATTGGCCGCCGCGCGCGTGATCCACGCCGGCGCGCCGGTTACACCTTCCATCATCTTGGCGGGGTCAAACTTGGTTGCCTCGATCGCCTTATCAAGCCATTCCAATAGCTGTTGTTCCAGTTCGCGTAAGCGGTCCGTCAAAGTTTTTCGCTTGGCGGACTTTTCTTCGTCAGCCGCTTTTTGAGCATTCTCGAGCCGCTTGGTATCGCGCTCAATATCGTTTTTAAGGTAATACGATCCGTTGCCGTCTTCGCCCACCCTAGCCAACTCGAGCTTGTTTTCTGCGATCTGGCGGCGAAGGGTTTCTACGTTTTCGTCGGGCGCTTCGTCCAACTCGCGTAATTGCCGCAATACCTCTTGGCGTTGCGCTTCCAGGCTCAACGGCTGGCTGTCCTGCTCAAACAACAATCCCTTCTTGAGCGCCGCGCGTTGTTGGGCGGCTTGGCTGCGGGTGGCTTTCCCCATCAGGGCCGACTGTAATTCGTCCAGCTTCTTGCGGTTGTCCTTCAATTCGTCGGCTTTTTCGAACTTCAACCCCTCGAATTTCTTCTGCCAATCGGCCAGCGCTTTGGCGGCCCGGTCGGCGTTGGTTTGGGACTTGGTGGACTGTTCCGCCGCGCGCTCGCCAATCGCGGCCAGGGCCGCCGGCAGCCGGGTTAAATCGGAAAGCTGGCTGGAAAGCGTACTTTTGCCGCTCTGCCAGCCGTATTCAGAATAAGGCGGTTGCTTGTCCGCCACGGTCCAATCAATGTAATACGCCGGCGTGATTTGCGCTTTGCCCTTTTCGTTCCGGCTAGTGGTGGTCCGGGCTTTGACCAAGGCAAAGACGTTATCCCCGAATTTGACGACGAAATCCCCCAGGTCGGTGTTATCGCGCAGCGCGGATTTGGTTTCTACTGCGTGGTCGTATTTCTCTTTGAGGATCTTAAATACCCGATCATCCACCTTGCCCAGCGCTGTTTTAATGTCTTCCGTGCCCGTGTAGGTGTTCTTCTCGCCGCGCATGACGAGGGTATCTTTATCGGCGCTGGCTTTCTTCGCGGCCGCGCTCAATTCGTCATAATCCACCTTGGACCGTTCCGCCCAGGCTTTTTCACGTTCGGCGGTGTCAATTTCCCGCTTGGTGTCGGAAACATTGCGATAGTAAGCGCTTTCCTCCATCGTCAGCTTGCGGACCGTTTCGGTCAGCTTGGCAACCTCGAGCGCCCGAGTGTCGCCCGTGGCCGCCGCCACGAGTTGGGCCATTGCCGCGGTCATTTCGCTGGCCGGATCTTCAAATTCATCCCCCAGGAATTGCCCCTTGAGCGCTTGCAAGGTCATTTTCCCCTTGGTCGCCATCATGTTGTAAATGGGCGCGTCCATGCTGCGCTCTTGCGCCCAAAGCCGGACAAATACCGGTTTATTCCAGTTCTTGGGACTGTGCAAATTCCCTTGGCGGATGATCCGGCCGATACATTGCTCGAGCTTGGCGGCCGTCATTTGCATGGGCGGGTCCAGCCGGGCGAGGTAGCTCATGCGCTGGGGCACGTCCACGCCTTCCCCGATTTTTTCCGTGCTGCCAATCAGAATCCGCACCGCGCCGGCCCGGACCTTATCGAATAGCAACTTGCGTTTGGCGTCCGTCTCATGCTCGGTGATAATGGCAATTTCATTCTCCGGCACGCCGCGCTTGATCAGTTTGGCGCGAATATCGTTGTAAAGATTGAACGTCCCCACGGCGTTTGCCGCGGCGTCCCGCTCGTCTTTTGAGGCGGCCGCGTCAATATCCTCGTTTGCGTCCGGTAGATCCTTCGCCGCGGCGGCATCGTCCACGGCAATCTTGGCGGCTTCCGCCTTGGCAACATGGTGATCCGCCCCGATAAAGGCCCGGAGTTTATCCGTATTCAGCGTGCGGTACAGGTCAGAGAACACCATCATGGTAGTGCGGCGTTCCTTGCCTTCCGTGTAGTGCTGCATGATCTCGTCTATCGCCTGGTTCACCTTGCTTTGCGGGTGGTCGTTGGCGTCGGGGAAGATCAGCCGCGGGTCAATCGCCGCGGCGGCGCCGGCGCGCATGGTGGCAATCGGCACCCAGCTATTTTCAAAGCGCTCTTTCTTTTCCAGGCCGTCCCATTCGGTGGCAATGTCTTCCACCATGTCCAGCCAACGCTGAAACTCTGGATTCGGGGGCACGATCTTAACCTGCGGGCCGCCGCCCTGCATCTTGGGCACGTCCAAGCCCAATTCCTCGTTGCCCATCTTCACGGCCAATCCCATGCGCGTAAGCGAGGTTAGCGCGCTGCCGTTCTTAAACTTGGCCATGCGCGTGACTTCCTTAAACTTGTTATCCCAGCCAAATTCAAAATTGCTGGTGATTTCGGCAAAGGCGCTGGCAAAGCTGTCAAACGTCTTGATCCCCATGTCTTCCAGAATCTTGGGGTTTACCAAATGGATTTGCCCCCACAATTCCGCCAGCGTGTTACTTACCGGCGTGCCCGTGTAGAAAAACACGTTCCGGCCGTTGGTCTTCTTCTGCACGGACCGCGCTTTTACCATCAAATCCACCGCGCGCTGGCTAAAGCTGGTGGGGATGCCTTTGATGTTATCCAACTGCGTGGGCACGGGCAGATTCTTGAAGTTGTGGCTTTCGTCAATATGGATGCCGTCAATGTTCAGATCATCCCAGGACAAGCCGGCGTCCTGGTGGCGCTTGATTGCGTCCAGGTGATCGTCCAGCCGCTTTTTCATGGACTTTAACTGCTTAACGATGTTCCGCACCTGGGAATCCATCCCGCGCGTGCTCTCGGCGTCCTCGGCATCGGCCGCGCCTAACTCCTGCAACGCCTGGCGCAACCCGTCTATCTGCTCGTTGAAAAAGTCCTTAACTCCCTGCTCGCTGGCGGGGATGGACTTGAATTGTTCGTGTGTGACAATAATATGGTCATATTTCCCGGAAGCGATCCGGGAGAATAAGCGCCGGCGGTTCTCCTTTTTGAAGTCGTTTTCATCCGGGATCAATACCTTGCTGCCCGGATAAAGCGCCTCAACCGTCTGCCGGAACTGGTCCACGGTCGGCTTTTTCACCGCAATGATGGTTTTCCGCGCCAAGCCGACCCGCTTCAATTCGCGGTCCAGGATCGTCATTAGGCTGGTTTTGCCGCTGCCCACGCCATAGGCGAACACACAGCTACCTTGCTGCAGCCCGCGCTGCACGCCGTCCATGATATGCGCCTTGCGCCAGAACCAATCCGAGACGCCCGGCAATTTGAGGTTTTTCCCGTCATACTCGGGGGAGACAAAGCTGTTTTTCTGCCGGTTAAATTCCCGTTCCATCACGTCCCAAACCGGCAAGTTCTCGCGCACATACGCCCCTTTTTCCGCGTCAAAATAGCGATAGGGCACGCGCGTATCCGTGGACTTGGCCCATTTCTGAAATTCTTCCTTCATCTGGTCAACCTTCTGGTTGGCCAAGGTGCTGGCGTCCACGTCCTCGTAAGTCTTGCCGTCCCGGCCCGTGTAGGTAATGCGGATGCGCTTGGTATTAACCGCAGCATCCAGCAGTTCCGCCGCACTCCGCTCTTGCGTGGCCCATTCCACGCGCGACTTATCGCTTTGGTTGTACCGCGCGTAGCGGCCGCCTGTCTTCACGGCAAAACTCTCTGTCACCGGCACAAACCGCACTTCATCCCCGTTCAATCCTAATACCTGCTTGGCAAATTCGTTGTGGATCTCGACCGGTATCCAGCGCGCTTCAATGCCAAAGCGGATTTTCCCAAAGGGTTCAGTCGGCGGGATGATCGCTTTCAACGCCTCCACGTTCGCCAGATATTTGGGATCTTCCTTGGCGCTGAATATGGCCTTGGCGTATTTGTCCCGAATATCGCCCGCCAGGTACTCGAGGCGCGTTTCCAGCTTGCCGGTATCAGGGTCCCGAAACGCCAGATCCGCGTGGGTAAGCTGGTTTTCAATCTCGGCTTCATCCAGCCCGGTCAACTGCTTGAGGTAATCCAGATCCAGCCCGCCGCGGTACGCCTGGCTGATGGCCAAGGCGTCCGCCGCATTATCCGCCTTATCCGGCGGGGTGTCCACCTGCCCTACGCGCCCGGACAATACGGCCGCCGGCGTGATCGTGGTCATGGACTTGGAAGGGTCTTCCAGGTCTTGCGTGACTTTTACATTTTCCAATCCCAGCAGCGTGTAATAGTCCGGGTCGGTTTTGAGGTGCTTCAACTTCTGCAAGCCGGCTTTGGTGTTAATCTCCGTGCCCAATTCTTTCACCAGCGCCTTGTACGCTTTGGCCAGCTTGGTCCGGTTGCTTTCAATGTCGCCCGCCGCCACGCCGGCCGCGCGTTCCAACCGGTATTGCTCTTTAAGGGCGTCCCGCGCGCCAATGTAGAGTTTGGCCCGGTGGACCAACTGCTTGTTGTTGCTGTCCCAGGTCGGCAACGTCTCGGTGTAGTTCATGGACTGCACCACATGGCCGGATTTGTTGACGTACAGAGAGTAATCCTCGCGCTGGGTCGTCGTCGGCTGGGATTCATCCGCGGCCGGCGGCTGTAAAATATCCTTGGGCAGCCGGTCCAGCGCCGCGGCCAGCTTCGGCCCAAGCGGTCCATGCCCCTCAACGGTGTAACTGTTCTTCCGGTACATCGTGCCCGTGAGTGCATGTTTGCCTAGCACGTTTTCCGGGTGGTTGGCGTAATACTCATTTACCAGGATCGGCGCTTCGCTACCTTCCGGCGCCACGTCCACCACGTTCCGCCAGTTCTCCGCCGGGAAGGGTTTGCCGTCCGGCTTCCGCAAGATCAATAAGTCGGTGACAACCTCGGTATCCGCGCTTTCCTTGAACGCATTGTTTGGCAGCCGGATTGCCGCCACGAGTTGCCCCCGGTCGGCCAGGATGGCCCGTTGCCGCGGGTTGGCGTCCATGGTGCCCTTGCTGGTGATTGCCACCACCAACCCGCCCGGCTTCACCTTGTCCAGCATCCGCGCGATGAAATAGTTGTGCAAGTTCAGGTCCGGGTATTCCTTGCCTGGGCCAACCTCGTGAAACGGCACGTTGGTAATTGCCAGGTCGTAATAGCCATTCGGCAACTTAGCTTCCTCGAAACCCTGAATCCGCATGTCCGCTTCGGGGTACAGGTAGGACGCAATCTTGCCCGTCATGGGGTCAAGTTCTACCGCCGTCCAACGGGTATTGACCGCCAGGTTCTCCGGCGCGTAGCCCATGAAAACGCCGCTTCCGCTCGAGGGTTCAATCGCTTTCCCGCCCTGGTAGCCCAGGCGCGCCGCCGCTTGCCATGCCCAATCCACCACTTCCTTGCTGGTGTAATGCGCGTTGACACTGCTTTCGGCGGCCGCGTTAAACTCGTCTTCGGTCAGCAGTTTCTTGAGCGAGTCATAGGCTTTGCCGTATTTCTTCTGCCAGTTTACATCCCACTCCCGGCGCTCGGCCTTGCCTTCGTTGAATATGTTCTTGAACGATCCCCAGCCGGACCAGGCGGATAGGGTTTTGATTTCTTCCGGGGTCGGCTGGCGCTTTTCTTCCTCGAGCTTTTTGACGACGCGAATTGCGTCAATGTTGGCCTTGATCCGCTGGGTGGCGGTCGTGGGGGCGGGATTCTCCGTTAAGCGGAGATTGCGGCGGCCGGACTCGCCGGGGAGAAGGTTTCCGGGTCCAGAAATTGGTCCAGTTGTTGATCCACCGCTTGAAGTTGCGCCGGCGTCAGGTCGAACTTCGTCCCGCTTGCCGGGCAATCGGTCAGCATCGGTTGAAGACTTTCCTCCACGTCCAGTTCCGCCCCCGGCGGCTGGCCGTCCAGCATCCGTGCCGCTTGCAGGTTGTACGCTTCCTCTTTCTCCGTCAGATACGCCGCCAGCTTGCGGGTCGTCGCCAGTTGCACTAGCAGCGCCGGGTTGCGCTCCTTCAATGCCGCGATCATTATATCCGCTTTTTGTAGGCTGTTCAGCATTGGCTGGTTTGGCTAGTCCGCCGGCCAAACCACCGTTACCGGGGGTTTGCCGTTGTTCTTCGCCTTGTGGTAATCCGCGTCCGCCTTGATCACGTCCGTCAGGTCGCCCGGATTCCAGTTGGCGAGCCGGTTCAGGAGATCCGGTTTCGGGGCGGGAGTCGGCGGGTTTTTCGGAAGGTTTTTCGCGTTCATTTTGCCCAATCCTTACAAAAGAATCATAGGCTTGTTGGTCTAAAATTACAAGCCCATTCTTGTCTTTTTTCGCAATTAAATACGCGCCGCCGGCCTCTTTTGGGCGGTTGTTATCGTAGAGCAAAAGCAAGTCTAAATGGCCCTCGTCCACCAGTTCCAAATATCTGTGCCAGCTTTTGGAATAGCCAACGTGCCCGGCCCGGTTCACGTCCTCGGGCAAGTGCCGGCCGGTTTGAATTTCCCGCTGATGCGCGCGCCTTATCGCTTCGTCCGGGTGAACGGTTACCCCCATCATTACCGTTTGATGCCCGGCTTTCTTGGCTTCGATGATCAAAAAGCTATCGTCCCCGTGATGGCTCATGGTGGCGTCATACACGCCGGATTTCTTTTCGTGGACCAACCGCGCGAACGCGGCTTTGGCCATGAACGTGGATTCTTTGTGGACGATCACCGCCGCGCGTGGATCGCCGGCCGCCCGGATGCTTTCGTATTCCGGTATGCCGGCCGCGCCGGCGCGCTCCACGTCACCTTCCCCGGTTTTGAAGTCGTCCGCCGATATGGAAACCGTCTTTTCGGATTCGATCTCGCCGGTGGCGATCGCTTTTTTCAGCACCGTGGATTTACCCGCCGCCGGACCGCCGCCGGAAAAGATCATGGTCGGCTTGGTGCCGTCCGCGTGTGGTTCAACCAGGCCGGTTACTTTCTTGATCTGCACCAACTGCCAGTTGTGCCGCGGCGTGCCGTCCTCCATCGTCAACCGTTCGAGGGTCGGCGTTAAATCCGTGCCGAACGTGGCCAGCAATTTTTCGCGCGCGCCCTTCCAAAGCTGCACCTTGCCCTTGGCTTTCTCGGTGTTCAGCTTGCCGATCACCGCGATATTGTCCGCAATGTCCGCCAGCTTGCTCTGCACCGCGTCCCGGTTCTGACTCAACCGCGCGATATACTGATCGTAAGTCTCGCTGTCTTTGCGCCACGTTTCCGCGTCCACCGCGTCCGCGATGCGGTCGCCAAACTTCTGCCGGATCTCGTCCAGCGTGGTGTTGGTGTCCTCTACAATGTCGTGGAGATACGCGATCGCTTTCAACACGGGATCGTGAACCATGTCCGCCACGCGCTCTATATGCTCGCTGGCCAGATCGCCGGCGTGCCGGCGGACACCTACAAACCTTTCCAACATCAGCGCCTTGGCGCGCGCGGCCACGTCGTCCGCGCCGGGCTCGGTCTGGTTCGCGGTGGCGGTGGCTGCGTCTTTCTTAATCTCTTGTAGCTCTGGTTTTTCCGGCGCTTGCGCGGGCGCGTTCAAAGCGTCCAATTCCGCTTGCTTGCGGGAAATCTTGTTTTCCAACGCCTGCAACGAATGACCGTGATCGTTGATGGCCATGTCCTCGGCCACGGGCAATCCCTGCTTCAACTGCTTCAATTCCGCTTCGATGGCCTTGACGGACCGCGCCGGCTTTTGCGGTTTCACGGGCGCGGCCGCCGGCTGGGTTTCTTTAACCTCGGGGGTTAAAGGTTTCGCTTCACCCTTGGCGGTGAGCACCACCGATACCATGTGCGTTTTCTTGCGCGGCACATTGAGTTGCGCCACGGCTTTCTGTTGCGCGGCGTAGGTGGTTGGCGCTTGAACCTCGATCTTCTTTCCGTTGTAGAAAACATCGTAGGTGTTCAGCGCCGGCGTGGGCGGGGTTTCAATTTCGGCCAAAGTACCATCCGGCATCCGTTTGGCGGGAACGTCTTTTGTATAGTAACTGCCGTCCGGGTTCTCGATTCTTTTCTTAACCGTGAGATTGCTTTCCGCCGGCGGATTGGCTGACTTCAACGAGCTCACCTTGCGCACTACCCAATACAGCGGTTCGCCGGTAGTCAGGTCCGTGCCGGCGTGCATGGTGACGTGCGTTTCAGAGTTCCATTTAGAGAAGTCCGCTTCCGTAATCGGCTTGTCTGTTGCGGCAAGGTCCGGTTTCGGCACGTCCAGCTTGATTTTGTTGGCGGCCGGCGTCTCGCTTCTACTCTTTTCGGGTAGAACCGAATTGGCGGGCGGCGGCGCCTGGGTTGCCAACGTCGCCTTGAGATTCTGCAGCCGCGCCTTGTCCTTCTTGGATAGCACGCCTACTTCCGCGGCGGCTTCCAGTTCCGCTATCTGATCCTGGATCTTACTGATCCGGGGCGAGGGATCATTCGGCTTTGGCGCGTCCAACTGGATTTTCTTAACGTCCGGCAGATCATCAAACGGCGTCGGGGTGGATTGTTGGGCAGGCGCGGCGGGAGTCGTCGCCGCACCCGTAAGATTGCCCTGGGGTAACACACTCTCAACCTTAGAAGGCAACTCCGAAGGCGCCGCCGGCGGGGGAGCAACAAGGTCCTGTTCCGCGCCGGGCAGATTGGCCAACGCCGCGCGCACGCTCGCCGGATCAGACTTGGCCGCCGGGGCGGGCGGTACAACCTGCGTCGCCGGGGCGGGGGTGTTGCGCGTTTCTGCAACGGGCTTGGCCGCCGGGGCGGGCGGTGGGGGGGTGGCCGGCGTCGGCGTGGCGGTCGGCTGGGTATAAGGCACGCCCGCCTTTTTGGCAAAAGCCGCCACTTTTTCCGGGGTAGTCCCGGCCACTTCGGGGGAAACACCGCCGAACAATACCCGGGCTTCCGGGGAAAACTCACGTTTCCCGTTCGCGCCCTGTTTTTTAACGCTTTCGCGCAAGTTGGCGGCGATTTCTTCGGTAGCTTGCTGGAAGGCTTCGCGCGCGGCGGCTTGCTGTTTGGGCTCGGCCAGGCCGGCCAAGCCGGGAATACCCAAAGCGCCCAAGGTGATGGTCTGCTCGGCAAACTTCTTGAAAAACTCGGTGGGGTTTTCCTGGTACAACTGCCAGTATTCCGGCGTATTCAGGGCGTGCCCGAACGCCTGGATGCCCGCCTGTTCGCCGGCCAGGCCAATGGCCCGCGCGCCCATTTCATTTACCAACCCGCGCGCCATCAGTTTTTCCGCCACCTTCTTGCCAACCAGCTTGCCCCATTGGCCGGCATACGGGAATAGCGCGCCCAGCGCCGCGGATTCTACGGCCGCGCCCGGCGACCGGGTATCGGCGTAAGTACTCGCCCCGAATACCGCCGGCGCGGCGGCCCCGGCCGGGATGCCTAATGGCGCCGCCAAACCAGTACCCAGCAACGTGCCGGCGAGCTTTACCGCCCCGCCCGCGCCGCGTTCCAGCACGCCCACGATCCCCGGGGCTTGGGCGGCTTCAATTTCGGTGGGGAGTAGCGGGACGGTTGTCGGCATGTCGGCCACGGCCAGATTTTCCGCGCGCCCGCCCCCGGCCACGCGCCCAATATCGGCCGGGATTGCCAGCAAGGTCCGGCCCATTGAGGAAAAGGGAGATCCGGCAGCCGCGGCAATATCGCTGGGCAACGAAGGGGCAGGTAGATCGGGGGTGCTGATAATCTTCGCCAGCCGGGCGAATTGCGCTTGCCCCTCCGGGGTGGTGGCCATTGGCGCGAATTTTTGCGCGAAAGACTGCTCGATCATCGGCCGCACCGCCTGTTCCCCTAAAAAGTTCAGGGCGGCAAGTTCGTTGCTACTGCTGGGGATCTTCACCTGGGCGTTAATCGCGGGCGAAGTATCTGGCAGATCGTCAAACGGGTTTGCGGTAGCTACTGGCGCATCCGGTAGATCGTCAAAAGGATTTGGCATGGCTTACAAATCTTGTCCGGTCATTTGTTTGAAACGGGCGGAAACCGCGCGCGGATCTTTCCCGCGGGCAATGGCATCTTGCGCTTGCGCGCGTAAATTGGCGTGCGGGTCCGCCGCCGGCGCAGGGCGCTGGGTGGAACTTCTCATAGCCTGGTCGCCCACGCCGCTATTCTGGCCAGTTCCGGGAGCGTCCGGCGCAACCGCGGCGGGGGCGTTCGTTGCGGGGGCTTGGTCAATCCCCATTTGCATATCAAACGCGCGAATCGCGGACTGCTTGGACCGCGCATCCATCTTCCGATCGGCTAGGATCTCGCTTACAAACTTGGCGCGCGCCTGTTCCACGGCGCTGGATTTGGCCGCCGGGGGCAATCCGGTAGCGCTGGGATCAGCCGGCAAGCTGCCATTGGCTTCTGGCTGAAAGGCGCGCTCGCCCTGGTTCAATGTTACCAATCCCTGGGCAAACCGGCTGCCGGGGTTCTCGCTGCCGGGCGGATTCACCAAGGTTTGGTTCGCGCCTACGCGAAGCGGCGGATTGTTTACTTGCTGCCATTGGGTATCCGTCACCGCCGCCCCGTGTTGCACGGGCGCGCCCATCCGGGCGGCATACTTGGCCGTCGCATCCTGGCTGCCGTTGGATTCGATCATGGATTGCATCCGACCCATGAAGTCCATCGCCTTTTCCGGGTTTTTGCTGGCAACTTTGCCGAACGCGCGCATGGCGTTGACGCCCGCCGCTCGGGAGTCGCCCCCGCTGGTCATGGCAGATTGCAGGTTGGCAAGGCTATCAGCAAAGGCCGCTTCGTCCGCCTGTTCGGCTTTGATCTGCCCTTGTTTGGCATCCGCCAATCCGGCTTGGGCATGGTAAAGGCCCGCGTGGGCATCCATCATTTGCGCCTGTTGCTGGCGTTGGGCTTGCTGCGCGCGGAGTGCTTGGGCTTGCAACATGGTGCTGGCCATCGTTTGACCGATCGCCGCCACCCCTTGCGCGGCGTCCCCCCAAGGATTGTAGTATTGGCTCATAAAATCATCACCGCGGCATCCATTTTTTTATGGTTTGCCAAGGATTTGCTCCGGGGGCATAGGAATATGAATACCCGGTAAACGGATTTGTTCCAATGGTTGTTCCCGCCGGCGCGCCGCCGCCCCCGATCATGCCCGTGCCCACACCCATGCCCACTGCGCTGCCCACGGTGCCCAGCATACTGCCGATCCCGGAAAGCGAATCGCCGGCATGGCTGGCGGCTTCTAGTTGCAACGGGAGCAAGTTTGCTTGCCCGCGCGCGAGGTTGCTGGTCACGGCGAGGCGCTGGCTGGCGTCCGCGTTCTCCACGGCCCGGTTGCTGGCCCAATCGTTATAGCTGCCAATGCGCGCCGCGTTGCCGGCTTGCACGCGCGCCCAGGCGTTGCCGGCGTCCTGCGTGGCGGTCCGCGCGCGGTCGGTCGGCGTGCTGACCACCCGGTTACCGGTCCCCCCGGCGGCATCCAAAGGCACGCCCACCATTGGCTGGGTGGCTTTGGTAGCGGCTTCGATCGCCTGCAGCCGCGCCGCCTGCCCTTGCGCCATGTCTTTTTCGGCGGTATCCCGGCCGGCGGTGGTCATGGACTTGTTGACGACCGTTTCCGCCTGGCGCTGAAACTCTTTCTGCTTGGCCATGCCTTGCGCGCGGGCGCTTTCCATCGCCTGGCGGGACTTGGCGGCGCCGGCCATCTGCATCCCCGCCCCGGCAGCAGAGGCGGCTAAAGCGACTAAAGCAAGTGGGTACGGCATAATGCTCCTATTCCACGAAGGTACTGCTCGGACTGGTCACCCGGTTGCCGAACATCATGTTGGAAAAACTCTGCAAGCTGGGATCGTTGGCGCGCGCCGCCATGTTGCCCAAATAGACGTTTTGCCAGTCGGCAAACATATTGCCGATCGGCCTGAACGTGGACGGCGCTTGTAATCCTGACGTAGCGCTGGCCGCCTGGGCCGCCGCGATGCTGGGATCGCCACTGGCTACCAGTTGGTTGGTGATTGTGCTCTTTTGGTCCTGCACCTGCTGGCGTAACTGGTTTACCTGATCCTGCGCGGCGTTCCCCAGCGAAACATTGTTTTGCGCCAAGGCGTTGGCCAATGATCCTTCCCGTTGTGCCGAGGCGCCGGATTTAAGCAAACCGTTCCGCGCCAGCGCGAATTTCAGATTGTCGCCCGCTTCCTTGTATTGCTGCTGCACCTGGGGGGCGGCGTAGTCCAGATATGCCTGTTTCCGGGCATCGTAAAAGCTGTTATCAAAGCCGGCGAAACGCTGGTCAATATCCGCCATGCCTTGTTTGATTCGCGCCTGGCGTTCCGCTTCCATTTGGGCCGCGCCGCCATCGCCTCCACCGCCTCCACCGTACATAAGAGTCCTTTCGTTAAAGAAAAAAGCGCACCGGCGGGGAGCGACTCCCGCCAATGCGCTGATTGGTCAAAACTTACCGTCTCAATTCATTTATGACACCAGCCCTACCGGCTGGCAAGGGTTTTCCGCCGCGTCGTAATCCCGCAAACTGCTCCAAGTAATGGCGGCCGCAAACCCGCGCTTCAAATAGATCAGGTGCATGAACAGATCCACGTCCGCGCACCGCACGGCCGGCGCCAGCGCCCGCACGGCCGGGTCGGCGTGCGCCGCCATCATGTCCCCGGCGTGACACCGGATCAGGCATTGCACCAGTAACGTTCGCATTTCCAGCCGGTACTGCCGGCAAAACGGGTTGTTCGCCAGCAGATCGAAAAAGCGCCACATCGCATCATGGGCGCTAACGTTCCGTTCTTCCGGCCACGCGGCCGCTTGCACATTGGTATGCCACCAGCCGTAAAACAGGTGGCCCGGCCGGCCGCCCTGGTTGCTGGTAGCTCGCTCGATCTCGGTTTCGAGGATCGCCAAAGCCAATTCCTTGCTTTCCTGATTTATCCCCGTCTCGTCTAGCAGATCGTCAAAAGCGTGTTCGAAATTCCAGATCCGCCACATGACTTCGAACAGTTCATCGTCCCCGTCCGCCATCACCTGGAAAGCGTGAAACGATCCGTTGGGCATCACCGGTTCGCCCTTGGCCGTGGCGAGCGCCGCGGACTTGGCCAGTTCCTCGGGCCGAAGCATGTAATCAATCGGGGTCACTTGTTCGTGCCAGCGTTAAATTGCACCGTGGCGCTCGATAACCGCGCGTAAACGGCGCTGCTTTCCGTAAATTTCAGGCTGAAATGCGTCCCCACGCCGGTTAAAGGCACGCGGTACAGGCGGAAAGTCGGGGTGGTGCCGGTATAAACCTGGGTGTAGGTCGTGCCGTCATAGTCAAACGCCGTGGATACCGCCCAGGTCCCTTCCATTGCCACGTCCATCCCGGTAAACACCTTCCGCGTGCTGGGCATGTCCGCGCTTAAATACGGGATCGTGGCCGTCACCCCGCAATTCTCGTAGGTTTCCCCATCCGACCCGCCGTAAATATAGATACCCGCCGCATCCCGCGTGTAAACCTTGCCCTGATACACCACAAACTTGTCCGGGCGGAAGGGGAGATTGCTGCCGCTATAGCGGAAAGTTGGCGAATAGGTGGACCAGGCTGCGATCTGGCTCGATGGGAAGTAGCTAAAAACGTAAATCTTGCCCTGGGTCGTGGCGTTGTCGGGATCGGGGACATAAACCCAATACCGGTTATTGGTCGGCTCTACGCACCCGCACGCCTTGGCCTTGAGTACATCCGGCAAGCCGGCAATGATCGGTTGCAAAATGGAATCAATCGGCGTCCCCACGTCCGCCAGAATCGCGTTATTGCTCGAATCGCGCACGCGGATGGACCGCACGCCATTATCCGCCAGGCAGTAAACATCCAGATCGCCCACGTTATGCACCGACAACGGCGCTACCGTGCCCACGTTGGGCAGGATTTGGGCCAGCTTGAATTGCGCCGGGTCGGGATCATATTGGTAAATAATCGTGTTGCGCCGGGAAAGCAAAGCGATCTTCCCCTGATACGATGCCAGCCCGTTTAATTCTTCCTGGGCAGAAAACTGGTTATTTGTTTCGATGAAACCCGATCCCAATCCTTGGCCCTCAAACATGGTAGGGTCGCCAATCGCAGAAAAGTACACCGTGCCGCCGCTCGTAAAATACACGCGGTTGGCCAGGGTTATGGCCGCATTGGGTTGGGTGCCGATCACGTTACCGGCTGCCATTGTGAACGTTCCGGTAGAGGATACTATGTCCAACCGCAACTGATCCAGCGCGCCGCCGGGGGTGTCCAGGGCCAGCGCATACTTTTTACCACTGCCCGCCCCGCCGGCATAGCCACCGGCAAAAGACAGCGCCGTAAACTGGTAATTGGTGAAGGATGTAAGGAGCGCGGGCATGTTAGATGAAAAAGAGATTTCCGGTTACAGTCACATACTTACCTACCCCGGCCGAGGAATCCTTAAAGGTGGCCGTGATCTGCATTAGTCCTTTGACATACAAGAACGTGTCTATGGTGATCAGCACCGTAAACTTGCCGTTCGCATAGGATAATGAAGCGCTCGGGCCGTCCGCCCCACTAGCGGACTCTTTTTTCCCCCAGGGAACAAAGGAGCCGGAGGAATTTGTAGATTTCCAAGTCATGTTGGCAGTATTTAATGCCGAAGATGACAACGTGTAAGGAGTAGTCCCGCCGCTGATAACTGGCGTGGCATCCGCGCTGTAAGTGTTATAGATCACGCCCGCGCTGTAAGTTTTGTCCGCAATCGTCGCGTGCAAGGCGGTTGGAAAATAGCCGTTGCCGACATAGCCGCCGGCGGTAATCGCGCTCCCGCCGGTCATATTCACGCTGTAACCCGTAGGCAAGGGATCGGTGGCCGGGTCGCTGGTCCGCACCCGCTTGCTGATTACAACGTTATAGGTGTATTGGTTTGGGATGGTGGTAGTATCCACCAGCACCACATAAGCCGCGGTGTACCCCGTGGTGGCGGCTTTGGCTTGGATCTGCGCCGCAATCGCCGCCGCAAAAACATCCGGCGTGGCGCCCGTCGCGCTGGCGTTCATTAGGTTGGTCGTCACCCCGCCGACCGTCACATTCACCTGGTCGCAAGTGTCGCTGTTGTTGGCTGCCGTCAGTTGGAAGCTCGCCGCGTCCGTGCAAAAATCGTTTACGCCCGTGATCGTCAGATAGGCGGAGTTGTTGGACGTGGCGTTTTCGTTGGTGTGGATGGAGATTTGCGCGCCGCTATTGATCGCGGTGTACCCGCTGGGCGTGGTATTGATCGCCGCCGCAATCGCCCCGGCAAAGTTGTTTACATCCGCCGTCATGTCCCCGCTCCGGGCGGGCATTACCAACGGCGTGCCGGTATAGGAAAACAAATCCACCGTGTTACCCGCCGGCGTCGTCACCTGCAGCCGCCGGATGCCCGCGGACCGCATGGCGCTGGCGGTTTGGGAGGTCTTCCCGGTCATGTTTACTGCAACGGTAAATGTATTTAATCCCGTAACCGTGATTTCAAAAGTTCCGTTGAGCGCGTTATTGGCAGTGTTAAACCCGCTCAAAGTCACCCATTCGCCCGTATTCCATCCGTGATTAACGCCTGTGGTGATCGTGGTAGGAGACGCAATCGAAAATGAGCTTACCGCAATCGCCGTCCCGCCCTGTCCACCGGTGATCTTAAATTGCGCCACGGCGCCATAACTTGGGGTGGGCGAGATCGGCGCTTCGGAATACGTCGCGGTAAAGTCGTCGGTCGTCCCGCTTACCACGCCCGCCGTAACGGTAAACTGCATACCGTAATCACTGTAAACGTCAAAGCTGGTCGCCGCTACCTTGTTGGTCACATGAAACCCGGCCAATCCGCCGTTGTCCCCGTCCAGCAAGGCATACATCCGGTTAATGAACGAGGTGGCCGTAATCAAGTACCCTTGATACCACTGCCCCAGCGCTACCCCGTCGTAAAAGACAAAAACCACGTCTTCGAACGTGTCCGGGAAGGTAGAATTGTTGGCATCGAAAAACCGCGCGGCCACCCAGGCTTTCCCGCCAAAATTGGCCGTCACGTCCACCCGGTACATTTTCCAAGTGCTATCAATCGGGTTGGTCAGTTGCTTATAGGTCAACTGCGTCGGCAGGGTCGCCGGGGCGCTGGCGCTCCCGAACACCGTCAAGCCGGCGTCAGTTTCTTCCAAACCGAAAAAAGCCGGCATGACGTAGATCGTCATGGCCGCGTCCGGCGTGAGCGTGGCCCAATATGGATCGTCTGACCAGATCACCCCGGTCCGGTAATAGGTCGTAGCAATCGGGTCTTGGTCCAACACGGCCACCAAGATGCCGGAATGAAGAATATCAGAAGAAGTCACCCGCTTGCCTACGTCCGTGGCCAGGAAATACCCTACCGGCGAGGTTGGCGTTTGGCTGATCTTGTAGTAGTACGATACGGTGCCGGAGATCGTAATGGTGGACGACGACATGATGGTAGCGCGCACATCGCCGCCGCTAAGGCCATACCGCACAAACGCCTTGCGCTTCTCGATCTCCCCGCCGGCCGTGATATGCGCGTTGTCCAACTCCAACAAACTGCCCGCCGGCAGCGCCAGCTTGTACTTGCGCGCGTCCAATCCCGCCCGAAAATCGTTGATGGATAGGTAAGACATGTTATTTCCGCTTCCGCCGGCAGCGCGGGCGGATGATCTGCCGGGCTGTGTCCAACAGGTAGTTGATCGCCACGATCGAATCCCGCGCCATTTCCCCCCGGCCTCGGCGCGCGGCTGCCTCGATCTCGCGCCCTAACTGCGCTTCCCGCACAAAATGATAACTTTCGGTTGCCATTATTCATCCTCCAACCAGCACCACAACAACCAGCACAGCGCGCCGGCACAACCCAGCGCCCACAGCAGCATTAGCCCGCTATTCGGGGTCGGGTTCATTTTGCCAGTGCGGCGGCACTTCGCCGGCAATGGCCGCGTTCATGGCCGCATCGCAATAGGCGTGCAGCTTGTCCTGGGTATCAATGTCAATCACCCCGCCGGCGAATAGGTCCACGATATAATCCTTCGTGGCTTTGATGAACTTGGCGGCATCCGGCGCGGCTTTGATGCCGGCCTGAATGAGAGCGATGATGGTTAGCGGGTCCATAAATCACTTGGGTAATGCTGCGGTTGCGGTGGCGGCCAGTCGTTGACCATCGGCCAGTATTGATTCCAGCGTGGTCAGGTTCGCCGGCACGGGATGCAACAGATACGCCTTGCGCGCCGCGGCCCAGCGCAGATTCACCTGCACGGCCACGGGGCGGACGGCATCCAGGCTATGCTTTATTTGCGGCGAGATTTTCCAGAGCATCGCCCGGTTATCCCGCTCAAATTTGAACGCGAAGTCCAGCGTGGCGTAGGCGCTGGCATAAGCGGCGTCCGCAGAATACAGCGCCAGGTCCGGTTTCTGCCCGGCCTGCGCGTAGCTGCCGCCGGCGGCCAGCGTGGGCGTCTTGCAACCGGATGCCAGGATGGTCATGGCCAGAATCGCGGCGAACACCAAGGCAAAAAGCGTATCGAATAGCGTCCAGCGGGGTTGATCGGAATAGGTTTTCATTGTTTGTCCTTGGGGGTGTTTGTGCCGAACCAGATGGCGTTAATGATGCCGCGCAAGCCGCCGCCCGTAGCGATGGCGTGATACGCGCGCGTGATATACGGCGATAGCAGCACGGCCAACGTCACCGGCCCGCGCCATTTCTCGGGCAGCAAATTGATTCCGGGTATGTCGTTCATTTTATCACCCATTCGATTAGTTTTTCCGCCTTCATCACCAGAAACATCAGCACCGCCGCCCCGCCCATGATGCCCGCAATCCGCACCTTGGCGTTGGAGATCCAAACTTCATGCCGCTCCACCTTCTCGATGATCCCCTCGCGCTTGAACGCGGGTTCGCCCACCAGAGCCCGGTGAATCTCGTTAAGTTTGGCTTCCTGTTCGGGGCTCATAACTTACTTCATTGGAATAGTTATCTTCCAATCCGTGCTGTTCGTCTGCGGCGCAACGGTGATGCTGCGGAAATTGAAGATGGTAACTCGCGGCTGAATGTCACCCGCAACACCAACGCCCGCATTAAACAACCCCTGCATCTGCTGTCTGCTTAACGTAAGCGGCGCAACCGGATGAGTTGTTACCGTGCGCGTTGTAACAGAGACACCGTTGGTGCTGGTAACGGTTTGTTCGTTGATAGTCGGCTTAATCGCAATCGAACAGGTGAAGTTCGTGCCGCTCGGCGCAATGAAGATACGGCTCAAGTTCGTGGTGGTCACAAACTCACCAGTTTCAATGCCCATCTGTCTTGCGCCATCCAGCACCGCATCCAGTTGCGCGGCGGGAATAGTTTTAGTTGCGACACGCTGAATGTTCGTCGTATCGGCCAACGCAATGCTGGCGGTGAGTGCCAAGATAAGTAGTGTGGTTTTCATAATCTACGCTTGATGTTTCCGCCACTTTGATAAATGGCTTGTATTTCCCCTGCTGTAAGTTCCCGATTATAGACGGCTAGTTCGTCAATCTGTCCGGTGAAGTATTCGTTACCGTCTAGTTTCTCTTTACCTATCACGAAAGTTGAAAAGTCAGCTCGAATAGGAGAACTGCTGGCATTTAGATAAACGTCATCACCCGGAATATCGGCGGCCAAGACTCCATCCAAGTAAACCTTCTGCTGACGGTTTCCATTCAGCCCAAAACTGTTAAAGGTGAAGGCTAGATGATGCCAAGTTCCGTTGGTTGGAGATGCTGGCAACGGATACCCATAAGTTGAATATTGGACGCTATCGTTGTAGGCTATCAACGCAACAAGCGTTGGCGTTCCATAGTCGGTAAGGATTCCCGGCAACCAAGTCCCATCCTCATTTGCCACAAAGAAATATCTGTTCACCGGAGGCCAATCATACCGCACCCAAAACTCTACTGTTTGCGCGTTGATGGCGGCGGCGAAATTGGCATCAGTCAATGCGGTCAAATAACTGTCATTCCCGTCAAAGGTTGCAGCATTACCGTGCTTGCCAGCGGTAAAAGTCACCGAGCCATTTACGGTCAGATTATTGCCAATCGAAACCGTAGCAGACTCCATCGGGGCGTAGAACACACATCCCGTAATATCTCCCCCAAGAGAAGCCACAAACACAGGGTCACTCAACGACTTAGCGTAAGCCGCAATCGCTACAACCAACGCACAAGATAATGCGATTAGGCGTTTCATTGTTTCGATTTGATTGCCACCGCTGTATCCGCGTGATTCGTTGACCACGCCTGCGCGGAAATGTAGGTGTTTGTTGTCACCGTGTTCGTCACTCCGCTGCCGTTCAGCCAAGCGAGCGAGTTGGTGATGATGACATTCACACTACTGTTGGCATCCACTCGTAACGTGGAAGCATATCCAGATTGTGCCGAGCCAAGAATCACCAAGAGATTATTGAGGTTCGTCGCGGAAACAGTCTGCAATCTGCCACTGGTGAAGTTCCAAGCTACGACGCCGTTAGTGGCATAGGAATTAGTCCCTACCGTGACTGTCCCCATGTCAGTGAACGTGCTATTTATTTGCCCAAATGTCGCATACCACAACACATTGGTTTCATTACTCTGTTGAACGTCCTCGCCCCAACAATTTACATCGTAAAAATACCAATAAGGCGTATCATAATGGAAATAATTTCCGGTAGTTGCATTGGTGTAATTGCCATTTTGATAAACATACGCCCCAGCCCACGCCCCAGCGCCAATACAGTTCATATCATCACTACCAGTGACATAAACCGTGTTTGTCCCATAGTCCACCAAGTTGGTCGTGACGGTGGGGGTGAGGGTGATTGGTGCGGCCGTCATTACCGCCGTGGCAATGTTGGTGACGGTGGTGTAGTTTATTGCCGTTGGGTATGGCCCGGAGTTAGGGCCCGCCCAAACCAAGCAACATTGCAACCCCAGCAGTAAAATTAGCTTTTTCATGTTAGTTCCTGGTCAAACGCACCGTGTAATCCGTCCCGCCCAGGCTGGTTAAAGTGGCGGCAGTGCTGCTGAAAATTACCTGGATGCCGGTCGCAAACCGCAACCCGTCCCGGCCAAAGCTAAGATCAAACGTCGCGCCGGCTGCCACCAGTTGCGTAACTACCGGGGTTTGGCCGTCCTCTAATCCAAGGTCGGTTTGGTCATGGATCTGCAAATAAACGTCCACTCCGTTGTTGTTCTTTCCTTCCACCCGCAACAGATTGGCCGCCCCATCGTGCCCGCGACCGACAACAGCCGTCGTCAAATCCCCTTCCACCGTGGCGCTCGCCGGCAACGGGAACGCGGCCGATTCGATCTCCACCCGCACGTCCACGGTTTCGGTCGTCGCCTTGGTCAAAGTGGCTTCGGTCGTGGAAACCACCAGCAACAGGTTGCCGTTGGTCGGCAGGGCGCTGGCCAGGTTGGCGGTGATCAAAGGTTTCTGGCTATAATCGAAAGTGAACCCGCGCTGGCCGTCCACCTGGACCGAATAAAGCGGGGATGCCCCATTGGACAGGGCTGAAAGCGCCGTGGCCGCATAAAGGTGAAGGTAATACATGCTGGCCGCGCTGCCATTCATAAAACCTTCGAGGCGCACAAGGTTGGGCCGCGCGCCCACGTCCGAAAGGATCAGGCTTAATACCGCGCCGCTGGATTTAATGGATCTAGTCATAATCTGCCTATGGTGTGTAGTTAACTGCAATCGTTGGTTTCGGCCCGCCGCCGCGGATAGTGGCGCCGCCGCCAATCACAAACGTCTTCCGTTCGATCGGTTGCGGTTGGGCCGCGCGCAAGGTGTTTAGCCGGTCCTGCGCTTTGGCGAGCTTCGCCTGGGCATCGTTCTGGCCTAAGTTGGCCAGGATCTCCGCCGCGGCAAAATAGACAATTAGCTGGTCGTCCAGGTCCGCCACGTCAGAATTGGCGGTAATGCGGTTAATGGTCCGCTGGCCGGTCAGCCGCAACGTGCCGGCCGTTGCCGGGATCGGCCAAACCTCGATCTTGAGCGCCCCGCCGGTGTAGAGCATCCGCCAGCGCGTTACCGGGTCCAGCCGCGTGCCGGCCTCACTGTCCACAATGTTGTATTGTTCCCCGGAAATGCCCGCTTCCACACAACTCCACCGCCCGCCCGATAAGGTTTCTACCTTTACCTCGTGGTCGCGGCAGGGATTTTCCACGGTGGCATTGCCGGAATCAGTCCGGGTGGGGTAACTGTAAAGCCGCGTCCCCGCCACCAGCGTTACATCCGCTTCAACCGTCAGAAAGTCCCACCGGTATTTTGCGCCTAAAAACTCCTGCTGGGCCGCCAGCTTGGCTTTAAGCACATCGTCATTACCCGTGGCGTCGGAAGACAAAACCTGGCCAATCTCCGCTTTTAACAGCGTCACGAGGTTGGCCAGGGTTTTGCCGCGCATAAATCACTTATTCCGTAGGCGTTTCGGCCGGGGTTTTCTTTCCCTTCGCCGGTTCGGCCACGTTTTCAATGCCGATCTCCGCAAACGACGCCGGCAGCTTCGGCAGCGCCCCGGGGAACAGTTCCTTGACAATCGGCTGCTCGCTTTTACCGCGGACCGGATATTTCCCCATCAGCCGGTTCACTTCTTCCACGTCGCTCCGCTTGACTTCGCCGGCCGCGACGGGGTTCATAATCACTTTCCCAGCCCCGCCGGCGTTCGCGCCGTGGAGGGTTTGGAGTACCACCGCTTCCGCCGGGGTGATCCCCAAGCCGGAAATGTCGGCAAACTCGTGTAGCTTGATCCTGCAGTTTATGGTCTTCATGGTGTTTGGTTTCAACGATGGCGGTTTTACTGGTTGAAGTTATGAAGCGCCGGCAGGGCGGCGGCCATCACGCCACCCCGCCGACACCCCAAACACCCACCAATTACGGAGGGAAACCGTTAAACGAAACCGCCTTGATCAAGCAGTTCGTGTTGGCCGCCCCACTGGTCACGGATAGCAACCTCACCTTGCCCGCGCCGGTTAAGAGCGCCGCCGGGACGTTGGTGGATGCCACCACTTCCGTAGTGCCGTTGGGCGTCACTACAAACGTGAACTTGTCCCCGGCTATGGTACTGGCGTTTACCCCATCCCCCACCTTGGCCAAGACAAAGGTGATTGAGTTGGTCAGAGTAGCGGCTGTACCTACCAGGCGCACCGTTACGTTGGCGTTGGCGTTGGCGGCACCATCCGCCGCGGGCCAATTCGCGCAATCGGTAAAGATCGCACTGTTGGTAACGCGCGTGCCGGCGCTGTTCGTGTAGTCGTAGCTGCTCCCGTAGGTGAACACCCCCGTATTGGTCAGCAACAACGGGTAGCTGCTGGCCGTGGTGTTGAGGAACGACTGGCTTTTGAAGCCGCCGGCAAAGGCGGTCGTAGCCACGAGAAGCGCCACAAGGGCGAAGACGTATTTGAACATGGTTTTCACTGTTTTACCTTTTGTTATAGTTATGGTCGGTTTAAGCCCCGGCGGGGGGATTACCCCCGCCGGGATGGTGATTACTTGATCTCGTAAACGCCGTGGCAGTTCAGTTGATCGAACGTGAGCGCGCCGGTCCAAGTGACGGCCTTTAGCAAGACGTACTGATCGTACGGCCGCGTCGGCTTTTGCACCACCATGTCCTGCCCGTCCATCGGTTGGAGGGTGATATGCCGGCTGTCCAGGATGTACGCCCGCTTGCCCTTGCCCAACTGATCCAAGGTCGGATCGTACTTGAACACGAGGTTGTTGAGCGCCACATCGGCCACGCCGACTTGGGTTTCGTCCTTCTTGGACAAGCCCGCCTGGGAGAACTGCATCTTGCCGAACAGTTCCTCGCGCAAGGCGGAGAGGAAGTCCGAACCGGCAAAGGCGAGGTCCGGGCGGCCGCCGTACCGCATCAGTTGAACCATTTCATCGTTCAACGTGCGGACCAGCGTGGAGTTGGCGGCGCTGGGCGTGATCGCGTTCGCGCCCACAAGGGTACGATGCCGCCACCAGCTATACGTCGCGCGGTCCAGGCTGCCGATCGTGCCGCTGGTCGCGTCGTCGTCCAGCACGGCCAACACGCCGGGCATTTGCTTGGCGTCCTGGCTGCCGTCCTTCCAGCACATGGAGTTCATCGAACGCGCGAAGGATTCGCCAAAGTCGTTCGTCAGCACCGCCTTGACGTAATCCTTAACGATCTGGATTTCGCCCGAGGTCGGCGCCGCCGGCGCTTTGCCGTCCACGATGGACACGCCGCGCTGCTTGAGCTCGGTGTAATCCAGCACAATCCCCGCGTGGACTTCCCGCCAGGGGTATTTTGCCCGGAGGATGTTGTCCGGGTGCACAAACCCAACCTGATCGGTGTGGCTGTACCCGGCGAAGAAGCCGGCCGTGTCCGCCGCCACCGCCCCTTGCACGGGCAGGCTGATATAGCCCTGACCGCCGGGGAACGTCTTCTGGCGCTCTTTCAGGGCGGCCAAAAGGGGTTTTTCCTGGATGTTCTGAATCAGCGGATCTTCCTTGACGTAGAAATCAAGGGCGCTGTTCACCAAATTATCGAAGTTACTGAAACTGATCGCCATATATTTGCTTTCGCTTTGTGCCAATCAGCTACCCGGTTAGCGCGGCGTCCATAGCCTCGTCTAAATTCCGCGGCCGCTGGCTGGCGGTTACGGATGATCCCGGCTTCGGCCCCGGCCGGATTGCCCCCGGGCGCGGCAGCATTTTCCCGATCTGCTGCCGTACCGCGTCCAAACTGGCTTGGGCGACTCCCACCATTTCGTGTGAGTTCAACGGCCGTTTGGCTTCGGCAATCTTCTGTTGCAATAGCAACGCGGCCTTGGCTTCCACCAAGTCCTTGATTCCCGCGTAATCAGGATCGCGCGAAACATTCTTTTCCCAGGCATCCAGCGCCGTCACAATCTGTTGCCGGCTGGCTTGCGCCTGTTCCTGCTGTTGCCGCTGTTGTTGCTCGGATTGCCGCTGCTGGGCCGCTCTCGTGGCGGCCCGCGCCTTCTCAATCTCGATCGCGTCCGGTTCGCTCAATTCGCCGGTTTCAACCTTTTGGGTCAAATCCTGGCTTACCAGCTTCAAACCGGAACGCCCGCGGGCGTCGTCCAACAATGTTTCCAGCATTGGCACTGCCGCTGCCGGATCGGTCGCAAACGTCCGCATCAACTCGCGCGCGTTTTGAAATCCCTGCTCGCCACCTGTGTAGCTGATCAGTTCATCCACCACTTGCGCCTTAGGCGTCAACTGCTCCACCTGGCCGGCCAGCGTCTTGCTCTTGGCAATTTGCCGCTGCCATGCCGGATGCTTATGGAAAGGAACATTCTCTGCCGCCTCCTCTTTCGGTTTGCCCGGATCATCCTGCTTGGGCCCGCCGTCTGACTCGGCCTTTCCTGCTTCCGCGTTTGCATTGGTAGGCGATTCCTCTGCGGGCTTGCCTTCGGGGTTGGTTTCGCCGTTCAACGCGGCGTCCATGACTTCCGAAAGCGAGCGCGGTTTAGCGCCTTCTACGGTGGACGGGTCCGTAACGTCTGCGTTAGCGTCCGTGGGATTTGCCGCGGGCGATTGCGGCGTAGCGCCTGATCCGGCTTCTGCGGGTGCAGTCCCGCCGGTGGGATTGGCCGGTTGCGATTCGGCCGGTAGCGCACTTTCTGTTTCTGTCATAACTCCGTCCCTCCTTTATGTCAATGGTTTGTTTTTATGGTGTTTGGTTTCCTGCCGCCGGCGGACCGCCAGCCGGCAAAGTGGCTTGCATTTGCGCCTGGGCCGCCAGCGCCGGATCGTAGGCGTCGGCCAACTCGAGGCGATCATCCAGGCGCTTCAACCCTTCGCGCGCCATGAAGTCCGGTTTAATGCCGGGGATCTGCTGCAATAGCGGGGCAAGGATCTGGAAGTTTTGCACTTCCATGTTGCGGTTGGGCCGGCCGCTGCTGCTCGCCTGGATCTCGAGGAACAAACTCTTGGCGATCTGTTCCCGGTTAAATTCCGGCCACTCCGCGCCCGGGCCGGCAATCTCGGTTACCGTTTCCCGGCTCATGTTTCCCAGCAAGATCTCCCCGCCGGCGCGCGCCATCCAGGTAAGCAAGTCGTCCAAGTCGTCCACGTTCGAGGATACCGAACTAATCCGGCTGCCCTCGGCAATGCTGCTTTGCGTGGCCGTCACGCGCGGCTGGACCGGGCCCAGGTTAGCTTCCGCGCTCCCGACCACGGTCAAAACGTCCGTCATAACGTGCTGCGTGTCGTAAACGGCCGGGCTGGGCGGGATCGTGGGGATCGGTTGGATCAGCTTCGCCACATCCTCGCCGGGCGCCATGCCGTTTAGCTTGATCGCCACCCCGGGCGTGCCGCTGGCCAACGCCGTGGCGTCGGCATCTGATAGCGCCGCCGCCGCCGATACCGCATACCGGGGCAACGCATGGATACGGTGTAACCGTAGGCAGTCCCGACTCCGGTTGATTTCCTTCTGCAACGGCATCAGCAACCGCACATCGCTGGTCGGGTAAATGGTTACATCTTTCTCCGGCAGGTTCTTTTCCACCACCACGCGGTTGAACACCAAGGGTTGGTACGGCCAGAAATCTTTTAGCGCCGGCATCGGCGCGCCCGGTTCTTCCAGGAAGTCCGGGAAGCCATCGCATACCACCAGCTTTAGCTGCGTCGCGTGGTCATAGATCTCCCACACGCAAAAGCGCTTTTCCGGCCCGGCGGTTTTCTGCTGCGCCGCTTCGATCGGATTAGGTTCGCTCCCGTCCTCGGCATACACGACCGCCCCGCTCCCATTCAGCCGCACGCCGTACGCCTCGAACACCTGCGCCGCGGTCAGCATAAATTCCTCGGCCAACCAGCGCGCCCCCACCAGCCCGCGCAACTCGGTGCAATTCGGGTCCACAATTATGCTCGTGGTCTTCGGGAAGTTGAACACCAACCCTTCCCGCGTGATCGCGCCCGCGCCACATTCCATCTGGCATTTCAGCGCATTGGCCATAATCTCCAACTCCGCCACCAGCGATGAATCCGGGTCCTGCTGCGCGGCTAATTCGCCGGCGCGCTCGGATAACGCCTTTAGCTGGTCCACCAACCCATGTTTTTGCGCCGTCGCCTGGGGATAATCGTCCGTTTCCCGGTAATATCCCGCCTTCACCCAACCTACCCGGCACGTTAAACCGGTCAGGACCAGCTTTTTCATGCTGGTTTTGAAATCCGGCATCTGCGCCTTTAGCTGGTCCTCATAAACCAGTTCCAGGGTCACGGCCACCCGATCCAGCGCCGCGCGCACCTTTATCCCGTTCTCGTAGTCCGCCACCAACGCCAGCGCTTCCGCCGGCGGGGGCGGCACCGCCGCGCGCACGTCCACGCCCGGGTTCGCCGCTTGCGCCTGCTGCAACATGGCCATGCTTTGCTGGACCGCCGCTTGCGCCTGTTGCAACTTTTGCACGTCCCCGTCCCAAATCTTGAACTCCAACCGCTGGCGCTTGCGCGCGATTGCTTTAGGATTCTTGGCGTAAAGGCTGGCTTCCTTCTGCGCCAAGTGCCGTTGGACAATGTTCGCCTGGTACTTGCCATCATCCCCGCTCAATTCCTCGTCGCCCCACTGGTTGCCGGCCGCAAATTCCATTTCCTCCCGGATCTTGTCAAAAATCGGTTTCCAAAATTCCTTGCCGCCCTTAACCCGCTCCGTCCATTCCTTCACCAGCGCCGCGCGTGACGGGGCCGGCTGTTCCACCGGCTGCGGCAGTTCGCCCGTGATCAACATTTGTCCGGCCGCCACCAGCCGTTGCGGCAAGGGCAGCTTTCCTTGTGTGCTTTGTTCGGTCGTGGTCATAAATCAATATCCCGCGATGATCCCTTTGCGCTTCGCGGCTTGCGCTTGTTCGTGGTTCTCTTTCACCCAGGCTAACGTGCCCGGCTTGGCGCGCTTATCCCATGGCTCCGGCGTCTCGGCGCCGACCAGCCGATCTAATCCCATCCCCACATGCGCCAGCATGTCCACAAAGTCGTCATGGGCATCGTTCGGAAACTTGAGTAGCTGTTGCTTGGCTTTCGGCCACCACGCCGCGAACGCCGGAAAGTGAACCTTCCGCATGGCCATCCGGCCGCGGATGGATTGAGCCCGCTGCTGCTTGTCCACCACCGGCACCACTTCGTCCACCGCGCAAAATACCTTTTCCTCGATCATCCGCCGGCGGAGAAACGGCCCGACTGACTTTGTGATATGTCCCGATTCCGCCCACCACGTTACCGGCTGTTGCCGGCGCATGATCCCCAGCATGGCTTCGATCACCACGTCTGTGGGTTTCTGCTCCCAAAAGAGTTCGTCCAACACCCAAACATCCCCCGCCGGGCAGATCCCGACCGCGCCCATACAGGTAAAATCCGCCTCCTGCCGCGTGCTGACCGCGTGATCGCTGGCCGCGTACCGCCGTAAATGCTTCGGCAGATCCTCCCGCTGATACTCGCAAAGCCACTCCGCCAGGAAATAAGTGCCGGATTCCGGGGAAGGATTGCACTGCGCCTGGGTCTGGAAGTCCGCGCGCACGAGGGGAGACTTGTGCTGGCGCATTTCATCCCAAAACGCGAACGGAAAGCGCTCCGGCCACAAGGGTTCATCTATCCGCCGGTTCATCGGGTCGTCCACTTCCGCCAGCGCCGGCAGCCGGATCACCGTCCACCGTTGCGCCTCGCGCTCGTCGTAATGCTGGTTGGCCGGATCTATCAACCGCCCCTGTACATCGTCTTCATGCCGGCGTGTGCCAATGATCAACACCCACCCGTTGGCGTCGTTCAAGCGGGTTTTACAGTCGGATATGTACGTCTCCCAAGCGTGTTCCCGGACCGCCTTGGACCGCGCTTCCTCGCTGTTTTTGAAAAAGTCGTCAAAGATGATCCAATCCGCGCCAAACCCAGCGCCCAACCCGGACCGGCCCGTGAACTGCACCGCCCCGCCCCCGTAAACCTGCAACCGGTCCATCGCCTTGGAGTCTTCGCGTAGCTGGCAGTCCCGCCGGGTGAAGATCTGCTTGTACGGCTCGCTCAACATGCAATTCCGCACGTCGCGCCCGTGTTCGTTGGCCAAGCTGTCCGTGTGCGTGACAACGATCCCGCTCTTTTCCGGGTAAAGGCCCAGCAACCATGGCACAAAGCGCCGCACCGCGAGTTCTGTTTTGCCGTGCCGATAGGGCACCTGCAGCATAAGGCGCTTGATTTGCCCGCGGGCCAGCTTCTCGAGCCGGCCGCCAATGTAGCTATGGTGTTCCGCCGGCTGATAACGCGATAACCGGGGATTCTGCCGATCCGCCGCCACCGGCATGGTCAGCCGCGCGAACTGAATCAGATCCACCTTCGCCAGATCCAGGTACGCCAACCGCTCGTTTAGCTGGTTGACGGATAGCTGGGACAGGCTCATGGTGATGATCAGCAACAGTGTCATGGGTTATTCCACCCCTTCGATTGTTTCCTCCGCCTCGATCGCCGCCGGCTCGCCCGTTTCCTCGCCGGGCTGTCCCTCTTTGAAGCCGCGGCTCATGGCGTCGTCCAGGTCCTTCGGTTTGCCCTCGAGCTTGCGCCGCAACGCCAGCGCCTTGCGCGCCCGCGCCGCCTTGCTGCCCTTGCCCTTGGCCGCCGCAATCAGTTTCCCCAGGGGAATATCCTCGTCCATCGGGACCCCGTGTTCCTCGTGCATTTGTCCCGGGCGTTCCTGGGCCATTTCAATGTGCTTTTGCATAATCAATCGTGCCGCTTGTATAAACCTGCTTCCCCGCCTAGCTGGCGGATACGCTCCCGGAGTTGCTCCGGCGTAGCCGCCACCATGTCCACCGGCCCGCCATCCTTGCCCGTTACCTCGGTGGCCGTCTTATCCCGCCACCCGGTCCGGTTCGTTAAAAATAACTTCATCGCCTGCACGTCCCCCGGCACAAATGATTTGCAGTCCACTACGCTGCCGTCCTTGGCAAGTTTCTGCTCCGTGATCTCAAATCCCACCGCCCGCCGGTACAGCGCGCACGCCACTTCCACGTTGGCAACCTCCTTCCCCTCCTTAATGGACTCTAAAAACTCCGGCTTTTTTTTCTTCCAGTTGTGGACCGTGGCCGGGCAAACGCCCAAGTAGTGGGCCAGGTCTTCGTCTGTTGCGCCTTGGTTTAGTAGGAAGAAATTGCGGGCCAAGTGGCCGTAGCGCTTCTGGTAAAGCAAAGGCGCCCCGCCGGGGTGACGGGGTTTCGCTTTGCCCTTTGGTGATGCAGATGGACGGCGCTTGCTCACGCCGCTACTAAAAATCCACCCGTCTTTGAAGAAAAGCGGGCAGTTTAGAACCGTTTAGAACCGGAAAAGCGCGGCTTTCCCTCGTGCAAGGTGAATCCCGTCTGGTTGATCCAGCGCCGCGCCGCCGGCAAAGTGGCCACAAACACCCGCGTTTTGAAGTCCCACCGCATGATAAACCCGCGCGCCCGCATGGAATAAACATACTTGGTTGACCGCCCCAAAAGTTCGGCCAACTCCTTGATGCTATACTCGGGCGTCTTGCTCATTGGTTTAATGGGTTTGTGGGTTGTCCGGCGGGTGCAACGTCCAAAGGAAATCCACCAGCAAGCCAAGTTTTTCACAGTAACGGTCTTTCCCTTCTCGATTCAACCGCGCCATTGGACCGTAATTCTCCCGCATCCATTCCTTGGCTACCGCGCAAGCCTCTTCGTAGGAATACGACCTGCGACCTGGCGGAAACGTGAGTATGGTAGTTCCGCTGGCCGTCGTCGGGTGATTTGCCGTACAATTCTGGTTGGCGCACACCAGCGCGCCGGCCAGCCACACCATTGGTTGATCACATTTTTCGCAGTTCATATCTGTGTCCATCCGTGTCCATCCGTGTCCAGTTTCTCCTTCACCGCCGCCAAGTGAACGCACCCGCTGGTGTGCCGGCAATGGACGATCTGGCAACTGCACGCCCCTTGCCCGCCGTTCTCATTCACGTCCACCAGATACGGCGGTTCGCCCGGCGTCCGGCTGTCCACCAGATACCGCCCCGGCTCGTCGTGGTATGGGGTGATGTTCATTGCACCGATTTATCCAGCAATTCGCGCAAGATCGTCACCGCCAGCGCGCCCGGCTTGCCCACGCTCCCGCGGCCCACGGCATCCACACAGCGCGCGTGCGCCGTCTTGATCGCCTCATGGAACACCGCCAGAACATGCTGCTCGGGCACGCGCCCGGCGTAGGGCCGTAGCACGCTCACCAAACTGCTGCGCGTGAACATGTCCGGCGTCACCTTGCAGTTATCCCAATACCAGTTGCTTTCCAGCACCGCGCCGGCCACGCGGTTCAGTCCTTCCAACGTCAGATACCCCGCCCGCGCCGGCTGGCCGTTCCTCCCCCTTGCATCCCCCTCTTTCATGCTTCTAGGCGGATTAGACGGTTCGGAGTGTGGTTGTGATTCTGACTGTCGTTCTGATTGACCAGCCGTAACGGGTTGCGTGACGGCTTCCGTGACGGACTTCGTCACCGGGGTCGCTACCGTCCAGGTAGTTATGCCGGTGATCGGGTCGGTCGCGGGGGTCAAATGCGGGCGCTTGCCCGCCAATGCGGTGCGGTTGTAGTTCTCGGCGTATTTCGCAGCCGAATCGTTGAGCGATTGGATCACCCCCCGATGGACCAGATAAGCGCCGGCACTAAACCACCCCTTTTCCGTCAGTCCCAGCTTCACCTTGCCCCAAAGGGATTCCGGCGTGCGGGTGATCTGGCGTAAAATCTCGTTGTCATTCTTGGGCGGCCGTTCCATTGCCCAAATGAAGTCACACAACCGGCGGTGTGCCAGTTCCGTGTCCCGGTCCATGTCCTGGGTGTCCACGATCATGTCCTTGGCCTTGTAAAAGATGAAATGCAAATCGTTCATTGTTCCTGATTCCAAAGTAACCACCGGCGTTTCAGCGCCAGATTGGCCAGCGCCTCGTCCAACGTGTACCCCGTGGCGCGAAAATACGGCATGGCATCCGGGTAACTGTCCGCGTAGATCCACACATAAAACGGATACATCGGATCGCCCGTCTCGGGGCAATCATCGCCGGCGATCACGTTCGGCACTTCCTGGATCTTGATTTCGTGCGCCTTGATCCACCGCAACCGCGGCGAATCACCGGCCACACTCTTGCTGCTGAAAAGTTCTTCGCTCATACATTGATTCGCCTAACCAGTCGTCGCAGCGGACGCTACGCGCCGCTGGACTTGGTGTTCGGCGCACCCTGTCGCTCGATGCTTATGGTTCTGCATCCCGTTTCTAGCGCCCCGCGCACTTCTTCGATAACTCTTTCAGTTGTGCGACACTCCCTTACATCACCCCATGCCACCACGTTCCACACTTCCGGGCCACCGGACGGGTGCGCCCAACCAGCCGGTGCAGCCAATCCGCTACCCGCAGGGCATGAGCCGTGCATCCAGTGTGTCTGTCCACACTTGTTGCAGTAAGCGTGTCCGGTGTATTCTCCGCTCATGGCTGACCTTTCTCGTTAGCCGTATTTTTCTTCATCAACTTCTCCAAATGTTTCAGGCTGTCCCCGGTCACGATGGGCCGCGGTTCATAGCTTTTATACCACTTCAAATAGCGCGTGGGCCTTTCCCGCACGCCGCAATGGGTCATGTTCTTCACCTTCGTGTTGCTCATACGAATTGCACCTTAACGATCACGCCTTCCGCGCCGTTGGTTTGTTTTTGGCCGTACTCCCAATCAATGGCGGCCGCTCCGTCATCAATGGCCAGGGTTTTGGCGATGGCATCCTGCAAGGGTTTGAAGCTCGCCACGTTGTTATCCTTGTCCAGAAGTCGCCGGCGCTCGGCCATGAGGCTAACGCGCACGCCCACGCGGCCCGCGCCGCCTTGGTGTTTCCGGTTTCCACGGTCCAATGCCGGTGTTTGAGGCGGTTGGGGCTGACCGGCCGCCACGCCACCCATACCAAATAAATGCGGGTTTCTCGCTTTGAACGCTTTACTGGCATAAGGAAATTCCATGTCGGTTTCAGGTTAAAACGTGGTTCAGCGGCGCGACGGCATCCACCAAATCAATGCGTTCCCCGATCCAGCGGATGCCACGCCACGGACGCGGCTTCGATGCCGGAGCAGACGGACGCAAATGTTTTCCCCGTGGTCATAAATCTGTGTTCATCCGTGAAATTCGTGTCTAATCTTTTTCCGCCGGCAGGCATTGCTGCCCGCGCGCCACGCGCTCCTGCCGCCCGGCCGCGCACTCCCCGCACTCCGCGATCAGTTCCGGCACGGCCAGCACCTTGGGTTGCGGCGACAACGGCCTGCCATTGGCATCACAGAACCGCTTGCATTTCTCGCATTGCTTCATCGTCTTGCTTTCCGCGTAATTCCGGCATTGCTGCATCCACCACGCGCCGCCTTGCAATCCCTGCCAACGTGTCCGCCTCATGGTCAAAATTCCTGGTTGAAAAACCGCGCGATGGTCCGCGCCAGTTTCGCCTCGCTAAAATCCCCCGCCTCCCCGGCCCGGTTGGCGATCCACACCTTGCCGCGGATGCCGGTCGGGGACGGCTTTACCAGCATCAGGTTGCCGATAAACAGCGGTTTCCGCCGGCTGGGTTGTTGGGGTTTAGCCATGGTTCACGCCGCTTTCCGCCGCAAATCCAGCACCGCGCGCTTGGGCCATTTGCCCTGCTCTATCGCCGCGTCCAGTTCGGCCCGCTTGAATAAGGGCGTGCCGGCCCGCTGATAGCGTGTGATCACCCCGGCATCCGCGGCCCGGTCAATCTCGCTGGGGCTGCAGTGCAAATACGCGGCCGCCGCTTCGCGGTCGCACCACGGGCTTACGCTCCGCAACTGCGCCCGGCTCATGGACTGCGCGACTTGCGCAAAAAAGGCGGGGCTGGCAATCGCCTCGGCGGACCGCTTTAGGACCGCGGCCGCCGCCTGCAATTCCGCGTGGACAATCTCTAATTCTGCACTCATGTTTGGTTGGTGTTTACTGCAAATTCAGAGGGGCAAATTTCTTTTCCAGATTGTGGTAATGCTGCCGTGAACCTTCTTATCCTTGGCCTTGCCGTAGCCGGCTACCTTGATAAGCCCGATTTGCCGCGCCCAGTTTATGATTGCGCCCCAAGCTCTTTCCTCGGGCGGCATGGGAATCTTCTTAACCTCGTAGGCGTATTTCCGGAGATCCTCGGCCATAAATCCGGCGTCCCCGATAAATTTCAGGTAATCAATAAGCGCCGTTCTGGCTAATCCGGACCACTCGCCGTCTGTTTTCCGGTCCGCGGCGTCGGCGGCATCTTGCGCGCGCTCCTTGGCGATCCGCGCTCCTTCTTTGGCGTTGAAGTCCAATTCCGGGGTAGTGATTGTGGTGGTCATATCTGGTCAATTATTGCGTGGCTTGAAAACGACGATTGCAGAAGGAAACGGCGCGCTGTTTTTGTGGCCGTTGAACTTCAACCTTCCGCGAACAAAAGTAACTTCTCCCTTGGCGGCGTAGTCGTGCCACCAAGCCGTGTCTGTCCGGGCCGGCACTAAGCAAACCACCAGCGCGCCGTTGCCGGCTTCCTCGAAGGCTTTCCGCATCCAATCCCCGATAACCCGCCCGTAGGGCGGATTCATCCAGCACCGCGCGCCCTCCCCCCCCCAATTTTTTTCTAAAGCGTTGTCCTGCTTAGTGTAAAAGCGTTTGCACTTGGCGTTCTTATCTGTGGCGCACACGTCCAGGTTGAAAAGCCACACATTATTTTGCGCGTTGAAAAACTCTTGTGGAGTCGCCCACTCTTCGCTTTTGCTGGAAAAATGAACCTTGGTGTTCATGGTCAGAATTTCGCCACCACCACGCCGAACGCGATCCAGCCGCCGGCGGCCACGATCAGCGCGCCGACCAGCCAGCCAATCAACTTGGTGTTCGCCGCCGCCAGTTCCTCGCGCGTCGGCTGGTTAAACCATTTCGTTTCTTGGTTCATAAATTCAGGCGGCTTTTTCGTATTCCGGCAGCACGCGGTTGAGGCTCATTCGCACCACGTCCGAAACGTCAATTCCGTTGCGGACCGCGATTTTTTCCAGCCGCTCCATCAACTGACGGGAAACGCGGCAACTCACACGGGGTTCTTTGGAAGGCTTGATTTTATTGGCTGAAGTCTTTACTGGCTTGCTCATGCTCCCAACGTTACCCAATGACACCCACCGGTGTCAAACATTTTTGTTGCTTTTTTTTACCAATGGGTGACAATGGTGACAAATGAAACCCAAAGAGCCAAGAATATCGGTCCGCGTGGATCAGGATTTGAAGGCGCGCATTGAAGCCGTGGTAAAGAAAACCGGCATTGATGAAACCGTGCTGGTCCGCAACTGCATCGAAGCGTTGTGTGCCAGCGTGGAAAAATCCGGGGCGCTTACTTTCCCAATCAAGATCACCACGGAAAAACCCAATTCCTTTCCTTCCCAAATTGTCAGCAATGCCGGGCCGCCGGCAATAATTAGTCCCGCGGCGCTGAACGAACCCGCACCCCGTTACCGCATCCACCGCAAGAAATGATCCGCGTCCGCCGCCAATACGCCGCCGCGTTCCTGATTGTCCTCGGTCTGGACATGCTGCCCGGCGTGGCCGGCGCGCTCGGCAAACTCTGCGCCGGCATCATCCTGGCGCTCGGCATCCTGCTGCTGATATGAACCGCACCCGCATAGCTCCCCGCACCTACGTTGACGACCGCGGCCGGTTTTGGGCGCGTTACCCCGTGAACCGCCGGTACACATGGCGGTTGCTCCGTAAGGTCAAAAACAAGCGGGAAGCCATTGCCGCCGCGCAATCCATCAATGAACCGCGCGCGGATAGCTTCGCCGCGCTCGCCGCGCTTTACGTCGCTGCCGGTTGTCCCAATCGCCGCATGGAAGCCCGCACCGCGGAGTTTATCCGCCGGGAAACCGTGCGCGTGAACAGTCTGGTTAAATGGTTCGGTCCGATGTTGCCGGATAACATCCGCCTGCCGCTCCTGCCCCAATATGCCACTTGGCGGATGCGCCAATGCCGCACCGCCGGCAAAGGCCAGCGCACCGTGGACATGGACTTGAACACTTTGAGCAACGTCCTGCAATACGGGATCACCACCCAGCAGATTGAGCAAAACCATATCCGCCACAATCGCCCGCGCTTTCGTCGGGCTGCGGACGTGAATCATTCCCGCCAACGGATGCCGGAAAGCGCCGAAGAAATTCACCGGTTATCCGCCTATTTTCTCGAATTTGTAAAATCAGAAGTATTTGCCTGGATGAACTACTTTCAAATGTTCACCGGCTGCCGGACCGTGGAACTGCTGCGCTTGCGGATGTCTGCCCCCGCCGAAAGCGCCGGACATATCGCCAACGGTTACCTGCACCTGGGCCGCCGCGCCAAGTCCGGCGTGAACCCGTGGTGTCCTATCGGCCCGGAGTTTCAGCAAATGCTGGATTGTTTTCACCGTTGGCACCGTGCGCGGTTTCCCAAATCCGCGTGGTTCTTTCCCGGCTTGTCCGGCAACGTGGTTGATCCCGGCAGCCATGGCCACGCGCTGGTCCGCGCCTGCCGCGAACTTGGCTTGCACCACATCACCCCGCACGGATTCCGCGCGTTCTGCGCCACCAAGATGCTGCGCGATGGCCGCACGCAATCCGAAGTTGCCGCGCATATTGGCGACAAGACGCCGGCCATTATTGGCAGCACCTACGGCGATTGTCCGGGCGGCGCGAAACTTTCCTTCACTCCCGCGGATGGTTTGCCTTCGTGGATGGTTTGGCGTTCGCCAGCCTCAAAACTGGCCAAAATCGCCTAAAACCTGACTCTGAAACTGACTCCAAAGACAAACGGCTTACGCTGCGGTAAGCGTAAGCCGTTGAAAGAATGGTGCCCCGGCTAGGACTCGAACCTAGGACCAATTGATTAAGAGGCACTTCGTTACCAGTCCGCATTACTCCCTTGCGCAATAATGCGGCGTATTGCCAAGGGTTTGCAAGAATAGAGTTTCGCCGGCTTGGGGCGGAAAAACGGAAAAACTGACTCTGGAACTGACTACGGATCGCCCGAAAGAAAGTTTGATCTATTTCACTTTTCCCGCTTGACATAACCTAACGTTAGGTTATTTTAGTGGTGCATGAGCGAAAAAAATAAAACCTCTCCGGCGGTAAAGGAAAGCCGGGAATCCAGTGTGGCCGTGGTGTTGAGCATAGGAAACCTTAAGGAACTGCTCCGCGTTGCTGAAAAGGTGGCCGCGGGTTACGGGGTGGGCATGGGCGATTCGGATTGCCTCATTTACAAGGTTGAAACAAACGAAAATGGTATGGGCAATATCAAGGCTGTGCGCGCCGCTGGCAGCCGCAAGTTTTTCAACCCTTCCAACCTGATGAATGATGGCAGTTTGATGCCTGCCAGATCGGCCGCGGTTTACGCCGGCAGTCATGTTTCCGGTAGTTTGGACGACAACAACAACGACAACTGAAAGGAGCATTATGAAACGCATGGTCAGAATTGTTTCGCGGGAGATCATCACCGATGAATATAGCGCATGGCTCGGTGACGATAAGTTTTGGCGGCTTGTGCGCGCGGGCTCCAACAGCCCGATACGCACCTTTAGGACGTTGGCGGCGCTTTACGTCTATTTAGACGACTTCATACCGCGCCCGAGTGATCCGAAACCCAACGGCAGCATGGAGGTTTGTTTTGGTGGTTAAACGAAAGGAACATTATGAAATACAACGGACCAACTAAGTTCAAGATCACCACCAGCGCCGACGAAAACGCGCGCGCGCTACCAACCGAAGCCCCGCGGCCGGGGCGGGAGTCCAAGGAAGATTGCCTTTTGAACTTCTCTTATTACACCCTTTGTAAAATCTCGGCCGCAATCGGGTTTACCTATCCCACGCCCGCCAGTATGGCAATGCGGTGCAAGGAAGTTAAGTCGGACCTCGAATTGACACTAGATCCGCTTGGCAACTTTGTCAGCCTGTTGCCAAAGGCGCGGAATTATGCCAACTACAGCGTGACGTTGGAAAAGACGGCGGAAAAGCCGTGCAACTGCGATGCCTGCTTATATGGGGATGGACACTAATCGGCACGGGAATACGGTTGGATACTAACAGCCAACGGAAAACATTATTGCTCGAAAGACTGCAAACCATTAAAACACCACTCCCATGAAATGCCCCCATTGCAAAAAGCAGATTAACCCGGCGGCCATGCTGGGCAGCATCAAGAGCAAAGCCAAGGCGGCCGCGGTCCGCAAAAACGGCAAGCTTGGCGGCCGGCCGCGCAAGGACAAGATTAATGAAATCACCATTGCGGCCAATGCTTGGGAGAAAGAGAAACTGGCAAGTGATCCTGATTATTTACCACTGTTTAAGCAACACGTTTACCGCGTGAAATTATTAGCGGCAGTAGAACGGGTTAAACTTGGCCGGATGCTGACCAGTAAAGAGTCTATAGCTATTGCGGAAAATGCGCTAAAACAACTCAAGAAAGAAAAAAAACAGCTTGATGAGTTTTGCAAATTACCTGGGGCGCGCGCTTTCTTCCACGATCTGACGCAATAGCGCCGGGTCGGGATAGGCGGCCATACCTTCACTTGGGAACAAGTTTGATTCGCGGCCGTCCAGCGCCGCAATGCGCTGGTAATACTTGTTCGCCAGTTCGAGCTCTTGCTTCTGCTTCGGCGTGAGCGTGGCAAGGTAAACTTCCCGTTCGTCTTCGTTGAGATCGCTCAACGGGTCTTGGTTGCGGATACTGGCGTCCAGTCGTTCGGCCGTGTAGCCAAAGTCAATCAGCCGCATATAGAACCGCTCCGCGTTGGCCACGTCGCCGCGGTAGATCGCCTTGCGGAAATTGCGCAACGCCAAAGCCTCCGGGGCGGTATAGTTGCCAAACTCGCTGCGCTTGCCCGTCTTGGCTTCCTTCCAGTCGGCAGCATCCTCGCGCGCCTCGTAGTAGGCCCATTGTTCCGGGTCGCGCCGGCGGATCTGCAGAATGATCTGCTGTAACTGTTCGCTGGCGGGCTGGCTGTAATAGTCCTGATCAAACACGTTCCGGAAGGTGTTGACCGCGCGATCATCGGTGAGGTTGCCGAATAACCGCCAGAACCGGTCCGATTGCGGAATGGTCCGCTGATCCAGCACGTCCGGGAACGTCGCCTTGCCGCTGGCCATTTCGTAAGGAGCTTTGATAATCGGGCCGGCGGACTGCACGCCCTTGTTGATCACGTCCTTGGGCAACTGCTTGGCGTAGTCGGCAATCACCTGATCCAGCGTGATCTGACCGCGCGTGTATTCCATGAATAAGCGCTTCATGTTCTGCCCGCCCATCCATTCCGCCACGTCGGACCATGCGGACGGCGTATAAGCCACCAATACCTGGCCCTTTTCATCTTTGCCCAGGATGATATGACCGCGCCGCCGGTCGGCTTCGCTCAACTTGCTTTCCAGGTCGTCGTCCTCATTCCACAAGCCCATTGCCACGCCGCCGAACTGGTTCA